>LXNJ01001625.1_pt1 | contig 13087 bp, 11 predicted proteins | sample 809081 | NCBI WGS metagenome assembly LXNJ01 (sample SAMN04870510, study PRJNA318959) | sponge metagenome | biome: sponge; feature: marine sponge reef; material: water | host: Petrosia ficiformis | place: Greece: Milos, Mediterranean Sea | collected 2013-05-29 | depth 5-7 m
GCGGACGCCCGCGCACCCGGCGAACTGCCCAGGAACGCGACCGGCTATAATCCGCTGTCACGAAAGTGACACGTGGGACGACCGTGGCCGAGCGATATCGCGCCGACGTCCTGATCATTGGCAGCGGCGCCGCCGGATTGGCGACCGCGCTGCATCTGGCCGATCACGCCAAGGTGACCGTGCTGTCGAAAGACGCCTTGCGCGGCGGCTCGACCAACCGTGCCCAAGGCGGCGTCGCTGCGGTCACGGCACCTGACGACAGCTTCGAGGCGCACATCGAAGACACCATGGCCGCGGGGGCCGGACTGTGCGTCGAGTCCGCGGTGCGCATGACCGTGGCGCATGCGCCAGAGGCGATCGAGCACGTCGTTGGCCTCGGGCTTGAATTCGACCGTGCCGGCAACGCACCCCACCTCACGCGCGAGGGCGGGCACAGCCATCGCCGCGTGCTCCATGTGGCGGACGCCACGGGGGCCGCCATCGCCCGGACGCTGATCGAACGGGCCTCCGGGCACCCGAACATCGACATCGTGAGCGGTCGCGTGGCGATCGACCTGATCACCGCGGCCAAGCTTGGCGACGCGACGAATCGTACGCTCGGCGCCTTTGTCTACGACGTCGAAGCCGACGCTGTCGACGTGTTCGAAGCCGACTTCGTCGTGCTTGCCACGGGCGGCGCGAGCAAGGCCTATCTCTATACGAGCAACCCCGACGGGGCCACCGGCGACGGCATCGCGATGGCCTGGCGGGCCGGGTGCCGCGTGGCGAACATGGAGTTCAACCAGTTCCACCCCACCTGCCTCTACCACCCGGCGTCGGCGCAGCAGCCGGGCCAGGGCTCCTTCCTGATCTCCGAGGCGGTCCGCGGCGAAGGCGGACGCCTGCTGCTGCCGGACGGCAGCCGATTCATCCACCGATTCGACAAGCGCGCGGAACTCGCGTCCCGGGACATCGTCGCGCGCGCCATCGACCACGAGATGAAGCGCCTCGGTGCCGACTGCGTCTACCTGGACATCAGCCACAAGAGTGCGGACTTCCTCGCCAAGCATTTTCCGACGATCCTCGGGCGCTGCCGCGAACTCGGCATCGACATCGCCAAGGAGCCGATTCCCGTCGTCCCCGCCGCGCACTACACGTGCGGCGGGGTCATCGTCGAGCTCAACAGCCGAACCGACGTCCCGGGCCTCTATGCCGTCGGCGAGACGGCCTACACGGGTCTGCACGGCGCCAATCGGCTGGCCAGCAACTCGCTTCTCGAATGCCTCGTGTTCGCGGAAGCCGCAGCCAAGGACATCCTGTCAACCCGTGCGGTCGCGCCGCGACCAGCCGGCCCGGTGCCGCCCGACTGGGACGAGAGCCAGGTGTCGGACTCGGACGAGCAGGTGGTTCTCAGCCACAACTGGACGGAGCTGCGCCGCTTCATGTGGGACTACGTCGGGATCGTGCGCACCAATAAGCGCCTAGAACGCGCCCAGCGGCGCATCGACCTCCTGAAACGCGAGATCCACGACTACTATGCCCGCCACCGGGTCAGCGCCGACCTGATCGAACTGCGCAACCTCGTCCATGTCGCCGCGTTGATCGTGCGCTCGGCCGCCATGCGCAAGGAAAGCCGCGGCCTCCACTACACCCTCGACTACCCGCGGCAGCTTCCCAATCCGCAACCGAGCATCGTCTTCCCCGCCGTCGATCCGCTCGACGTTCTTCAACCGTTTCCCGCGCGACCGAGCAGTGCGCGCCGCAACCTGGCGAACCGGTCGGCATCGTAGCGCCCGGAACGCAGCATCAAGACGCGGCGGCTGGTCCGGACCACAACCCAGTTCGCCGTCATCCACGGGCCCCCGCGGAGCTTGGCCGGGTTGCCGTCGGGGGCAAAGAGCACGGCGGTCTCCGCCACCAAGGCGAAACGCCACACTTCGCCGCGGGCGAAGACGTGAACGTGGTAGAGGAGCGACACCCCAACCACCAGGAGCGGCCAGACGCCGAGGAAGTGGAACCACGGCACCGCCACGAGAGCGTGGATCGCGACCACTGCGGTCAGCCACTCCCAGCCTGGTGTCCACAGCATCTCGGTGTCGTCGTGGTGGGGGTCCATCACGGGCTTTTCCCTGCGAGGGGCAAGCCCCTCGCGCTCCCCGGCTGAGGGCTCTTCCTTGCGAGGGGGCAAGCCCCCCGCGCTCCCCGGCTGAGGGCTCCCGTTGAACGCAACGACCGTCGCTACGATCTTGGCGAGTCGCGGCTCGGGGACGACGCGACCCCGCAGCCAATCGAGCAGCACCCAGTCGTCCTCGCGCAGGAGCTCCCGGTAGGCATCCTGCTGCGCGTCATCGAGGTGCGGATAGCGCATTCGCGCGAAGTCCACGAGCAGGAGGTCGAGTTCGAGCATGCCGCGGCGGGAGCGCCACAACACGCGCTCGAGGTCGCGGCGGTCGTGCATGACGTAATGATGCCGTTTAATGGGCGCGAAGGGCGGGCGTGCCCGCAAGGGCGCGCCTTGGAATAAACTTGCCCGCATGGCATCAGCGGTCAACCACTTTGCCGGCCTCGACTTCATCGGGCCGGACGCGTCCGCCTTCCTGCAGGGCTATCTCACCGCGGACCTCGATGCGCTCGAAGCGCACCGCGGCTTGCCCATGGCGCTGTGCAACATCAAGGGACGTGCCGTCGCCAGCGGCTGGGCATTCGGCAAACCGAGCCATGTGCGCCTGATCGTGCACTCAAGCGTCGTCCCGGACATCAGTGGCGAACTTGGCAAGTACCTGCTGTTCGCGAAATCCAAGCTTGCCGCCGCCACGGGCGGGCTGCGGTTCACCCAGGAGCCTTCAGCCGGGGTGCGCGAGGGGCCTGCCCCTCGCATGAAAGAGCCTTCAGCCGGGGTGCGCGAGGGGCCTGCCCCTCGCATGAAAGAGCCCTCAGCCGGGGAGCGCGAGGGGCCTGCCCCTCGCAAGCAAGAGCCTTCAGCCGGGGTGCGCGCGGGGCTTGCCCCGCGCAACGAGCCCCTGGCGCCGGACGCGGTCGCGCTGCCCGAAACGGGGTATTGGCTACACACCTCCGCGGATGCCGACGAAGGCCACGACGACTTCGCCAACGCCTGCGTCGAAGCCGGATTCGTCGTCGTCTCCAAGCCGGTGGCGCAGACTTTCCTGCCGCAGATGATTGGGCTGACCGACGTCGGCGCGGTCAGTTTCTCGAAGGGGTGCTACCTCGGCCAGGAAGTCGTGGCGCGCGCCCAGCACCGGGGCGAGGTGAAGCGCAAGTTGCGGCGCTACCGCTTCGACGGTCGCGCACCCGTCACGGGCGACGACGTGGTGCAGGACGGCGCCAAGGTCGGCACGGTCACCGCCGTGGGCGCGGGTGTCGCACTGGCTTGCACGCGCAGCGACTCCTCGGCAGCCACCGCATCCGGCGTAGCCCTCGTCAGCGCAGACTGATCGTCATATTGGCGTCCGGCCGCGTCCCTTCCTCGTCGAACCAGCGTGCCGTGACCGTCTTGGTCTCCGTGTAGAAGCGCACGGCCTGCTTGCCGTAGGCATGCAGGTCGCCGAAGAACGAATTCTTCCAGCCAGTGAACGAGAAGAACGGCAGCGGCACGGGGATCGGGATGTTGATGCCCACCTGGCCGACCTGCACCTCGTGCTGGAAACGGCGGGCCGCGCCGCCGCTGGACGTGAAGATCGACACGCCGTTGCCGAACGGGTTGGCATTGATGAGGTCGATGGCATCGCCGAGGGTCGGCACCGGCGTCGTCACCAGCACCGGGCCGAAGATCTCGTCGGTGTAGATCGACATGGTCGGCTCGACATCCGCGAACAGCGTCGGTCCGACCCAGTTGCCGTCGGGGTAGCCCGCCACGGCGCAATCGCTGCCGTCGAGGACGCAGCGCGCTCCTTCGGCCTTGCCCTTCGCGATGTAGCCCAGGATCCGATCCCGCGATGCGCGACTGATCTGCGCCCCGTACCCCGCCTCGCCGTCGTTCCACGGTCCCGGTCGGACGGCGGCCATGGCGGCCTTGATGTCGGGCAGCCAATCGGCGGCCTCGCCGACCAGTACCGCGGCGCTGATGGCCATGCAACGCTGGCCGGCTGCTCCGCATACGGCGCCGACCAGGCTCGCGATCGCCTGGCCCTTGTCCGCATCCGGCAGGATCACGAGATGGTTCTTCGCGCCGGCGAGCGCCTGCACGCGCTTATCGTTGGCCGCCGCCTTGTGGTAGACGTGCCGGGCGACCGCGACCGAGCCGACGAAGCTGACGGCACGGATGCCGGGATGCTCGAGCATCGCGTCGACCTGGTCCTTGCCACCGTGCACGACCTGCACCAGCCCGTCCGGGGCGCCGGCCTCGGCGAGCAGTTCCATGAGCCGGTTCGGGGTCATCGGATCCTGCTCGGACGGCTTCAGGATGAACGCATTGCCGCAGGCGATCGCGATCGGATACATCCACAGGGGCACCATGGCCGGGAAGTTGAAGGGCGTGATGCCGCCGCATACCCCGATCGGCTGCACCAAGCTGTACGTGTCGATGCCGCGGGCGACGTTCTCGACGGTCTCGCCCATGGCGAGCGAGGCGACGCTGCAGGCGTGTTCGACCACCTCGATGCCGCGCCAGACTTCGCCCATGGCGTCATCGAAGATCTTGCCCGTCTCCCGGCTCAAGCCGCGGGCGATGTCCTCCTGGTGGCGTTTGAGCAGGTCCTGGTAGGCGAAGAGTACGCGTGCGCGTTCCGGCACCGGCGTCTCGCGCCAACCCTGGAAGGCAGCCTGCGCGCCCTCGACGGCGCGGTCCATCTCCGCGCCGGTCGCGAACGGCACTTCGCAGAGCACTTCCTGGGTGGCGGGATCGGTGACCGGGATCCCGTCCGCCTGACTGTCGACGAACTCGCCGTCGATGAATAGCTTGAGTTTCTCCATGGTGGGGCAGTTTGGCGCAAACCGATCCGCTACGCCACGTCGAACCAGTTGATGGGCAGGATGCCGTGTTCCACCAGGTACTGGTTGGCCCGGGAGAAGTGCCGGCAGCCGAAGAAGCCCCGATGCGCCGATAGCGGCGACGGGTGCGGCGCGCTGAGCACGAGGTGCCGACGGTCGTCGACGACGGCTCCCTTCTTCTGCGCATAGCTGCCCCAGAGCATGAAGACCACGTGCTCCCGCTCCCGGTTGATGGTCTCGACAACGCGGTCGGTGAACGTCTCCCAGCCGCGACCCTGGTGCGAGCCCGCGCGTCCGGCGGCCACGGTCAGTACCGCGTTCAACAGCAGCACGCCCTGGCGCGCCCACGGCTCGAGACAGGTGCGGCCAGCGGGAATCGCGCCGTCGCGGCGCCCGAAGGGCACGTTCTCGTCGACCATGTCCGTATTGATTTCCTGGAAGATGTTGACCAGCGACGGCGGCGGGGGGACGCCGGGGAGCACCGAAAAGCACAGGCCATGGGCCTGGTTCGGCCCGTGGTAGGGGTCCTGGCCGATGATCACGACCTTGACGGCAGCGAGCGGCGTCGCGTCCAAGGCGGCGAAGATCTTCTCGCCCTTGGGGTAGATCACCGTCCTCGCTTGGCGCTCCGCCACCAGGAAGGCGCGGAGCTTCTTCATGTAGCCGGCCTCGAACTCGCCCGTGAGCGCGTTCTTCCACGACGCTTCGAGCCGGACGCGGTCGGTGGCGGCGCTCACGGGGCCTCGTCCACCCCCGCCGGTCGCATCTGCGGGAACAGCACGACGTCCCGGATGGTGGTGCGATTCGTGAGCAGCATCGCCAGGCGGTCGACGCCGATGCCTTCGCCGGCCGTCGGGGGCATGCCGTATTCGAGCGCCGTCACGAAGTCCTGATCGTAGTGCATGGCCTCGAGGTCGCCGCGGCTTTTGAGCGCGGCCTGGGCGCGGAAGCGCTCCGCCTGGTCATCCGGGTCGTTCAGCTCGCTGAACCCGTTCGCGACTTCGCGGCCCGCGACGAACAGTTCGAAACGATCCGTCAGGCGGGAATCGTCCGCGCTGCGGCGGGCCAGCGGCGACACCTCCGCAGGATACTGCGTGATGAAGGTCGGCTGCACGAGGTTCTCCTCCACGCGCGCCTCGAAAACCTCCATCAACAGCCGCCCCCATTGCCAATGCGGTTCCACCACGATGTTCAGGCCTCGGGCGAGTGCTGCGAGCGCATCGGGATCGGCGACCTCCGACGGCGTCTTGCCCGTGGCATCGCCCACCGCTTCCGCCATGGTTCGACGTGCGAACTGGCGGAAGTCCAGTTCGTCGCCCCCAAACGGCAGCACGCGTGCGCCCACGATCTCGTCGAGCAGCGAACCCAACAGCTCCTCGGTGAGGTCCATCAAGTCCCGGTGGTCGGCGAATGCCTGGTAGAACTCCACGGTCGTGAATTCCGGGTTGTGGCGCGGCGACAGGCCCTCGTTGCGGAAGCAGCGGTTGATCTCGTAGACGCGCTCGAAACCGCCGATCACCAGTCGCTTGAGATACAGCTCCGGCGCGACGCGCAGGTACAAGTCCACGTCGAGGGCGTTGTGGTGGGTGATGAACGGTCGTGCCGTGGCGCCCCCGGGGATGGGATGCATCATGGGCGTTTCGACTTCGAGGAAGCCGCGGTCGTCGAAGAAACGGCGCATCGAGGCAACGAGACGGGCACGCACGCGGAACACGTCGCGGGACTCCTCGTTGACCATGAGGTCGAGGTAGCGCTGGCGGTAGCGGGTCTCCTGGTCGACGAGGCCGTGATACTTCTCCGGCAACGGCCTGACCGACTTGGCCAACAGGCGGACGGCGCTCGCCTGCACCGTGAGTTCGCCCTTGTTGGTCTTCATCAGCGTGCCTTCGACGCCGACGATGTCGCCGATGTCCCACAGGTCCTTGAAGGCCTGGTAGTCCTCGGCGCCCACGTCGTCGCGACGCAGGTAGCACTGGATGCGTCCGCTCGGATCCTCCAACGTGAGGAAGCTGGCCTTGCCCATGACGCGGCGCAGCATGACCCGGCCGGCGACCACGGCCCGCACGGAGGCGGCCTCCAGGTCATCCTTGGTGGCGTCGCCATGACGACGGTGCAGATCCCGCGCGGTGTCCTCGCGGCGGAAGGCGTTCGGATAGGCATCGCCCTTGTCCCGCAGCGCGGCTAGCTTGCGGCGGCGGTGACCGACAACGTCCGACTCGTTCTCGATGTCCTTCATAACCCCGCCTTGAGTCCCGCTTCCATGAATTCGTCCAAGTCGCCGTCGAGCACGTTTCCGGGATCGAAACGCTCCACCTCGGTGCGCAGGTCCTTGACCCGGCTCTGGTCGAGGACGTACGACCGGATCTGGCTGCCCCAGCCGATGTCGGCCTTGGCGTCCTCGATGGCCTGCTGCTCGGCGCGCCGCTTGGCCAACTCCAGTTCGTGCAACTTGGCCCGCAACTGCTTGTAGGCGCGGTCGCGGTTCTGGTGCTGCGACCGCTCGCTCTGGCATTGCACGACCACGCCCGTCGGCAGGTGCGTCAGGCGAACCGCCGAATCCGTGCGGTTGACGTGCTGTCCGCCCGCGCCGCTCGCCCGGTAGGTGTCGGTGCGCACGTCGCCCGGATCGATGTCGATCACGATGCTGTCGTCGATCTCCGCGGAGACGAACACCGATGCGAACGACGTGTGGCGGCGGTTCCCCGAGTCGAAGGGCGACTTGCGCACCAGGCGGTGGACACCGGTTTCGGTGCGCAGCCAGCCGTAGGCGTACTCGCCGCCGAACTGCACCGTGGCACTCTTGATGCCGGCCACCTCGCCCGGCGATGCCTCGATCAGTTCGGCCGAGAAGCCGCGCTTCTCGCCCCAGCGCAGGTACATGCGCAGGAGCATCTCCGCCCAGTCCTGGGCTTCCGTCCCGCCGGACCCCGCCTGCACTTCGAGAAACGCGTTGGCATCGTCCTGGTCGCCGTTGAACATGCGCCGGAACTCCAGGTCGCCGACGATTTCGGCCACGCCGCCAAGTTCCGACTCGATGTCGTCAAGCGCTTCGGGGTCTCGCTCGGCGACCGCCAGTTCCGCGAGTTCGGCCAGGTCCTCCAGATTGGCCGCAACCGTGGCGAGCCCGTGGACCACTGCGTTCAAGGCGGTTTGCTCGCGACCGAGTGCTTGCGCGCGCTCCGGCACGTCCCATAGCGCAGGCTCCGCTAGCTCGCGCTCGACTTCCTCCAAGCGTTCCTTCTTGGCGTCGTAGTCAAAGGTACCCCCGTAGCGCGTCCGCGCGTCCGGACAAAGTCTTCAATGAGTCGCGAATGGAGGTGATTTCGGCCATGGCAAAATGCATGAGGAGAACGCGGCGAAACGCCGTAGGGCGCGATTCTAACCCGCCGCCTGCACTGGCAAAAGCGGCGTGCGCCTTCGGGGCCGGGTAGCGGACCGGTCGGTACGCGGAGTGATCAAATGTCCCAGACGTCGTCTGACAGTTTCACTCCGAAGGCATCTTTGTCGGTCAGCGCGAGGATGTCCTCGACTAGCCGGCGCGGGCCGGCCACGATCGACAGGGCCTTGTTCTGCGGCATGGCGACGCACCAGCGACGATCTTCGGGCCAGAAGACCGACGGCGGGTGGTCGTGGGCCTCGATTGGGCCGAAGTCCGATAGCCAGAACTCGATCCCATCAAGGCTCCCTCGGTAGAGCAGGACTTGACCCGGCGATCCGTGTTCGTGGCCCCCGTGATCATGTCGCGCAGTGCGCGCCGTGCCCGGTTGCGCGCCCGCAAGGCACGCACCATAGACTTGACGTACCTCACCCCTCCTCCAAGTCCTCGATTCCCAGTTGCAGGGTGTCGGCTTCGCCGTAGTCGTTCACCGCAAGTCTGTAGACCGCCCTCACGCGCTTGGCCGTGATCGGCTCGCGGTTGAACGCGATGGCATCGGCGATGCGGTCGTCACGCTTCAGAACCAGCTTGAGATGCCTTTCTCCGACCACGCGTTGTGCAACCACCTCGAACTCGCCGTGGAAGCGAGGCTCTTCGAAGTCCTTGCCCCAAGGGCCGTGGGCTGCGATCAACTGCGCATTGTCGAGGATCAGGTCGCCACCGCCGAGTTCGCCATCAACCACGACGATGCCGGCCAGATCACGCGGCGTCACCCGTTGCGCCACCGCGTCGTGGAAGGCGGCTCGGAATCGTGGCAGGGCCGCGCGTCGGATGCTCAGGCCCGCGGCCATGGCATGGCCACCGAAGCCGTCGATCAAGCCCGGATGCCGCGCGGCGCAGTCGGCGAGGGCATCACGGATGTGCAGGCCGGGGATCGAGCGTGCCGACCCCTTCAGCACCAAAGGGGCGTTTGGCCCGGCGTCGGCGAACGCAATGGCCGGCTTGTGGTATCGCTCACGCAGGCGTCCAGCGACGATGCCGACCACGCCCTGGTGCCAGCCCGGCTCGTAGACGCAGATCGCGACCCCGTCTCCGGCGTCGCCGGTTTCAACGGCCAGCCGCGCATCTTCGTTCATGGCCGCTTCGATCTCGCGGCGCTCATCGTTGAGCTCGCTCAGCGCCCAGGCATGGCGCCGCGCTTCGGCGGCATCCTCGGCAAGCAGGCAGCGGATGCCGATGGCCATGTCGCGCAGGCGGCCCGCGGCATTGAGCCGCGGCGCGATGGCAAACCCCAAGTCGCTCGCGGTCAGCCTCGCGCCGGCACGACGCGACGCTTGGATCAGCGCGGCGATCCCCGGTCTCGTCTTGCCCGCCCGAATGCGTCGTAGACCTTGATGGACGAGTATCCGGTTGTTGCGATCAAGCGGCACGACATCGGCCACCGTACCGATCGCCACAAGGTCGAGCCAATCCGCCAACCGCGGTTCGGCGATGCCCGAGCGCTCGAAGTGGCCAGCCCCGCGCAGCTTGCTGCGGATGGCGCCAAGCACGTAGTAGGCGACGCCCACGCCGGCCAGGTTCGGGCTGGCGAAGGTCGAGCCGTCGAGATTCGGGTTCACCACGGCGCACGCTTCCGGCAACGTATCCCCCGGCAGGTGGTGATCCGTGACGACGACGTCCACCCCCTGTGACTGGGCGAGCGCCACCCCGTCGATGCTGGCGGTGCCGTTGTCCACGGTGACGATGACATCGGGCCTGCCCTTGAGCGCCACCTCGACGAACTCGGGCGTCAAGCCGTAGCCGAACTCGAACCGGTTGGGGACCAGGAAGCCCACCCTGTCGGCAGTCACGCCGAAGGCGCGCAGCACCGAGACGCACAGTGCCGACGCCGTGGCACCGTCGGCATCGAAGTCGCCGGCGATCAGGATTCGTTCGCCGTGGACCACCGCCCTGGCGAGGCGTTCCGCCGCAGCGTCGATCCCGGGCAGGTTCGTCGGTGGATGGAGGTCCGGCAAGGTTAGATCGAGATCCGCTGCGGTGCGGACCCCACGCGCCGCCAGGGCATCGCGCAGGAAGGCCGGCAGGTCGCCCGGCAGATCGGCCGCATGCTTGGGCCTGGTTTCAATCTGCAACTGTTCTCAGCGCGTTCCCGTGACACATGCACGTCACTCTGTCGGGACTGGCAGCGCGAATCAAGCGCATGCTTGGCACTCGGGAGTGAGGTCGCCAATCCAAGCGTATGCTTGGGTCCGTATGCGGGCGTACGGTCGCTCGCTCCACTCGAATAGCGGGGAATCATGGAAATCACTGCAATTGACACCTTCGTAGTGGATGCGGGCTGGCGTATGCGGCCGCTCGTTCACACTTGGCGGCGGGAGGAGCCATGAGAATCACGGCAATCGACACCTTCGTAGTGGATGCTGGCTGGCGGCCGTGGCAGTTCGTCGCCGTCCGCACCGATGCGGGGATCACGGGCTACGGCGAGTGTTCGGACGGTCGGATGCCCTACAGCGTGGTCGGTACGGCCCAGGAGTTCGAAACCATTCTGAAGGGCAAGGATCCTCGCCCCGTCGAAGCGCGCTACTGGGACATGTACCGGATGGCCCGCCAGAGTCCGGGCGGCATCGCCGCGAAAGCGATTGCCGGCGTGGAACTGGCGCTCTGGGACATCAAGGCCAAGGCGCTCGGCGTGCCCGTCTACGAACTTTTCGGCGGACCCATGCGCCCCCGACAGCGCGTGTACTGGTCGCACTGCGGCTCGTCGCGTGCCGGCAACCACGAGATCATCGGTGTGCCTCCGCTCAAGACCTGGCAGGACATCACCGACCTCGGTCACGAGGTCGTCGCGCGCGGCTTCACGGCGCTGAAGACCAACATCATCTACCCCGGCGAGGTCGCGCGGACTTACCGCGGCGGCTTCGGAGGCGGAGAAGGGACGACCGACGGCACCGTCGACAACGCGATGCTCGACCACATCCGCACCTTGATCGGCACGTTCCGCGATGCCGTTGGTCCGCACGTCGACATCGCCCTCGATCTCAACTTCAACTTCCGCGTCGAGGGGGCCAAGCGCATCTGCAGGGCCCTGGAAGACATGCGCATGATGTGGGTCGAAGTGGACATGTACGAGCCAAACGGCCTGCGCGAGGTCCGCGAGTCGACCAATGTCACGATCTGCTCCGGCGAGAACCTGTTCACGGCCCGCGACTACCGACGCTACTTCGAGGCCCGGTCCATGGACGTGTGCATGGTCGACGTACCCTGGAATGGCTTCGCGAACTCCAAGCGCGTCGCCGAGATGGCCGAGACGTTCGAAATCAACTGCGCGCCGCACAACTACTACAGCCACCTGTCGACACTGCACTCGCTACACCTGTGCGCAGTCATCCCGAATGTCCGCATCTGCGAGATCGACATCGACGACGTCCCATGGAAAGACGATCTCGTGACTGAACGCCTCGTGTTCGACAACGGCCGCGTGTCGATCCCGGATCGGCCCGGATGGGGCGCCGACCTCAACGAGGAGGTCGCGCGAGAGCACGTCTGGGAACGCGGGCGGCCACCCGGCTACTCGACCGGGTTGGCCAGCAGGTGATGAGGGCAGCGGGCCGCCGCTAGTCCGACTAGGGTCACGCGAGACGAACCCGCTGCGAGAACTTCTAGCCGCGCGCCCGGCCGCGGCGGCCCCGCGGGCACCGTCCCCGCCCTTCACGCCGCAGTTTGAAACTTCCCTTGCTACATGGTAATAAACCATGTTTTTAAAGGTTTCGCAAAATTCACTTTGACGCAAGCCCATTTTGCAATCATGCTGTTTTGATGGTTATGAACCATTCAAGAACACAACGCCTGAAACCACTCCTCGACACCGTCCCGCCTGGTTTCCTGGTGGACACGCCATGGCTGAAGGCCCGGAACATCGACCCGAAGTCCATCCACGACTATGTCGCGCGCGGCTGGCTCGAGCGCGTTGTCCGCGGGGTGTACCGCCGCCCGACGCCACAAGGCGCGCCGGCCGGCGGGGAGTCCTGGGCCACACTTCTCCTCTCCCTGCAGCGGCTCATGACCTACTCCGTGCACGTAGGCGGAGAGACCGCCCTCGACCTGTCCGGCCATGCGCACTACCTCAGCCTCGGCGGGTCGCGGCCCGTGCATCTCTATGGCACCGTGCCGTCCTGGCTAAAGCGCGTGCCGATGCCGTCGGAGATCATCGTGCACCCGCGCACCCTTTTCGCCGACGACCCCGTCGGCATCGAGGAGTTCGACATCGCCGCCGGGGCGCCGGTCGATGTGTGGCGCTGGCCTGTCCTGGCGGCGTCTCCCGAACGCGCCATCCTCGAAGCCCTCGACGAGTTGCCGCGCCACGCCAGCTTCGACAACCTCGACAAGATCTTCGAGGGACTGGTGTCGCTGCGGCCCCACAAGCTCACGGCGCTGCTCGGCACCTGCCGCAGCGTCAAGGTGCGCAGGCTGTTCTTCGTCTTCGCCGACCGGCACCGACATGGGTGGCGCAAGCACCTCGACGCCACCGCCATCGACTTCGGGTCCGGGCCGCGAGCCCTCGTCGAGGGCGGCCGGTTCCATCCGGTCTACCGCATCTCTGTGCCCGAAGCGCTGATGCCCGCGAAGCCCCGAGCCGCGGACCGCGATGCGTGACCGATACCTCTCGCAGGTTCGCCTACTGCTGAGTGTTTTGCCGGAAATCGCGCGGGAGCCCGCGTTCGCCCTCAAGGGCGGCACGGCCATCAACCTTTTCTACCGGGATCTGCCGAGGCTGTCCGTTGATCT
>LXNJ01001626.1_pt1 | contig 13079 bp, 13 predicted proteins | sample 809081 | NCBI WGS metagenome assembly LXNJ01 (sample SAMN04870510, study PRJNA318959) | sponge metagenome | biome: sponge; feature: marine sponge reef; material: water | host: Petrosia ficiformis | place: Greece: Milos, Mediterranean Sea | collected 2013-05-29 | depth 5-7 m
AGGGGGAGTCGAAGAGGCCGAGCGATTTTTGCGAAGGCCGATTCGGTGGGGGGTGAATCGCGTTTTATCGCCACTCCGAGTTATACCCCCCACCAGTTCGCTTTCGAGCTGACGCCCTCAGCTCACTGACTCCCCCTCAAGGGGGGAGTGAATTTCTCTCTCTTAGGAAGGCAAGAACCTTCAAGAGATGAGTGATAACCCCACGGGATGAAACCCCACCCCGCTAGGAACCACGCCCCGAAATATGCGACACTCCCGTCCCATGAGGACCCGGAAGAAAGCACCGCATCGCCATTCATCCCATAGCGCCGCCCGGCGCGGCTCCGCCTGAGGCCGGACGTGCGCCTCTCCTGGAACGAGATGCGCGTGCGCGCGGCGTAGTTCGCCCAAATATGGCAGGTGCGGGCATTAGGTTCATGTGTCCGAGGAACAGTTAAACGAAGCGGGAGAATATCAGATTGCCTATAACCTCCGTCAAATTCAGGAACTTCAAGGCGCTTCGAAACTATTCTGTTTCATTACGTAGTTTGAACGTTCTTGTTGGACCGAATAACTGCGGAAAGTCAACTATCCTAAGCGCTTTCCGACTTCTTGAACAAGCTCTGAAAACAGCTCGAGCTCGACGTGCTTCAACTCTAGTACAAACGCATCAAGAACATTCAGCTTATGGTCACAGCATTTCAGAAAACAGCGTTCCATTCTCATTGGAAAATGTTCATTTTAATTACGATACTTCCGATAGTCGCATTGAGTTTCAATACTCTAACGGGAACCAACTCTTTTTCTTCTTTCCTGCTGATGGTGGAGTGACGATGTACTGGGAGACAGAAGGTAGACCTGCTTTTACACCTTCCGCCTTTCGAAAAGCGTTCCCGGATGAAGTTCAGGTAATCCCCGTCCTCGGGCCGATAGAAGAAAAAGAGGAGATTGTTCAAGATGAGACGCTAAGGAGAGCGGCTGGCACACCACGGGCTAGCCGTCATTTTAGGAATTACTGGTGGCAAAACCCAGAAGGATTTATGGATTTCCAAAATCTGATTAAGACAACCTGGCCCGGCATGTCGATAGATAGACCTGAAAGGGCTTCGGCAATGGAGAATCGTTTAACTATGTTCGTTTCCGAAAATCGCATTGACCGAGAACTTTACTGGGCAGGTCTAGGTTTTCAGATTTGGTGCCAGTTGTTAACACATATCTCGCGATGTAGTGAATCGGACTTGCTTGTAGTGGACGAGCCAGAAGTTTACCTGCACCCGCAAATTCAGAGACAACTCTTGGGGATACTTAGAGATCTTACCCCTGACATCTTGCTTGCTACACACTCGGTCGAAATTCTTGGAGAAGCAGAGCCTAGCGAGATTTTGCTAGTTGACAAATCTGCACGTTCGGCTCGGCGTCTAAATGATATAGAAGGCGTGCAGCAAGCAATTGACGATATCGGTTCAATACAAAATATAACTCTGACGGAGTTAGCAAGAAATCGACGAATTTTGTTCGTAGAAGGGGTTAATGATTATAAGATAATCAGAAGATTTGCGAAGCTACTTGGGTATGAAGATTTGGCTAGAGGAAGTGGTCTGACTGCACTCGAATCTGGAGGTTTTGAATCTTGGCCTAGGGTACAAGCGTTGGCCTGGGGATTTGAAAAAAGCCTTGGGTCTGATTTGAAAATAGCTACGATCTATGACCCGGATTACCGTTGTAATGAAGAGTCAGACCACATAAGGGAAAAGTTAGAGCAAGAGATAGAACTAGTGCACTTCCATCAACGTAAAGAAATTGAAAACTACCTGCTGTCTCCGATTACATTAGAACGAGCGATAAAACGACAAATTGAGGAACGTTCACGCCGAAATGGAGAAATACCTACGATTGACTTTGATATTCGCGAAATTCTTGATGTTGTCACCCGGGATATTAAAACAAAATGTAGTAGTCAATATATCAGTAATTATCTTAGGTTTTTCGAAGGCAGCAGCAAAGACGATACAACATTGATATCTGAGGCACAGGGTATATTTGAAGACAAATGGTCTGAGTTAGAATCAAGGCTAGAAATTGTGCCTGGTAAAACTGTACTAAAAATCGTCAGGGAGCAAATTCAAAATAACTATGGGGTCACATTGACTGATGTCCGAATCATTGACGCTTATCCCAAGGCTGAAATTCCTCAAGATCTGGTTGAGTTGATATATCTGCTAGATGAATATAGAAACAAAACTGAAATCTCTTAGGGTGAGATTTATATATTTCTCTCATCTGAATTTTTTCCACCGCACCGGCTTCGCCTCAGCACGTGAGCGCGCGGAGCAGTTCTTCATTTTGCACGAAAAATGCGCGCGCGCTTGGATGCTAGGCTAAGGAAAGAGAAAAGACGGAGGAGGCGGTGATTCTCTCTTCACCCACCCCCTCGCGCAGACTACGCCGATGTGCGCCGGATGAGTTCCATAATCGCGTTGTTCTGATCTTCCAGCGCCTTCATGGTTTCCCGATGTCGGCTTTCGAGTGACGCCATGGTTTCCTGGTGCCGGCTATCGAGCGCCTCCATGTTCGTTCTATGTTGTTCGGCGCTGCGCTTGTAGTACCGGTGCAAAGCGAAAAGTCCGTGCCCGACCACAGCGCATTGCGCGGCCCCGACGGCGGCGGCGACCCATATGGCGGCTTGGTGCAAGGCGAGGGCGGATTGTTGCACGGCGAGGCTTGCGGCTTCGTATTCCGTCATTCGGTTCTCTCCTGTCTGTCCTCGTGGAGCAGCCAGTTCGATCAGTCTCGCCCTGTGCGGAGGATTAGTCAAAGCGATACGCTGCTTGGACGCTCTGCATTTAACCCTCCGGCGGAATCAATTGCGAACGAGGAGCGAGGCAGGGAGGAGAGATTGTGTTTCGCCGAAATGGCTAAGGAATTACTCCCCACAAGGTGAAATCCGGCCGAGCACCAGAACCTCCGACACAATCGATTCCCGCCCAAAAGCCATCAATCCACTTATCGAAAACGGTGAGGTCAATCGGCATCCGTCAATGCCAGCAATCGTAATTTATCCCGAAAATAACAGAAGCTGGGCGATTCGTTGTTTTCTATATCTATATTCGGCGCAATTTTATCTGCCCATTTCGACTTCTCCATTCCTACGGCTTGCCATCCATTCTTCCGTAAAGCGATCACGCCGCCTGGATAAACGGCGTCGGCCAGGGTTTCCCACGTTCCGCAAGTGGAATCGTTCACGTAGCTATCGAGGATTGCCTGCCTGGCATCCGGATAGGCCCGCATCACCGCCGCAAGGTCGCCTAGCAGCCAAGCCTCCCCTTCTTCGATTGCAAAGCAGAAATTGGTTCTTGGTTTCGGGTGTATTGCGTTCAAAAGATTGACAAGCTCGGCGCGAAATTCCTTTTGGCACTTGTCGTCGAGATCACAGACAACGATCAGCGCAGCGGAATATCCAGGCGGATGATTCGAGAATGTCTTCCCATAAGCTCTCAGCAGTCGCGGAAGTTGATCGAGCAGGATGCGTTTCCAAGGATCGGTCTTTGGGACAAGGCCTTTCGGGAGTCGCCCGATTCCGTTGTAAGAAATGACTTTGCAGGTATGTTCATCTCCGATTATTTTCGGGACGATGAAATCCAACATTTCCTTACCTGATTTGTCCTCGATCAAAATTTCAAAATGCACCCGATCACTTTCCGTCCAAATAGTCGCTGTACCACAGCCCGCCCAATGGAAGCCCTTCGGCGACCAGATTTGTTATCATCTCATCTTCACTGGCGCGTCTTGCCTTGGCGAAACCATCTTCCCCTTTTTCCAATATCCATACTTCTTCTGGCTCAAGAGCATCGACAAAATATGGCTGATGCGTGGTAATAAAAACCTGCGACCCACCTCTTCTACCGGTTGCATGGGCGCGAAATTCTCGAGCCAGAGTCTCAAGTAATTTGTGATATAAGCCATTTTCCGGTTCTTCGATGCACAAGAAAGGCGGTGGCGAGGGGTCTTCGAGCAGGAGAAGGTAAGCGAAAACCTTCAGCGTGCCATCCGACATTTGCTGGGCGTAGAATGGATCCTCAAACCCCTTGTCATTGAAACGAAGCAACAAACGACCGTCGGGCGTTGGTTTAGTGTCAATTCGGTTAATTCCCGGAATCTTCTCAGCTATGCGATCTAAAATTGACTGAAAGCGTTTTGGATGCTCCCTCTCCATGAACTGAACTACGTTTCCAAGATTATCGCCATGTATATTTAGATGTTTTTGGGGACCGGCGAGCGGCAAATCCCGTGCTGCATCTGGAGTAAAATAGCTTAAATACCAATCCTCAATGAAACGACGAAAAGCGGCTATTCGAGGATGTTGCTTCAACGAACCCAGCGTCGCGATGCCGAGATGAGTAGCATCCCCGAGTTCGACGGCTTCTTGCTCCGGCGATTCATTCAACTGCACTAAGTCCGAAATCTGCCCTCCCGAGAAGTCATAGCCTTCATCGGCAATATCAATAGTCACTTCGCCCTTCCAGGCGACGCCTTGGCCATTTCCAAGGCGAAGGAAAGAGAAGGGCTGGCCTGTTCTTTGCCCCTTTCGCCTTTGCCGAAGACGCTCACTTAAGACGAATGGACGGCCCTGTTTCTCGTCGATGGACAATTCGTAGGTAATCGGGCGGGAGTTGCTTTGCTGGCGATAGTATATTTCAAACCGAATCGGGTCATTTCGCCCTTGCGTGCGAAGGCGTTGAAAACCTCCGCGCCCACGGGAATCGCATGCCTCCTCGACACCGGATTTCAATGCATCGGCCAGAAAACCCAAAGCATCGAATATCGTGCTTTTTCCGACGCCGTTTTTGCCGATGACTGCCGTCATGGGCGTTAATGGCTTAACCCTCTGCGTATTCCAGAGCTTCCCAAGCGTTACGTCCTTGAGAACACGATAATTTGCAATGCGAAAACCTTCAATAGTCGCCATTACAACAATCTCCGCCTCGGAAAAAAAGAGCGCACTCCCTATTTAGCTCACTCTTCATCGCGGTCTGCCGACTCGGCGATTTCGGTCCATCGGAATTAAGCCATCGCTTACGACTCGGCCATAGTCTCATATTTGAATGAAGCGTAGAATCACTAGCATAATCTCACAGGCTTTCAAGACATCTATATGTTTCTCAGGCGAGGCAAACCCTTTCTTATCGGTCGACAAAAAGCAACTACTCTTCCCGAACCACCCCCGCCCTACACACTCACCCCCAGCGCCTTCTTCGCAGCGTCGACGACGTTCGCCGTGTTGGGGAGCACGAAATCCTCCAAGCGGGGCTCGAAGGGGATGGGCGCATCGAGGGCGGCCACGCGGCCGATGGGGGCGTCGAGGTAATCGAAGGCTTCCTCCTGAACGGCCGCGGAAATCTCCGAACCCACGCCGCTTCTGAGATGCCCCTCCTCGACGATGATGCAGCGGTTCGTCTTGCGGACCGATTCGGCGAGCGTCGCCGTATCGAGCGGGGCCAGCGTCCTGGGGTCGACCACTTCGGCGCTGACCCCCTCTTTCGCGAGTTCATCCGCCGCCGCCAGGCAGTTGTGCACCTGGTAGCCCACGCCGATGAGGGTAATGTCCGTGCCCTCTCGCTTCACGGCGGCCTGTCCGAAGGGGGTGACGTGCTCGCCCTCGGGCACGGGGCCCTTCATCTTGTAGAGCATCTTGTGCTCCACCATGAGCACGGGGTTGTCGTCGCGGATCGCGGCGCACATGAGGCCCTTGGCGTCGGCGGGGTCGCTCGGCGCCGCCACCTTGATGCCCGGTATCTGCATGAACCAGGCCTCCAGGCACTGGCTGTGCGTGGGGCCGTACTGCACGCCGCCGCCGCCCGGGGTGCGCACCACGAGCGGCACGCTCAACTGCCCGCCCAGCATGTAGCGCAGCTTCGCCGCCTGGTTGATGAGCGGGTCCATCGCCAGCATGATGAAGTCCATGAACATGATCTCGACGATGGGCCGGTAGCCCGCCATGGCCGCGCCCACGCCCGCGCCCACGATGCCGAGTTCGCTGATGGGCGTGTCGCGCACGCGGTCGCGTCCGAATTTTTCAGCCAGGCCCTTCGTGACGCCGAAGACGTAGGCCAGCTCCACGTCCTCGCCCATGACGATCACGCGCTCATCGCGCTCCATCTCCTCGTGATGGGCCTCGGTCAACGCATCCACAAAAGTTATCTCTCGCATGTCGCCTCTCTCCAGGGTTTTCACCGGGCGCGCAGCGCCGCGGGACGGGAATCTTTATGCGTATACGTCCTCGAGTGCGGATTCGAGCGTCGCTTCGGGGCTTCCCTCCGCAAAGTCGATGGCCCCGTTCAACTCATCGTCCACGGCTTTTAAGTGCGCCTTTTTCTGCGCTTCCGTCATTTTGAGCATCTTCGCGGCGATGGTAAGCGGATCGCGCTTTCTCCACTCGTCCACCTCTTCCTTCGTGCGGTAGGGGCCGAACTGGGGGTCGCCGCGCGAGTGGCCGAAGAAGCGGTAGGTCTTCGCCTCGATGAGGCTCGGGCCGCCGCCCTCGCGCGCCCGGCGCACGGCCTCGGCCGTCGCCTCGTAGACGGCCACCACGTCCATGCCGTCCACCGTCACGCCGGGCGCGTTGTAGCCCTGCGCGCGCACGCTGATGTCCTTGACGGACGTGGAGCGCTCCACGTGGTAGCTCACCGCGTAGTGGTTGTTCTCGCAGAAGAAGATGACCGGCAGCTTCCAGATGGCGCACAGGTTCATCGATTCATGGAAGCTGCCCTGGTTCGACGCGCCGTCGCCGAAGAAGACCACCGCCACCCGGCCCGTGCCTTCCAGTTGATAGGCGAGACCCATGCCCGTCGCCATCGGCATGTTCGCCCCCACGATGGAGTGCGCGCCGTAGTGGCCTTTCGAGATGTCGGCGATGTGCATGGAGCCGCCGCGCGCCTTGCAGAGCCCGGTGGACTTGCCAAGCAACTCGGCCATCATCTCCGGCATCCGGGTGCCCTTGGCGATGGAGTGCCCGTGGCCCCGGTGGGTGGTCAGGATGGCGTCCTCATCGTTCAGCGCCGTGCAGACGCCGACCGAGCACGCCTCCTGTCCGATGCTCACGTGAACCGCCCCCTTCACCCGGCCCGCCATGAAGAATTCGTCCGTCTTCTCCTCGAAGCGGCGGATGCGCAGCATGTTGCGGTACATCGCGTTCAAGTCCTTTTTCGTCAACCTTTTCGGCTTCGCCGATCTTCGCTTCGCCCTGGTGGCCACGGCTTCCTCCTCCCGGCGACATCATCGCAATGCAACCGTTGGAATGTCATGAGAACATGATTTTTAGACTTCCATGAGTACCACACGGCGCGGTGGTGGTTCAATCCGCGCGGTGGGGGGCTGGTGAAATAGCCTTCCTGAAGGGAGTACTCCCCCTTGCCAGGGGATAAAAGCAACCCCCCCTACCCCCCCTTGTCAGGGGGGTATAAAAAGGCGACGACCGCCGCCGGTAGGGGAGCTTTTGTTTTTTCTTGCCCCCCTGTTAAGGGGGGGTAGGGGGGGTTGCTTTTCAAGTCAAGGGGGTTGGTTTCAAAGAACAGGTCTTTCTCAACACCCCGGTGGACGGGGCGTCACTCCGGCTTCCTGGCGTAGCGCAGGAACAGCTCATCCCCCTCGCGCCGTACCTCCACGAGCGCGAGTCCCAGAAATTCGCCCGAGCGGAAACCCGGCCCGTCCATGAGCGTCGGAGCGGATGCGCCCCCCGCCAGCCAGGGGGTGAGCGTCACGTGAAACTCATCGATATGCCGGGCGAACTCCCATACCAGGGAACCCCCGCCCTCGAGAAGCACGCGCTTCATCCCCTGCTCTCTCAGCCAGGCCAGCACCTGTTCAGGGAGGGATTCCACCTCGTCCAGAACCACGATTCGCGCGCGCCCGGCTTGGGCTTCCTGAAGCCGGGATTCTCCTTCTCGTCCGGTGAATATGAACCGCTCAATCTCATCGCTCTCGAACCACGGCAGTTTTTCGGGGAAATCGCCGCTTTTCGTGATCAGAGCGTTCGCCGGGTGCGGGGGCAGGTCTTTTGCGAGGCGCTCGCTCACGAGGGATTCCTCGCGCACTCGCGCGGGGTGCCGCGCCGTCCTCAGCGTCTCGCCGCCCCATACCACGACGTCCGCACAGGCTCTCAGTCGATCCATCTCCAGGCGGTCCGCTTTGGATCCTAAGGAGAAATCCGCGCGGTCGCGGCCTGCGATTTTCCCGTCCAGCGTCATCGCCAGGTTCGTGTATACGAAGGGGTTGTCCACGAAAATTCTCACCTTGCAGTTGTGGTCCGCCCGGTTAAGGCAGTAAAGTTTCCTGTCACCTCGTCTTCATGAACACAGGTCTTCATCAGACAAAGGAGAGAAAACGACATGGGTGAATTCGACCAGAGAGTGGACCTTCCCGCACTCGATTTCCAGAAGCTCAACATCGGCCCCTACAGCAACAACGTGTACGTGCTGACGTGCAAGGCGACGAAAGAGTGCGTCATCATCGACACCTCCCATTCCGCCGAGCCGATTCTCGCCGCGTGCGAAGGCGCCACGCCCAGGTACATTCTACAGACCCATTGCCACGGCGACCACATCGACGCGCTCGATGAGGTGCGAAGCCGCACGGGCGCGCCCCTGGGCCAGCACGCCGAGGACGCGAAGGAGTTCGGCATCAGCCCGGATTTCACCATCGCGGACGGCGAAGAGATCACATTCGGCGAGATCACCCTCAGGGCCATCCACACGCCCGGTCACTGCAAGGGCATGCTGATGTTCCACTACCCGGGCCACTGCGTCTGCGGGGATACGATTTTCCCCGGCGGCCCCGGAAAAACGTGGAACCACGGGCAATTGCTCACGTCGCTCGATTCCATCGAGAACAAGGTTTTCGCCCTGCCGGATGATACCGTTCTCTACCCCGGACACGGGGCGAACAGCACCGTCGCGCAGAGCAAGGCGGAAGTCGCCGGTTTCCGGGCCGCGGGCAGGCCGAAGCCCGATGAATTCGGGGACGTCACCTGGGAAGGTTAAACATCATAGAGCGGCCGGATGAATTCGGCGCGCGCGATTACGTCACGCGTACGGGGAAGGCGAAACGATATAACAACCTCAAACGGTTAATATAGACAGGAGCCATGCAATGAGTTCAGCGAATATCGTATTCGATCACGTGCACGTCATCAGCAAAGACCCCGAGGCGAGCGTGAACTGGTTCGTCGAGAACCTGGGCGGCGAGCGAGGAGAGGGCGGCGTGTTCAAGGGCGCGCCGCAGATTCCCGTAAAATTCAACGGCGCCACGGTCATCGTCCGCGGGGAGAGAACAGGCGAGAGCGCGGGCGATAAAGGAGGTCTCGAATGGGGGACGGATCATTTCGCCTTCCAGATCGCAGGCGATTTTCAGGCCTATTGCGACGACCTCAAGGGAAAAGGTGTGAAATTCACCGTCGAACCGGTACAATTCAACCCGACGACGCAGATCGCCTTCATCGAGGCGCCCGATGGCGTCAGCATCGAGCTATTGCAGAGGGTATAAAGACGGGGGTCCTGCCCGTCCCAGGCGGTGCTCCGCCTTGAAGAGGAAAACCGTGTTTCACCTCGCGCGAATCATGGCGCTTTGTCTATTCATAGCCGCGTTCGGCTGGACGACTGCGCCGATTTCGCATGCGCAAAACACGCCCGCACAGGAAGAACTCCCCCCCGAGCCGCCCCTGGGCCTCGACGACGTTCCCGTACCCGATGACAACCCCATGACGCGGCCCAAGATCGAACTCGGCAGAATGCTTTACTTCGAAAAACGCTACTCCGGCGACGGAAAGGTTTCCTGCGCGACGTGCCACATGCCCCGGCGCGGATTCTCCAACGCGCGCCAGTACGGTACGGGTTTTGACGGCAGGCTCACGCTCCGGAACGTCCCCACGGTGATCAACGCCGCCTACAACGAAACCCACTTCTGGGACGGACGCGCCGCGAGCTTGGAAGATCAGGCCAGGGGGCCCATCCTCCATCCGAGCGAGATGGCTTCCAGCGAAGAGAGAATCATCCGCACGCTCGGCGCAATCCCCGAATACCGCGCGCGGTTCAAAGAGGCGTTCGGGAGTCCCGGGGTCAGTCTCGAGCGCGTGGTTCAGGCCATCGCCACCTTCGAGCGCACCCTGCTCTCGGGGAATTCCCCGTTCGACCGCTGGAAATACGGAGGAGACAAGTCCGCGCTCTCACCCCGGGCAATCCGGGGATTCGAGGTCTTCAGAAGCAAGGGGAATTGCGTGAAATGCCATCTGGTGGATGAATTCAGTGCGCCCTTCACGGACGACAAGTTCCACAACCTGGGCGTCGGGATGGACAAGAAGCCCCTGCAACTCGGCAGAGAGGTGATTACCAAAAAAAAGAAGGACAGAGGGAAATTCAAGACGCCCACGCTACGCCACATCACCCAGACGGCGCCCTACATGCACGACGGTCGCTTCGCCACGCTGGAGGAAGTGGTCGATTTCTACGAAGAGGGCGGCCACCCGAACCCCCATCTCGACCCGGACATGAAGCCCCTGAAGCTCACGAAGACCGAAAAAGCAGACCTTATCGCCTTTATGGGCGCGCTCACGGGCGACCTCCCCGAAGTCAAGGCCCCCGAGTTGCCGAAATAAGGCTTTTTCGGCAAACTCCACCTCGCCACAACCCGAGCCGATTCGAACCGATCGAGGACCATCCGGATGAAGCGCATGAAAAAGATATCTCCCCTCGCGTTCGCAGGCGTTTTATCTCTCCTGCTCACTTCCGCTCATACATACGGGGCGGAGATTGAAGAAGGAAAATCCCTTTTCGAGCGCAACAACTGCGGAAGCTGCCACACCCGCAAAGGCCCTGAAACCAGGATACCACCGCCTGCGCGCCACGGCATAAAAGGCCCCACGCTCTGGTATGCCGGCAGCAAGTTCCGGCCCGGCTTTCTGGCGCAGTGGCTGGCGGAGCCGGAGCCTTTTCGCGGCGTCATCTACGGCGCCATGAAGCGGGGGAAATACCCGCATCCCGTCCTCGCAGAGAAAGAGGCGGCGAAAGTCGCAGCCTATCTGGAGAGCTTAAAAGACCCTGAAATGCCTGTGGGCGTCGTTCCACGATGGAAGAAAGTCCCCCGGAAAGTGCTCAGGCGCGCGCGGATACTGTTTCAGAAAAAACAGCCGTGTTATTCCTGCCACATGGTCGCGATACGCAAGACGGTTTACCGGACGCCCATCGAGGTGGGCGGCCACAGCGCGCCCCATTTCAAGGATGCGGGACGCCGGCTGAACCCCGATTTCATCGTGGCTTTCCTCAAAAAGCCTGCGCGCTACAACCCCAACGGCAGAATGCCGGTATACGGGGATAAGCCGTTCACGAAGCTGAGCGAGAAGGATTTCATCGCACTCGCCGCCTACATCGCGAGCTTCAAATGAAGCGTTCATCACGTCTCATCGGTGGAATGTGCATATCCGCTTGCATCATCGCCGTCGCGGCGGGCGCGCCCCTGCTTGCAGGCGCGGAGGAGCCTGCAAGCCGCGTGAGCGCTGCGGAGAATTTCCGCTGGTACTGCATCCAGTGCCACGGCCCCAAGGGAGACGGCAAGGGGGTGAACAACACCAAGAAGCTTCCCGTGAGCCCCCGCAATCTTACCGACGGCAAGGACATGGCCCAGTTCTCGGACGAAGACATGGTGCGCACCATCACCCACGGAGGCGGGGCGAGCGACCTCTCCCCCATCATGCCGCCGTGGGGCAACGTGTTTACAAATCAGGAGATTCGTGATTTGGTGGCCCTGATACGCAGGATGTGCAATTGCCGCTTCGACCCCAGGGCGAAAGAGGCGTTTTTGAAACAACAAGGCCGCTAGGTTTCATGCCATGCGCAACATTACTCTCTCACTTGTCATCTCCTCTCTTTTCCTCTCGGCTCCCGCGCCCGCACACGCGGCGGGCGAGCGGATTCTGGTCACGAACACGCGCGACGGCACGCTGAGCGTCATCTCGCGCGATACGCATGAGGTCATCACAACCATCCCCGCGGGCAGGAAGGCGAACCGCCTCGCCCTCGCTCCCGACGAGCGCCACGCCTACGTCATCAACGACGGCAGCGCCTTCGTGCGCGTTTTCGACACGCATACGCTCAAGTTCGTCCGCCGCGTGCGCGCGGGCCGCGACCCCTACAACCTGGCGTTCTCCCCCGACGGAGCGCGCGCCTATTTCGTGAACACCTACTCGGACAACGTGACGATCCTCGACGTCGCGGCGCGAAAGGTCATCGGCCTCATCAAGCACGGCGGCAACAACCCGGTGAACATCAAGCTGAGTCCCGACGGCCGCCGGGCCTTCGTGGCGAACGAACTCAGCGAGGACGTCTCCGTCGTCGATCTCGAAACGAGAATGCCGGTCAAGCAGATAGATGCGGGCCACTACATCGAGGGTATCGACGTGACGCGCGACGGCAAAAGGCTCTACGTCATGAACGGGGAGCGGAACTCCTACAGCGTGGTCGACCTCGATACCCTGGAAATCATCCGCACCATCAAACTCTCCGGCGAGCCGCACGACGCCCTCATCACGCCGGACGGGAAGTTCCTCTACGTCACCCTCCCGCACAAGAACCGCGTGTCGGTCTTCTCGCTTCCCGCACAGAAGCGCGTCGCCAGCGTGAAGCAGGGCATACGGCCCGACCTCATCGCCTTCACGCCCGACGGCGCACTCGCCTACGTGACGAACCGCGATTCGAAAGAAGTGTTTGTGATGGACGCGAAAACGCACCGCAACATCAGGAAAATCCGCGTGGGCAACGGGGCGCACGGCGTGCTCGTCGTGCCGCCCGCGCCGACCAACTGAGGGTTTTTGCTCAGATAGCGGCGACCCTGCGCCCGACGAATAGGCCGGCAAGAATTTCCACAAAATGAAGGCCGTCGCACATCCAGAACGATAATCGTAATACGAGCAACGGCGAAAGTTGCTCTTTCCTCGCCCATGCGTCATATTTGAGAGGCTACTCCACTCCCAATTCAGACCCGCGGAGAGGAAATGATGACGCAATTTGAATTAGCGACGCTCGAACTATCACGTATTGGCCTCTGGATTTCTGCGG
>LXNJ01001627.1_pt1 | contig 13046 bp, 13 predicted proteins | sample 809081 | NCBI WGS metagenome assembly LXNJ01 (sample SAMN04870510, study PRJNA318959) | sponge metagenome | biome: sponge; feature: marine sponge reef; material: water | host: Petrosia ficiformis | place: Greece: Milos, Mediterranean Sea | collected 2013-05-29 | depth 5-7 m
AACGCCTTTCTCCCTCTCCTCCCCGCCGGGGAGGAGAGGGCCGGGGTGAGGTGGGGGTTCTTCGGGCCGCTGTGATCCCGTAAGGTCGAATAATGCGCTAGCGGAGGCTCTCCCTCACTCCGGCCCTCGGCTCCGCTACTTATTCATATCCCTCAGGCGCCGGCGCGGTCGCGCCGGCCGGTCCGCTGCGCGGCCCGGTCCGCTCCTGTCGCGAGGGGATGTTCAGGTGCCGCTACTTGTTGGGGGCGGCGATGCGGTGGCCGAGGGCGAACATCTCGAACTTGCCCTCCACCATGTGGCCCGTCCGCTCCATCTGGCGCTTGAACCAGGGGGTCTGCGTGTGCGCCTCGAAGTCCGCCTCGCTGAGATAGATCTCGTAGAAGATGAAGCGCTGCGGGTCGTCGCGGTCGACGCTCACCTCGAAGGCGACGCAGCCCGGCTCCCGGGCGATCGAGTTCCTGGCGTGGCGCTTCACCAGCCGGGTGAACTCGGCGACGTGCGTCTTCTTGATCCTGAGGGCCGCGGCGACGGTGTAGGGCATGGGCATGGGGTCCTCCCTGGCTCGCTATCGTCCGTGGCGGATCAGGGGCCGGCGCCGGCCGTCACCGTCTGCATGACCACGGGCTCCTGCGGCACGTCGCTCTGGAAGGGGCCGCCGCGGCCCGTCGGCAGCGCGGCGATGCGGTCCACCGTCTCCATGCCGTCGACCACCCGGCCGAAGGCGGCATAGCCCCAGCCCCGCGCGGTCTTGCCGGTGTGGTTGAGGAAGTCGTTGTCCGCCACGTTGATGAAGAACTGTGCGGTGGCGGAGTGGGGGTCCGCGGTGCGCGCCATGGCGATGGTGCCGCGATCGTTGCCGGGCGCGCCCGGGGCCTCGTTCTCGATCGGCGCACGGGTGGGACGCTGCGCGTAGCCCTCGTCGTAGCCGCCGCCCTGGATCATGAAGCCCGCGATCACGCGGTGGAAGATGGTCCCGTCGAAGTGGCCGTCGCGGACGTACTGGAGGAAGTTCGCCACGGTCTCGGGCGCGGCCTCGGGCTCCATGGCCACGGTGAAGGCGCCGTGGGTGGTCTCGAAGGTGACGAGCGGACTCGCCCCCTCGTCGGCCTGGCTTGTCGTCGTGTCGGTCATGATGGTCCCCGCCGCGACGGCAAGCGCGAGGAAGGCGGAGAGCCGCCGCACTCTGAGTTCGAACAAGGCTCTGCTCCCGGATCGTGAAGGTGCGTGCCCGGCTGCAGTCTACACACCACGCGCGCAAAGGACAGGCGCGGGCCATGACCCTGGTGAGAAATGCGGGCTAGTATCGGCGGGCGCACGCACCGATATGGGGTTCGGAGAGGGCGGATGAACGACGGCCACGAGGCCATCGCGGCCTGGCTCAGGGAGCGCAGCATCGTCGAGGTCGAGTGCATGGTGCCCGACCTCGCGGGCGTGCCGCGCGGCAAGATCCTGCCGACGGACAAGTTCATCGAGGGGCTTGCCGGCGGCCAGCATCGCCTGCCCAAGAACGTCCTCGTCCATACCCTGACCGGCGACTTCCCGCCGGCGGGCGCGGTCTTGGTCGATGCGGGCGACGGCGACCTGGTGCTGGAGCCGGACCCGGCGACGCTGGCCCTGGTGCCCTGGTACGACGAGCCCACCGCGCAGGTGATCGCCGACTGCGTGCTGCGCGAGGGCGGGCACTCGCCCTTCTACTCGCGCCGCGTGCTCGCCGCCCTGCTGGAGCGCTTCGCCGCGCGCGGCTGGCACCCGGTCGTCGCGCCGGAGATCGAGTTCTACCTGGTGGAGAAGAACACCGATCCCGACACGCCGCTGAAGCCCCCCATCGGCGCCTCGGGCCGGCGCGAGGCCGGGCGCCAGGAGTTCGGCATCGACGCGGTCAACGAGTTCGACCCCTTCTTCGAGGCGCTCTACGACCACTGCGAGGCCCAGGGGCTCGACATCGACACGCTCAACCACGAGAGCGGCGCGGGCCAGGTGGAGATCAACTTCCGCCACGGCGAGGCGCTCAGGCTCGCCGACCAGGTGTTCCTCTTCAAGCGCACGGTGCGCCAGACCGCCCAGCGCCACGGCTTCCATGCGACCTTCATGGCGAAGCCGATGCAGGGCGAGCCGGGCAGCGCCATGCACGTGCACCAGTCGGTCTACGAGGGCGAGGACCGCCGGCCGCTCTTCTCCGGCGAGGACGGCGGCGAATCCGCGGCCTTCCGCCACTACCTGGGCGGGCTTCAGCGCTTCCTGCCGGCCTTCACGCCGCTCATGGCACCCAACGTCAACTCCTTCCGCCGCCTCCGCTTCGGCGCCAGCAAGCCCTTCAACGTCGGCTGGGGCTACGACAACCGCATCGCCGGCCTGCGCGTGCCCGATGCGGCGCCCCGCAACCGCCGGGTCGAGAACCGCCTGCCGGGCTCCGACACCAACCCCTACCTCGCCATCGCGGCCACGCTCGCCGCCGGCTTCCTCGGCATGACGCGAGCGCTCGAGCCCTCGCCGCCGGTCGAGGGCGAGGCGACCGGGGACTTCGAGACCCTGCCGCTCGACCTCAGGACCGCGCTGGAGACCTTCGAATCCTCGGACGAGGCGCGGGAGATGTTCGGCGCGCTCTTCGTGCGGGGCTTCACCGAGGTGGTGCGCGCCGAGTACGACGCCTACCTGCGCGTCGTGAGCTCGTGGGAGCGCAAGTTCCTCCTGCTCGCCGTCTGATGGGCGCGGGGTGCGGCGCCCGGCGCTACGCCCGGCACGACGGCGCCAGGCCCACCTGGTACGAGGCGAGCGCACGCACGCGGCCCGCCTGGCCCGCGCTCGAGGGCGACGCGCGCGCCGATGTCTGCGTCATCGGCGGCGGCTACACCGGGCTCTCGGCCGCGCTCCACCTCGCCGAGCGCGGCTATTCCACCCTCCTGCTGGAGGCGCGCAGCATCGGCAACGGCGCCTCGGGCCGCAACGGCGGCCAGCTCGGCAGCGGGCACCGGCGCGACCAGGCGACGCTGGAGCGCGAGCTCGGCGCGGAGCGCGCGCGGCTGCTCTGGTCGCTCGCCGAGGAGGCGAAGGCGCTGGTGCGCGGGCGCATCGCCCGCCACGGCATCGCCTGCGACCTCAGGCCCGGCATCGCCATTGCCGCGCACCGCCCGCGCCACGCCCGCGCGCTCGCCCGCGAGGCCGCGTTCCTGCGCGAGCGATACGGCTACGAGGCGATCGACGTGCTCGACCGCGCCGCGATGCGCGCCGAGGTGGACAGCGAGGACTTCCACGGGGGCCTGCTCGACAAGGGCGCAGGCCACCTGCACCCGCTCGACTACGCGCGGGGCCTCGCCCGGGCGTGTGCCGAGGCGGGCGTCGACATCCGCGAGGGGACGCCCGTCACCGGGCTCGCGCCGGGCACACCCTGCCGCGTCACGGCCGGGGCGCACACGGTGAGGGCGGGCGCGGCGGTGCTCGCCTGCAACGGCTACCTCGACGCGCTCGACCCCGGCGTGGGCAGGCGCATGATGCCCATCGACAACTTCATCCTGGCGACGGAACCGCTCGGCGCGGCGCGGGCGCGCGCGCTGATTCCCAACGGCGTCGCGGTCGTCGATACCCGATTCGTGGTCAACTACTTCCGCCTCTCGGCCGACCGCCGGCTGCTCTTCGGCGGCGGCGAGACCGCGGGCAGCCGCCTCCCCGCCGACCCCGGCCCGCTCGTGCGCCGCCACATGCTGCGCATCTTCCCGCAGCTTGCCGACGTGCGCGTCGACCACGCCTGGGGCGGCACCCTCGCCATCACCCGCTCGCGGATGCCGAGCATCGGCCGACTCTCGGGCGGGCTCTACTACGCGCAAGGCTATTCCGGCCACGGCGTGGCGCTCGCCACCCTCGGCGGCGCGCTGATCGCCGAGGCGATCGCCGGCGCGCAGGAGCGCTTCGACGTGCTTGCCCGCCTGCCGCAGCCGCCCTTCCCCGGCGGGCGCTGGCTGCGCTGGCCCACGCTCGCGCTGGCGCTCGCCTACGGCGCGCTGCGCGACCGGCTGTAGGCGGGCTACACAGCGGCTTGCGACTCGCGTTCGCGGATCACCATGGCGCGCTTGTTGACGAGGCTCGCGGCGATCACGCCGATGGCGACGATGCTGACCAGCACCGTCGAGACCGCGTTGATCTCCGGCGTCACGCCGAGGCGCACCTGGGAGTAGATCTTCATCGGCAGCGTGGTCGAGCCGGGGCCGCTGGTGAAGGACGCGATCACCAGGTCGTCGAGCGAGAGCGTGAAGGCCAGCAGCCAGCCGGCTATCAGCGCGGGCCGGATGACCGGCAGCGTGACGGCGAAGAAGGTCTTGACCGGCGGCGCGCCGAGGTCCATCGCGGCCTCCTCCAGCGAGCGGTCCATGGTGAGCAGGCGCGACTGCACCACCACCGCGACGTAGGCCATGGAGAAGGTGATGTGGGCCACGGTGACGGTCCAGTAGCCCCGCGCCCAGGAGAGCGCGACGAAGAGCAGCAGCATCGAGAGGCCGGTGATGACCTCGGGCATGACGAGCGGCGCGTAGACCATGCCGGAGAAGAGCGTGCGGCCGGGGAAGCGCCCGAGCCGCGCCAGCGCGAGGCCCGCGAGGGTGCCGAGCACCAGCGCCACGGTGGACGAGACGACGGCGACCTTGAGCGTCATCCAGGCGGCGTCCAGCAGCAGCTCGTTCTCCACCATCGCCACGTACCACTTGGTGGAGAACCCGGCCCACACGGTCACCAGCCTGGACTCGTTGAAGGAGTAGACGATCAGCAGCAGGATCGGGATGTAGAGGAAGGCGAAGCCGAGCGTCAGCGACACCAGGTTGACCGCGCTGAGGCCCCGGCGCACGGGCTAGGCCTCCCGCTCCCGCTGCGCCTGCTGGTGGCGCTGGAAGAGCACGATCGGCACGATCAGCACCAGCAGCAGGATCACCGCGACCGCGGAGGCCACCGGCCAGTCGCGGTTGCTGAAGAACTCGGTCCAGAGCGTGCGCCCGATCATCAGCGTGCCGGAGCCGCCGAGCAGGTCGGGGATCACGAACTCGCCGACCGCCGGGATGAACACCAGCAGGCAGCCGGCGACGATGCCGGGCCTGGCCAGCGGCACGGTGATCTTCCAGAAGGCAGCCGAGGGGCGGCAGCCGAGGTCGGCCGCGGCCTCCAGCAGCGAGCGGTCCATCCGCACCAGGTTGGCGTAGAGCGGCAGCACCATGAAGGGCAGGTAGGAGTAGACGATGCCGATGTAGACCGCGATGTCGGTGTTGAGGATCACCAGCGGCTCGTCGATCGCCCCGATCCAGCGGAGCACGCCGTTCAGCATCCCCTCGTTCTTGAGGATGCCGATCCAGGCATAGACGCGGATGAGGAAGGAGGTCCAGAAGGGCAGGATCACCAGCATCACCAGGGCCGCCTGCCAGGCGCGCGGCGCGCGGGCCATGGCGTAGGCGAGCGGGAAGCCCACCAGCAGCGCCAGCGCGGTGGAAATCGCCGCGATCTTGAGGCTGTTGGCGTAGGCGCGGATGTAGAGGCTGTCCTCGATCAGCAGCCGGTAGTTGTCGCCGACGGCGAAGATCTCCAGGGCGCCCTCGGCCGGCCAGGAGAAGAGGGGCGTGTAGGGCGGGATCGCGAGCTGCACCTCCGCCACGCTGATCTTCAGCACGATGACGAAGGGCACGAGGAAGAAGAGCAGCAGCCAGAGGTAGGGGCTCGCGATCACCGAGCCCCGCCCGAGCAGGCGCCGCCCCGCGCGCGCCGGCTTGCGGCGTTCGCGCTCCCCCCTCATGCGCGCAGCAGGATGGACGCCTCGACCGGCCAGGAGAGGTGCACGCGCGCGCCCCGGTCGATGGCGCCGCCGCCGTGCTGCAGCCGGTTGGTCTGGGTCGAGACCACCGTTCTGCCGCTCGCGAGGCGCACGCGGTAGGTGGACGTGCTCCCCAGGTAGGCGATCTCGGTCACCTCGCCGGCGATGGCGTTGGCGGTGCCGGGGGGCGGCGCCTCGGCCGCGATCTCGATCTTCTCGGGGCGCACGGCGAGCAGCACGGTCTCGCCCTCGGCAGGGCCGTCGGCGCGCGCGGCCGCGGCGAGCCCGGCCGGCGCGTCGGCGAGCGCCACCGCGATGCCCTCGCCCTTCACGGCGCCGGCGCGGCCCTCGAAGATGTTCACGTCGCCGATGAACTCGGCCACGTAGCGCGAGCGCGGCGCCTCGTAGATCGCGGCGGGCGTGTCGACCTGGGCGATGCGGCCGTGCTCCATCACCGCGATGCGGTCGGCGACGGTCATCGCCTCGTCCTGGTCGTGGGTCACGATCACGAAGGTGATGCCGACGCGCTGCTGGATCGCCATCAGCTCGAACTGGGTCTGCTCGCGCAGCTTCTTGTCGAGCGCCGCCAGCGGCTCGTCGAGCAGCAGCAGCTTGGGCCGCTTGACCAGGCTGCGGGCGAGCGCGACGCGCTGGCGCTGGCCGCCGGAGAGCTGGTGCGGCTTGCGCCGGGCGAGCGGGCCGAGCTCCACCAGCGCGAGCGCGTCCGCCACCCGCTCCGCGATCTCGGCCCTCGGCACCCGGTCCTGGCGCAGGCCGAAGGCGACATTGCCGGCGACCGTCATGTGGGGGAAGAGGGCGTAGGACTGGAACATCATGTTGACCGGCCGCCGGTAGGGCGGCAGCGCCGCGAGGTCCGCGCCCTCCAGCGTGATGGCGCCCTCGCTCGGCGTCTCGAAGCCGGCCAGCATACGGAGCAGCGTGGTCTTGCCGCAGCCGGAGGGGCCGAGCAGGGCGAAGAACTCGCCCCGCGCGATCTCCAGCGAGACGTCGTCGACCGCGGTGACGGCGCCGAAGCGCTTGCTGACGCCTGCGATGCCGAGGTAGGCGGCCGCGCGCGGGCTCACGAGCGCCGTGCCCGCGCGCCCGCGCCCGACCGTCTCGTGCCTATTCGGCGCCCTTGATGCGGGTCCACATGCGCGTGATGAAGCGCTGCACCTTGGGCGGGTAGGGGTCGGTCACGTAGAGCCCCTTGCGCGCCTCCTCGGTCGGGTAGATGCCGGGGTCCTCGGTGATCTCGGCATCGAGCAGCGGCGTCGAGGCGGCGTTGCCGTTGGCGTAGTAGACGTAGTTCGACGCCTTGGCGATCACCTCGGGCCGCATGATGTAGTCGAGGAACTTGTGGGCATTGCCCGGGTGCGGCGCATCCGCCGGGATCGCCATCATGTCGAACCAGGTCAGCGCGCCCTCGTCCGGGATCACGTAGGCGATCTCGACGTCGTTCTCGGCCTCCCAGGCGCGGTCGCGGGCCTGCAGCATGTCGCCCGACCAGCCCATGGTGAGGCAGATGTCGCCGTTGGCGAGGTCGTTGATCTGGGCCGAGTTGTGGAAGCGGCGGATGTGCGGGCGGACCGCCAGCATCACCGGCTCGACCTTGGCGATCACCTCGGTGTCGTGGCTGTTGGGGTCCTCGCCGATGTAGTTGAGCACGGCCGGCACCACCTCGTCCGGCTCGTCCATCATGTAGACGCCGCAGTCGGCGAACTTCGCGACCACCTCGGGGTCGAAGAGCATGCCCCAGGAGCCGGTGGGGGCGCCCGCGTCGCGCTCGGCGATCTTGCCCGTGTTGTAGCCGAAGCCCGTGGTGCCCCACATGTAGTTGATGGCGTAGGCGTTGCCCGGGTCCCACTGGCTCACGACGCCCATGATGGTCTCGTCCAGGTTGCCGATGTTGGCGAGCTTGCTCTTGTCGAGCTGCTGGAAGATGCCGGCCTGGATCTGGCGCGCGAGGAAGGTCCCGCTCGGCACCACCACGTCGTAGCCGGTGTCGCCGGTGAGCAGCTTGGTCTCGAGGATGTTGTTGGAGTCGAAGACGTCGTAGACCACCTTGATGCCGGTCTCGGCCTCGAATTCGGTCAGGATCTCCTCGTCGATGTAGTCGGACCAGTTGTAGACGTTGACCACCGCCTCTTCCTCGGCGAAGGCGGTGGTCGCGGCCAGCAGCGCCGCAGCGGCGGCGCCGGCGGTCAGCGGCAGTCTGATCATGGTGCTTGTCCTCCCTTGCCCGGCCGCATCGGGCGGGCCGTGGTGTCGTTGTATCGATTCAGGCGCTTCGCGCCGCCCCTGTCAACGCGCCGCCATGTCTCATCGCGCGAAAGTGACACTCGCCTCGCCCAGGCCCGCGATGGCGACGCGCACCCTGTCGCCCGGCTCGACCCACTTGGTCTCGACCACGCTGCCGGTCAGCACCACGTCGCCGGCCTGCAGCGGGCGGGCGCTTGCTGCGGCGTGGTTCGCGAGCCAGGTCAGCGCCTCGAAGGGATGGCCCATCACGTCCGATCCCGTGCCGGCGCCGACGCGGGCGCCCTCGATCTCCATGACGCCCCCGGCGGCGGCCAGGTCGAGGGCGCGCCAGCCGGCGACCGGCGGGCCGAGCACGGCGCCGGCGCTGAAGAAGTCGTCGGCGATCAGCGTCGGCGTGTCCAGCGCGCGGAAGTCCTCGTAGCGGTCGTCCACGATCTCGATGGCGGCCATGCAGGCGTCGACCGCGGCGGCCACGCTCTCGCGCGCGAAGGGAGCGCCTGCCGCGGGAAGCGCCGCACCGAGGCGCACGGCAATCTCGCACTCCACGCCCGGCCGCCAGTGGTCGGCGTGGGCGACGGTGGCGGGCGCCTCGTGCACGCGGTGCGCGTAGAGCGCGCCGGCGCAGGGGTGGGCGATCTCCAGATAGCGCTGCATCACCGGCGTGGTGCAGCCGATCTTGCGGCCGCAGACGGCACCCAGCGTCCCCGCCAGCCGCTCGCCGAGCGCGGCCTGCACGGCATAGGCCTCGTCCAGCGTCGCGGGCCGGCACTCCTCCGGCAGGGCGGCGATGCGTTGCCTGCGGTGCCGCGCGGCCACGCAGAGCGCGACCGCGCCGTCGACGGCCTCGGGCGTCACGCGGCGTCCACCCGCTCGTTCAGCGCCGCGACCGCCGGCTGCACCTCGGCGATCAGGCGGCGCGTCTGGTCGAGGACGTCCTCGTCGTCGGCGCCGATCGGCCACAGCACGAACTTCGACGCGCCGGCCGCGACGAAGGCCTCGATCCGCTGCACGATGGCGGCGGCGTCGCCGGCGACGATGCCGTCGCGCGGCTCGCGCTGGAAGCGCGCGGCGTAGCCCTCGGCCACCCGCTGCATCAGCGGCTCGTCCCAGCTTCCGAAGCGGACGTGGAAGCTCGCGCCGTAGTGGTCGGCATCGATGCGCCGTCCGGTCTCCTTGAGCGCCGCCTTGATCCCGGCGATCGCGGGCGCCACCTGCGCCGGCGTCTCCAGCCCGGCGATCCAGCCGGTGCCGATGCGCGCCGTGCGCCGGATCGCCGCCTTGCTCGAGCCGCCGAGCCAGAGCGGCAGGGCCGCCTGCACCGGCTTGGGCTCGATCACGGCGCCGCGGTAGCGGTAGAACTCGCCCTCGAAGTCGACCGAGTCCTCGGTCCAGAGCCGGGCGATCAGCTCCAGCCCCTCGTCCGTGCGCCGGCCGCGGCCCGCGGTATCGGTGCCGGTCGCCGCCCAGTCCGGCGCGCGGATCGCGCCGATGCCGAAGGCGGGCAGCAGGCGGCCCTCGCTCAGCACGTCGATGGTGGCGCACTGCTTGGCCAGCAGCAGCGGGTCGCGCAGGCCCACCGAGGCGACGTTCATGCCGAACTTGATGCGCTCGGTGCGGCCGGCGAGCGCCGCCATCACGCTCATCACCTCGAGGACGGGCTCCCGCGAGACCAGGCGGTCGGTCTGCCACAGCGAATCGACCCCGCCCTCTTCGCACAGGTCGACCCAGCGCCAGAAGGCGCGCGCGCCCGAGAAGGGGAACGTGTTGAGCCCGAGGCCGACGGCGATCGACAGTTGCGCCTCCCCTCGTCGAAGCCCGCTCGGCGCGGCGTCACACCGCGCGGGACCGGCCATTTCTACGCGGAGCCGCAGGCAGCGTCCAGGCGCCGCCGCCGCCCGGCCCCTGGCGTTGACAGCCTTTCGGGCCAGACATAGTGTGCGGCGCGCGCGCGGCGGGGCGTCCGCAGCGGCGCAGCAGCGGCCCCGTGAGCCGCCAGCGGGAAAGCCCATGAAGGTCCTGGTTGCGGTCAAGCGCACGATCGACCCCAACGTGAAGGTCCGCGTCAAGTCGGACCGGAGCGGGGTCGAGACCGCGAACGTGAAGATGGCGATGAACCCCTTCTGCGAGATCGCCGTCGAGGAAGCCGTGCGCATGAAGGAGGCCGGCCACGCCGACGAGATCGTCGCGGTCTCCGCCGGCGCCGACAAGGCGCAGGAGACGCTGCGGACGGCGCTCGCCATGGGCGCGGACCGCGCGGTCCACATCGTGAGCGAGGCGGAGCTGCAGCCGCTGGCGGTGGCGCGCCTGCTCAAGGCGGTGGTCGAGGAGGAGCAGCCCGGCCTCGTCATCCTGGGCAAGCAGGCCATCGACGACGACAGCAACCAGACCGGCCAGATGCTGGCTGCGCTGCTCGGCTGGCCGCAGGCGACCTTCGCTTCCGAGATCGTGTTCAAGGAGGGCACCGCCGACGTGACGCGCGAGATCGACGGCGGGCTCGAGACGCTGAACGTCAACCTGCCGGCGGTGGTCACCACCGACCTCAGGCTCAACGAGCCGCGCTACGCCTCGCTCCCCAACATCATGAAGGCCAAGAAGAAGCCGATCGACCGGCGCGAGGCCGACGCGCTCGGCGTGGACATCGGCCCCCGTCTCGCAATCCACACGGTGGAGGAGCCGCCCAGGCGCGAGGCGGGAATCAAGGTGGCGGACGTCGCCGAACTCGTCGCCAAACTGCGCGACGACGCCAAGGTCATCGGGTGAGGGTGAGCGGATGAGCGTCCTCGTCATCGCCGAGCACGACAACGCCGAGCTGAAGCGGCCGAGCCTCAACGCGGTCACGGCGGGCTGCGCGCTCGGCGGCGAGGTGCACGTGCTGGTCGCGGGCGAGGGCGCCCAGGCGGTGGCGGAAGCCGCAGCCCGCGTCGCCGGTGTCGCCAGGGTGCTGCACGCCGACGATGCGGCCTACGCCCACGGCATCGCCGAGAATCTGGCGCCGCTGGTGACGGGGCTCGCGGAGGGCTACAGCCACCTGGTCGCCTCGGCCACCACCTTCGGCAAGAACGTCATGCCCCGCGTCGCCGCCCTGCTCGACGTGGCCCAGGTCTCCGACATCATCGGCATCGTCTCCGAGAGCGTCTTCGTGCGCCCCACCTATGCCGGCAACGCGCTCGCCACGGTCGAGAGCAGCGACGCCACGAAGGCGATCACGGTGCGCACCACCGCGTTCGACGCCGCGGCGGAGGAAGGCGGTGCGGCCTCCGTCGAGGCGGTCGCCGGCGCCGGCGACCAGGGGCTGGTGCGCTTCGTCCGCCACGAGCTGAGCAAGTCCGACCGGCCGGAGCTCACCAGCGCCGGCATCGTGATCTCGGGCGGGCGCGGGATGCAGAGCGGCGAGAACTTCCCGCTGATCGAGGCGGTGGCGGACAGGCTGGGCGCCGCCGTCGGCGCCTCGCGCGCGGCCGTCGATGCCGGCTACGTGCCCAACGACTTCCAGGTCGGGCAGACCGGCAAGGTGGTGGCGCCCGAGCTCTACATCGCCGTCGGCATCTCCGGCGCGATCCAGCACCTGGCCGGGATGAAGGACAGCCGCGTGATCTGCGCCATCAACAAGGACGAGGAAGCGCCGATCTTCCAGATCGCCGACTTCGGCCTGGTGGACGACCTCTTCAAGGCGCTGCCTGCGCTCGCCGAAGAGCTGGACCGCCAGGGCATCTCCAAGACCTGAGCCGCCATGGTGCAATCGATCGGAATCGTCGGAGCAGGCCGCATGGGCAGCGGCATCGCCCATGTCGCGGCGCTATCCGGCTTCGACGTGACCCTGGTCGACCTCGGCCAGGCCCAGCTCGACGCGGCGCTGGAGACGATCCGCACCAACCTCGGCCGCCAGGCGCGCAAGGGCGCGATCAGCGAGGATGAGCAGGCGGCGACGCTCGGGCGGATCGCGCCTGCTATCGGACTCGACGCCATCGGGGATGTCGACTTCGTGATCGAGGCCGTCAACGAGGACGAGGCGATCAAGAAGGAGATCTTCACCGCGCTCAGGGGCGCGCTGCCCGCGCACACCATCATCTGCACCAACAGCTCGTCGCTTCCCGTTACCCGGCTCGCGGCGAGCACCGACCGGCCCGGCCGGTTCATGGGCATGCACTTCATGAACCCGGTGCCGATGATGGAGCTGGTGGAGCTGGTGCGCGGCATCGCCACCGAGGAGGAGACCTACGAGACCGCGCGTCAGGTCACCCTGCGCATGGGCAAGATTCCGGCCATGGCCGAGGATTTCCCGGCCTTCATCGTGAACCGCATCCTCATGCCGATGGTCAACGAGGCGATCTACGCGCTCTACGAGGGCGTCGGCACCGTGGAGGCCATCGACACGGCGATGAAGCTCGGCGCGCACCACCGCATGGGGCCGCTGGAGCTCGCCGACTTCATCGGCCTCGACACCTGCCACTCGATCATGACGGTGCTCTACGAGGGGCTCGCCGACAGCAAGTACCGGCCCTGCCCGCTGCTGGCGAAGTATGTCGAGGCGGGCTGGCTCGGCCACAAGACCGGCAAGGGCTTCTACGACTATTCCAGCGGCACCCCGGTCCCGACGCGCTGAGCGGCCCCAAAGCAAAAAACTGCAAAACGAACCCAATTTCTCATAAGTCATTGAACTGATTATATAATGTTCCCAAATCGGTCTCGCGCCGGCGGCTGATCGCGATGGCGCCGCGCCCTGCGGTGCGGGTTCTCCCTTCCCCGTTGCCGCTCAACCCCGGTGGTAGGGGTGGCCGGAGAGGATGCTGGCGGCGCGCCAGAGCTGCTCCGCCAGCATGGCGCGGGCCAGCAGGTGCGGCCAGGTCATCGGCCCGAGCGAGAGCGCCATGTCGGCGCGGGCGAGCGCCGCGTCCCCCAGCCCGTCCGCCCCGCCGACGAGGAAGGCCATCGCCGGGGTGCCGCCATCCCGCAGGGCGGCGATGCGGGCGGCGAAGGCCTCGCTGGTGAGCGCCTCGCCGCC
>LXNJ01001628.1_pt1 | contig 13045 bp, 12 predicted proteins | sample 809081 | NCBI WGS metagenome assembly LXNJ01 (sample SAMN04870510, study PRJNA318959) | sponge metagenome | biome: sponge; feature: marine sponge reef; material: water | host: Petrosia ficiformis | place: Greece: Milos, Mediterranean Sea | collected 2013-05-29 | depth 5-7 m
GCAGGCAGGACAGGAAGCGCGTGACTTCGTCCGGAGGATGGATACTTTGGCCGTCATGCTCGGGTTCCAGCATCTCCATGATCGGGGTCGAATCCTGAAGGCCCCGGTCATCCGGCGTCACCACCACCGGGATGACGGGGATTCTGAAGTACGGCCGGTACCGCTCGCGCACCGCGACACTGCCCACGATCCACCGATGGGGGATCGCCTTGAATCGGAACCAGGAACGAACCTTGACCGAGAAGGGCGACATCTCGGAGCCGATGATCCTGTAGATGGCGGCCATGCCCCTGAGTCAGCCCGGGCCGAAGTAGTATTCGAGCCAGTTGCGCCGCGCCAGGAGCGTGGCGAGAAAGCCCAGCTTCGCGCCGAAGGTATCCCGTTCGCTCATGTGCGGCGACGGCCCGTACGCGCCGGGCCAGTCGGCCACGGCGAACCGGAACGACGGCCGTTGAAATGCGCGCCCGACGTACTCGGCAACCCGGGGTCGAGAATCGCCGGCTTCCCAGGTGTGGCCCAGGCCGAGCCACTTCAGGCGATACAGGCTCGCTGTCCACATGATGTCCGCCATGGTGTAGCTTTCGCCCAGCGCCCAGGGCCCGCCGCAAGTCCGAAGCCGGGACTCGAGCGCATCCGCGTGAGCGGCCATTTTCCCGTACGCTTCGCGCATGGCCTTCGGGTCGCCCACGAACGTCGCGCTCCCCGACTCCTTGGTGATCTTGCACTGGTACGCTGCATTGATCGGATCGTCGGCATCCAGTTGGGCCATCATGGCGTTGAGTGCATGGATCTTCCTGGCCTGCACGCCGGTGATGCCCATCTGCAAGCCTTGCGGACGGCGGTCCCCGTCGGGATCGGCGCCGTAAAGGATCGCCACGTGGGGAGCCTGATCGATGATCTCGATCTGCGTAGCGATCTCATCCCCCAGCTCGTCGGGGACGAGCCGGGGTCCGCCTTCCGTTTCGCGGTCGAGATAATTGCAGATACGTGACGAATCCACGATAACATGTGACTTTTCGTGGTCCACCAGCGTCGGCACGACGCACGGGTCAAGTCCCTGGGTCGTCACCGACGACTGGCCCGTATAGCCATTCACAAGGTCCTTGCCGCCGCCACCGAGCAGCCGCATCCGAATATAGCTCGGCCGATAGTTTTCGGGGATCGACTTGCCTGTCGGCATGATATTCATGTCGTGGGAACGATAGGGAATGGTCTTCTCCGCCAGCACCGTGCGCACCTTGTGCGAGCACAGCGATGGTGCGGAGTGGTACAGCTCGAATCGGGGCCCGCCTTCGGGGCATGGGCCGATATCGCGATGCCGCCGGTTGGTTCCAAGCTGCGCATTGGCCGCGTGAGTCAGGCTTTCAAATTCACTTGGTGCCATTCGCCGATAAGGTTATGTTGATAGACATATTTTAATGGCTTATATTGTGCCTATTGTCAAAATGAATGCAAATATCTTCGGCATCGTGACGACCCGTAACCGCCCCGTTCTGCTTCGTATGCTCTCCGCGGCACTGTCGTTGCCGGTCCTTGCCTGGTTCGGCATGATCCATGCTCAGGAGGCGCCATCCACGGACGTACGGCCCAATTTTCTGGTCATCGTAGCGGACGACATGGGCTGGTCGGACATCGGCGTGCTCGGCGGCGAAATCCGCACGCCGACCATCGATGCGTTGGCCCGCCGCGGTACCGTGTTGACGGACTACTACGTCGCGCCCACCTGTGCGCCGACCCGCTCCATGCTGATGACCGGTGTCGACAACCACCAGGCAGGGCTCGGCGTGCAGTCCGGTCTGCGAGCGCCGAACCAGGTCGGGATCAACTACCAGGGCCAGTTGCACCATGGCGTCGTCACGGTTGCCGAGGCACTGTCGGCCAGCGGCTACCAGACCTTCATGGCAGGCAAGTGGCACCTTTCGGGCACCGTAGAGCAAGCCCCGGGCAACCGGGGATTTCAGCGCTCGTTCGCGTTGTTGAACGGCGGCGCCAGCCATTTCGCGGATCGATTGTTGATCACGCCCGCGGAGCCGGTGCAGTACGCAGAAGCCGGCCGGCCCGTCGAGGCCCTGCCGGACAACTGGTACTCCAGCATCGGCTACGCCGACAAGATTCTGCAATACCTGGATGGGCGGGAGCGGGAAGCGCCGTTTTTTGCCTATCTGGCCTTTACGGCGCCGCACGATCCCTTGCAGGTACCCGATGACTGGCTCGACCGATACAGCGGAGAGTACGACATGGGTCCCGTGGCGACGCGCCAGGCCAGGGCGGATCGCCAGAAAGCGCTCGGGCTGATCCCGGAGCAAGCCGGGCTATGGGAGTATCCGAAGTATCCGGGGTGGTTTCCTGGTCACGCCGCGCCCTGGGAGGACCGTTCGGAGGAACAGCGCAGGAAAGATGCCAGGCCCATGGAGATCTACGCCGCCATGGTGGAGCTGATGGACAGGCAGATCGGACGCGTTCTGGCTTACCTCGACGCACAGGCGGAACTGGACGACACCTATGTCGTCTTCTTTTCGGACAATGGCGCGAGTTCGCCCGGTCCCATGGTGTATCCTGGCGTCACCAGGACATGGCTGGCCGAAAACTGGGACAAGACTCACAAGGACCCGGGCGGACCGCGCAGTTTCACCACGCTGGGCCGGGAATGGGCAAGCGCTGCCGTGACGCCCTGGAAGCTCTACAAGAACTCCGTGAGCGAGGGCGGTATCCGTTCGCCCCTGATCGTCAGTGGTCCGGGGGTATCCGCCGGGGTGTTCAGCAACGCACTGGCGCACGTTACCGACATTGTGCCGACCGTTTACGAACTGGCCGGCATCGAACCGGGCAGCGACCCGCTCTTCGAGGACAAGGTCCAACCGCAAGGCATGTCCCTGATGCCGGTGTTGACGGCGCAGTCGGCATCGGGGCGCACAAGCACCGGCGTGCACCTCTTCGGCAATCGCGGCTTCCGGCGGGACCGGTGGAAAATAAGCAACACGCAACCGCCGTTGAGCACCGGCGAGTGGGAGCTGTTCGATCTCTCGCGGGACCCGGGCGAGGTGAACAACCTGGTCGTGGAACGGCCCGACATACTGAACGAGTTGCTGTCGGGATTCGAGCAATACCGCGATACCCACGAAGTGATCCTGCCGTCGGAGTCGCCTCTCGGGGCCGGACTGCGGGAACTCCATTCCGGCGAGTGCAACTGGTGGTGCGAGGCGCGTTTTGCCGTCATAGGATGGCTCGACTAGTCCCTGATCGATCAAGAATGCCGCAACCATGCCCATACTGAACGACGAAGACATTCAGACCAGAGAAGTGCTCGACTGGAAAGGGCTTCATCTGCTGCACTTCTCGAAGTCGTCCTGCTCGCAGAAGGCGCGCATCTTCCTGCGGCTCAAGGGCATCGACTGGGTCTCTCGCCCCGTGAATCTGGCGGAAAGAGAGAACTATACCGAGTGGTTCATGGGGATAAACCCTCGCGGTCTGGTGCCCGTGCTCGTCGACGACGGTACGGTGGTGATCGAGAGCAACGACATCCTTGCGTACCTTGATGAGAGGTTTCCGGAACCGTGCCTGATTCCCGCGGCACGCGCCGAGGAAATCGCGCGCTTGCTGGAAGACGAAGACGCGCTGCACCTTGACTTGCGTGCCATTTCGTTCCGCTACTTTTTCCCGGGCGTACCGAGCCGTTCCGAAGATCTGCTGGAGCAGTACCGACAACTGGGTTCCGGCACCGTGGGCGGTGTGGCCGATCCCCACAAGGAGGTTGAAGTGCGGTTTCACCGGGAATTGCGCGACAACGACGGCGTTCCGGACGAACGAATCAGGGAGGCTGCCAAACGGTTCGGATTGGCGCTGGAAGGCCTGGAGCGGCGACTCGAAGAATCGCCCTGCCTCACTGGCGATGAGATTTCGCTAGTCGATATCGCCTGGTATATCTACGCTACGCGCTTGCTGGGCGCCGGCTATCCGATTCACCGGCTGCATCCCCGCGTGGGCCGATGGTTCGATGGCCTGGATGCCAGGCCCGAGTTCCAAAGGGAAGTGGCAGAACCGCCCGCGCTCACGGAAATGCGGGCGGCAATGCACCGGCAGCAGCAGGCGGACCACGCGACGCTGGCGGGTGTTGCCGGCTTGTGAGGAAGGTACCGTGCCGCCCATCCACATCGTACTGGCGATCAATCTGATTCTGACTGTCTCGATCATCCTGGTCCTGGCGTACAGGTACCTGGGGTCGATATCCCCGCCGCCGCGCTTCTACCATCTGATCAACTCGATTCACGGCTTGCTCAGACCGGACTTCCATACTGGCAGACCCACGGTATGTCCACAGATGACGGACGACATGCGTTATCCGGAGACGCCGCCGCCGCCCGACACGGCCAACAGGCACGGCGAAGTCGAGATTCTCAGGGACGGTGCGGCGGCGACGCACTGGTATGCACAAGCCGCCGGCGTCACCTGGCATTTCGTCACGGCCGGCGATCCCGGCAACCGGCCCATTCTGATGCTGCACGGGCTGCCGGAGTCCTGGTGGGCCTTCCATCACCAGATCGCCGATCTCTCCCGGGACTATTACGTCATCGCGCTGGACTGCAAGGGTTACGGGCAGAGCGACAAGCGACTGGATCTCGATTACAGCGCCGCCGCAATGGCGCGGGAAACAGCCGAACTGCTGGACAAGCTGGGCGTCGGCGAGTTCTTTGTCGTTGCGCACGATCGCGGCGCGGTCATCGCCGACCACATGACCAGCGTGAATTCGCTGAAGGGCAGGATCCTGCGTTACGTGCGCATGCAGCAATCGTTCAACGAGCCCCACGGCGAACCCCGTCCGCCCCACGCAATGTTCGCCACCAGGCTGGGCGAAGGCAATTTCAAGTACAGGCACGTCATCGCGAACATCTACCGGAAGGTCATGCCGGCGGGATTGAGCCCGACCACGCTGAAGCGGCTCGACTACGAGTTCAAGTTCAGGGGCGTCGCCGAGGCCGTTCGGCGTTACTTTCAATTCAACAACTTCGACATCGAGCACGGGGACCGCCACGGGTTTCTGTTCAGCCACATGACGATGCCGCTGTTGATATTGCAGGCCCGTTACGATCCGGGGCAGCATCCCGAGGAATACGCCAATTCCGCCGAGTTCGCCGCCGATGTGACGGTCGAGTTTGTCGACTCGAATCACTTTTCGCACATCGAGAACCCGCAAGCCGTCAATCGGGCGATAAGGAGATTTCTTGTTTCCGTTTGAACAGGAACTTGAGCTGTACCACTACGCGGAGTCCCTTTGCTCGCAAAAGGCCCGCGTCGGCCTTGCGGAAAAGCAACTCGACTACAGGTCCCGGCACATCGTACTCTGCGACATCGCCGAGGACAGCCAGAGCCATTGCGGAACATCGCCGGCACCGCGCCCGCCGTTTTCGGTCAATCGGGCGGTCAGAAGACTTCGCAATTGAACTCGGGGAAATTCTCTCCCAGTGCCACCCAGCGCGCCTCGATGACGGCGGGCTCGGTGAATGTCGGCGGATCCCTCACCACGGCGCGGTAGTTGATGGTGCTCTGATCTTCGCTCAGCGCGAACTCTTCCGTAATGGCGACCGCCTCGCTCTGCGGAGTACCGATTCGGTCGAAATACGGAAAATCCACGTCCGTCGTCTCCACGACCAGGGTGCGCCCTTCCCAGCGGCCGACCGACCGGCCGAGGGCGGTCACCGACGACGGCGCATCGCCGCTATTGGCGGGATCGAGGATGATGGTTCGGGTGATATCACCGAACTCGCCGTGCAGCAGGATGTAGCCGCCCCCGTCCTCGAACATGAACGGATGAGGCACGAACATCGCCACCGGCATGCCATCGGGTTCGCAGCGCAGGATCCAATTGTCCAGAGGATCCCATGACTCGCGCGCGGCAAGGGCTTGTTCGGTAAACGGCAGATGAAACCTCATCGGGCTTTCGACATCGGCGTATCCGGCAGGGCTCCAGACCCTGAAAATCCCGACGTTTTCCGCCGCGGTATCGGGTAACGCGGATTCCTCGGGTACCCATTTGTCACGCCCGCCGAGCGTGGTTGTCGACCAGTGAGGTTCCTTGTCCGCCTTCGTGATCGCCTCGATGCCGCCGGGCAGGAGCATGTTGGTGGCAAGGAAGGTATTTGGCGATACCACGGAGGGATAGCCATACAGCTTGACCCAATCTCCCACGTTGAAGTCCTCGCGGCTCACTCCGGTGCGCACAAGTCCGTAGAGCGATCCGTGACCGCTGACGGACCAGGGCTCTTCGACGCCCTGTTCGTTGGCTATGTTGACGACAAAACCGACGTGCGGGTTTTTCCACATGATCTCGACCAGCTCGCCCTCGAGTTCCAGCGGCCCCTCCATGTCGTATCCAAATAGCGAGTGGTGTGCGAACGAATGCTTCGACGACATCAGCGACATGCAACAGACTAGCGCTGCGCGTAGACCGCCTTTCATGAGACTGCTGTACATATTGACGGTGCTCCCTCCTCGCTTTCACCGACTGCTCCGCGCCGACGGGCGCGTGTAGTTTCATGACGGATACTTACGTTTGTACGGTTTTATAATTAGTCTTATCATATATGTTCACTTTCAAGATTTAAATTGGGTTTGAGCTACCGATCGCGCCACCGCACGCGAAAGAGATAAACGATTTCTACCGCAAGCTGGTCGGCGCGGAAATCGTTCACCGCAACGACCGGATCGCGTTTCTGACCTCTTGACGACGAAAATTAAAAGATCGCGATCGTCAGAATGCCCGGCCTGCTGCCCAAACTGCGCTGTGCATCCGGGATTGCCAAGATCGCCTACACTTTTGACAGCTGTGGCATCTCAGTCGAATCGCAGGATATCCACTCCGGGGACATGGAGCCGGTAGCGCTCGAGGGTAACCGGTTCGGTGAAATTGACGGGGTCCGTGACGGTGATCGTGTAGTCGAGGCGGCTTCCGTCCTCCGCGGGCATGAAGACCTCCTCGATCATCCTGGTCCTGGCGTACAGGTACCTGGGGTCGAAATCCCCGCCACCGCGCTTCTAACATCTGATCAACATGGCAATCAGAAGGTTCCTGCGCGATTCCGCGTGAAGTCGAATCCGGCGGTTAGTCCTGCTCCCTCGCACGTGCCAGGTCCTGCTGGATGTTTGCGCCCGCGCGCCAGAAGCTCCAGCCTGCAATCGGCATCAGCAACGAACTGACAATCAGCAGGCTGTAGCGCATGGATTCCTGGCCGTAAGCGGGTTCAAGCTGGTCGCTTATCGTACCGGTGATCAGCGGGCCCAGGCCCAGTCCGATGACATTGAGGATCAGCAGGATCAGGGCGGACGCGACGGAGCGCATGCGCAGCGACACCAGGCTCTGTGTCTGGCTGAGCACCGGCGCCAGGTTGAAATGCAGCATCATCGTCGGCAGCGCAAACAGCGCCAGGCTCCAATAGACGTTGCTTGAGAGGAACACACCCGCATAAAGCACTGCCGCCGTCGTCAGTGCCACGCCGATCATCCGCAGAGAATTCCGGTAGCTGGTGCGGCCGATACGGTCGACCAGGTATCCGCCCAGAAACAGGCCCGCTCCGCCTCCGATGCCGTTGATGGGTCCCAACCAGACACCGAGTGTTGCGATGTTCATGTCGAAGCTGCGCACCACGAAGCTCGGCATGAAGTTGATGTGCGAGTAGGAGACGAACGCAGCGAGCGCTCCCCCGAGGGCCAGGTACCGAAACGAATGCCGCTCGAGCAGGAACAACAGGACCTCCTTCAGCCGGGGCTGGTCGCCGCTGTCGATCCGGTCCTCCGACGCTCCCCGAAGGGGCTCGGGAACGGTCAGCCACACCACCAGCGCGAGTAACACACCGGGTGCGCCGACGATGTAAAAGGCTTCACGCCATCCGATGTTCTGCGATATCCAGCCACCGGCAAGGTAGGCGAACATGATCCCGGCGGAAATGCCGAGCGTGTAGAATCCCATTGCCGTGGAACGCTGCTCCGGGGGATACAGATCCGAGATCATCGAATGCGCCGGCGGGCTGCACCCGGCCTCGCCGACGCCGACGCCGATGCGCGCCATGGTGAGGTACCAGATATTCGCTGCTGTGCCGCACAGCACCGTCATCCCGCTCCAGGTAGCCAGCGCGATCGCAACGAGATTGCGCCGGTTGAATCGGTCCGCCAACTGTCCGATCGGGATGCCGAGCGTCACATAGAAGAGCGCGAATGCCGTACCGGCCAGCAAACCGAGAATCGTGTCGCCTACCTGGAATTCATCGCGGATCGCAGGGAGCAGAATGGCGAGGATCTGCCGATCCACAAAATTGAACATGTACACGATGGCCAGCATGACCATCGAGTAACGCCGCATGGCGTTGGTAATGCCCGCATCGTTCATGTAACCGACTCCCCTGATCGTTTGTGACAATTGGACAAGGCAAGCGAGACGACATCGGGATTCGTCCCAACCGGTTTGACGGGCACGAGGAGGGATCCTCAATATCAGCAAACTTTACATTACAACAAAATATTACTCGATGAAACTTATTGAGCTTGGTGCTTTCACTGTTTAATTTTGAAGTGATGTATAATTATTGCGGTTTCCAGGAGATCAATCCAGAGAATTATCGATGAGAGAAGCAGTCATCGTATCGACCGCCAGGACGGGCATCGGCAAGGCCTTTCGCGGGTCATTGAACAACGTGAAATCGCCGTCCTTGCTGGGACACGCCATCAGGCACGCGGTGGAGCGCGCCGGCGTCGACGCAGCGGAGATAGAGGATGCCGCGATGGGGACCGCCCTCACGGGCGGCACGTCCGGAAGCAACGTCGCCCGGCACGCCGTGCTGGCGGCGGGATTGCCCGCGTCGGTTTCCGCCCAGACGATCAATCGGCAGTGCGCGTCCGGGTTGATGGCCATCGCCACGGCCGCCAAGCAAATCATGGTCGACGGGCAGGACGTGGTTCTGGCCGGTGGCCAGGAGAACATCACGGCGGTACAGAACCGCTACTTCGAGTGGTCGCGGTCGGTCAAGGACGAAGCCTCGACACGGAACGAGCCGCACGCCTACATGCCCATGCTCGAGACGGCGGAACATGTGGCCAGGGTCTACAACGTCAGTCGCGAGGCCCAGGACGAATACGCCCTGCAATCTCAGCAGCGCACGGCCTCCGCCCAGCAGGCCGGCCGATTCGATGACGAAATTGTCCCGATTACGGCGCAGATGGCGATCAAGGACAAGCAGACAGGGGAAATTTCCTACCGGGAAACAACCCTGGATAGAGACGAAGGCAACCGCCCCGGAACAACGATCGAAGCGTTGCGGGGACTGAATCCCGTTATCGACGGCGGGTGCATTACCGCGGGCAATGCCAGCCAGCTATCCGATGGCGCTTCGGCCTGCGTGCTCATGAATGCCAAGCTGGCGGAGAAACGGGGCCTGGAGCCGCTGGGCACCTACAGGGGAATGGCCGTGGCCGGTACGGCACCGGAAGAAATGGGCATCGGGCCGATCCATGCTGTCCCCAAGATACTCAGGCAGCACGGTCTTGGCGTTGAAGACATCGGCCTGTGGGAACTGAACGAAGCCTTTGCGGTGCAGGTGCTGTACTGTCGAGACCGCCTGGGCATCGACCCGGACATTTACAATGTCAATGGGGGCAGTATCTCGATCGGCCACCCGTACGGCATGACGGGAGCCCGCCTGACCGGCCATGCGCTGATCGAGGGCAAGCGACGCGGTGTCAGGTATGTGGTCGTGGCCATGTGCGTCGGCGGCGGGATGGGCGCGGCAGGCCTCTTTGAAGTAACCTGAACAGCGGAAACGCGGCGTCCGATGGCGCACAAGGGAGATGGCGCGTCGGCCTGACCGGCAAGCGCGCCATGAAGCTCGAGCGCGGTTAGAATAGTTGCATCGTGAATACCAGAAAGGTGGCCGTGGAGAGTACGACAAGAAGACCGAGACAACGTCGGCAGCAGGAAAGGGCGGAAGTCACCAAGAGGAAGCTTCTGGATGTTGCAATCCTCGAGTTTTCCGAACGTGGCTTCGACGCGGTTACCGTGCGCGATATCGAGAAACGGGCCGGAGTCCAGAGGAACCTCCTCAACTATCACTTCGGAAGCAAGGAAGGCATGTGGAAGGCGGCGGCAGCCAACCTGATCACTAATCTCGAAGAGTTTTCCAGACCTCGCGGAGAACTGATCAAGGACTTGTCGGCTCACGAACGTGTAGCCTACGCGATACGAAGTTATGTCCGCTTTGCCGCTGCGAACCCCGAATTCAACAGGCTGATGATTCAGGAAGGCAAACACGACAGTTGGCGCTTGCACTGGCTGCTGGACAATTTTCTGCTGGCGGCCACGGATTGGATGCGCGAGCAGCTCAAGGTCGATCTCGGGCTCGATGAAGACGAATTCGTGCACTGGCACTATATATTTGCGGGTGGCGGCGGGTTGATATTCTCGATGGCGCCGGAAGCGCGGAAACTGTTCGGTGTCGATGTCACCGATGAAGCCGTGATCGATCGCCACGCTGCAATGATGGCCGAACTTCTCCTCTCCAGATCCCGCAAATAGGCTGCGGGTGTACCGGCTCAACGAGACCCACGATCCATCTCGGACAAGCTGGGTCGAATCGGCCAACGATCCCGACTGCGAATTCAGCATTCAAAACCTCCCGTTTGCCGAATTTCGCCGCCGGGGAAGCGGCGAAGCGTTTCGCGGTGGCGTAGCCATCGGCAACCAGGTGCTGGACCTGGCCGCGGCCAGTCGCGTCGGCGTTTTCGATTCTGCGGCGCAAGCAGCGGCGCGGACCTGCGCGCAGCCGACGCTCAACGACTTCATGGGAATGGGCGCCGAAGCATGGTCGGCATTGCGGCTCGCACTGTCTCGCGCCCTTCGACAGGGGGCGGGCGTCCGAGACATATTGCGTACTTGCCTGCTGCCGCAGGCACAAGCCGAGTTCGCACTGCCCTGCGCCATCGGCGACTATACGGACTTCTTCGCCTCCATCCACCACGCCACCAGGACGGGCCGCCTGTTTCGCCCGGAAAAACCGTTGTCGCCCAATTACAAGTGGATTCCCCTTTCCTACCATGGGCGGACGTCGACCATCGCCATTTCGGGCGAACCCGTGCGCAGACCGCAAGGTCAGTCGATGATCAGGGGCGCGGCGCAACCCGGATTCGGGCCAACCGAACGCCTCGACCATGAGCTGGAGCTTGGATTTTTCGTCGGTCCCGGCAACGCGGCCGGCGCGCCGATCGTCATTGACAGCGCCGAGGAGCACTTGTTTGGCGTGTGCCTCCTGAACGACTGGTCGGCGCGAGACGTCCAGGCCTGGGAGACACGACCACTGGGACCGTTTCTCGGCAAGAACTTTGTCACCACCGTTTCGCCGTGGGTAGTGACGATGGAGGCCCTGGCCCCGTACCGTACGCCATTCGCCAGGCCCGCGGGCGATCCCCAACCGCTGGCCTACCTGACCAGCGACACCAACGGTGCTGCAGGCGCCATCGACATTCATCTGGAGGTGTTGCTGCAGACCGAAGCCATGCGCTCTGCAGGGCAGGTGGCGGAACGAATTTCATCGTCGAACTTTGTCGACTGCTACTGGACCGTCGGGCAGATGGTCGCCCATCACACCGTCAACGGTTGCAGCTTGCGGCCCGGTGACCTGCTCGGCAGCGGCACCCAATCGGGACCCGGGGCGGATGAGGGCGGATGCATGCTGGAACTGAGCCGCGGCGGAGAGGACCCCGTCTCGTTGCGCAACGGCGAAGTTCGCCGCTTCCTGGAGGATGGCGATTCGGTCGTGTTGCGCGGCTGGTGCGAGAGGGAAGGTGCCGCACGAATCGGTCTCGGTGAACTGAACAATACGGTTGTGCCGGCCCGCCACCCACACCCATAACACGGGCAGGCGGTGCCTGGCTCGACGAGCACAGGGTCCCTTTGACGCCGCCGACGCGACGCGCTCGCTACCGGCCCCGCCAGCCCGATCCGAACCAGCCGGTCTGTAGATTTACGCGTCCCGCAGGTACGCTTCCGACAGTCTGGCGGGCAAGGAGAAAAGCATGAGACTCACGAAGTTGCGCAGGATATTGGTTGCATCCTGGCTGTTGGGTCTTGCATCACCATTTCCCGGCGCCCTTGCACAGGAAACCGACCTCGCGGAGCTTGCGGCTTCCCTTGCCAATTTCGAGATCTGGCTGATCGAGTCGACTCCGGTCAGGCCGGAGCAATTTCCGGAATTCATCGCGGAACATCTCGAGTACCAGTTCATGCTTGAGCGCGAAGGCATCATGTTCGCGGCGGGCCCGCTGATTGAGGGCGAAGTTGCCAATCCGGGGGAACGGCCGGGCCTCATCGCAATCCGGGCCGACTCCCTGGAAGAGGCAACCGCGATTGCCGAAGCGGACCCCATGCACACTTCGGGCACGCGCACCTACACGATCCGGGGGTGGCGGATTAACGAGGGCTCGATCAACGTCACTATCAAGCTGTCGGGGCAGAACCGCAGCGAAATCAACTGAGTCTCGCGAGGCACGGCGCGGTCATTCCACAGGCAACAGGCCAACGGACCTTCCGGATGATGGATCGACGGGAATTCTTGCAGGTGTCGGCCGCAGGCACGGCAGCATCGGTATTGCCGATAGTTTCATTGGGTCAGGCGAACGGCAGCATGGTCACGCGGCCGATACACTCGACGGGCCAGCGGATTGGCGTTGTCGGCATGGGAAACTCCCCGGTTTTCAGTGAACAAGGGACTTTTGCCGCACCGCTTGAAATGGACATAGCGGAGAGGGAAACGCGCGCCCGGGAGATGATCCGCATGCTGATCGCTCACGGTGGGCGTCTCATTGACGCCACTTTCGGGACGATCTCCAATCTGGCCAGAATCCTGCCGGGCGAAGACTTCGAGCAGATTCTGTTCGTTACCAGTCCGTATGCATGGACGCAGGGACAGGTCGCTACGAGGAGCCACGTCGAAGCGCTCATGTCGATTCTGAATAAGAATCCATTGGACATCCTTCAGCTTCGCAACCCGATGACAACCGAGTTTACCGA
>LXNJ01001629.1_pt1 | contig 13028 bp, 13 predicted proteins | sample 809081 | NCBI WGS metagenome assembly LXNJ01 (sample SAMN04870510, study PRJNA318959) | sponge metagenome | biome: sponge; feature: marine sponge reef; material: water | host: Petrosia ficiformis | place: Greece: Milos, Mediterranean Sea | collected 2013-05-29 | depth 5-7 m
TCGATGGACACCAGGGCTTCCGTTGGATCGATCACGACGCTGCCGCCGGAGACCAATTTCACCTCGTGCTGGAACGCGGTCTCGATCTGGGACTCGATCTGGTAGCGGCTGAACAAGGGGATCGAGTCGTTGTAGTACTTGATGCGGTCCTTGTAGCTCGGCATCACCGGATCGATGAATTCGTGCGCCTGCTGATAGGCGTCCTTGCCGTCGATGAGCACCTCGCCGATGTCGCGGCGTAGGCAGTCCCGAATAGCCCGGACGATGACGTTGTTCTCTTGGTAGAGCAGTTTCGGGGCTTTCAGACCGTCGGCTGCCTTCTCGATGGCCTCGTTCAACTGCAGCAGGTAGTCGAGATCCCACTTGAGATCCTCCGCATCCCGGTCAACACCCGCGGTGCGTACGATGACGCCCATCCCGTTGGGTATCTCAAGTGCGGACAGGGCTTCGCGCAACGTGTCTCGGTTCTCGCCGTCGATGCGTCTGGAAATCCCCCCGGCACGGGGGTTATTGGGCATCAGGACTAGATAGCGCGCGGCGATGCTCAAGAAGGTCGTCAAAGCGGCACCCTTGTTGCCGCGTTCTTCCTTGTCGACCTGGACGATGAGTTCCTGTCCCTCCTCGAGAACGTCCTGGATGTTCACGCGGCCTTCGACCGAGGTCTTGAAGTAGGAGCGGGCGACTTCCTTGATGGGTAGGAAGCCGTGCCGGTCGGAGCCGAAGTCGACGAACGCGGCTTCGAGGCTTGGTTCTACCCGGGTAATCCGGGCTTTGTAGATGTTTCCCTTCTTTTGTTCGTAGGTGCGGTTTTCGATGTCGAGGTCGTAGAGCTTCTGACCGTCGACGAGGGCGACCCGAACCTCTTCCGGCTGGGTGGCGTTGACAAGCATGCGTCTCATGTTGGTGCTTCCGTGTTGCGACGCCCGTGACGCGCTACGCACCATCGCGCCGCTTGAGATAAGCGGCTTCGGATTGTCCTGCTCGGGCTGGGCTCGCGCCCGGCCCGGTCACCTGCGTCTTGCGAGGCGACCCTTGGCGAAGTTGACTGCGAGCGGTGCAAATGCGACATGCCCGTGCGGGGGGTTGTGCCGCGTCGGCGCTGCGATACGGTCAGGACCGCTCGCGCGGTCGAGAGGTGAGCGCCACTGCCTGCGTCGGAACCGTATCGTTCCGTGCAAGCCGTCAACGATCGCCGCCACGCCAGCGGTATGACGAAAATTCCTAAATTCGTGCATGACCACGGCGTGTCGAGCGATGACAATTCTCAATCGAGCTTAACCGAGCCCTTCGGCTCATCTCCCGCCTTGTCCCGTGCACCCCGGTGGGTGACTCGTCGGGCAATTCAGTTGATTGGATCGGCGGGTTGGCTCTCGCCGGGGTCGGTTGACTTTCCCGACCCGGCGGCATCTTGACGATGGTTACGCGCTTATGGGCGTTAATCGTTGAGTAACTCGTTGCTTAGTACAGTTTGCGCGAGCCCCAGCAAAGCCTACGTCCCTCCATCGGGAACCTCCGCTGCCCTTTGGCGTCGCGCGTGTCGCACGATAACATAGGGCGGTAAGTGGCTCAATCGGCAGGATATTGAGTGGCTGCCGAGGTGAACATCGTCGCTGTGGGTGCCGAGCACGGGCAGCGGCTCGACAACTTCCTCATTTCCCGAATGAAGGGGCTGCCGAAGAGTCGAATCTACCGCATGGTTCGTCGTGGCGAGGTCCGCGTCAACGGTGGCCGCAGTCGACCGGGATACCGCGTGCAGTGCGGCGACAAGGTCCGAATACCTCCTTTTCGAAGCGGCATGCCAGCGCCAACGGGCGGTTCCAGCGATTCCGGCGGACTCGTCGACGCGTTGCGGAATGCGACCGTGTTCGAGGACGACGACCTCCTGGTGATCGACAAGCCCAGTGGCGTGGCGGTCCATGGCGGCAGTGGAATCTCGCTTGGTGTGATCGAGACCCTGCGCCGGAACGAACCGTCGACGCCCTACGCATTGGTGCATCGCCTCGACCGCGACACGTCGGGTTGTCTGGCGGTGGCCAAGAACCGACGCACGCTCTTGGATTTGCATGCCCAACTGCGGCAGGGCGCCGTCGACAAACGCTACGACCTCGTCGTCGACGGGCACTGGCCGGCGGGTCTGCGCGTCGTCGACAAGCCATTGGCGCGGTATGCGCTGGCGAGCGGCGAACGCCGGGTTCGTGTCCGGGATGATGGCGAACCCTCGACCACGGCGTTCAGCGTGGTACAGCGTCTTGGCGATGCAACGTGGCTTGCCGCGTTGCCCCGAACCGGTCGCACGCACCAGATCCGGGTTCACGCGGCCGCCAGCGGTCACCCGATTCTCGGCGATGCCAAGTACGCGCGGGGCGAGGCCCGGTCACACTCCCGACTGTTGCTCCACGCCAGCGAGTTGAGGTTCCTGCTGCACGGGCGCCGGGTACGGGTAAACGCGCTGCTGCCCGCAGAATTCGAACGATCTCGCGACGCCTTGCGGCCCTTCAATCCGCCGGCTGCGCCAGCGGATTAACGCCCTCCGCCCGCAGCAGTTCGCCCAATACGATCAGCGGCAGCCCGATTGCGGCACTCGGGTCCGCGGTTTCGACGCGTTCCAGCAGGAGCGGCCCGAGCCCCTCGAACCGGATGCCGCCGGCGCAGTCGAGGGGCCGGTCACGTTCGACGTAGCGGCGGATCTCGGCCTCGCTAGCCTTCCGGAAGCGGGCCGTTGTCGTGTCCATGGCGGTGCGGACCCGATCCGTGGCGGTATTCAGGACGGCAACACCCGTCAGAAAATCGACTCGGTGTCCCGAAAATCCCTGCAACTGGCGGACGGCGACGTCGACCGTTCCCGGTTTGCCGAGAATGTGACCGTCGAACGTCGCGGCTTGGTCGGAGCCGATGACGATGGTGTTGGGCTTGCGGCTCGCCACCGCCCGCGCCTTGGCAATGGACAATCGCACCACCAGGTCGCGGGGTGTCTCGCCGGGGAGGGGCGCTTCGTCGATGTCCGGGGAGTCGACGCGAAACGGAATGCCAAGGCGTTCGAGCAGGTCGCGACGGTACCGCGAGGACGACGCGAGCACGAGCGGTACGTTGGCCGGTCGCGGGCTGGCGTGGCCCGCATGGCGAACTTCGGTCATGGCCGAGTATCGTCTCTTTTGACAGCCACGGGTGGCGACCATATCATCCGCGCCGCCTTAGGTTGGCCGGGTATGTGGTGTTGGTACCGCGATTGGACGTCGCCGAGCTTGCTCGCGCAGGTGGCTCGTGGCGCGGGGCGCTCGACGTCGCTGCCTTCGAGCGGCTGGGCAGCGTGCTGTTCAACGGTGCGGATTCGAGCAAGGTGAAATCGCCGAGGGTCTCGGCGGTACTCGATTTCTCCCTCGACGGTGAAGGCTGGCCGTGGGTTCGGGGTACGTGCAAGCTCGTCGCGCCGATAGTCTGCACCCGGTGCGCGGAGACCGTGGATGTCGAGGTGGCAAGCCATCTGGATTTCCGAGTCGTCGAGACGGATGCCCAAGCCGAAAGACTGATGCCGGCGGTCGACGCGGTTGTCAGCGAGGACGCCAAGGTACCGCTTACGGCGCTGGTCGAGGACGATATCCTGCTCAGCATTCCCGAGCGATGTTGCGTTGACTGGGCGAAGTGCGACCACGCCAGCGAGGTTGTATTGGTGGGGGACGATGCCGAAACATCGGTATCGAAGCCCCTTCGGGGTTTGCGCGCGATTGTAGAGGGCCACGAGCCCGTTTGAACGGAGATACGAAGATGGCAGTGCAGCAGAACAAGGTGACGCGATCGAAGCGCGACAAGCGACGGTCGCACCATGCGCTCAACAAGCCCACGTTGTCCGTCGACTCGACCACCGGCGAGACCCATCGTCGGCATCATGTCACCGAAGAGGGCTACTACCGGGGTCGCAAGGTCGTCGAATCCCGTCGCTGACGTGCCAGCCTTGGTCCGCAGGAGTTTCGCGCCAGCGAAACTCCCAACGCGACCGGATGGTCGCGCAGCCGAAGTTCGCATCGGAATCGGACTCCCTGGAGTTCACGCACCATCCGCCTAGCCGTTGACATCCTGGGCGGCGATGCCGCGCCGACGACGCTCGTGCGCGGAGCCTTGGATGCGATTGCCACTCCGCAGACGCCTGGTCCGCCGGCGGAGGCCGGTGAGGGTGCTGTGAAGCTTATCTTCTTCGGTGACGCCGGCGATGTCGCCCCGTTGCTCGTCGGGACGCCCCACGAGGTAGTGGACGCCCCGCGGCGCGTCGAAGTCGACGACGCGTTGCGGGGTTCGCTGCGCGGCGATATCGACTCGTCGATGCGCAGCGCCGTGCAAACCCTGGCCGCCGGCGATGCCCACGCCCTGGTTAGCGCCGGCAGTACGGGAGCGCTCGTGGCACTTTCGAGACACCTGCTGGGCATGCTCCCGGGAATCCGCCGACCGGCGATAATGAAATCGCTAGGCGGCGCGGACGGTCGTCGTTTCCGGATGCTCGACCTCGGCGCGAATGTCGGGTCTGGCCCGGGACAACTGCACCAGTTCGCGTTGTTGGGAACGGCAGCGGCCGCGGTGTCTTCGGCGCGGGGGCAAGTCCCCAACGGGGGAGAGGTCCGCAAGCCCTCCGTGGGGCTGTTGAATATCGGATCGGAAGTTGCCAAAGGACCGGCAACCGTGCGCGAGGCGGCACGGCTAATCGAGTCCGACGGGCGGCTTCGATATGCCGGCTTCGTCGAACCCCACAGGCTGTTCGACGCGGCGACCGACGTCGTGGTTGCCGACGGGTTCGCGGGCAACATCGCGCTCAAGGCGGCGGAAGGCGCCGCGCAGATGGCGCGTTACGTGCTGGGCCGGGAACTCTCCGGAAATTCGCCTGGCGTCGCGCTGGGCCGGGCTATGCTCCGTGGTCGCTTGCACCGTGTTCGTGATGCGTACAATCCCCAGTCGTATAACGGTGCGGGCCTTCTCGGCATCGCCGGCGTGGTTGTCAAGAGTCACGGCGGTGCGGACCGAGCGGGTTTCGAGAACGCGGTGAGACAAACCATGGATGCGCTCAGGACCGGTCTGGTCGAACGGCTTGCGGCCGGGATTTGAGCGCCGACCACCGAGAAGTGCGCGCGCTGCTGGCCCATTGATGACGAGGGAGAACGGATGGGATTAGGGTTCTTGTTTCCGGGCCAAGGCGCCCAAGCGGTGGGCATGGTCGCCGACATCGGCGCCGTCGAAGAGGCCGTGTCTCGGCGCTTCGCCCAGGCGTCTGAAGCGGTGGGGTTCGACCTTGGCAATGTCGTGCAGAACGGCCCCGCTGAGCGTTTGAATGAGACGGAGGTGACGCAGCCGGCTTTGCTGACGGTGGGAGTCGCATTGCTCGACGTCTGGCGGCACAGAGGCGGGTCGGAACCCGAGGTCGTCGCCGGACACAGCCTCGGCGAGTACTCTGCGCTGGTGGCTGCCGGGTCGCTGGAGTTCGCCAGTGCGGTCGCCCTTGTGCACGAGCGAGGCAAGTTGATGCAGGGCGCGGTACCCACTGGACAAGGTGCGATGGCGGCGATCCTGGGCCTTGACGACCCGGTGGTCGAGGAGTGCTGCAAGGGCATAGACGGTACGGTCACGCCCGCAAACTACAATTCTCCCGGCCAAGTGGTCATTGCCGGCCGTGCGGACGCCGTCGCTGCCGCCATCAACGCGTGCAAGGATCGCGGTGCCCGTCGGGCAGTGCCCCTTGACGTCAGCGTCCCGTCCCACTGCGCCCTGATGGCCCCGGCAAGCGAGCCTCTATCCGAACTGTTGTCCAACGCGGACATCCGCGATCCACGTATTCCCGTCGTCCAGAACTACAGCGCCGCTGCCGCGACCGACGCCGCCACCATTCGCGACAACCTGTTGCGTCAACTGGTGTCGCCGGTTCGCTGGTCGGCGTCGGTCGGCACCATGGCGACTTCGGGACCGGAGAGCTTCGTGGAGTGCGGTCCGGGTGGCGTACTCGCGGGGCTGGCTCGTCGCATCGACCGCTCGTTGAAGGTTCATGGCATCGGAACGCTCGAGGCCCTGGAATCGGCTCTCGAAGCCTGCGCGGACCAATGACCATGAGTGAGGATCGCAAGATCGCCCTTGTAACGGGGGCAAGTCGGGGAATTGGCAAGGCCATCGCGGGCAATCTCGCCGCGGATGGCATGTTCGTGGTTGGTACCGCCACGCGTCCCGAGGGGGCGGCCGCCGTGGCGGACGAGTTGGGTGCTGACGGGACGGGCGTGGTGTTGCGCCTGGAGGACGAAGCCGTCGTTGGCAAGACCGTGGCGGAGATCCAATCGCGCTACGGTGCGCCGTTGGTGCTCGTGAACAACGCGGGCGTGACGCGGGACAACCTGTTGCTCCGCATGACGGCCGAGCAATGGTCGGACGTGCTCGACGCCAACCTGACGGGAATCTACCGGCTGACCAGACCGCTGCTGCGCGGGATGATGCGCGCCCGGTGGGGTCGAATCGTCAACCTGAGTTCGGTCGTCGGCCGAATGGGCAATGCAGGTCAAGCGAACTACGCCGCAACGAAGGCGGGCATCGAGGGCTTCACCCGGTCGCTTGCCCAGGAAATTGGCAGTCGAGGCATCACCGTCAACGCGGTCGCGCCCGGTTTCATCGACACGGACATGACCCGGGGACTGACCGACTCGCAACGCCAGACGATGATCGACCGAACCGCGCTGGGCCGGATTGGTACCGTGGAGGACGTTGCGGGAGTGGTCGCGTTTTTGGTCGGCGAAGCCGGTGCCTACATCACCGGAGAGACCGTGCACGTCAACGGCGGCCTCTACGCGGGATGAAACCATAGGTTTCGTCCGACCGGTGCGAGCCTGCCTTTCTCACGGAAGCGCTGGTCTCACGGAAGCGCTGGTGGAGTGCGCGCTTCGAGTTTAGTGGTTGGGGGCGGTCAAAAACGGCTAAACTTACGGCCCGCTGATGACAGCGGTCCGCTGAGGTCAACGAAGTGCGAGTGTCGGTTTCTCGACGGCGCAGGCACACCTGAGCAGCGACTAGAAGGAGTCTCGAACATGAGCAGTGTCGACGAACGAGTCAAGCGACTCATCTGCGAGCAGTTGGGCGTCAAGGAAGAGGAAGTCAAGGACGAGGCGTCATTCGTTGACGACTTGGGGGCGGATTCGTTGGACACAGTGGAACTGGTGATGGCTCTCGAGGAGGAATTCGAGACCGAGATCCCGGACGAGGAGGCGGAGAACATCACCACCGTCAAAGAAGCGATCGACTACATCCTTGCCCATCAGTAGTCGGCACACGACGCGTCGCCGTGGGCGACGCGTTCTGACCGGTAAAGCGACCCAAGGCCCTCGGTTATGAGCAAACGGCGAGTCGCGGTAACAGGCCTCGGCATGTTGTCGCCGATCGGCAATGCCGCGGAGGAGGGCTGGCGCAACGCCCTCGACGGCGTTAGCGGTGCCGCACCTATCACCGATTTCGACACCACCGGCCAAAGCGTCACGATCAGCGCGGCAGTCAAAGGCCTCGCAGTCGAGGACTACCTCGATCGCAAGGAAGCGCGGCGCCTCGACCGCTTCATTCAATACGGACTGATCGCCGGGATCCAGGCCGTACGGGATGCTGGCCTGGACGATGGTGCCGGCGGCGAAAGAACCGGCGTCGCGATCGGGTCCGGTATCGGCGGCATCAATACCATTGAAGATGCCCACTCGACGTGCCTGAACCGCGGTCCCGGTCGCGTCTCGCCGTTCTTCGTGCCGTCGAGCATCATCAACATGATCTCCGGCAAACTGTCGATGATGTACAACTTCCGCGGCCCGAACCTAGCGGTGGTGACGGCGTGTACAACTGGCACGCACAACATCGGGCTCGGTATGCGCGCCATCCAGTGCGGCGACGCGGACGTGATGGTCGTGGGCGGTGCGGAGCAGGCCACCTCGCCGGTCACCGTGGCCGGGTTTGCCTCCATGAAGGCCCTGTCCACCCGCAACGACGATCCCGAATCCGCTAGCCGTCCCTGGGACCGGGACCGGGACGGATTCGTGCTCGGCGACGGCGCCGGAGTATTGGTTATCGAGGAATACGAACGAGCCCGAGCGAGGGGCGCCAACATCTATTGCGAACTCGCCGGGTTCGGCATGAGTGCCGACGCCCACCACATCACCAGTCCCCCGGACGACGGCCACGGCGCCGTGGCGTCGATGCGCAATGCGTTGGCGGACGCGGGCCTCGCCCCCGACGACGTGGACTACATCAATGCGCACGGGACATCGACCCCCCAAGGCGATATCGCGGAGACGCTATCGATCAAGGCGGTGTTCGGCGAGTCCACGGGTGTTGCGGTGAGTTCGACGAAATCGATGATCGGCCACCTGCTCGGGGCCGCCGGAGCGGTGGAGGCGATATTCTCGGTGCTCGCCATCACGAACGACGTGGCACCACCGACGATCAACCTGGACAACCCGGATCCGGAATGCGACTTGGACTACGTTCCGCACACGCCCCGCGAGATGCCGATCAAGGCGGCGTTGTCGAACTCGTTCGGATTCGGTGGCACGAACGGAACACTGGTATTCACGGCGGTTTGATCGAGCCAAGGCAACCGCTTGACCCGCCGGGCCTATAGAGGTCGCCGTTGAACAAGCGAATACTGTTCATCCCCGCAGCCGTGATCGTGTCGGGGGTCGCATTCCTGGTCGGGATGGGGATCTACCTTGATCGGTGGGCCGAAAAGCCCTTGCAGGTGGCCGAGGAGACCGTGTTCATCGTGGAGCCAGCGATGTCCTTTACCGCGGTCGCTGACCACCTCGTGGACGCGGGGGTTGTCAAGGGGTGGCAGTTTTCGTTGCGGGCGCGTCAGCGAGGCTTGCAAGGGTCCGTTCAGAGCGGCGAGTACCGGATCACATCGGCTCTGACGCCGGATACCCTACTTGACCGGCTAACGCTCGGCGACGTCGTCGCGCACCGATTCCTGATGGTCGAAGGAAGCACCTGCGTCGCGGTGCTGGCGCGCTTGGCGGCCGACGACCGATTGACCTTTGATCTGGCCGGGGTCGGTGCCGATGACCTCATGGCCCGCTTGGAGCTACCCGCCGGGAATGCGGAAGGCCGGTTCTTTCCCGATACCTACCTGTTCAAGCGCGGCGATAAGGCTTCCGGTCTGCTTCTGAGGGCCAAATCGAAGATGGACGCCGTGCTCGAAGAGGCGTGGTCTCAGCGGTCATCGACGGTGTCTTTCGACACACCCTACGACGCGCTGATCCTTGCCTCCATCATCGAAAAGGAGACTGCGTTTCCACCCGATCGGACCCGGATCGCCGGTGTCTTCGTACGGCGGCTTGCCAAGGGGATGCGGCTTCAGTCCGATCCCACCGTGATCTACGGCTTGGGTGACGCGTACGACGGCAACCTCACGCGACAGATGCTCAAGACCGACGGGCCCTACAACACCTATCGTCGCGCCGGGCTCCCACCGTCGCCGATCGCGTTGCCGGGACGGGCATCGATCGAGGCGGCACTGAACCCCGATGGCGGCGACGACCTGTACTTCGTTGCGCGCGGCGATGGCACCAGCGAGTTCTCGAAAACCTTGGACGAGCACAACAAGGCGGTGGCCCGCTACCAGCGGAGATGACGCGGTTGTCGAGAGGACGTTTCGTAACCATCGAGGGCGGCGAGGGCGTGGGCAAGAGCACGAACGTCGAGTTGGTTCGGAAGCTACTCGAAGGTCATGGTTGCGACGTGCTGACAACGCGCGAACCAGGCGGAACCCCTTTCGCGGAGGAGATCAGATCGGTCCTCTTAGGCACGCGTGACGAAGCCGTCGATCCCATGGCCGAGACGATGCTGATCTTCGCCGCGCGGGCTCAGCACGTCGCCAAAGTGATCAAGCCCGCGTTGCTCGCCGGGCGCTGGGTGCTCTGCGAACGATTCACGGACTCCACGTTCGCCTACCAGGCCGGCGGGCGGGGCGTGGATGCGCAGGTGGTGGTACAACTGGCCAACCTCGCGCATCCCGGCCTTTGGCCGGATCTGACCTTGTATCTCGACGCGCCGCCCCACTCGGCGATGACGCGGATTGCCACCCGAAGTCTCGACCGCTTCGAACGCGAGCGTCGGGAGTTCTTCGAGCGGGTTCGGCAAGCATACGTGGCACGCGCCCGCGAACACTCGCATATCGTGCCCATCGATGCGAGCCGCGAGCTTGGGTCGGTACAACGCGATATCGTCGACGCCATCGAGCAATACTTGGCGACGTACGACAATCCATGAACGAGCCGCCGTGGCTGTTGGATACCTTGGCCAGCGTCCGCGAGATCGGCGCCAGGCTCCCCCATGCGCTGCTCATCCACGGTCCGCGGGGGTGGGGGGAGGAACGCATCGCCAACGCCGTGGCGCTCGATCTCATGGAACTCGAGCCGGGCCGTGACGCCCGTGCGGTCGCACACCCCGACCTGCGCTGGCTGCAGCCGGAGAATGGCGTCATCAAGGTCGATAGCATCCGGGGCATCGTGGAATTCCTCGTGCAGACCCCACAGGCAGCGCCTCGCAAGATCGCCGTCATCGAAGATGCCGACCGAATGAACCCCAACGCGGCCAACGCGCTCCTCAAATCGCTGGAGGAGCCACCTCCGGACAGCTTCATCGCGTTGTCCACAAGCGCCCCGGAACGCCTGCTGCCGACGGTTCGCAGTCGGTGCCAGCAGATACGGGTACGGCGTGGTGGTGACGACGAAGTACGGGCCTGGCTAGGCGCTGCCGGTGTCGACCCTGAGAAGGCGGGTTACTGGGCCGTGGAGTACGGCGGCGCACCGTTCGCCATCGCATCGGCCGCGGAACGGGGCCAGGCGCCGTTGTGGGACTCGTTGGAGAAGGCCAGCCGGTCCCCGGCCGCGGCCCGAGCCGCCGGGGACGGTCTTCGCGATGCGGATCTCGTGGATCTCCTCGAACGTTGGCTGCGCATCGTGCACTGGCTGGTAAGGCAGGCGAAGGTGCCGGTACGCGGCCTCGTTCTCGACTTCGCGACCGAGATACTCAACGTCCGGCGCGCGGCGCTTGTGAACACGGGGTTGAATCGAGCCATGCAGTTGCAGCGGTTGCTTCTGCTATGGGCCGAACTGTGGCGGCATGCGTCGATCTCGCACCTCCCGAAGGCGACCTTTTTGATGTCCAGTCCCTAACGCGCCCGTAGGACGCGGTCGCCCGCCGGGATGCCGCATGGCTTGGGTCGTTAGTACTGGCGCAGCATTCTCGAACGGTTTGATTTCCCTTGCGGACGTTCCAAGCCCGGCCCGGTTACAGGGCGCTCAGAGCGTGTAGGTGTCGTCGATTACGTCCGGATAGTCCGCGAGACAGGCCGCGATACGCTGGCGGACCACATCGTCGTGGTCGCTGAACTGGACGCCGACACCCGGCGGCTTGCCCCCCGACGCACCGGCGGGCGTGATCCAGACGACCCGTCCCGCCAAGGGCAACGTGTGTGGATCCCGCATGAGACGGAGCAGGACGAACACCTCGTCGCCAAGCCCCAAGCGTCGGGGGGTCGGAATGAACAACCCGCCGTTGGCAATGAACGGCATGTGCGCGGCACGCAGGGCGGTGCCGTCTTCGATTGCCACCGATAGCAGGGCGGGGTCCGCGTTTTCGCTTGACATCGTGTTCGGGCTCCCTTGATGCGATACCAGGGAGCTAAGCACGCGAGATCTGCGTCGCAAACCGGACATGCGCGCGGATCCGTGGCCGCGATTGCCGCAACCTCGTGTGCGAAAACAACCAGTGGTTAGTCGAGCGCGTCGAAAACTGGCCGCGTCAGGTTCTCGACGCCATCGTCGGTCACGAGCACGTTGTCCTCGATCCGAATCCCGCCGCAGGGAACCAGTGCCTCGACCTTCGCCCAGTTGACATCCCGACCCGCATCCGTCCCGGCAAGTTCCTTGAGCAGACTCGGAATGAAGTAGATGCCGGGTTCCACCGTGAACACGTAGCCCGGCTGGACCGCACGGGTAAAGCGCAGGCTCGGAAACCGTTGCGGCGGTTCGGCCAGTTCGCCGTCCTCGGTCGCGAAGTGGCCGCCGACGTCGTGTGTTTGCAGGCCGAGCAGGTGACCGAGCCCGTGAGGGAAGAACAAATCCGTGACGGACCGGTCGTAGGCGCTCTCGGCGCTGCACCGGAGAATGTCGAAGCGAACCAGCAGGTCGGCCACGTCCCGGTGCATGCGGGCCTGCAGGTCGACGAAGGAGAGGCCTGGTTTGATCTTAGCCACGGTGTCACGCTGCTTGGCATCGAGCGCTGCGACGAGGTCGTCGAATTCGTCGCCGGGGGTGGCGCTATAGGTCCGGGTGATGTCCGAGTGATAGCCCCCCGACCGGCCCCCGGCGTCGATGAGAAAACTGTGTGCCGGCTCGGGACGTGTGCGGTCGTAGTGCTGGTAGTGGAGTACGCCCGCGTGCTCGTTCAGGGCGATGATATTGGGATACGGCAGTTTGCTTTCCTGCTGTTTACTCGCGCCCAGGTACGCCATATGGATGTCGAATTCGCTGCCACCGTCGCGGAAGGCGTCCCGGGCAGCGATGTGACCGCGCACACCCACCTCGGTGGCTTCGCGTAGCCGAGCGATTTCGAAGTCCGTTTTCGTACCCCGGGCGTACTGGAGCCGATTGACGAGCGCCTTGGGGTTGACGGCTTCCAGGGGTAGGTTCAATTCACAGGACTCCGCCGGACCCACGAGGGCGATCCGGTCGTATGCGGAAACACCCTTGGCGAGAGCGGTCATGAGTGTTTCGTCGTCGTCGTGGGTCTCCACATCGAAGGCCGTCTCCGCCCAGTCGGGCAGGGTCGGTGGCTGGTACCAGTAGCTCGCGGGACGGTGGAAATAGAGCTTCGGCCGGTTGCCGGGTCGCACCAGCAACACGCTTTGCTCACAGTGGTCGTCGGGGTAGAAGCGGGCGAAGTGGGGATTCGGATGGAATGCCGGTGACTGGTCGTCCTGGAAATACATTTGCGCGATTCCGGCGGGGACCACGGCAGCATCGGCACCGCTT
>LXNJ01001630.1_pt1 | contig 13024 bp, 10 predicted proteins | sample 809081 | NCBI WGS metagenome assembly LXNJ01 (sample SAMN04870510, study PRJNA318959) | sponge metagenome | biome: sponge; feature: marine sponge reef; material: water | host: Petrosia ficiformis | place: Greece: Milos, Mediterranean Sea | collected 2013-05-29 | depth 5-7 m
GCGGCTACCGGAAACCGAGGGCGGACTGGTCGCGGCCGCCGACCATGATGAACGCCACGTTTCCCATGTCGCGGATATCCTCGTCGGGCCGGCCGTCGATCGCGATGATGTCCGCGAAGCGGCCCGCGGCAACCGTCCCCACTTCATCCTCGATCCCCACGATCTCGGCGTTCAGCCCCGTGGCCGCGGTGATCGCCTCGAGCGGCGTGAAGCCTGCCGCGACGAGGTTCTCCATCTCCAGCGGCATGTACCCGTGCATGCTGTCGGTCCCGATGCCGACCTTGACGCCCTTCTCCTTCGAGCGGCTGAGCTGACCGAGGCGATCCAGCCGCCGTTGCGCCCGTCCCGGGTTCTCATCGAGGGCCCGCTCGTGCACCTGGCGGCCGCGCTCGAGCCAGTCGCGGATGTCGCCCGCTTCGTTGTCGAGGAAGCCCCACTCGTTGAAGACGCTCTGGAAGCCGATGGTGTACGTGTTCACGAACCCGACATCGCGACTCGCCATGAGGTCCATCAGCTCTTCGTTGAGGTTCCCCCCATGCTGGATCGAGTTGACGCCCGCTTCGACCGCCAGCCGGATGGACTCTCCGTTCGCGTGCGCGGTAGCCTCGATCCCGAGCCGGTGCAGTTCGTTCACGGCGGCGTCGATCTCTTCCTTCGTGTAGTTGCTCTCGCCCGGAGCGTACGGGGTGCCGTTGTTGGGACCCACCCGCGCGCGGTCGGTGATCGTGAGCTTCATGTGGTGCGCTCCCATCTCGTAATTCTGCCGGACGAAGGTGCGCATCTCCCAGGGTCCGTTCGTCGTCCGGTACTCGGCGGGGCCGTGGCCGGCCGTGGTCGAGATGAAGTTCCCGCTGGGATAGATGCGGGGGCCCGGAATGATCCCCTCCTCCACCGCTTGCGAGGCCTGTATGTCGTTGTAGTGGACCTCGCCGACCACATATACGCTCGTGACGCCGGACATGAGCTGGACCCGGATGTTCCGGACGATGCGCGCCATCTGCATGGCGTCGTGCTGCTCCATGCCTTCCAGCTGGCCCCGGAGCGTGCGTATGTCGGGCCGGATCGAGAGGTGGGCATGCGCGTCGACGATGCCGGGCATCACGGTGTGCTCGCTCAGATCGACGACCCGGGCGCCGTCCGGGATCGCGACGGTCGCCGCGTCGCCCACGGCTTCGATCCGGTCGCCGCGTACGATGATCACCTGATTCTCGCGAGCCGGCTGGCCCGTGCCGTCGATGAGCCGGCCGGCCCGAATCGCCGTCACTTCCTGGGCCGCTGCAGGGCGGGCGGCAGCCATCGCCGGGGCGCCGTATGCCGGGGAGGGGGCGGAGGGGACGAAGGCCGCGGCCAGCACCGCGGTGCGCAGGGTCATCGCTGTCGTTCGCATCGGACGCTCCTCGAGTCGGCGGGTGGTCGTCAGGTGGCCGGCACCTGCGCAACCTGTCGCGCGCGTCCGAGCGCGGCCAGACGGCGGGAGTGCCCGCCGCGACGCCGGGGCGGCGAACCGAGTCGGGCTGTCGAGTGCCCGGCGGGCAGACTACGTTGCCGCTGGTCGACCCTTCATCTCCCGTCCAGAACAAACCCGCCGACCTGGATGCCCCGACTGCCGACGTCCGAGAACCGTTCCCGCCGGAGGCCTCTTGAGACCGGATAGCCCGGATAGCCCGGATCGCCTGGAAGGGGCCGGACGGCGGACCGCGCTGCTGGCCCTCTTCTTTCTGTCGGGGGTCAGCGGGCTGATCTATCAGATCGCCTGGGTGCGGGAGTCCGTGTTCACGTTCGGGGTCAGCGTCTACGCCTACAGCACGGTCATCGGGGCCTACATGATCGGGCTCGCGCTGGGGAGCTACGTGATGGGCAGGCGAGTCGACGCGCACGCGCGGCCCCTGCGCACGTACGCGCGGCTCGAAGTGGGGATCGCCGCGCTCGCTGCGCTGTCGCCCTTTCTGCTGGCGGCGCTTCACGGCGTGTATCCCGGGCTCAGCAACGCCCTCCCGGCCGGGGGCGTGTGGCTCACGCTGGGCCGGCTCGTCTTCTCTCTCGCCGTGCTCACGCCCACGACCTTCCTCATCGGGGCCACGCTGCCCGTCATGAGCCGGATCTACGCGACGCACGGCGGGCGCGTCGGGAGCGACGTGGGCCGGCTCTACCTCGTGAACACGGCGGGCGCGGCCCTGGGCTGTGTCCTCACGGGACTCGTCTTCCTCCGGTACCTGGGCGCGCGGGAGACCATCTTCCTCGGCGCCGCGATCAACCTTCTCGTCGCCGGGGGTGCGCTCGCGCTCCTCCGGCTCGCGCAGGCCGCGAGGACAACCAGTGCCGCGAGCGAGGCCGGCGATGTCGCGACGGATTCGGCCGCCGCGGCCGTTGCGAGCGCGATGCCGGAAGCCGCCACCCCACCCGCGGAGACGGCGCCCCCGATGCCGGCCGGGGCGCTGCGCTACGTCGCGATCGCCTACGGCATTTCCGGCTTCATCGCGCTCGGCTACGAGGTGGTGTGGGCGCGAATCCTCTACATCCACTCCTCGCACGCTTCCTACTCGTTCTCGCTCATGCTGACGGTCTTCCTCGCCGGGCTCGCGCTCGGGGGCGCCGGAGCGAGCTGGGTTCTGCGGCGGAGACGGACGACGCTGAGGCATTTCGGGGCGATCCAACTCGCCATCGGATTGCTGGCCGTCCTCATCCTCCACGTCTTCGCGCGACTTCCCGCGCTTCATCTCGAGGATTGGTTCGGTGGCTACACCATCGCCTACGAGTTCCTCATCGCCTTCGTCACGATCTTCCCTCCCACCGTCCTCCTCGGGGCGCTGTTTCCCGTTGTCGGGAGCCTGTACACGCGCGAGCGGGCGCAGGTCGTGGGGCTTCGCATCGGCCGCGTGAACGCGTTCAACACGCTGGGCGCCATCGCGGGCTCGCTCGGCGCCGGGTTCGTGCTCGTGCCGCTCCTCGGACTCCGCAACACGGCCGTGGCGCTGGCGGTGCTGAACCTCGCGCTCGGAGCCGTGGCCCTGCGTTTCGACCGAGGGGGACGGCGGGCGCTGCGATTCGCGCCGGCGGGCGCGATCGCGGCCACGATCCTGGCCGTCGCGATCCTCCCGACCGGCTTCTACCTCGGCTCGTACTACACGGAGACCGACCGGCTCATCTTCTACAAGGAGGGCGTGGAGACCACCGTCGCCGTGCTGGAGGTTCCGGAGGACAACTTCAAGATCTCCTTCGTCAACGGCCGCGACGAAGTGCCGACGGACCGCGCGAGCATGTCGGCCTTCCGGCTGCTCGGACACCTCCCGCCGCTGCTCCGGCCCGGCGCCCGCAACGCGCTCGTCCTGAGCTTCGGCAACGGGATCGCCACCGGGACCATGAACACGCACGACATCCCGGTGATCGACGCCGTGGATCTGTCCCCGGAGATGATCGAGGCGGCGGCGGTCTATCACGAGGAGAACTACGACGTCCTCGACAGCGATCGGCTGCGGCTCCATGTCGAGGACGGGCGGAATTTCCTCCTCCGGGCGGAGGAGCCGTACGACATCATCTCGGTGGACGCGACGCACCCCGCCAACGCGAGTTCATGGGCGCTGTTCACGAGCGAGTTCTATCAGTTGATCGAGAGCCGGCTGGCCGAGGACGGCGTCTTTATGCAGTGGATCCCGATCCACGGCGTCCGCGAAGACGACTATCGGGATATCCTGAGGACCGTCTGGGACGTGTTTCCGAACATGGTGCTGTGGTCGACCGGATCGACGCACAGCTATGTCGTCGCCACGCGGGAGCCGATGTCGTCCGTCGTGATGCAGTCGGTGCTCGCGCGGGCGGCCGCCAACCCGATCGTCGCCCGGGATCTCGGCCCTCCGGAGACCATCGCCGGCTACGTGGCGATGGCCGAAACGGACCTGACGGGCTACATCGGACGCGGCCCCGTCATCACGGACAACGACGCCTTCTTCATGCCGGCGCGCTAAGTCAAATATGCCCGGTGACACGATCGTCATGTCGAACGCGTCGATCAACCCCGCCCCGCTCGTGGCGAACATCACCGACCCCGCAGAGCGCCCGAAGCTGGTGCGCACCCCGTTTCCTTTACTCATGTAGCGTTATTCCCCAAAATGGAGAGTTGTCCTTAACCCACGAGATGCGAGAGGGTAGGTGTGCAATCCCAACTCGTATCAGGTACTCGCGAACGGCGACAGTTGGCTAACGCAATGCAACCTCCCACTACGTACATCGGCGGATACGAAAGGGCCCGTGAGGCGGACCCGGATCTCGCCGATGCCTATATCGAGCACACGCGCATCGGCGACCCGCTGGCGGATGCAGCCATGGAGTCGATCGCCGACGTCGACCAGGCGACACGGCACCGCCTGCTCAACGCGGGGATGGACGGGAATGAAGAAGCGATGCGCGAGGCTCCGGCCGCGCTGAGAGATTTTTTCAACGCGATGGATGGCCCACCGCCCTTCGGTTTCGATCCTGAGAAAGCCCGCATCGGCGCGCGCGCGTTTCACAGGCATTCGGACCTGTTCTTCGTCGGGCTTGTACTGGCGTCACTCATCACCGGGTTGTCCGAGGGACTGGCAAAGGGGTTTTACCTTACGGGGCGAACCGCGGGAAATCTGCGGCGGGTCAAACAGAATACCCGCCACCTGGTCGATATCACTCTGCCCGGTGGACTGGACAGACTAGGGGACGGCTGGAAACTGACCGTCCGCATCCGGCTCATCCATGCGCAGGTACGGCGGCTGCTGCTCAACTCGCGTGAATGGGACGTGGCAGCCGAGGGATTGCCGCTCCACATGGCGCACATGGCGCTGGCGTCGACCGGGTTCTCGGCGATCAACCTGCAAGCAGTGCGGAAGTTGGGGCTGCACCTGACCGAAGAAGAACGCGACGGTTTCATGCACATCTGGCGCTACGTGACCTGGCTGCTCGGCGTGCCGGACGGCCTGCTGTTCCGCAACGAAGACGATGCCCTGCGACTGCGGAGAATCGCTCACTTGTGCGAGCTGCCGCCGGGGCCCATGGCTGTGGAAGTTGCGCACGGCTACATCAATACGGTCCCGGAACTGCTCGGAGTCACCGACCCTGCGAAACGCAAGAAACTGCTGGGCGTCCTGCTCAAGACCTCCCGGGCACTGATCGGAAACGATCTCGCCGACGCCTTCGGCTACCCCAAGGGGTCGACGTTCGGCGTGTTGAAGCTGGTGCGCGTGCAGCGCAGACTCCAGATCATCCGCTCGAAGGTCGTGCCCGGCGCCGACCCGCATTCCGTCGCCAACTTCGCGGGCATGTTGCAACGCTCAGTTTACGACGATATCGGCATCAGCTACCGAATGCCCGACGCCGTGAAGGACACCGAGTCCAGCCGATGGTAAGGCATACGGCCTGACGCACCGCACGCCAAGCCGTTCTACCCCTGCAAACTCGACGCCGGACCGTCGTCGTGAAGCGGTTCCGGTCGGCGAACTGACCGCGGGATACCGGCTCATGCCCGCAGAGTCGCCTGACAAGTTGCGGCGCGCGCCCCACCTCCCCGGCGAGGCGTGTCCAATGCCTTGCCTGGATGTACCCCAGACGGGCTTCGCCGCCGATCTTTGTCGCCAGTTTCAGCCTTGGCTCGTAGTGGCCGGGATAGGGCAGCAGGCTGGCCACATCGTAGAGGGGAGCGAGGAACGCTTTCCCGCCAGCACCGATCAACAGGGAGAAGTTCTTCGCATGCGCGTCGGTCCCGCCGATGATCCAGTTCAGGGCGAGCGCGCGGACGAACGTTCGGAGGTCGCGCCCGGGGCGGGTGGAGTAGACCCGGATCGCCTGGGCCATACGGCGGCAACCCGGACCGCCATCGCTCTCGTACTTGGCCGGCGGCGGCAGACCCAGGGCCTGGCACAGATCTTCCTGATGGACCCGGGTAATGTCATTCCCAGCGCCTGCCCGGTCGTACCTTTCCACGATGAGCGCCGTCTCTTCGCCGAACCGACGTACGCGCGCGCGGGCCGCCGGAAGTTCGCGAGGGTGGACTACCCGGAGGCCGGCGACATTCATGCGATGTCGTCGTACGACGACAGGAGCCACGTGTCTGCGAACGGCGACAGAGCCGACCGGGCAGCCCTGGCTGGCGCCTTCAGTACGAGACGCCGGTCGCTCGGCACAGCCAGCGCTGGAACGGCGCGGCCGTGCGGCACAGGGTGGTAAACGCGTCCAGGAAGTCGGCAGACACAAGGTCATCTTCGCTCAGTTGCGCCACCGCGATGAAGTCCTTGCGCCGCAGGTCCTCGATCAGCGGATGGTCCACGCTGAACCCCTGCGGGGCCCGGACGAGCGAGTCGCCCGAAAGCTCGAAGGCGCTGCGAAAGTCGGCGCCGCGCGACGCCCGCTTCCAGCCTTGCGGATCTTCGTCGATGAATGCGCGGATCTGACGGAGCGCCGGTCCGCCGGGGCGCCAGGAGCCGCTACCCATGAAGCAATGCCCGGGCTGGATGTGCAGGTAGAAACCGGGAGCATGGGCGTCGCGGCCCGCGTCGTGCCGGAACTGGATGCCGGTGTGGGTCTTGTATGGGCTCTTGTCCCTGGAGAAGCGGGTGTCGCGGTAGATCCGAAAGAGCGAGCCGCCATTCGCCCTCGGGTCCGCGCGAAAGTGGGGGCTGATTCCCGCGAGGGGCGTGGAGAAATCGGCGATGAAACGGAGCGCCGGCTCTTTGACGTCCGCCTCGTATCGTGACTTGTTGGCGAGAAACCACTCACGGTCGTTGTTGGCGGCCAGCTCGCTCAGGAAACTGAAGGTGCGGGGCGTGAAGTAGGCTGCGGTCATCGCAAGGCTTGCCGGCTGGGGAACGGTATGACGAACGTGGCCGGGTACCTATGCTGTCGGTCCGGAGGAAGCAAGCAGGACGATCCACCATCGACCCACCATCGACCCACCATCGACCAGGAAAGAAGGCCGCCCGCCATGACGCGCACCGAACTCAGCCGCACCATCGACGCTCCGGTCGGGGTGGTCTTCTCGACCGTCGCCGACAGCTCCAACTTTTCCGAGGCAGTGCCGCACATCGAGCACGTGGAGTTCCTGTCGGAGGCGAGGACGGGCGTGGGGGCCCGCTTCCGGGAGACGCGGCTCATGGGGAGCAGAAGGGCGACCACGGAGTTGGAGGTGACCGAATACGTACAGGACGAGCGTGTTCGCTTCGTTGCCGACCAGGGTGGCACGATCTGGGACACGATCTTCACCGTCGAGCCGGGCCCGGAGGGCCGCGGGACGCGGCTGCGCATGGTGATGGAGGCGAAGCCCCACAAGCTTCTGGCCAGACTCGTCACGCCGCTCATGAAGAGAGTGATCACCAAGGCGATTGCCGATGATCTCGATGCCGTGAAGGCGTACGCCGAGGCGACCGGATGAAACGGACCCGACCACGGGCCGCCGGAGTCGCTGCCGCGCTGCTGGCGGCGATCGCGGTCTCGGCAACGCCGGGGGTCGCGGGGCCCCAGGAAGTGATCGAACTCCCGGGCGAGGACCGCTGGCTGGAGGCCGATTTCGAGGAGGTCTACCGGGTCGGTTCCGCGCTTGGCGAAGCATGGCAGGAGTTCGGCACGATCGGTCGGGTGGGGTTCGACGAAGCCGGGAACCTCCACGTGTTCGATCGCCTCACTGCGCGAGTCGTCGTCGTGAACCCGGACGGAGACTTCCTTCGCGAATTCGGCCGCAGAGGCGAGGGGCCGGGTGAATTCCAGTCGCCCATGGACATGGTGGTCATGCACGACGGCAGGGTCGTCGTTACGGACATGGGACATCGCGCGTACCACATCTTCGACCCCGGTGGGGATCTCGAGCGCATGATCCGAATGGGCCGCATCGCGATGGTCCGGGAGATGTACGCCGAAGCTGGTGGAGCGTCTCTCATCAGGGGTGCGAGAATGCTAGGCTCTTCCTTTCAGTTCGCAGGCGAGTCCACAATCCGCTTCCCCGACCCGCGTTCGATCGAACGAGTCTTCCTCACCGGGGACGAGGCGAGGGTGGAGACCGCGGCCGAGGTCTGGGGTCCCGCCTGGACCAGGCTGACCGAACAACTCATTGCCGGGGGGCCGCAAAGAATCATGAGCCGGGGGCCCCGGAGAGGGTTTGAACCGGAGCTGTTCGCGGGTGTGCTCCCCGGCGGACGCATCGCATTCTCGGACTCTTCCGCATACGCGATCAAGCTCGCGGAACGGGATGGCCGGATCAGTTCGATACTTGCGCGGCCCTTTTCGCCTGAGCGCGTTACGGAACGCGTGATGCAGGCGGAGAAGGACCGCAGGTTGAGGGATCTCGAAGATCGGTCGGGAAATTCGGTCTCCCGGTCCGAGGGTAGAATGGCGGTATCCGGGACCGGCGGCGGGGCCCGCGCGCGCGAACGAATCGAGACGCTGGAGTTCGCCGAAGAAATCCCCGTCGTGCGAGACCTGCACACGAGTTGGGGCGGCCGGATCTGGGTCCTGCGCCGTGGCGAAGAACCGGCCAGCGACGGTCCCATCGACATCCTCGCCGCTGATGGCCGCTACCTCGGGAGCTACCGCACCGGAGCTACGCGGCTTCCTGACGCGTTCGGACCGGGAGGACTTGCAGCCTTCATCGAACGTGACGAACTCGATGTCCAGACCGTGGTGGTGAAACGTCTCCCGGGCGACGTGAACTGACTCCCCGTTCAGTGCGGAGAGTCGGCGAAGCGCTCGGCTGGCGCGGGTCCGGGAGGTGCAGCGGCATTTTGCATATGCGTAGAAGCTTGCTGAGGGTACGAGTCGCTGGACTGGCGCTGAGCGCGATCGCTGCGCTGGTCCATGGGGCCACGGCCAACGTCGCGGCACAGGAGCTTCCCCTCGCCCGCACGGACCAGGGCCGGTGGGCCGAGGTCGTCGCGGCCTCGCGCGGGAAGCTCGACTCGCTGCGACGGGCGATGTCCATCCCCGGCCTCTCCATCTCGGTCTCGGTCGACCGTCGCGTCGTGTGGTCCGAGGGGATGGGCTACGCCGACCTCGAGCTGCGGAGCCCCGCCACACCGCTCACTCGCTATCGGATCGGGAGCGTCTCCAAGATCCTGACCGCAGCCGGTGCCGCGCTCCTCCACCAGCGGGGAGCACTCGATCTGGATGCGCCCGTGCAGGCGTACGTCCCCTCCTTCCCCCGGAAACCGGAAGGTGAGATCACCACGCGGCTCCTCGCCGGACACATGGGCGGGATACGGCATTACGTGGACATCGAGGCGGAGTACTACCTCACGCGGCGCTACGAGACGGTGTTCGAGGCGCTCGACCTGTTCCGCGACGATCCGCTCGTCGCCGCTCCCGGGACCGAATGGTCCTATTCGAGCTACGGTTTCAACCTCATCAGCGCGGTGATCGCCGCAACTTCAGGACGCGGGTTCCTGCAGTACCTGGACGAGGAGGTGTTCCGCCCGCTCGGGATGCTCCACACGGGCGGAGACCACACGGACAGCCTGGTCGTGAACCGCGCGCGCCCCTACGACCGCACCCCGGACGGCCGCCTCATCAACGCGCGCCACATCGACAACTCCCATAAGTGGGCCGGCGGCGGCTTCCTCTCCACGACGGAGGACCTCCTTCGCTTCGCGCACGCCCACCTCGAGCCGGGGCTGTTCCGCCGGGAGACGCTGGACCTGTTGTGGACGTCTCAGCGCACCGCCTCCGGCGAGGAGATCGGCGTCGGCATCGGCTGGCGCCTCTTCCCGCCCTCGAGGCTGGTCGGGCGCCGCGCCGTAGGACACGCCGGCGGCGCGATCGGCGGCAACGCGCTTCTCATGATCTACCCGGATGACGGGGTGGCCATCGCGGTCGCCGCGAACATCGCCGACATCGGCTATCCGCAGGGCGGCGCACTCGTCTTCGGAAACGTGATCTACGAAATCGCCGATTTCTTCATCGAGGCCCGCTGAGCGGTCTTTCCCCAAGCACCGGAGAAACCGACCCTTCCCGGGTCTCATCCCGACCCATCGTCGCCACTGACCCCGATCGCATGATTGCAACGCTCTCAATGACCAAATCGCAACGCATGCGATAGCATGTTTGCAATTTCGCTGCGATGTCCGGAGGGATGCGGCCGCATACGCCCCGAACGGGCGGACGGGTCGCCGCATGCTACGGTGGCGGGGATGGAGCCGATCGGATTCGAACCGACGACCTCCTGCTTGCAAAGCAGGCGCTCTCCCAACTGAGCTACGGCCCCCTGATGCGAGCGGGACAAGGACATCCCGGCGGGTCAAGGATGGGGCCCGGGCCGTCAGCTCGCCAGTTTCGGCGTAGACTGCCCCCGCGGGCCGGGCGTTGCGACGGTTCCGGCTCGATCCCTACGCTCCCTTCAGGATTCGGGCAGTCCAATCGCCGGAGGACGGGGGCCATGGCGGAATCTCGCAGGAAGTTCCTCAAGCAGTCTGCCGCGACGGTGGCCGCGGTTTCCCTGACCGGCTGCGCTCCCGGAGCAGCCGGCGAACCGGCGGCCGGGACCAACCGAGATGCGCGCTCCCACCTGGACGGCGCGGCGCCGGCCTCCCTCCCCGCCAACACTCTGCGGGCCGTCGGCGAAGCCGTTCTCCCCGACGAACTGGGGAGCGATGGCCGTGAACGCGCCGTACGTGCCTTCGAGCGCTGGTCCGAGGCGCTGGAGCCCGTCGCCGAACTGAGTCACCCCTACCTGGTCCCCGAGATCCGGTATTCGGGCCCGGACCCGCGGCCGGGGTGGGCGGCGCAACTCGAGGGTCTCGAGAAGGAGTGCCGGAGCCGCCACGCGCTGTCCCTCTCCGACCTCGACGTGCCGGGGCGCCGGGAACTCCTTGCGCGACCGCTCGAGGAAGCCGGCCCCGAGCCTGGAGCGCCGCAGAACGCGGACCATGTGGCGCTCGCCCTGATCGCCCACTTCTTCGGCTCCCCGATCGCGACCGATCTCTGCTACGGGCGGGCGATCCGGAAGGAGCTTTGCCGCTCCATCGAGGGGGCCGAAGACGAGCCCGCCCCGCTGGGAGCCGCACCATGAGCCGCCCACGCAGCCCCGCGATCGGGCGGGCGGCGAGGCGCGTCGTCGAGAGCGACGTCTGCATCATCGGCGGCGGTATCACGGCCGCCATGGTGGCGGAACGACTCGCCGAGCGGACCGGCGCCTCGATCACCGTGGTGGAGGCCGGGGGGCGGACGGCGTCCCTCGAGGAACGGTCCGACACGCGGGCCCGGATGCTGGCCTACGGCGAGAACCCGTGGCCGAACGACCACATCCGCGGCCAGACCGGCTCGGGCGCCATGTACAGTTCGATGGTCGTGGGCGGCTCGGCGATGCACTGGGGCGGCGCGGTCCCGCGCTTTTCCCCGGAGGACTTCCGTCTGCGATCGCTGTACGGGGTCGCCTCCGACTGGCCCATCTCCTTCAACGACATCGAGCCGTACTTCCAGGAGGCCGAGGAGCGCATGGGCGTGGCGGGCGAACAGGGTCCCCCCGAGTACGACCCGCGCTCGGAGCCGTATCCCATGCCTCCGATGCCGCTTTCGTACAGCCTCGAACGCATGCGGGAGTGGACGGAGAAGACGGACATCCCCTTCTGGACGCAGCCGTGGGCGCGCAACACCGAACCCTGGCAGGGGCGGAACGTCTGCCGCCGCTGCGACACCTGCTCCGTCTGCCCCACGGGTGCCAAGTACACGCCGGACTTCGCCTTCGACCGGCTGCTGGCGGACGGGCGCATCGACCTCGTCACCCGCACGCTCGTGCGGCGCCTGAGCCTGGAGCCGGGTTCGGACCGGATCGCGGTGGCCGAAGCCGTGGACCGCGACGCGCCCGACGAACCCGTCGAGTTCCGCGCGGACACGTTCGTGATCGCCTCCGGCCACGCCTGGAGTTCGCACCTGCTGCTGCTCTCGGCGAACAGCCGCTTCCCGGACGGCCTCGCCAACCGCACGGGGAACGTGGGGCGGTACATGACAGGACACTGGTACCTCAGCGGCTTCATCAACCTGCCGATGCGGCTCTATCCCGGCATGTTCGTCTACAACAGCCTGCTGTCCCGCCGCTTCGCCAGTCCGGGACCGCTGGACCGCTACGTACGCCACGACCTCCGCCTCTGGGAGTCGAACGTCGGCCGCGCCCCGAGGCTCATGGACGAAGACGGGCAACTCCTGTGGGGCGACGCGATCATGGGGGACTGGAGGGCCCGCACCGAGTCCGAGTCCACCGCGCGCGTCCGCGCCTATTACGACCTGCTCCCGGACCGGGAGAGTCGCCTGACGCTCGACGCCGGCAGGACGAACGAACTGGGAGACCCGATGCCGCGGATCGACTACCGGCCGGCGCAGGAGAGCATCGACCTGCAGGAGCATACGGTCGACACGATCACGGGACGCTTCGAGCAACTCGCGCGGGCGGCCGGAGGCTCCATGAGGAGCGTCGGGCGGCCATCCGAGTTGTGGGAGCACCCGGGCGGCGGGTGCCGGATGGGCGACGATCCGGCCACCAGCGTCGTCGACCGTTGGGGCCGAACCCACGACCACGAGAACCTGTTCGTCGTCGGGGCGCCGACCCTCGTCTCCGGCGGCTGCGCGAACGGAACGCTCACCTTCTGCGCGCTCTCCCTCATGTCCGCCGAGGAGATGGAGAAGGCACTGCCCTCGGCCTGAGAGGTCACCTCAGTTCGAGGCGATGCGTCTTCCCGATCCGATCGGCGTCCCCTCCCTCAACGCCGGCTTCGGATGCGAAACGCGGCCAATGGCCGACCGCGGCGAGTACCCGGTCGATGACGCGGCGCGCTGCCGGGATCCGGAGCCCGGATGTCTCCGCGAACTTCAGCAGGTCGGCGCGTTCGAAACCGTTGCGCTTGCCGGCCATGCTCATCTGGTGCCGGCCCGTCCATGTACCGCGCGGGTTCCAGGCGTACGCCACGTCGTATGCCGGCGACAGCCGCCACGTCCCGCTGCGGGTCATCAGAAACGCGATGTTCTTCACGTGATCGTCCTGATTGCGCGCGACGATGTTGAACACCGCCCGGCGGTACTGCTCCTCGAC
>LXNJ01001631.1_pt1 | contig 13023 bp, 10 predicted proteins | sample 809081 | NCBI WGS metagenome assembly LXNJ01 (sample SAMN04870510, study PRJNA318959) | sponge metagenome | biome: sponge; feature: marine sponge reef; material: water | host: Petrosia ficiformis | place: Greece: Milos, Mediterranean Sea | collected 2013-05-29 | depth 5-7 m
CCTGGGTAGAGGTTCTCGAAGGGGTATGCGGAAGGTTCGACTGTCGCTGCTTCGGTTACTGTCTTATGTCCGACGGATACCATCTCGTCATCGAGACCCCAAAACCGAACCTCTCAAAAGCCATAAGGCAGTTAAACGGCGTTTACACCCAGCGCTCAAACAGGCTGCATGATACAGATGGCCATGTTTTCCGGGGAAGATACAAATCCATAGTAGTACAGAGGGAAAAATATCTTCTACCGCTTATGGCCCATATTTTTCTCCTGCCCCTTAGGGCCGGGTTCGTAAAACATCCGAACCAGTTCAAATGGAGCAGCTGCAGGTATCTTTATGGAAAAGATGATGTGCCGGGATATGTTGACCTTGGGTGGTTCTCAGAGGGCTTTTCTTCGGACACAGATAACTTTGATGAATTTTTAGACGAGAATCACTCGCGCGATGTGGTCTCTGAGACCCGAAAGCAGATATATCTCGGGGATGACAAATTCATAGAGCTTGTGCAGGAAAAAACAAGCAAGGCATCCAAGTCAAAGGATATTCCTAAGTACCAAGTCACAAAACCTGTATTAAGCCTGATAAACGGCTTCGCGCGAAGCGGAAACTCAAGGGAAGAGGCAATAGCAAAGACCTACCTGACCGGGGACTACACTCTAAGGGAGGTCGCCGACGCGGTCTCCGTTCACTACTCGGTCGTAAGCAAGATCGTAAACGAATACGAGAAAAACTCTGCCCGTTCGCAGTAAAAAAGCCCTCAGCAGCGCCTGGAAAGCTTCTCAACCTCGTCCACCATAGCACCTATTACATTAAGCCCTGACTGCCAGAAATCAGGATCGTTTATGTCCACCCCCAGTTTTGAGAGAAGCTCCGCGGGCGAGGCGCTTCCCCCCGAGCGAAGAAGCCCCATGTAATCGGGAACGAAAGCTCTTCCCCGCTCAAGAAACATTCCGTAAAGAGCAAGGGTAAGCAGTTCGCCGAAGGAGTACGCGTAGCAGTAAAAAGGAGAGTGTATGAAATGGGGAATATAAAGCCACCAGTAAGCGTAGTTCTCGGTAAGGGTGACAGAATCTCCGAACATCTCGCGGTTAGCTTCGATCCAGAGTTCGTTTACCCTCGCGGTCGTAAGCTCCCCTTCACTCCTTCTTTCGCGGTGAAGGCTTTGCTCGAATCTCGTGAGCACCACCTGTCTGAAGACCGTGGCCATTATGTCCTCAAGTTTCTCCGCTACCAGAACCAGCTTGCCTTCCCGTTCAGTCTCAGATTCCTTCAACTGGTGAAACACTAGCATCTCCGCGAAAACGCTTGCGGTCTCAGCCGTTGTAAGAGGCGTGTGGGCCTGCAGATAACCTTGGCGCCTTGAGAGATACTGGTGCACTCCGTGGCCAAGTTCGTGCGCAAGAATCATCACGTCCCTAGGTTTTCCTGTGTAGTTCATAAAAACGTAAGGGTGTACTCCAGGAACCGTCCCGTGACTGAAAGCCCCTCCTCGTTTTCCATCACGAAGCTCGGCGTCAATCCAGTTTTTCTCAAAAAACAAGGACGCAGTTTTTCTCATATCTGAAGAAAACTCCCCAAATGATGTGAGCACGATCTCCTTTGCTCTCTCCCACGGCACCTGTTCCCTTTCCGAACCCAGAGGGGCATAGCGATCATAGTCATAGAATCTGCGGTACCCGAGAAGTTCCCTTTTGAGTCCATAATAGCGCCTTACGAATCCGAAGTTCCGCTCGCACGATTCAAGAAGGGCTTCTACGGCACCGTGGGATATCTCGTTGCTGAGGTGCCGGGCCGCCATGGGGTTCTCGTAGGTTCTCAGCCTGTCGTTTATCGAGTGATCATTTACAAGTGTGTTGAATATGTAGGTGAGCACGTGGGAGTTTTCGGTAAGGCCTCTGGTAAGGCCAGACCAGGCTGCCTTTCTTTTCTTTCTGTCCTGATCGTAGAGAAGCGAGAGCGTCCGGGACTGGTTCAGTTTTTCAGTCTTTCCCGAAAGCCTCACCCGAAACTGAATATTGTTCACGACCTCATCAAAAAGCCTTGAAAAAGCCTTCTGCCCGGTATTTGATTTCTCCTGGAGTATTTTTTCCTCGGCTTCCGAGAGAGTGTGGTCTCTGTACTTTCTCTCCTGCTCCAGAAAATGCCTGTATCCCGAAAGGTCCGGGTGATCCAGTAGTTTCCTCGCCCTTTTGTTCGGAACCGAAACCCATTCGACGTAAAAGAAGATAAGCTTTTTTTGAATTTCGGTCGCTTTCTGCTGCATTGATGAACGAAAAGCGCCGTTTTTCGCGTCCTGCGTGTCGGCGGCGAAAAGAAGATAGGCGAAGGAGAGTATTTTCCCGACTCCTTCCGATAAGCGCTCAAGTTCCCTTACCGCTCCGGCAAGTTCACTCGCAGTAAGCGAGGGAGATTTTATCCTGCCCCTGTACTTTTTCTCAAACTTCTCGGCACGCGCCGATATCCTCCCAAAGTCCTTTTCCACGCGAGGATCAGAAATTCCCTTGTAAAGGTCCCCGAGATTCCACCTTACGTCTTCTGCTTTCGCCATATCCGTCTCCGTAACCTCTTGAGTTTAAAGCTAAAAGCTACTCCTGAAGCAAGTATATATCCTCAAACGCTCTTCCCTTTTCCATGTAATCCATTCCGTAGCCCACGAGAAATCCCCCGTCCACCTGAAAACCTGTGTAATCAGGCCTGGGACCCGCCGCGTTTTCTCCCCTCTTGTCTATGAGCGCGCATATGCGGAGCGAACCCGGATTTTTCGATTCCACATGCCGCAGGATAAATTCCGCCGTCTTCGAGGTGTCAATTATGTCCTCAACGATTATAACGTCCCTGTCTTCGAGTTCGCACTCAATGTCCATAACAAGTTTAAGGCGCCCCGGCCGCACCGCCTCTCTGTAACTTGAAACCCTGAGAAACTGCTTCTCGACCGTTACGGTCATCTGCTCCACAAGGTCTTCAAAAAAAGGGCGCGCGCCCATGAGAACGCAGACCGCAACGGGGGTTTTCCCCTCATAGTCCCCTGAGACTTGCCTTGCAAGCCTCGAAACGGCGTTTTTTATATCGTCTTTTGAGAGAAACTTTTTAAGCGTGACGCCCTCCAGGATTTCGGTTTCTTCAGACAGGACCTCGCTCCTCCTTCAAAATTTCTTCAAGTTCAGGACAAAGTTCGATCACGGAGCGGCGAAGAAAATCTCGCTTGTAAATGTCGGAATCGATAATCTCTCCGTTCCACACGAGCATGTCGAGGTCCATTTTTCTTGGGCCGTAGCGATCCTCTCTGACACCTCTTCCAAGAGCAATCTCCACCCCCTTGAGCACGGTTTTCAGTTGCTTACGGCCAAGACGGGTTTTCACCAGCAAGGAACCGTTTAGAAAATCCTGCTGCTCCCGGGATCCTATGGGTTTGGTTCTCACGAATTTCGATTCTCCGAGAACGTTGAGCTTCTCCCTCAGCATTCGTTTGGCGGCGGTTACGTTCTTCTCGGCATCTATGTTTGAACCAATTCCAACAATAACTGTATTCAATCTAGCTACCTTATATTAATGGTTTAGAATCCGGAAATTATAACTGAAAGGTTACGCGAAAAGGTGAAAAAGCTTGGGTCTTCGAACATCTCTCCCTTTCTTCAGGAATTCTCCGGTGACCAAAGATGCCCCGCGTCATAGTGCCAGAGGATATGGCCAGCCTGATTCGTTGTCAAGAGAGCAGACCGTATACGCAAGGTTGCATCGGCGGATGCGATATGATGCCCTGGCACTCGGGCTGACTATATAGTTCTCCCCCTCGGGATAATAAGCGCGAAAGGCCTCAATGGACTCCCCCCAGAGAACCGGATGCAGATGAATGGTCTGTCTTCGGCCAGTAAGCGTATCGCGGAACTTGCGCGTGGCGGCAAGCCAGACAATAGGGCGGCGAGACCAAGCTTCCCGTAATCGATTTAACCAGTATTTCCGTCTAATCACAACTATATTTGATATTTAGACGTCTAAATATCAAATACAGTTTCAGAACTGCGGAAAACTCGTATGCGACGCTGCTTTCACGATAACCGGCAAAAATTCCGGTTGTTTACCTCTCCCTCGCTTCGGTTACCGAGACGGAATCGGCGAAGCGAAGCGCTCCGGGTTTCTCCACCTTTACCGAGGCCCACTTCACCGCCGGGTACTCAAAAACTATATCGCATATGCCCCCGGCGACCCCCTCAAGCAGGTTAAAATCATTTGTCTCTACAAAGCTTATGATCTTTTTGTTTATGGCCTTGTAGTCCAAAGTATCATCTATACTGTCGCTCTCGGCCGCCTTGCGTCCATCAAAATCGATGGTGACATTTATGACCAGGTCCTGACGGTTCTCCTTCTCCCAGTCATAAATCCCTATTATCGTGCGAAGCCTCAGATTCTCGATCTTTATTATCATCTTATCAAGTAAGGCTCATTCCTCCATCAACAAAAAGACACTCTCCTGTGACATAATTATTCTCCAGAAGATAGTTAAACGCGTTAATTATATCTTCAATAGAGCCCGGGCGCTTCATCGGAGCGCCGCGCGCCATCTTGAAAAGGTAGTCTTCCCCAAGCCCAGAGGGGGCGAGGATTGCTCCCGGACACACGGCGTTTACCCGGAAATCGGGAGCAAGTTCCCGTGCAAGCATTTTCGTTAAGTGATAAAGACACTTCTTGCTTAGGTTATAGCAGAAATGTTCGACGGGATTTTTCCTGACCCTAGTGTCGAGGAAATTAACAATAAGCCCTCCGCCCGTCTCGGCGGAAAAAGACTGTGAGAGAAAAAAAGGTGCCTTGAAGTTTATGGCCATATCCGTTTCAAGAAATTCAGGAGTCACGTCATGGAACCCAATGTTCTCAAAGACCGAGGCATTATTGACTAGAACGCATAGTCCCTCGAAGCTTTTTGCGACTTTCGGAACAAGTTCCTTCGCATCATGAGGGGAGGAAAGATCGCATCTGAAGAGCTCACAGCCCGCGCCGGTATTGAGAATCAGTTCCCGTGCAGCTATGGCCTCTTTTTCCGAGGAATTATAGTGAAGGGCGATATCGTAGCCCTTTTGTGCAAGGTTAAGGGAGATTTCCTTTCCTATTCTCACCGCCCCACCTGTAACCAAAGCCGCCTTTTTCATTTCGCTCGGGAAGTGGCGGTTTTCATGACGTGCGCACGCAGCGCGAAACCGCCTTATTGATATATTATTCCCATTGTTTATTATAAGTAAACTTAAAAGAAAGCGGCCCGCGCAAGCGAAACCCCGGTCGTCGTTTTACATGAATCCGACGCACGCTACGGCGGATTTTTAATATTTTCCGTGCGGATTTCTCCCCGAGGATAAAGAATTGGAGAGCCTTGTAATCAACTGCATAAGAACGCTCGCGATGGACGCCGTGGAAAAAGCGAAGTCCGGCCACCCGGGAACCCCGATGGCTCTCGCTCCCGCAGCTTTTATGCTTTTTGATAAATTCCTAAGACATAACCCCGAGAATCCAAACTGGTCCAACCGCGATCGCTTCGTCCTTTCCGCAGGTCACGCTTCCATGCTTCTCTATGCCGCTCTTTACGTAAACGGATACGACATCTCGATTGACGACATAAAGAAATTCCGAAGCCTTCACAGCCGCTGCCCCGGCCATCCCGAGCTTGGAATTACAGCCGGAGTTGAGACCACAACCGGACCTCTGGGACAGGGAGTATCAAATTCGGTCGGAATGGCCATAGCCGGCAAATGGCTTTCGGCGCACTTTAACCGCCCCGGCTACGACATCATAGACCACAAAGTGTATTCAATCTGCAGCGACGGGGACATGATGGAGGGCATTTCCTCAGAAGCCGCATCCATAGCAGGACATCTCGGACTCGGAAACCTGATCTGGATATACGACAGCAACAGCATAACCATTGAGGGCAACACCTCGCTTGCGTACTCAGAGGATACGGAGATGCGCTTCGGTTCCTACAACTGGCATGTGGAGAAAGTCACAGACGCAAACGATCTTGAAGAAATAGAGAAAGCCCTTGCGCGCGCGCGATCCGAAACCGAAAGGCCTTCCATTGTCATACTTAAAAGCCAGATAGCCTACGGAAGCCCCAACAAGCAGAACACGTGTGAGGCCCACGGGGCACCACTTGGAGAAGAGGAAGTCAGGCTGGCGAAAGAATTTTACGAGTGGGAAGCTTCCGAGGATTTTCACATTCCCGATGAAATCCTCTCCTATATGGAGGGAGCAGCCACCAAGGGAAAGGAAGCCGAAGCGCTTTGGAAGGAAAATTTCAGAAAATACTCAAACGAGTACCCGGAACTCGCTCACGAATTTGAGATGCTTGAGAAAAGAAAACTGCCTGAAGGATGGGATAGCGACATTCCGTTTTTTCCCTATCCGTCAGATCCGGTCGCTACGCGCTCGGCGAACTCAAGCATAATCAACGCCATAGGAAAAAAAGTGCCGTGGTTCATGGGTGGTGCCGCGGATGTCGGCTCTTCAACGAAAACCTACCTTAAGTGCACAACGAGTTTCTCTGCCGAGGACCGCTGGGGAAGGAACTTTCATTTCGGAGTCAGGGAACATTCAATGGCGGCAATAGCAAGCGGCATGTGTCTGAGCGGGCTCAGAGCCTATGCCTCGACCTATTTCGTCTTTGCCGATTACATGAAGCCTTCTATAAGGCTCGCGGCCCTGATGAAACTGCCCGTCATCTACATTTTCACTCATGACAGCATAGGGGTCGGCGAGGACGGACCTACCCATCAGCCCATAGAACATCTGGCGGCTCTCAGGGTAACGCCTAACATCGACGTCATCCGTCCCTGTGACGCAAATGAGCTTGCGGTTCTGTGGAAGCACGTGATGGGGCTTTCGGACCGCCCTGCCGCACTTGTTCTCACAAGACAGAATGTTCCGGTAATAGACAGAGACCACTACGCTACGGCCGAGGGAGCGCTTGCAGGCGGCTATGTAATAGCGGACTCCGACGGTACACCTGATATCATACTGATATCAACGGGTTCTGAGGTTCACATCTGTCTTGAAGCGTATGAGAAATTGCGCGAAATGGAGATAAATCCGAGAGTCGTGAGCCTTCCCTGCTGGAATCTCTTCGAAGCCCAGTCCCAAGAGTACAAAGACAGCGTTCTGCCACCTTCTGTTGGCGTAAGATTAAGTGTTGAGGCCGGAGCAACGTTCGGATGGGAGAAATTCACGGGATCGGGCGCCAATGCCAAGGCCTACGGAATAGATTGCTTTGGGGAATCGGCTCCATACAGCGACGTGATGAACAATTTCGGTTTTAATGCGGATACTATTCTAAAAGAATGCCTCGAACTGCTCGGTAGCTAGTATCGTGTCCACTGAAAACAAAACCGACTTCGAGTCAGCAGACTACACGGAATATGCGGGCGATTACGGAAGCCTAATAAAATCCAAGCTCCTTGAACTCGATAAAAATCGCTTTGCTGAAAGATTCTTCAATTTTGATCATCTACTCTGGGCAGATGATCCCTCGGAAATCACAAACCGCCTCGGCTGGGTTCATCTTCCACAGAAGATGCTGGGGGTTGCGGATGAAATTTGCGACTTCTCAGAATCCATACGAAAAAAAGGGTTCACCAATGTCGTGGTTCTGGGTATGGGGGGATCAAGTCTCTCCTCCGAGGTGTTCAGAAACATATTCGCTCCCCGAGACAGCTTTTTGCGCCTGACTCTTCTGGATACGACGGATCCCGATTTCATTCTGAAAACCCAGGAAAAGATCGACCTTCTGAGAACCCTCTTCGTGGTCTCCTCAAAATCAGGCTCGACCGTGGAAACCGTTTCCCTGATGAAATATTTTTACGGCGAACTCGCAGAAAAGACTGACTCTGCGGGAGAACATTTCGTCTGCATCACTGACCCAGGTTCGCAGCTCATCGATACAGCCCGCAAACACCGCTTTACCAAGGTGTTCATCAATGATCCGAATGTCGGAGGAAGATTCAGCGCGCTTTCCTACTTCGGTCTGGTGCCAGCTTCTCTCACAGGAGTCGATATACGCAAAATACTGCAATCGGCCGCTTCCGTACTGCTTGAACTTGAAGACGCGACTGGAGGAAACTGCCATGAGAGCCGTTCTTTTCGTCTGGGAACCTTTCTCGGGATCATGGCAAGGGAAGGAAGGGACAAGCTGGGATTTGTTTTTTCTGAAAAACTTTTTCCCTTCGGCTATTGGGCGGAGCAGTTGATTGCGGAAAGCATTGGAAAAGACGGCGTCGGCATCCTTCCGCTGCTCGACGAGGCAAACGCCGATGCACCGCGACACGGAGAAGACAGAGTTTACATCGTTTTTTCCCTGATAGGGGATGAAAGCGCAGACGCCGTGGTGGGGCGTCTTGCGGACTCTGGAGTTCCTTTCATGCAAATAGCCATTGACTCACCAGAGCAAGTTGCGGTGGAGTTTTTGCGCTTTGAGTTTGCGGTTGCGCTTGCCGGAAGCATAGTGGGAATAAATCCCTTTGATCAACCCGATGTCGAATCCGCAAAGACCTTCGCCAGAAGCTTTCTCAAACTCTATGGAGAAACCGGCGAGCTTGAATCCGAAGAGCCCGATTTTTCCGAAAATGGACTTGTTTTTTCAAGTAACAGGAACATAAAATCTCTCGAGCATCTAAAAGATCTCGTCCATTCGAAAAAAAGAGGCTACATATCGATTCAGGCATATGTGGATCCCGGAGAAGAAAACTCAAAAGAGCTTCTCTCCCTCCGCGCCCAGATCGAAAGCATATCATCAGTGCCCGTGACTCTGGGTTTCGGCCCGAGATTTCTCCACTCAACCGGCCAGCTTCACAAGGGAGATTCCGGAGAAGGGTTTTTCATTCAGATCGTGAGCCAAAACGCAAACGACCTTCGCATACCCGACGACATCGGCTCCCCGGAATCGGTATTTTCTTTCGGGATACTCAAGACGGCACAGGCCACAGGCGACTTCAAATCTCTTGATGAAAAAGGAAGGGGGGTAATAAGAATTGGCATTTCATCCGAGGTTGCAAAAAACATCGGGAAGATCACCCAGCTATTTCTCCCCCAAGAGACGGATTAGCTTCTCGATAGGAATATCAACGACTCAACCCGGTTCGCCCGGGACAAGATGTTCCACTCCTCGCGCGGAACCTATTATGACATCGCTTGCGGTCCCGATAAAAAGACCGTGCTCAACTATCCCCGCCCTTTTTGACAGCCGCTCGGCAAAACAGGACGGATCTTCCATTTCTCCAGAACCCCAGTCGACAATAAAATTCCCCTGATCCGTCAAAAATGGGGAACCGTCCCGAGTAAGCCGCAAGCATGCTTCTCCTCCCAAGCTCTCAAGGTAGCCTTTTTCAACTTCGAGAGCGAATTCAAGTACCTCGACGGGCACGGGAAAACGCTCTCCCAGCCGCTTCGAGAGTTTCGACTCGTCGGCGACAATTATGTTCCTCTCGCTGTTCTGGGCAAGTACCTTCTCCCTTAAAAGAGCGCCCCCACCCCCTTTTATAAGATTGAAGCCAGTGTCAATTTCATCCGCTCCGTCAATAGTCACGTCAATCTTCCTCTCCGAATCAAGCGGAACAAGATCAAGACCCAGAGCCTCTGCAAAATTTCTCGTTCTCTCAGAACTCGGAACACAGGATATGTGCGAGAGTCGACCGTCTTTTATCCGCTTCGAGAGCTCTTCTATGGCGAACTCCGCAGTCGACCCGGTGCCGAGTCCGACAAGCATGCCAGGGTGGATGAAGTCAACGGCTTTTACGCCCGCGGCTTTTTTAAGTTCTTCGGCTTTATTCATTGCGAAAAAAGGAACGGGGGAACTGTTCCGGGTATCCAGACATTTAACATAAACATAATACTATACGAATAATCCCAAGATACAGTAACAAGAGAAATGAAATACTCCGAAAGCTGCTACGAAAAACAAGTGCCGGTTCTCCAAGCCCGCTCCCGTTTTGGATATCTCCCCATCTCTGACACGTACCGTTTTGTTTTGGCGTAAAAAGCTTATATACTTGATAATAAAGTTGGGTTACGAGACATAAAAGACAGAGTGGGTCATGGAAAATCTAAGACACATACTAAAACACAAGGGCAGCAGCGTATGGTCCATAGGACCGGATGAGACTGTATACAGAGCCCTCCAGATGATGGCGGAAAAAGAGATAGGCGCTCTGCTCGTGCTTGACGGAGAAAAGGTCGTTGGGATATTCTCCGAGCGGGACTACGCGAGGAAGGTTATCCTCCAGGGAAGATCCTCAGCCAACACGAAAATAAGCGAGCTCATGATAAAGAACGTTATATACGGTTCCCCCGACGACCCGATCCAAGAAAGCATGGCTATCATGACGGAGAACAAGATAAGGCACCTTCCGGTAATAGAAGAGGGAAAACTCTGCGGGATGGTGACAAGCGGTGACATCATAAATCACATTATCTCCCGTCAGAAATTTGAGATCGAGGCGCTCAAAAAATATATAACCGGAGGCTACTGATCTCCCGGCGCTGAGTCGCCCGACAAGGGAAAGGTTTTTAAGTCCTCTTGGTTCTACGCGATAAGCTGTTCCTGAACCATTTCGCAGGCGGAGTGAAAACTCTTTGCGACTTCGAGGAACTCTATGGCTTTTGACGCCGAAGCCTCTCCGTTTCTGTATTCCCCGAACCTGCGCGAGACATCAAGCCACTTCTCATCGGTCTCCCCGGTCCTTACGACAAGGTTCTCAAACTCCCATATCGTCTGCTCCGGCGTAAACGGATCAATAAGCTTGGTGTAGAGGGGAACATGGGCACTGTCTGAGCACGCAAGGTAAAGTTCGTTTATGCACGATTCGTAATCGCCGTGCAGGAAAAGAGCCTGGGCTTGTTCAAGACGCCTCTCGGCGTTTGAGAAGACCGGGATTTTCTCCTCAACCGTAACTCCCGCGCACTCTCCCCTTACTCCCTGCTGAACGGCGAACTTTTCCTCTTCATGCCCCCAGTCGGTGTAAAAATCGGGATCCTCCTCGTATGAAGGAATCGCGTTGAACTCGGAAACCGCCTCCTTTATGTACTTGGCGCCGAGCCTTTTCATCGTGAGGTCAAAATGCTCGCCGTTTTCCTTCTCCCTCTCGTATATCTCAAGCAGTCTCTCGACAACTTTGGGAGCGTTTCTCGTCGGAATCTTGGTAACGGGCATGGCAAGGCGTGAGTCGTCTCCATAAAGTCCCCCGCCGAGGAAAAGCATCTCCGCCGGAATGCTTCTTCCTTCTCTGGTTATTGAAGCCCCTTGAAACCCTATGTTAGCCGAGACATGCTGGGCGCACGCGTTAGGGCACCCCGATATCTTGATCCTCAAGTTTCCAAGAGTCTCCTTGTATTTTCCAAGACCGTTATCCATCATGCCTGTAAGCTTAGTAGCAAGACCCTTGGCCGAAGTGATACCCAGACGGCAGGTATCGGCACCCGGGCAGGCGGTTATATCTTCAAAAGTGTTCGCACCCGAACCGGAAACACCCTCTTTCTTAAGCCCGGCGTAAAACGAGGGGAGTGCCTGATCAGGAACCCACCTCACCACGAAATTCTGCTGGATCGTTATCCGTATCGAACCGTCGGCGAAAGTATCTATCATATCCGCAAGCGCTCTTGCGGTATCAGACGGAACGTCTCCCAGAAGCACTCTCACGTTAACGATGGAGTATCCCTCAACCCCCGCCGGGAAAACGTTTTCTTGCCGCCACTGCATAAAATCCGAGTCATCCTCCACCCAGCCCGGAGCATCTGGAAAGTCGCTTCCGTTCCGTCCAGGAGTTTCGTGCTCCCGGTCAATTGCCTCAAGATAGTCATTCCATGAAGGGTCAACCTCAAGCGAAGCCCTCTCCTCCTCGACTACCTCCCTGAATTTTTCGAAACCGAGTTTTCTCACAAGAAACTTCATCCTGGCCTTCATCCGCACCTTTCTCTCCCCGTATCTGTCAAAGACCCTGACGACTGACGCGGAAAAAGGTATCATCTCCTCAACCGGCATAAATTCCGTCCAAAGATGTCCGAGCGAAGGCGAAGCGCCTAGCCCGCCGCCCACGTAGACCTGAAAGCCGCGTTTTCCATCCTCTTCTCTCACCCTGGCGCGAAAGCCCAGATCGTGTATGCGCACTCCCGCGTTATCAATATCGGGATTGCTCTCGAAGCAGACCTTGAATTTCCTTCCCATGTTCTGGCATATGGGGTTTCGGAGCATAAATTCCTTAAAGGCTTCGGCATAAGGAGTCACGTCGAAAGTTTCGGTAGGTGAAGCACCGGTTATGGGGGAAGCCGTAACGTTTCTTACGGTGTTGCCGCAGGCCTCACGGGTGGTGATTCCCACGCTTGCAAGATCCCTCATCATGTCGGGAACCGTCTCAAGATTGAGATAGTAAAGCTGGGCGTCCTGACGGGTCGTAAGATGAAAGAAGCCGCTTGCGTACTTGTCAGAGACGTCCGCAAGCTTTCTCAACTGAACGGAACTGAGTTTCCCGTAGGGAATCTTTATCCTCTGCATCTGGACTCCTTCCTGACGCTGGGCGTATACTCCCAGCTGGAGTCTTATTTTCTGGAATTTTACCTCGCTTATCTTCCCGTTCCTGTAATCGGAGACCTGACCTTCAAATTCGTCAATCTCGTCTTTCACAAGTTTAGGAAGGGCGACTGTTTCTTCGTCCATTTCTCATAGCTCCGTAACATGAACTCTCTTAAATATCTCCCGATATTCTAACATAAAACAAGAATTATTTGAGGAAATCACTCATCCAAACCGCCCTGTGCCGAAAGCCATCTCTCAATCACTAGAAGAACATAATCAAGTTCCCGTTGGGTGAGCTTTTTTTTCTTAGGAATCCCGTGCCACTTAAAAAGACAACTCCGACAGCAGGTAGCCGTCGCGTGCTGGGCACGAAACACTGGATGTCCTCCCCAGGGAGTCTGCTTTCCGTCGTTTGCGGGCAGAGCGGGGGCAAGCCTTTTCTCAAGAAAATCCCTTCCGTGCGAAAGCACCGCGGCGAGACCCTTTTC
>LXNJ01001632.1_pt1 | contig 13018 bp, 14 predicted proteins | sample 809081 | NCBI WGS metagenome assembly LXNJ01 (sample SAMN04870510, study PRJNA318959) | sponge metagenome | biome: sponge; feature: marine sponge reef; material: water | host: Petrosia ficiformis | place: Greece: Milos, Mediterranean Sea | collected 2013-05-29 | depth 5-7 m
CCCTCGTGCCCAGTACGGAATTCGGCCACCTCGAGATGAAAGGACGCGTGGCGGAGAAATACGCGGCGGAGAGCGTACGGAAGGAAAAGGGCCTGAGCTGGCAGGAATGGGGCGAACGCGTAAACGAATACCTCTGCAAGCTGCACGAGTTGATCCGGCCCGACCTGATCATCGTGGGCGGCGGCGCCAGCAACAAGTACGAGAAGTTCTCCCCGTGCTTCACCGTGGATACCGAGGTGGTGCCCGCCCGGCTGAGAAACCAGGCCGGGATCATCGGGGCGGCCCTCGCCGCGCAGACCGGCGGATGACCCGCGGGCTCGACGAAAGCCGACGGCTCACTGCCCGTCCGTATACGGCCCTGGCCGCGCAGACCGGCGGATAATCCGCGGGCTCGACGAAAGCATCGCCCATGTCCATTCTCACCAAGTCTAAACTGTTTCCCCTGTTGCCCGAGGATGTCCGGGGACGCGTGACCGAGAGCCACCGCCTTTCCTCGTCCAGCCGGCTCAGGAACAGGAAACAGGCCGGAGACTTCATCCTGGAACGGTGTTTCGTCTCGGTTTTTTCCGGAACGGAACTTCCCAGCATCCAGGAGGCGATAGACGGCAGGACCGATCTGCCCGGTAACGGAAACCGGATAAGTTCGGGACAGGGTATCGCCAGCATCTGGCTGAGCGACCTGCCGGAAGCCGTTCCCTGTCTCTTCGGCACATTCGTCAATCGTAAACCCACGCTGGTCGCCCGGAAGCACTGGGCGGCCCTGCTGGCCATGGAGGGGGAGGGATTCCGGGGCGCCCGGGCGCGCTGCCGGATATCTCCGGCGGCATTCCGCCTGGCCGACTGTATCGAGCGGGACGGTCCCGCCACGGGAAGGGCGCTGCGCGACAGACTCTCAGAATCTGCCCGCATGGACGCGCGGACCTTCCGCAGGGCGTTGCTGGAGCTCGAAAAGCTGTGGTTGATCGTTCCCGGCAGGAGCGGCCTGCCTGGCAGGAACATCCATGACGCGGCTTCATGTGTCTGGGAACTGACGAAGCGGTGGGTGCCCGACGACATCGAGCGGGAAGCCGCCTCCATGACCCGCCGGCACGCCATGCGCAGTCTGCTCGTGGGCGCCGTCGATTCCGCGGGCGCCGTCGACGAGCAGGCGGTCTACCGGTGGTTCGGCTGGCCCCGGTCCATGACCGGGGCGCTCATGAACGAAGCCCTGTCGGCGGAATCGTGCTACCGGGTGGACGGCCCCAATCCCGTAATCATATCGGGCGCGCTGGCCGAAATCTGGCCCGGCGCATAGCACGGCTTTCCGGTCCGCCGACAGAATTTCCGGCCAGCCGGCGGCGCATCCCCTGTCCACCCGGCTATACGGTGCCCTCTCGTACGGACCTTGCTGGTGCCCTCTCGTACGGAACATTCCGACTATGCGCCTTTACCACGATGACGACCAGGTCCGGCTCTGGCTGGGCGACGCGCGGGAAATGGACCCGATTCCCGATCGATGCGCCGGCCTGGTGCTGACCTGCCCGCCGTGGTGGGACAGCGGCGACTACGGCCACCCGGACCAGATCGGATTCGGCCAGACCTATGCCGACTTCCTGGCTTCCCTGTCCCGGGTGTGGGCGCACTGCCACCGTTGTCTCATGCCCGGCAGGGCGATCGTCGTATGGATCGCCGACCTGCTCTGGCGGGAGGAGCCGGTCGCGTTGGTGGCGGACGCGCACCGCGGTCTCCAGGAAGCCGGGTTTCAGTACGAGGCCACCTGGTACTGGTTCGAACCGGGGAAGAAACCGAGGGAAGCGGCCGGGGAAGAGCGATTTCCGCTGGGATGCCGGCCCAAAGTGCACGCCGAGACCATCCTGGTCTACCGGAAGCCCGGCGAGCCCGAGCCACCGGGGCCTGATGTCATGGAAAGAAGCCGCGTGCCCGAGGAGGCATGGCGGGCGGGCCGACAGGCCCTATGGACGCCCGGAGAAAACCAGGAACACCCTTACAGGCGCCTGATCCGCCTCTGGTCATACGTGGGCGAAACGGTCCTGGATCCCTTTGCCGGCCAGGGCGCCATCGCCCTGGCCGCGCGGTCGCTGGAACGGCGCTGCGTCACCGTGGAACTGAATCCCGACTCCTGCCGCCACCTGGCCGCGCTCCTCGACAGGCCTCACATGCCCCGTTCAGCCAGCAGTCGCCGCAAGTAGGCGACGGCCTTGGGCACCGCGGTTTCCTCGGCTTCGACGTCCTGTCCTTCATAGACGACCGACATCCAGCCATTGAACCCGACCTGCTTCAGGATACCGAGTATGCGGGGATAGTCCAGCCAGGCTTCTTCGCCGGATTGGACGCGGTAGAACTTCGCCCGGACGTGCACGGCGTGGGGCGCGCTTTTCTCCATACTGCCATAGAAATCGTAGGCGGGGTCCGGATTGCCCCTTCTCCCCGACGCGCCCGGCGATCCGGCGTACTGGCCCGTGTCCAGGATGTGGGTGAAGGCGCGGTGATTCACTTCGTTGAGGATCCGCACGACATCGTCGCCCGTGCGGGTCACGCAGCCGTGGTTGTGGTTGTGCAGTCCCACGGCGACGCCCCGTTCGGCTCCGTGGGCGACGACCTCCGAAATCGCGTGGATCATGCGGGCCCAGGTAACCTCGGCGGGCGTATCCTCCCGGTCCCACGCGGCGAAGATGCGCACCATCGGCACGTGCATCCGCGCGGCCACGTCGATCCAGTGTTTCACCATCTCGATTTCCGCGGAGATTTCATCGGCCGGCTTCCCGAAATTGTTGCTGATGCCCAGGTAGGAGATGGCCAGGCCCCGCTGCAGGCATCGCATGCGTACGTCCCCCAGGTACGCGTCGTCCTCCGAAGCCAGCGCCCTGGTATGGATGTCGATCCCGTCGAGATCCAGTTCACGGGCGCGATCGATGAAGTCGAAGAGGTCCATGCGGCCTTCCTGAATGGCGTGGCCGTAGCTGAGGGACATGCACCCGAGTTTGATCACTTTGCGGCATCCTCTCTCCCGCCGGGCTGGGTTGCGTCGGCACGGTCGTCTCCGGCGCGACTGTCGCCGACACGATTGTCACGGAGCGGACTGCCGCCGGGCTGGCCGCCGTCCTGCCCTCCGTCCATCGCGCAGGACTGCTCCAGGAAATAGACCATCACGTACTCTTCCGCCGTGCGCTTGGGACCGGGCAGGTTTCGGATCCGCCGCGCATGGGCTTCGAGGTGGCGCTTGACGAAGAACAGGTAGAGCTGGGTGACGAAATCGGTCGCCGTATGATTATAGAGGTAGGTGGGCGGCAGCGAGAGCGTAGTGCCCACCCTGACGCCCGCCTCCGGTTTTTCCTGTCCCTTCAGCAGCCTGTCGTTCAACGATTCGAGTTCCTCGGTAGACACGCTGAAGAGAAACTCGCGAAATGCCTGGAGTTCCTCCGGCGGACAGGTCTTCCTGGAGAAATAGTCGAGGAAACGGATGTCGCCGCCGGCGCGCATCAGCGCGAATATCTCGGAAACGCCCATGAGCGTGCCCAACTGCACGGTGGTCTGCCGACGGGCCTCCCAGGTGGTTTCGAGGACGGGCAGGAAGGCTTCGATACGCCGGGAGAACCGGTCTTCCCAGAGGTGGGTCAGGGCGGTGGCCGCCTTGGTACGGACCGCCCGTCCCAGACTGTCGTCGCAGACAATGGCGATCAGCAGCGATTCGATCACCTTGTTGTGGATGCTCTGGCTGATCCGGCCGCCGATGGCGTCTTCCACGGCCGTGAAGTCGTCCCGGCCGCCCAGCGCCTCCTGGGCAACCTGGTGCAGGAGACGGAAGAGATTCAGCCGGGCCATGACGTACACCTGCCCGACCGCGGCCCGCATGGGAAGCAGCATGTCGACGGTGAAGAGCGTGGCGTTGGACAGCGCCTCGATGAGGGACGCGGTGTCCCTCCGCTGCTGGCCGAGGGACTGGCTTTCCAGCAGCGAAGGGTAGGCGTTCATGACCCTGGCCAGGTCGCTCAACCGGGCGATGGATTCGCAGATCGCCTGGTCGAGGTGCGCGGCGTGAGGATTCCGGCTATCCTTCAGCGAATCGGTGATATCGCGGATCAGCCGCTTTTCGTCTTGCGTCAGGACGGGCGTATCGAGGGTGGACGTTTCCAATCGTGTATTGGTTACCTGCTTATTCCTCGTGCGGGGTGCGCATTTTACGTGACGTGCACGTGATGTGCTATTCCAGGTAGAAAACCTGTTCCAGCGGCACCATGCTTTCGTCGGCATGCTTGCCGCCCAGGTTCTCGAAGTAGGGCGCCATGAACTCCTGCCAGCGCTTGTTGACGTTCGTCTCCGCCATCCTGGCCAGCGCCTTCTCGAAATCCGGTGTCTCGCAGTAACCGAAGAGCAGTCCGTCCTCGCGCATGAAGAGCGAGTAGTTGCGCCAGCCCGCATCGCGCAGGGCGTCCAGCATCTCCGGCCAGACCTCCCGGTGGTGCTTCTTGTAGTCTTCGATCATGTCTTCCTTGACCTTCAGGATGAATCCCACCCTTTGCATGGTGATCTCCTTCATGCTTCGCGCGTTATGCCTTGTACTTGTAACGGACCTTTTCTTTCAATCTTCGTACTTGTAACTGACTATCTCGATATTCTCGTGGTCCGATCTGCGGGCCCGCTCCAGGGCGTAGGACGAGACCGGGAAGTAGTAGTGGGTTTCGGCGTTGAGCGTTATGAATCCCTCGGCGTAGGCCACGTTTCCCGCGTTGCCGAAGGCTCCGTCCGACGTCTCGATGCGTTTGCGCGCGTAGGCCCCGCCGTAGCCCTGGCTCACGAGGGCGTCAAGCGCAGCCAGTTTCTTGTCGACCACGTCCGTGATGTCGATGAAGACGTCGTTATAGTACCCGCCGCGGGCGTCCCACACGTTCCTGGGCAGACTCGCCGCGCCGCAACCCCAGTAGAACACCTGCGCTACGTGATGGGGCGGACGCCGGTCTCCCGGGTCGACGGAGCCGGCCAGTCCCATGGCGAGCATCACGATGCGGCCCGCCACGGCGTGAGGATTCCAGGTGCCCCCGCCCTCGTCGGGGAAATGGGTGAGGATGACATCCGGCTTGAGCTCCCGCAGCAGGCGGGCGAGCTGGCGTACGATGGGACGCTCCGTCAACAGCACCGCATCGTCCGCCCCCAGGAAATAGACGTCCTCCACACCCAGGGCGCGGCACGCCGAGCGCACCTCCTCCGCCTTCACGTCGGACCGTTCCGCCATCATCCGCTTCAGTGTTTCGCCTTCCGGCACCTCCTCCGCGTGGAACATCTCGTCGCTGATCACCTTGTCGTGCACGCGGGCGCCGTGGGTCAGCACCACGCATCCCACCCAGTCGCCCCGGGTGGTGTGATGGGCCATGGCCCCGCCGGACTGGTCGAAAATGTCAGCCGGATGCGCGCCGATGGACAGAATACGAAGCCCGTCACTCATGACGACACTCCCATGCATTGAGCAGGCGTAATCAAGGTGTTCGAACAGATTTTCGGAACGCTTGACTGTGGCCGATAGAAAGGCTTTCTTGTCCCAGGATCACCGGCGGACCGGATTGTCGGCAGACGACGAGGAGATCCGGTTATCGGTGGTGCTGAAAGTCAGATAAATCGGAATATAGATGGTCCCACCTGCCCGTCAACAGGATTTTCCACAGGGCGTCCATGTTAGCGCGGCTTGGCTCACGCTGGAAAGCGGCCGGTCTGCTTTCCATCCCCGACTTTCGTAACCTTTGGATATCCAGCAGCATCTGGTGGCAGTCTCGCTGGATGGATGAGCTGATCGTCGGCTGGGTCGTACTGGAACTGACCGACTCGGCCGGCATGGTGGCGCTGGTCAGTTTCTGCCGCATGGCGCCATTCATGCTCTTCGGTCCCTTCTTCAGCACCGTGGTGCGGTACGTGAGCTTCCGGTGGCTGATCGTCAACGCGCAGTTCATCAACTGCATCGTCAACGGTCTGTTCTGGGTCCTCGCCTTCCTCGGCGATCTCGCCTTCTGGCACGTCGTTCTCGGCTCCATCTGCATCGGCATGGGCAACGCCTACGACTGGTCCTCCCGCCGGGCGCTCATCCCGGACCTCGTGGGCAAGGACCGGACGACGGACGCCATGGTCCTGGAGACGGTGCCGCAGAACGTCTCCAGGCTGATCGGCCCCCTCATGAGCGGCGTCCTGCTCGAGTTTACCGGGGTGCAGGGCGGCTTCCTGGCCCTCTTCCTCATGCAGGTCGTCCAGATCATGGTCATTGTCCGGCTGTCCGCCGAAACCGACCGGAAGGACCGCAGGAAAGGGCGCCTCGGCCCCCGGAAGGACCTGCTCCTCGCCTACCGGTATTCCCGCCGGAATCCCCGGATATCGGGCGTGCTGGTCATCACTTTCCTCATGAACGCCTTCGCCTTCTCCTACCAGGTCCTGCTGCCCGTCTTCGTCCGGGACGTCCTCTTCCTCGGCCCCCTGGAACTGGGCATCCTGGGCGCCGGCACCGGGATCGGGTCGATCCTGGGCATCGCCCTGATCGACCGGCTTGGCCAGTACTACCAGGAAGGCATTGTTTTCACCATCAGTTCCCTGCTCAACGCCATGGCTACGCTGACCTTCGCCCTCTCGACGACCTTTTCGCTCTCGCTGGCCATGCTGATCCTGGTGGGCATCGGCCAGACCGGGTTCAGCATCATGCAGTCCTCGATCATCCTGCGCTTGTCCAGCGACGCCATGCGGGCCCGGGTCATGGGCCTGCTCGTCCTCGCCATCGGCGGCGGTCCACCCGGCAGGCTGCTGGTCGGTACGCTGGCCGGCATCGCCGGCGCGCCCCTTGCCCTTGCTTCGTGCGCCGGGATCGCCAGCCTGGGGGTCGTGAGCGTGCTGTGGAGACTGGGCGGGTTGAGGCGGAACTGAGGGATGCGGGCGCGGCGTGTGTGAAGCCCAGTCGGACTGCGAAGCTGCGTGTCGGTGCGGCCGGGCGCGGCATCAGGAAAGCACGTCGTCGTCGGACGCGGCTACCCTTGAAGCCTTGAAGCGCGGCTACCTGAGCCATCCTATCCGGTCCTTGCGCCAGCCCAGCCTGTCGAGGTGGTTCGCGCGGATGGCATCGATGTGACGGGTGTGCAGGGCCTGCTTCTCCTCCGTCCACCGGTACTGCTCCAGCAGGCCGGCGTCCAGTTCGACCCCCAGCCCCGGGCCCTCCGGTACCCGCAGGCACCCATCTTCGTAGGGCATCTTGCCGCCCCTGATGACATCGCCCACCCACTGGTTGTAATGGGCGTCGAGACCGTGCAGCGTCATGGGCATGGTGCCGTTGCCGTGTACGATGTGGTAAGGAATGGTGTAGGGAAAGGCGAAGGCGGCGGTATGGAGGCGTATGGCGGTGCCCGGCCCCAGTTCGTAGGCGCTGTGCATACCCAGTTCCATGCCCATGAACCGCGCGGTGTCGTAATAACGCTTCAGGGCCAGCGGTCCCGCATAGGCGTCCGGCGCGGACACGTCGGCGGGCACGTGGCGGCGCATGACCTCCAGGTCGAGGGGCTGGTCCAGGGTCTCGTCTCCGTAACGGCCGGAAACCGGGGCGCCGTAGGGTCGGGGCGCCCCGTCCCGCTTGAGCGGCGGCAGCCAGACATGAGAGGAAATGGGGATGGCGGTCATGTGGCGCAGGCGATGGCCGGCGCGGAAGATGTTCTCGAACCGGCCGCCGACCGGTTCCTCGATCCACTCGATCCTGCAGTCCTCGACCCCCTGCATGAACCTCAGCGCCTCGCTTTCGCTCCAGGACGCGTGGGGATCGACGCGGATGTCCACGTCGTAGCCGACCTCGTCGCGGATGTTGTGGATGAGTTCGATGTATCGATGGGGCTCGAAATCGCACATGGACAGTTTGATGATGCGGAAACTTTCGTCCTCCATGAGCGACTTCACGTGCCGGGGATAGGTGTCGAAGGTCACCTCGTTCTCGCCGTTGACGTCGGGGAAGCGGTACCAGGTGTAGGCCGCGATGGGGATTTTCGTGACCAACGGTGTGTCGAGTTCGAAGACGTCGCGCAGGTACCGGTAGAGGGGCTTGCCGGCGACCTTGCCGGCCAAATCCCAGTAGGCCAGGCCCAGCAGTCCGCGGATCTCCGGGTCGAAGGGATTCTTTCCCAGGACCTGGGAACGCAGCTCGTCGGCCTCGCCGGAGGAACCTTCGGCCACGCCCACCAGGCCCTGGTCTGTTTCGAATTCGGCGAACGAGAACCCCTCCGCGGATCCGTCCCAGCGCTTGGTTCCGCGCCAGGGCATCAGCACACGGTAGGTGCGTACGTCCGTGATCTTCAGTCCGGCCGCGTGGCCGGACGCGTTGATGCGGCCCTGCCGGGCCTTGATGTCCGCCACGTTCTCCCGGTCGAAGGCCGCGACGGCGTCTACGTCATACATGGCGGGTTCTCCATTCAAAGTCCGGCCCTTCCTCGAACGGATTTAGCGTCTGTACGCCGAGCCGGTCGAAATCACTGGTGTTCCGGGTCACGACAGTCAGCCGGTGCACCCCGGCCGTAGCCGCGATCATGGCGTCTGTCATGCGGATATTCCATCGCCGGTAAAGGAGCCTTCCCCACACGCGGAAGGCGGCCGGATCCATGGGGAGGACACGGTGGGTATCGATCAACTTGCCCAGCCAGGACTCCAGTTCCGCCGCGTCGGAAGCATCCTTTACGCGGGTAAACTCGATACCCGTCTGGATCTCGCCCACAGTCACGGCGGAAAGGTACACATGGTCAGGGGCCACTCCCGAAAGCCACGCCAACACACGCTGGTGCGGCTGCTTTCTGCGTAATTCCGATACGACTTCGGTATCCAGGATATACATGGGTTTATTCGGCGCCCGTTGCGCCGCGTATTCTGAGTCTGCCGCGGGTTATAATCCTTACGCCGCCGCTCCCGCCGCGCCGCGCCCGTTGCGGGTGATTGCGCGCCCGCCGCGGGTTTATTCCGCGCCCTCCGCGCCGCGTGACCTGCGTTTCTCACGCAGCGGCGTCAGGGATTCGGTGCGCGCTTCGGGCGCAAGCAGCAGGTCTTTGAGTCCGGTTCTGGACGCCCGCTTCATCTGTTCCCATTCTTCGATAGAAACCAGGACCGCCGCGTCCACGCCCCGCTTGGTCACGACCTGCGGACCCGCAATCCGGCTGGTTTCGAGGAACTCGCTGAACTTCGCCTTCGCTTCCTGGACCTGCCATGATTTGCTCATAACGTATTCGCCTCAATCAGCATGCTCTTGGCTGGCAGAATGTTTATCTGACTAGTTATATAACTAGTTATATGACAACTGTCAAGAAAACACTACGTATAACGGCCGAACGTGAAGAATTCGCCGCATTAGAGCCCGAAGTGGTCTCGAATACGCTCACGTATTCGGCGTTCTGGAATTTACCGGGTGTGTCTCGTTTAACTACTGGGGGATTGCCTTTTACGATGATGTGCTTCTTGTTCCCGCTTACTCAAGCGGCGCAATCTTGCCGGGAGGAGTCAGACGACTGGCTCGGTCCCATGCTTCTCGAAGTTCCGCTTGATGAAGCGAAGCCCATTCGACTACGAGGTCTCGGGCGCGCGGTGGCAAACGTCCGTGGAGTACTGCCAGACTGTCTATGCCAACCAACGCTTCGGCCCCGCTGTATGACGCGTGAAAGTGAGGGGGGCCGTGGTCGGCGAAATACATACGTATGACGATTCCATAAAACCGGCAGAGTTCAGGCATGCTCAGTCAGCGTCCGCACACCGGGCATGGCTTCTTCGACAGACTTGCCGGTGAGCGCCAGATACAGTGCATCCGGACAAAGTTCAAGATCATTGTCCCACGCTATAGCTCCGTGCGAAGCTATATGGACCTCCTCGAAGCGTCCAGGTTCATTCCACGCTGAAAACACCCCCATCCCCACCAGATGAGAAAGATCAACCTCTCCGGCGGACCCATCGGAGTATTGGAGCCAGAGGTGGTACTCTTCACGGGCTTCCACCTCGGTTGGACGTATCATTGATCCCTCCTTGCTTCTCCCAACCCCATCTGCGTCGGATTTTCTTGGTCGTCCCGGCGGGTCGCCGCGCAGCCGACCGGCAGTCGGAAGCAGGAGTTCAGTCTTAGACGAATCTGGCTTCTTTCTGAAATCCCAGCGTCCCATAGACCGAGTACTTCTCAAAGACCGGATACCATTGTAGAATACGCATCCAGGCGTAGTCAGTCAATCCTCTTCGTATGATCTGGCTGGCCCCGGACGGCATCCGTGCAGTGGCATTGCCACACTCGATGTCGACGCAAAGCGCATGACCGCTTACGCACCTCTGTAATCGAGCAGGGAGCCGAGACTTAATCCCTTGCACAATCCTATCAGCGGCGTATAATTCGGTTTCATGTGCACGAATATGTCCCGTGTGTGCGTGCCCTATTTCTTAAACTCAATTTTAAAACGACCGAAGTAACGGCAACCGCATGACCACCGATGTGATCCCCCTGGGTGGCAGAACAGCAGAACCGGCGCAGATCCGGGAATGGGTCGATACGTTCAACCGCCAGGGCTTCCTGTTCCTGGAAAACGTGCTGCCGCCCGACTGGTGCGAAGTCCTGCGCAAGGACCTGGACTATGGTCTGCGCGAGAATCCGAACGGCCTGAATTCGGTCAGCGAGAACATGGCGCTGTGCCACCGCATGTTCGAACACAGCGATACGAACCTGCGGCTCTTCGATCTGGAACCCATCGTCAGCTTCGCCGAGGCGCTTGTGGCAGAGAATTGCCACGTGATCCACAACAACTCATTCATCACCCGGCCGGGCGGGTCCTTCCGGTGGCACCAGGACGACAAGCCCCATTTCCTGTCGACGGAAGGCGAGGCGCCTGCGAACATCCTGCTCCCGGTGCTTTTCTTCACCTGCAATTACTACCTGACCGACGTCACCGAACCCGAACACGGCGGCACGGAAGTCATCCCGGGTTCCCATCTCTTCGGACGACCCTGTCCCGATTCGCTGGAAGGCACCGAGTGGGAGGACCGGATCCATTACAACCTCGGACCGGCCGGCAGCGTCACCATGTTCAACAACCAGGTCTGGCACCGCGGGGGGCCGAACCAGAGCGACAGGACGCGGTACATCACCCAGGTCACGTACGCCCGCCGCGTGGTCGGTCACAAGTATTTTCCCTTTATCAACTATACCATGCCAGAACACGTATACCGGGACGCGGACCCGCGCAGGAAACGCCTGCTGGGGTTCCTGGAACACGGCGCGTACGGATGAAGGCGCGCGGCCAGAGCTTGTTTGACAACAAAAACCACGCAAAGGACGGAATTTGTTACTCGAGGAGATATGAATGGGAACGATCCGCCAATCCATCTGCTTCGGATGCTTCAACCGGGGCGGAGCCACCCCCGAATCTGTTATCCGGGAAGCGGCGCGAATCGGCTACGCTTCCGTGGAGATGCTGCCCCGGGAGCACTGGAACCAGGTCCGCGACGCGGGCATGGACATCGCCATCGTGGTGGGGCACGCTTCCCTGCCCGACGGCCTGAACAAGACCGGGAACCATGACCGCATCGAGGACGAATTGCTGGCCAACATGGACCTGGCCGTAGAGTACGGCATCCCCGGCCTGATCTGCTTCTCCGGGAACCGGGAGGGCAAATCCGACGAGGAGGGCCGCGACAACTGCGTCGAAGGGCTGAAGCGCGTCGCGAAGGCCGCCGAGGAGAAGGGCGTCACGCTGTGCATGGAACTGCTGAACAGCAAGGTGAACCACCCGGACTACCAGTGCGACTACACGGACTGGGGCGTGTCCGTCTGCGAAGGCGTCGGCTCGCCCCGGGTCAAGCTGCTATACGATATCTACCACATGCAGATCATGGAAGGCGACCTGATCCGGACCATTCGGGACAACATCGACCATATCGGGCACTTCCATACCGCGGGCAATCCCGGGCGAAACGACATCGACGAAACGCAGGAGATCTACTACCCGCCCGTCATGAAGGCCATCGCCGAGACAGGTTATGCAGGATTCGTCGGCCACGAGTTCGTACCCCTGGGCGACCCGCTGGCGGCGATGCAGGCGGCCTACGACACGTGCAACGTCTGAGCGGATTTAACGCGTAGTGAGCACTTTTATTGACACCGGTTGCGCCATTCACGAAAGGATCCCATCCTGATCGTAGATACGCACGTACACGTCTGGGAGATCGACCCACCCCGGTATCCTGTGGGACCTACCGCGCCGACCTGGACGGCCGAACCGGACGAGCCCGGTACGGCGGACGAACTGGTTGCCGACATGGACGCCAACGGCGTGGACATGAGCGTACTGGTGCAGACTTCGTGGTCGACGTGGGACAATGGCTACATGTCCGATTCCGTGGCCCGTTTCCCCGACCGCTTCGTGGGGCACGGGCTGATCGACCCGCAGGATATGGACGGAAACGCGGAACAGGTGCGGTACTGGATGGAAGACCGGGGGCTGGTCGGCTTTCGCTTTCATCCCTTCTACTATCCGGACGAGCAGATCCTCGTGGCCGAAGGAAACCGGCCTATGTGGGAGGCACTCGCCGCGCGGCACGCGGTGATCCAGTTCCACATGAAGCCCTGGGACGCCGCCCAGGTCGGCGAGATCGCCCGGCGTCATCCCCAGATGACACTGATCATAGACCACATGGGATATCCCGAACCGGAGACCGGCATGGACGTCTTCCAACCGATTCTGGATCTGGCCCGGCACGAGCGGATGTTCGTTAAGATATCGGACGTAAAGGGTCGGTCGCGGGAAGCCTTTCCGTTCCGCGACGTGCATCCTTACATCCGCGCCCTGCTGGACGCCTTCGGCGTGGAACGGGCCATGTGGGGAACGGGATTTCCGGGCCATCACCGGGTGAAGCACAACTGGCTTTCACTGGCCGATGAACTGCGGCTGGTCAGAGAAGGGTACGATTTCCTGGGCGATGCGGAGAAGGACCGGTTGCTGGGCGGAACGGCGGTGGAGGTGTGGGGGCTGGGGGAATACACCGCCATGTAGCCAGG
>LXNJ01001633.1_pt1 | contig 13002 bp, 8 predicted proteins | sample 809081 | NCBI WGS metagenome assembly LXNJ01 (sample SAMN04870510, study PRJNA318959) | sponge metagenome | biome: sponge; feature: marine sponge reef; material: water | host: Petrosia ficiformis | place: Greece: Milos, Mediterranean Sea | collected 2013-05-29 | depth 5-7 m
CCGGGGCCATGACGGACAAGCTGCTCCAGCAGCGCCCCTTCATAGGCCACGGCGGTATAGATCAGTTGAATTCCCGGGGGGTTCCAGCGTCCTCCGTAAATGGCGGCTCCCCAACCATCCAGGGGAGAATAGCGGCGACCATGAACCCTGTAGAGGTCCACAGGCTATACCGGAAGCCCGTGGTCCAGCGCGTGGATCATGTACTCCACCTGCCGGGCACCGACGTCCGAACGCGCGAGTTCAATAGGAACCTCATTGCCCAGCAGCATGTGCGGGGTTGTCAGGAACTGCGCGGCACCCCTCTCGAAGCCCCAGACATCTTTGGCGAGCGCAATGACCGCAGCGACCCGCAGGACGGCTTCGCCCTCTTCCCTCGTCAGCCGGTCTCGCCGTCGCAATGTGGCTCTCGAAACGATCTTGTTCACGAACTCCGAAGCGCGCCGGACACCCAGCCTCTTCAATTGGGTCTGCAATTCCTTGACGGCCTCGGCGGGCAGCCCGTCCTCCACGGACTTACGAACCCGATCCAGACCTGACAACGACCCGCCGTACGCCGGACTGGCCTCCCGCACCATCTGCGAAGCCAGTCTAGCCAGACTGAATCCTCGGCACGCACCTGCATCGGACCCGGCAGGCTTGTCGACCTCTGCGGGAGGCTCCGCGCGTGCGTGATATTCTGGTGATTCGTTCATATGCACATAATCTATGTTCATACAAACATCTCTGCAACCAAGCGCGCCCCGACCGCGCCAGGTGTTGCACCTGGCGGGCCGGGGCGCTGCTCCGACCTCGCAGAAGGCCTTCGCCGCACTCCTACGGATTCCTGTCCATGCAAACGAATCCCTCCGGATTCGACTGTTCCGAAAGCGTCAGGATAAACACAACGTCGGTCCCGTAGCTCTGCGGGCCCTTGTAGTGGCCCACTGGATGCGTGTCGTTCTGGGACCGCCCGTACTGGCGCAGGAGCCGCCGCATGTCGCCCATGCGGTGACCCGTCGCGAAGAGCCAGAACGCGCGCTCGCGGAACACGAGATCCACCCGGGCGTCGGGCGATCCCGGATCCATCAGGGGCTCCAGGGGCGGATCGATCGCGACGGCTCGAAGGTCGTTGAGGATCGACAACCATCTGCCGCCCCCTGCCTGCAGATCCGCCTCGGCTTCGATGAGCCGCGCTTCGATCCCGGACGCCAGAAGAATCGGTTGATAGCGATCCCTGTACCGGGTGAAGTAGTAGTGGTCCGTCTCGCCGTCCCTGCCTGTCCCGAGCAGCTCGGTCGGAACGCGTGGATCATTGGCGCTGACGAAATCGAGTCCGTTGCCCCCCTCACGATCCGACACGGTGATGGCACCCCACACGTCCGTCATGCTGTTCGTGTTGAAGATGACATTCTGGAGCCCGGACCCGGACGAGTTCAGCTCGGCGTAGTACTCGTAGTCGGTAGGCACGCCCGCAACCGCCGAGGCAGCGGCGGCAAAACGGCCCAGATTGGTCAGTGCCCGACCGCGGGCAACTCGCACCAGATTCATGATGCGCGGGTCGGAGGCCGCATAGTCGAGCGCGACGTCCAGTTCGGCCACTGCGCGTGTGGTCATGCTGTCGCTGGTGATCGGTCCGCCGTAGACCGGCTTCAGGTCGACCACCTCGCTGAGCGGGGTTCCGTTGCAGTTGACCTCTCCCAGGAGCAGTGCCGCGAGGCCGCGCACGGCATGGAGCTGCCCGATGGCGGCACGCTCTTCCGGCGCGTGTTCGAGGTACAGGTCGATGCCCAGTTGAGCGAAGGTTCGCCCCCGGCCCAGCAAGACTGGCCCCCACTCGGTGTAGGTCACGGCCTGCTCCCGGTAGTCGACGGCGGCAAAGGCGTTGAAGGAGTCGGACAGGTAGAATTCGTCCGAAAACCGCCCGGTGGTAGAGGTCATGCCGGAGAATTGATTGTACAGATTGTCGATCGCGGCAGCACCGAACGCCGCCGCACCTTCTGCATTGTCGACATCCTGCGGCTGCACGACATCCGGCGCCTCGACATCCGTAAGCGCGTCGCATCCGATCAGGAGCATGCAGGTGATGACTCCGAGGAAGCAGGGTCTCTTTCTTTCCATGTACATTGTCGGTCCTCCTCAGAAGTTGAGCTTCACGCGCATGATCATGTAGCGGGCCGGGGGCGCGGTGGGATTGTCATATCCCAGGTCCCAGCGGGTTCCGAAGTTTCCGCTGAGCGACGGATTCGCCGTCACCTCCGGGTCGGGACCGGTATAGTCCGTCCAGAGCATCAGGTTTCTGGCGCTCAGCGATACCGTCGCACTGCTGGCTCCCAACCCGAGCGGCTGAAGCGCACCCGGTTGGAAGGTGTACGACACCGAAGCCTCCGCCCACCGCGTGAAGGTCCCGTCCTCCTGGTATCCCGCGTAGGTCAGCCCGGGTTTCGTGAAAGCGATGTACTGCGCCTGCAAGTGCAGCGGGGCTTCAGGGTCGTTCCGCGCCCGGCAGCTGCCGAAGTTGCACTTGTTGAGTTCGCTGAAGTTTGTCTGAACCCAGCCACCGCGGTAAACGAACAGTGAACTCAGGTACATTCTTCCGCCCAGCAGTGAGATCGTCGGCGTGAAGTTGAGCATTCTGGTCGGGTTCGTGTTGCCGATGAAGATGATCGAATCGCCTACCTGCACCTCGTCGGCCTGCAGGACGCCGTCGCCATTGTCGTCGTTCCAGCCGAGGACCGGACGATCCCACTGCCCGTAGAGCGGCCAGCCCTCGACAAACTTGATGAAGCGATCCTCCGGCGGACGGAGTCCTTCGGCGAGTTCGAGGAGCTTGTTCGAGTTCAGGGAACCGTTGACGTTCATGCTGAATGTGGCGCCTGCCACGCTGAAGACCTCGGCCTGCACGTCGGCCTCGATTCCCATGTTCCGAACGGAACCCACATTGTCCAGCTGCCCGGTACCGGTAATTCCGATGGATCGCGGCATTGCGCGCCGAACCAGAGCGTCCACGCTCTTGCGATAGTAGGCGGTGGCCTCGAACTGGACGCGGCTGTCAAGGAGCTCCAGGTCGAGCCCGGTCTCGTATTCGGTGACTCGCTCGGGCCCGAGATCGGGGTTGCCAAGCGCGTTCAGGGATGCTCCCGTCCGCGACTGGCCGTTCACGAAGACACTGCCGAAGTTGACAGCCGCCAGAGCGTCGGTCGCCTGCGGCTGCACACCGGAGGCACCGTATGCGAACCGATAGCGCAGGCTGTTGATGAACGACCCCTGCGGGAAGAACCCCTCATCGGAGATGAGCCAGGAAAACCCTGCCTTGGGGTACCAGGCGGTCTTGAAGTCCTTTCCGAAGTTGCTGGCCCCGTCGGCCCGCATCGCGGCGGTCAGAAAGAAACGACCGGCCAGGTCGAAGTTCTGTTCCACGTAGACACCCGCAACCACCGATTGAACGTTGGACTCCGAGGCCCTGTAGTTGGCGGCACCGTTGACGGTCTGGGCCCCCGGCGGCAGATCGGAACCGTATGCTTGAGCGACTCCCTGGTGGCGGCGGTTGTACTGAACCCCGAACGATGTCCTCGATTTGACCGAGCGATTGATGTCGAACTCGGAAGTCGACCCCAGGTCGATGGTATAGAGGGCGATTTCCGAGCGAATGTGGTTCCGGAACCCCGTGTTCAAGGCGCCCGAGGTGTCCTCTCCGCGCCGAAGCAGGTTGTCGGAGAACTGGGATGAATGGTCGAGGCCGACCGTGCCGCGAAGCGTCAGCCAGGGGCGTGGAATCCAATTCCCGTTCACGCCGGTTGTGAAGCGGGTGATGTTGGATCCGGCCCGGGTTGCAAACAGATCACCGGGACGATCCCCAAGCCACCACCCTTCATTGTCGTCATTGTAACCGGGTCCCCAGCTGCCTCTCCAGAAGACCCCGTTGCTCGGGATCTGGCTTTGCTGGAGGGTTACCCCGGTCGAGATATTGATGTCCGCGGTTTCATTGAGACGTGCCGTGACATTCCCGCGCATGGTCATTCGCCTGAGATAGTTCGGGCGTCTCTGCCAGTCGGGAATCTCGACACCTCCCCGCTCCGCCTGCTTGCGCGCAATCTCGGATTCGGAAAGCTCGAGGTATCCGGTCTCGTTCTCGAGCTCGGTGGCGAAGAAGTAGCGGAAGCGCTCGACCCCGCCGGATACCTGCACGCCCAACTGCTCCCGGTGTCCGGTTCCCAGGGGAGCGGAGGGGGAGTCGCGGAAAGCGCTCCATGTCGTCAGGCTGTCCAACATGCAGCCGCCGGCAACACGCACGCGGTTCTCGCAGCGTATGGTCGCACCGTCGGCGTTCCGTCCCCAGGCGAAATACCCTTGATGCACGTCGGCGGCCTGCTGGATCACGCCGCCCTCCGTGTAGACGCTCCACCTTGCTTCCCCGGGGCGGCCTCGCTTGGTGCGAATGAGGATCACGCCGTTGGCCCCGTCCGTTCCATACAGCGTCGCGGCCGACGGGCCCTTCACGATATCGATGGACTCGACCTCTTCGGGATTCAGGTCCGTTACCGCTCCCGCAGTCCAGCCGGAGCTGTACTGTCCGGGGCCGATCTGGCTGCCGCCGCCGGTGGTGTTCTCCACGCGCACCCCATCGACAATCATCAGGGGTGAGTTGTCCTGGGACAGGCTGTTGAAGCCGCGGATGCGTATGCGAGCCGCCGAGCCCGTCATGCCGGCGTTGCTGAAGGTCATCACGCCAGGAACTCGGCCCTGAAGCAGATCGGTCACATTCGTGATCGGCGCACTGGTTACGATGGAATCGGCCCCGATCGTCGCGATCACATTCGCAATGCTCATCTTCTGCTGCTCGCCGGTGGCGGTCACCACGATTCCGCTGAGGGCCACCGGGGCGGTGGCCAGGGTGAAGTCCAGGGTGACGGCCGCGCCCTCCCCGACCGTGACTTGCCGGGAAGCGTCGGAGTAGCCGAGGCGCTGTACGGTTACCGTCCGTTCACCCGCCGACACGCCCGTCAGGAGATAGCGTCCCTGGGCGGTCGTGGTAACCGAGATCCTGGTGCCCTCCACGAACACCTGGGCCAGATCGACCGGCGCCCCAGTGTCGCCCGCAGTCACCTGTCCGGTGATCGTGCCGCCCTGGGCCTGCGCCTTGAGCGGCGCAAGCCCGAGAGCCACAATCGGGAGCAGGGCGCTTGTGAGTAGAACGGCGAAACATCGGGTATGAAGGATCGTACCCATGAGCACCTCCTGAGAAAGCGGTCGGGCAGCGGATCCGGCTGATCCGGGCACACGGCCGGGAATGGCAACGATTGGGGAGGCCGACGATGACGGACGCGGGGGGGGACGGAGTCAACCGCCAATTGCGGCACTACGCCCATACAGCTCTCCCGCTTCCGTCCTGCTGCGCGCGTATCCAGCCGCAGCCCGGAGCAGGTTGCGGCAGAAGTCAGCCACCTGGGACGAACAAATCCAGATCGCGCAACGCTTATGTGTCTACAAATTAGTCGACACTATCGTACATGTTACGGTGGGTGAGAAAGCCTCGCAAATAAGTTTCATGGTTCACCCCATCGACTCCGGCCCGAACACAAGGTGATCGACGATGACAGGTCCTTTCCGCCCGATCTGCGCCTGCCCGCTGGCACTGCTTCTGATCGCCGCCACCCTCGCCCTCCCCTCCCCCGCCTCCACACAAAACCGCCCCCTCGTCACCCCCGACGACTACGGCCGCTGGGAGAACATGGGAGCGGCCGCATTGTCACCCTTCGGCGACTGGATCGCATACGTGGTCGAACGGGTCGACGAGTCCACCGAACTGCGGGTCCGCAAGCTCGACGAGGACTCTACGCGCGTGTTTCCCTGGGGCTCGACGCCCGTCTTTTCGCCCGACGGCGGGTGGCTGACATGGGCCATCGGCCTGCCCCCAGAGGAGCGGGACACGCTTGAGGAGCGGAACGAGCCGGTCCGGCAGAAGGCCTCGGTGATGGACCTGCAGACCGGCGAAACCCGGGAGTTCGAAGCGGTCTCGGACCGCCGCTTCGACCCCACCGGCCGCTTCATCGCGCTGCGCGGCTACCCGCCGGACGAGCCCTCCGGCAAGGGCGCCGATGTCCGTGTGGTCACCCTGGCGACGGGCGCCGAGACGACATTCGGCAACGTGGGCGAGATGGCGTGGAGCCCGGTCGGGTCCCTCCTCGCGCTCGCCGTCGCGACTGGCACCGATCTCGGCAACGGCGTGCAGATCTACGACGCCGGCGCCGGGACCCTCCGCTCCGCCGATGCGTCCGGGTCGGCGTATCAGAGCCTCAGCTGGCGAGACGACTCCTACGATCTCGCGGCCCTCCGCTCCCGCGACGACGCTTCCGCCGAGGGCACGACGCACGATGTCCTCGCCTGGCACGACCTCGACCGCCGCGTGGAGACGACGGTCCTCGATGCGAACACCGCCGGCGTTCCCGACACTCTGGAGGCGGTCCGCCACCGAGCGCCCGCCTGGTCGGACGACGGCAGCACGATCTCCATCGGGTTGAGGCCGATCGAGAAACAGGAGGAAGAAGAGGATGAAGAGAGCGGCGATCCCGGCGACACCGAGTCGGCCGATGCGGACGCCACCCAGCCGGCCGACGAGTCCGAAGATGAACTCGACCTCCCCGCCCTGCAGATCTGGCACACCACGGACGTCCGCCTCTTCCCTGAGCAAGAGGTCTCGGAAGGCCGCGATGCCGCCCGCACCCTGCTGGCCGTCTGGCACCTCGACGACGACCGCGTGGTTGTGCTCGGCTCCGACCTCATGGGCAGCACGCAACTGCTGCACGGGTGGGAGACCGCGCTGGAGGACATCAGCGAGCCCTACCCGTGGGGCGCGATGTTCGGACGCCCCTACCACGACGTCTGGGGCATCGACGCGGGCACCGGCGAGCGGCGCCGGCTGCTCACCCGCGTGCGCCACGAATGGCCAAGCTCCGGGGGCGACTGGCTCGTCCGCTGGGACGGCTCGAACTACCACACGCTCAATCTCCGCACCGGCGAGGAGCATGACGTTACGTCAGGGTTGGACGCCGAGTTCGCCGACACCGACTACGACACACCCACCGATGTCACCCCTCCACGCGGCTTCGGCCCCGGCGCCTGGCTCGAAGACGACGACGCCGTCCTCCTCTACGACAAGCACGACATCTGGCGGGTCTCGCCCGACGGCTCGGACGCCACGCGGCTCACCCGCGGCGCCGAAACGGGCGTCACCCACCGTGTGGCCCGGTCCGTCGGCGACACCGACGACGAGCCCGGCCTCGACCCCGATTCGCGCCCCTTCCTGACCCTCTACAACGAGAAGACCGAGCAGCGCGGCTACGCCCGCCTCACCCGCGGCTGGGCCGATGCACGCGAGGGGGATTCGGCCGAGACGCTGATCCTCCAGGACGCGTACGTGACCGGGCTCGGCCGCGCGGACAGCACCGACGTCATGATGTTCGAGTCGATGGCCTTCGACGACCCGCGCGATCTGTTCGTCGCGGGCCCCGACCTGGCCGATGCCGTCCAGGTCACCGAACTCAACCCCTTCATCGACGAGGTGGCATGGGGCCGGGCGGAGCTGGTGGACTTCGTCAGCGAGGGGGGCCGCGAGCTGCAGTTCGTCCTCCTTCTCCCCGCGAACTACACGGAGGGGAGCGCGGTCCCCACGATCGTGTACACCTACGAGATCCTGTCCCCCCAAATGCATTTCTTCCGCACACCAAGCGAGCGGGACTACTACAACTACACAGCCTGGACCCAGAACGGGTACGCCGTGTTGCTGCCCGATATCGTGTATACGGCGCGTGAGCCGGGGGTGAGCGCGGTCGAGTCGGTGCGCGCGGCAGTCGCGAAGGCCGTCGAGATGGGCGTGACGGACCCGGACGCGGTCGGGCTGATCGGGCACTCCTGGGGCGGCTACCAGGCAACGTACCTGCCGACCCGGACGGACATTTTCGCGGCCTCGGTGGCGGGTGCGCCGCTCACGGACTTCGTGAGCTTCATGGGCCAGCTCCACTGGAATCCGGGAATCGCCGAGCTGAGCCACTGGGAGACCGGGCAGGCGCGCATGGAGGTGCCCTTCTGGGAGGATCCGGACGCGCATCGGCGAAATTCCCCCATCCACGAGGTGCAAAACATGGAGACCCCGCTGCTGATGGCCTTCGGCAACGAGGACGGGGTCGTGGACTGGGACCAGGGGACCGAGTTCTTCAACTTCGCCCGGCGCGCCGGCAAGCAGATGGTACTGCTCGTTTACGAAGGCGAGGACCACGGGTTCCGCCAGGAGGCCAACCAGAAGGACTACCACCGCCGTATCCTGGAGTGGTTCGGTCACTACCTGAAAGGCGAGCCCGCGCCGGCCTGGATTACGGACGGGGTGGCGCTGGATGCGCTGGAGGACGAGAAGAAGCGGGTCGCGGGGAGTCCACGGCCCTGAGCCGACGGCGGGGCCGCGCGCGGAATCGCGGCTGCCCACGGGCTCTTACGACAGGACGCTCCTCCTGTGCCCGGGCATGGAAGCGACCACGACCTGGCGTGTGTCGTCGTCCCAGAAGTAGTAGATGCGAAGGCAGCGACGGGGATCACGCGTATTGCCGCCGACCTTGAGGTGCCAGTCGACGCTGTGGTTCTCTCCGCACCACGAGCAGTCGAAGGTGTCGCCGCCGCAGGGGGCGTTGAACACGCTCTCCGCGATTTCGCCGATGCGGCCGTGCAGACGGGGCCTGCCGCCCTTCAGGCGTCCTTCGCGGTACTCGCCGCCGAGCCAGTGGAGGCATCGCGCGGCAAGCCCCACGTCCCTGAACTCGGCGTCGCCCAGTTGTCGCCGCGCGGATCCGGTCAGCGTCACGCGGCCGGCCAGGCATTCGTCGCACCAGTCGCCGAACTCGTCCCACGTCGTTGGAAACGGAACCTCGGCGTCCGGATCGCCGCCCATGGACCGCACCAGCCCCGCCAGCTGCTCTGCCCGCCTGATCGCGTTGTCGCGTTCACGCTCGGCCTGCTCGGCCCGCTGCCTGGTGCGCTCGTACTGGCTGGCCCGCCGCCGTGCCGTTTCCTTCGCGGCGCTCAGTTGGCGAAGCAGCGCCCGCCGCTCGAGGGCCGGGTCCGTTTGGGGGATCGCCGGAGCCGGCGAGGGCTCGCGGACCAGCGCTGGCGCGGCGCCATCTGCCGCTGGGTCACCCATTGCAGCGCGGTCGGCAGCCCCGCCGTCCGTGTCCGGCGCGGCATAGCCCCGACCCACGTCCCGTGTCGCTCCTCCACCGAGTGAGTTGCGCAGGAACGTGACCAGCCGCGCCGGTCCCCGCTCGACTCCGGCCGCCTCCCGCGCGATGGTTTCGAACCCGAACGATCCATCCCCCTCCGGGGCGGCTCGAACGGCTTCCGCGGCCGCCATTCGCACGAACAGCCTGACCACGTCAGCCACCGTCTCCTCATCCACCATCCGATTCTTCAGAATCAGCGGGTGGTCGGCCTTGCGAGCGCGCTGGTTGAAACCGGCCCGGTAGAATCTCCAGGCGCCCAGGAAAACCGACAGCGGCTTGCTCACCGTGTCGCTCAGGCGATAGGTCATCGCGGCAGGGAGCACCCAGGTCACTCCCAGTCCCGTCAGTGAGCGGGCGAGCGAGCGCGCTTGGGCTTCGAACTCGCCGGGGTCGTCCTCTTCAGGGTGGGCCGATATCACCGCAAAGGGCAAATCGCGGCCGGGATCGACCAGAAGACGCAGGAATGCCTTCATCGTCGCATCCGAGTCCACCAAGATCGGCCGCGCCGTGACCCTGCGTCCTCCCTGCATGAGCGGTACGCGCTCGGCCATTTCGGCGAGCATGTCAGCCGGATAGGCCGCCAACCCGTCGGCAGGGACGACCGACCGGTCCTGCACCGCGACGGCGATGTGGCAGGCGCCGCTGTGCGGACACGCAACCGAGATCTCCGTGACCACTTCCCTGTGCTTTTCGGGAGTATGCTTGACCTGAACGGACCAGAGGTCCCGGTGCCGGCGGCGAAAGCGGACGGACTGGCAGGCCGCACGCTCCCCGGCGAAGGCAAATGGACGGAGTTTCCACGCCTTTCGGGGCAGTCTGTTCCGAAGAGTCTGCTGGACCCAGTCCAGTGCGATCATACGGCATTCGTGGACAGCCGACGGACCGACTTCGGCCGCGAGTTCGGTTCCGACGTGCAGTCGTGAACCGGGCTTGATTGCAAACTCGGCGGTCGCCTGCCTGGTGGCGGTGTTCAACAGCCTCGACTGCTCGTCCCGCCGCCACTCTTCAAAGGCCCTGAAATCCTTCTGTGCCATGGCTACCCGTTCCTCAGCGGTGGCCCCGCACCTTCATTGACAAGGCAAAATCTGCATACAGCGATCAGGACGCAAGCAGCGGCGGGTCAACCGGGATGGGGCCGTGTTACCCCCGGTGGGCCCAGTCGCTGATGATCTCGTGAAGCGCGGCCACGCCGTCGGTGAGGGCGGCGGGCCCCGGCTGCAGGATCAGGGCGGACTTGATCTCGTGCAGATATCCACCCGCGACCGCCGGAATTGTTTCCCACCCCGGCCGCGCCGCCACCCGCTCGGGACGGAACTTGCGGCCGCACCAGGACCCGACGATCACATCGGGCGCACGCCGGACCACCTCGTCGGGATCCGCGATGATCCGGTCCCTGGCGAGCGATCCGGCGCGGTATTCCGGGAAGCAGTCCTCGCCGCCCGCGATCTCGATCAGCTCCGACACCCATCGGATCCCCGAGATCAGCGGATCGTACCACTCCTCGAAATAGACGCACGGCCGACGGGGCAGCGTCGCGGCCTGCGTCCGGATCCGCTCCAGCCCTGCCTCCAGGTCGGCGACCAGGCGTTCGCCCTTCGGGGAGCACCCGACCAGCGCGGCGATCGCCCGCACCGTGCGCAGGATCTCCGCCACGGAGCGGTGGTTGAAGACGTGGACCTCGACGCCGCTCCGGATCAACTCGGCCGCGATGTCCGCCTGGATGTCGGAAAAGCCGAAGACCAGGTCGGGCTCGAGATCGAGGATGCGGTCGATCTTCGCGGAGGTGAAGGCCGAGACCTTGGGCTTTTCCTTGCGCGCGCGGGCCGGACGGACGGTGAACCCCGAGATGCCCACGATGCGCTGATCCTCTTCGAGGAGGTAGAGGATCTCGGTGGGTTCCTCGGTGAGACAGACGATGCGCTCGTACATGGGCGATTCCCGCCAGGCCAGGGTCCGATCAGGTGTCGGGCAGCTCTAAACTAGCGGCCGCCGCATGACATGACGCCGCAGGCCGGCCCGCCCCACTTCCACGAAGCCCTGCTTCTCGAACGCAGGCGTGAATCCGCAGAAGCGGTAGCTGGGCGAGTCAGGCACCACCGGGTAGGCCTCCAGGCTGGTCCCCCCGTTGCGCCGGGCGTGATCGGCGGCCTCCTCGATCGACCTCGACATTATGCCCTGGCCGCGAATCCCGCTCTTCACGTAGAAGCAGGTGATTGCCCACACCCGCGCCGGATCTTCGCCCGGCAGGTCCACGCCGGCGTGGTTGACCAGCGTCTCCCTGGGTGCAACGGAGCACCATGCGACCGGTTCGTCCGAGGCGTCGTAGGCCAGCAGTCCGGCCGGGATGCCGGACTTTATCCTCCATTCCATGGCGCGCTTGCGGTTGCCCTTGGTTCGCGGCGTCCGCCCGTGCTCGTCCCTGCGAAAGTGCATGCACCAGCAGGTTTTCGGACCGCCGCGCGCCTCGAAAAGGTGTTCGAAGTCGGGCCAGCGGGAGGGGTCCACCGGGCGGAAGGTGAGCTCCTCGGCCGACGGGCCGCGGGGGGCCCTGCGACCGCCGGCGCTCATCCCGCCAGCGCTCATCCCGCCACCGCCAGTACGAGGATCCCCGCAAAGACCAGGGCCGCACCCGCCGTGCGGATGCCGCCGAATTGCTCTCCGAGCAGCAGCCATCCCGCCAGTGCGCCGAAGACGATGCCGACCTCCCGCGCCGCGCCCGCATAGCTGACCGGCGCGATCTGGAAGGCGCGCAGCACCAGCGAGTAGGCGGCGAGCGTCATCACCGCGATGACCGCGATCTGGACGAAGTGCGTGCGGAGAACGCGGACGACGCGGCCGCGTGCGCGCAGGGCGAGGAGCGGGACCAGGAGGGAGCCGGACAGGCCGAAGACCAGGACGAGGTACGGAATGGGTTCCCAGTGGCGCATGGCGGCGCCGTCCAGGGCGGAGTAGGTGGAGATGAGGAAGGCGACCAGAAAGGCCAGGGCCGATCCGCGCGCGTGGGTTCGCAGGATGGCCAGCGCGGCGGGATTGCGGCGCCGCAGCGACCACAGCGGAGCCGCGCCGAGGACCACCAGTCCGGCCAGGATCGCTGCGATGCCGGTGTACCCCAGCGGCGAGGGGCGCTCGCCAAGAAAGATGATCGCCCAGAGGGCCAGCATGGCGGGGGCGGTGCCGCGGGCCACCGGGTAGACGAGCGAGAAGTCGCCGCTGTCGTAGGCGCGCGCCAGACAGGTATAGTAAGCCAGGAGGATCAGTGCGCTTCCGCAGGCGAATGGCCACACGGCCGGGGGTGGAGGCCAGGCTTGGACGAGGGCCGGTGCGAAAGCCACCGCACCGGCGAACAGTCCCCATGCCGCGACGAGGAGGCGCTCTGTGGTGCGCTTCAGGATCAGGTTCCACGACGCGTGCAGCAATCCGGCCCCCAGCACGAGGGCGAGCGCGGTCGGGGGCATGGTCGGGAAGGCTCCGGTCGCCGGGGTGCGGCTCGAGTCGGCCGGTGTCCCGCTCGGTCTACTGGGACACCGGAACGGAGCGGCCGGAGGTTCGCAGGAGGAAGCTGTCGAGCGTCTCCTTCCACTGCGGCAGCAGCGACTGGTCCACGTACATCATGTGGCCGGCGGCGAAATCCGCCCTCTCGATGTTGGCGCGCAGCTCGGGTGGCAACCCCATGCGGTCCATCGTCCATACCGCCGCGAAGTAGGGCGTGGCGAGGTCGTAGATCCCGTTGATCAGGAGGACTTCAAGCTTCGGGTTGCGC
>LXNJ01001634.1_pt1 | contig 13002 bp, 11 predicted proteins | sample 809081 | NCBI WGS metagenome assembly LXNJ01 (sample SAMN04870510, study PRJNA318959) | sponge metagenome | biome: sponge; feature: marine sponge reef; material: water | host: Petrosia ficiformis | place: Greece: Milos, Mediterranean Sea | collected 2013-05-29 | depth 5-7 m
GGGCAAACGCGGTCACCACGCCGCCGTGGGTGACCACCATCGCGCGCTCGCCGGCGTGGTCGCTCGCGATCCGGTCGAAGGCGCGGATGACACGCGCCTCGAACTCGCTCGGCGTCTCGCCGCCGGGCGGCGTGTAGTCGGGATTCGCCGCGCCACTGGCGGTCCTCGCGTCGGGGTACCGCTCGTCGATCTGGGCGCGCGATAGACCCTCGAAGACGCCGTAGCAGCGTTCGCGCAGCGCCGGGTCTTCGCGAATGCGGTGGTGTCCGTCGACAAGCATATCCGCCGTGCGCCGGGCGCGGCCAAGGTCCGAACAATAGATCGTCGCGGTGCAGTCGAGCGAGCCTAAGCGCGGCGCGAGGAGCCGCGCCTGGACCTCGCCCGCAGCCGTGAGCGGGCTGTCGGCGTGACCCTGGTAGAGGCCGCGACGGTTGTATTCGGTCTGGCCGTGGCGGACGACGGCGAGTTCGGTTGGCATCGGCTGGTTTCCGGTTCCAGTTTGCGTGACCGCGGTTTAGCTTTGCAGTCTCGGTTGCGTTCCTCTGGCCGTATGGCGTTCGTGCTCCTTGCTGGGGCGGAGCCCCGCTAGGTGGCGTTCCGCCGCAAAGCCCGCTAGCTCAACGGCTGCCAGTGGTCGTCCCAAGCATCGAGCAGGCGCGCGAGCACGCCCGCCTGTCCCGCGTGGGCCGCCACGTGCAGCGGGGTCGTGTCGCGCAGCCCCGGCATGCCCTGGTACTTGCCGGCTTCGTCCGCGCGGTTCATGGCCGCAGCGGAGTAGCCCCGGGCCAGGAGCGTCTCGGCCGCCTGGAGTTCGCCCCGCCACGCGGCAAAGTGTAGCGGCACGAACGGTGGTCCGGCACCCGCGCGCGGTCCGTTGATGCCGTTCTCGTCTAGCCGCGCTTCGAGAGTGGCCACATCGCCAAAGGCCGCAGCCTCGTTGATGTCGGGGCGTCCCTTGGCTGTCAGCAGGTCGTCCGCCAGACGCCTCTCGCCCTGGACAAGCGCGGTCAAGGCGGGCGTACAGCCCGTCTGGTCATCGTAGAAGTCGAGCAACTCCGGGTCCGCCACGACGCGGTCGACGACGTCGGGTGCGGCACTCCCGAGGCGCTCGCGGAGTTCCACGAGACCCGGGTGACGCGGCACCGGGCGCGCGCCGCGGGCTTCGAGCACCGGCCGAACCTCGTCGTGCGCGAAGCCCCAAGGCGTGACCCCGAAGCGATCTGCGAAGTTCGCATCAGCACCCTTGTCGAGCAGATCCTCGATGATCGGCAGCCAGTGCTCGTAGCCACTCTCTTCGTTGTAGCGCGTGGCCGCGCACGCATGCAGCAGTCCGCTCTCGCGCCGCTCGCGCCACGCCGTCGGGGCCCCGGCATCGAGGAGGGCGCGCACCAGGTCGACCGCGCCCCACCACGCGGGACCGCCGATCCCATCGTAGGGCCGCGCACCGGCATCGAGCAGCAGCAAGCCCGTCGCGACGCTGCCCGTCGAGCCGTAGGCACCCGGCAGGTAGAGGGCACCGGCATCCCACATCGTTCGGCTGTGAACAAGCTCGGGGTTGTTCGCCAGGAACGCCCGGACGCGAGCCGTCTGACCCCATTGGCAGGCGAAGAGGAACCGTTCGACGAGCGGCGAGTTCATCGGACGCCAGACGCGCTCCGGCCGCACGCCTCGACGTCCTCTTGGGCGGCGACCCTCGACGAGCTCGATGGTCGCTCTCGAACCGCCTTGGCGGGCGGCGGCGAGCATCGTTCGCCCGGCATCGTCCGCCGTGTCGAAATCAAGCACGTTCCGCGGATCGGCAAGCTCGAGTTGGAAAGACGCCCAGTCCCACGCGGTCTCGCCCTCGTCCCACGTGAGCAGGTGTCTACCGGTGAGCAGGGCTTCCACGAGCGCGTTCTCGTCGAACCAGCCGGCTGGACACAACAGCCGCGCCGTTGCTCGCCGCCCGTTCAGACAGGCCAGCCGGAACGCACGCCTGAGGGCACCCGGGTCGGCATCGCCCAGCCGCGACTCGACACCGGCGACGTCGCCGAGACCGGCCGCCGACTCCAGGTCCGTCGCCGGACCCAGCCGATTGGCGAGTTCGTCGGCACCCATCTCCTGCGCTCGCTGCAGGGGAGACTGCGGCGGCTTGCCCCCAAGACGGTGGACCGGTGCACCTGCAGCCACCAGCGCGTCGACGATGTCTTCGCGATGCCACCAGACCGCGTGTTCGAGCAGCGTCGAGTCCGGCCAGTCGGGCAGGTCGCGGGCAGCGTTCGCAAGCCCCGGATCCGCGGCCACAAGCTCCCGCACCCGGTCGACTTCGCCCTCGGTGATCGCGGCGTATGCCGACTCGTAGGACGTGTCCGGTGCCCCGCGTCCGCTCAGGCGAGGCTGCTCAGGAACTCGAGCGTGCGCTCGTACGCCCCGTCCTCGACGTTCATGATCGCCGCGTTGAAGTCCGTGACCCCGGCGTTGCGGAACCGGTCGACCTCGCCGCGCAGCGCGTTCTCGTCCCCCAGGATGGCGATGTCGGCGGGCCCGTCGACGCCCTCGCGGTCCAGCATCGCCCGGTAGGACGGCAATTGGCCGTACATGGCCAAGGTGGTGGCGATGCTCTCCCGGGCGGCGTCCGGCTGGTTCGTGAGTGCAATCGGGACACCCCCGACGACCCTGGGCGCTGGGCGCCCAGCGGCCTGTGCTGCGCTCGCCAGGCGTTTGACGATGTGGTTCTCCATGGTCTTCGGCCCCACCATCCAGGTGTTCGTCCCGTCGGTGAACTCGCCGGCGATCCGCAGCATCACGGGACCGAGCGCGGCGACGACCGTGGGTACAGGATCGGCACCGGGCACCGCGAGTTGCAGACCGTGGACGCGGTACTGCTCGCCGTCGTAGTTGACCGCCTCGCCGCGCAACAGGGGCATCAGCACGTCGAGATACTCGCGCATGTGGCGCGCCGGCTTGTCGTAGGAAAAGCCCAGCATGTTCTCGATGACGATCTTGTGCGAGAGCCCGATACCCAGCGTGAACCGGTTGCCGGTGGCGGCCGCGGTGGTCAGCGCCTGCTGCGCCAAAGCGGTCGGATGCCGCGGATAAGTCGGCGTCACCGCCGTGCCCAAACCGATCCTCGGCACCTCGCGGCCAACCACGGCCAGGGTGCCGATGGCGTCGAAGGAAAAGATGTTGGCCATCCACAGGTTGTCGAGACCCGCCGATTCCACCTGTTTCGCCGAGGCGACGATCCCGTCGAGGTCCCCCCGACGGCCGTCAGCTCCGAGCATGACTCCGATTCGCATTGTCGTGATCTCCAGATTTTCAGTTGTCTTGGGCCAACGCGGCCGCGATCTCCTCGAGAATAGCCGGGTCGTCTATGGTCGACGGGACGTCGTAGGGCACGCCGTCGGCGATTTTCGCGATGACCTGGCGCAGGATCTTGCCGGACCGGGTCTTCGGCAGGCGCGGCACGACCAGTGCACGCTTGAAATTCGCGAATGCGCCGACGTGCGAGCGCATAAGCTGCACCAACTCCGCCTCCAAAGCCGCCGGTTCGACGTTGACGCCGTCCTTCAGCAACACCAGGCCAAGAGGCACTTGGCCCCGATCCTCGTCCGCAATGCCGACGACGGCGCATTCCGCCACCGCCGGATGCGCCGCCACGACCTCCTCGAGTTCCCCCGTGGACAGGCGGTGGCCCGCGACATTCATGACGTCGTCGACGCGCCCCATGATGTAGACAAAGCCGTCCGCGTCGCGATAGCCGCCGTCGCCGGTCAGGTAGTAGCCCGGGTAGCGAGACCAATAGGCCTCCACGTAACGCTCGTGGTCGCCCCAAATCGTCGGCAGCGCCCCCGGCGGCAGCGGCGCCTTGACGACGACGTTGCCCTCCTCGCCGGCGCCGAGTTCGTGGCCGTCGTCGTCGAGAATGCGCAGGTCGTAGCCCGGCACGGGCAGACTCGGGCTGCCGGGACGCGTCTCGATGTCGGCGGCGTCCGCGACACCTGCCATCTTGGCGCAGATCGACCAGCCGGTCTCGGTCTGCCACCAATGATCGATCACCGGTGTGTGCACGGTCCCTTTCAGCCACTCGTAGGTCGCCGGATCGAGGCGCTCGCCCGCGACGAACAGGTACTCGAGGCTGGAAATGTCGTAGTCGGCCTTGAGAGTGGCCTCCGGGTCCTCCTTCTTGACCGCCCGGAATGCGGTCGGTGCGACGAAGAACGTCTTCACACGGTGTTCGGCGATGACGCGCCAGATGGCCCCCGCGTCGGGCGTCCGGACCGGTTTGCCTTCATAGAGAACCGTCGCGCACCCCTTGATCAACGGCGCATAGACGATGTAGGAGTGGCCGACCACCCAGCCTACGTCCGACGCGGCCCAGTAGACGTCGCCCGCATCGCAGCCGTAGATGGCGCCCATGCTGTAGTTGAGCGCCACGGCGTGGCCGCCGTTGTCGCGCACGACGCCCTTCGGCTTGCCCGTCGTGCCGGACGTGTAGAGGATGTAGAGCGGGTCCCAGGAGTCGACGGGAACCACGTTGCAAGGCTCGCTCGCCTGCTCCCACGCGTCCCAATCGAGGTCACGGCCGGGTTTGAGGGCTGCTTCGCATTGCGGCCGTTGGACGACGACCACGTGGTCGGGCTTCGCCGCCGCAAGTTCGATGGCACCGTCCACGAGCGGCTTGTAGGCAATGACCGTCTGGAACTCGATGCCGCAGGACGCGGATAGGATCACCTTGGGCTCGGCGTCGTCGATGCGCAACGCAAGCTCCGGGGCCGCGAAGCCGCCGAACACCACGGAGTGCACCGCGCCGATGCGCGCGCAGGCGAGCATTGCGATCACCGCTTCCGGAATCATCGGCATGTAGATGATCACGCGGTCGCCCTTGGCGACGCCCAAGGCGACAAGGCCGCCCGCGACGGCGGCGACCCGCGCGGTCAGTTCCCCGAATGTGAACTTGGCGGTCTGCCCCGTGACCGGCGAGTCGTAGATCAGCGCGACGTCGTCGCCACGACCGGCGGCGACATGGCGATCAAGGGCCAACCACGCGGTGTTGAGCTTGCCGCCGCGAAACCAGCGGTCGGCGCCGTTGTCGTCCTTGTCGAGGATCGAGGTCGGGAACTCGAACCAGTCGATCGCCTCTGCCGCCTCCCGCCAGAAGGTCCGGGGTTCGGCCATGGAAAGCTCGTAGGCTTGGGCGTAGGTCCGGTTGGCCGGGGGCACTTGGCGGTTCTTGATGCAGCGCAGCGCCGCTAGGCCGCCTGTATGACGCCCTGTTCCGCCAACGCGTCGATCTCGCCGGCGTCAAGGCCCAGGTTTTCGAGCACCGCCCGGGTGTCCTCGCCAGGGGCGCGCGCCGGGTGCGAGATCGCGGGCTCGGTGCGGCTGAAACGGGGCGACGGGGCTGGCTGGGTCACGCCGTCGACCTCGACGAACGTACCGCGATGCTGGTTGTGCGGATGCAGCGGCGCTTCGAGGATCGACAGCACCGGGGCGAAGCAGACGTCGCTTCCCTCCATGATCTCGCACCACTCGTCGCGGGTCTTGGCCTTGAAGACTTCGGTGAGTTCGTCCTTGAAGTCCACCCACTGATCCTGGTCCATCTGCGGGCCGAAGCGGTTCGGATCGACGCCGGATTTCTCCACCAGTTCAGCGTAGAACTGCGGCTCGATGGAGCCGACGCAGACGTACTTGCCGTCCTTGGTCTCATAGGTGTTGTAGAAGTGCGCACCGCCGTCGAGCATGTTGGATCCGCGCTGGTCCTTGAAGCCGCGACCGGCCATGGAGAAGAACATCGCCATCAGGGACGCGGCGCCGTCCACCATCGCGGCGTCGATGACCTGGCCCTGTCCGGAGCGGGACGACTCCAGCAGGCCGCAGACCAGACCGTAGGCGAGCAGCATGCCGCCGCCGCCGAAGTCGCCGATGAGGTTGAGTGGCGGTACCGGTTTGCCGCCAGGTTCGCCGATCGCCGCCAGGGCGCCCGCGAGTCCGATGTAGTTGATGTCGTGGCCCGCGGCGTGGGCGATCGGGCCTTCCTGGCCCCAGCCCGTCATGCGGCCGTAGACAAGCTTCTCGTTGCGCGCCATGCAGTCGTCGGGACCAAGGCCTAAGCGTTCCGTCACCCCCGGCCGGAAACCCTCGAACAGCGCATCGGCCGTCTCGACGAGCTTCAAGACCAGTTCAACGCCTTCCGGCTGCTTGAGATCGACGGCGATGGAGCGCCTATTCCTCGCGAGCACATCACGGCCGCGCCCAGAGCCGCCGATCCGGTCGATGCGGATCACCTCCGCGCCCATGTCCGACAGCATCATGCCGCAGAACGGACCGGGACCGATCCCGGCAAGTTCAATGATCCGAAATCCCTGCAACGGTCCCACGGTTGGCCTCCTCGCCCGCTCGTCTGAAGCTTTGCGGACAGTGTAAACCACGCGGCGACTGGTTAGACGCAAGGCAATGGGGCCACGCGGCGCGGGAGCCCTCGAACCGCCACGTCGGCAGACGCGGACCTTTCCGCGCCTCCCCAATTAGTCGTCCGTCGTCAGCCGTGCCCAGAAGTCCGCTTCCGTCGCGCAGCGCGTGGCTGCGGCCAGCAGCGTTTCTCGGGTGGCTTCCATCGCGGTCAAGCGCTGCTCCACATCGTGCGACAGTGCAATGCCCCGCAAACGCAGCACTTCCACCGCTGCAGATACCAAGGCGACCCGTTGTCCGCGGGCAAAGCCCGTTCGTTGGCCGACACCGTGGGCACGACGCATGTAGCCCGCAATCTGTACGTCGTCGATCGCGCCCGTGCCATCCAAGTCGCCCAGTGCCCGACCGACGCGGACCAGGTGTTCGATCATCCCCGGAGACGACGACGGTTCGTTGAGCGCAGCGTGGATCTCATACGCTTGCCAGGTGGGCAGCGCGACGCTCTCGCGCGCCAACCGGTAGTCGTCGTCTTCGAGCACGTAGATGGAGAGCCCCGGAACCACGCCGCGCGGACGGCTCGCCGACGGTGCGTCCGGCGTCTCCACCCAAACCTCGGGAAACCGCCAACGTTGATAGATGCTGAGCTTCTTCCGCCGCACATCCGTCGTGTGGTCGACTTCCAGGACGACGTCCGGCGGCCGATCGCGGCCGATCACGGTCTCGGTACCGCTCGGTGTCCAACGCTTGGGACGCAGGTAGACGGATTGGTCCGGGTGCATCGCCTCGGTTGCGCGGCCATGCCGGTCCACCACGACCATGCGCAAACCACCCCAGCAGCGGATCGGCGAGCCACGCTCCATCGCGACCCGCGTCAGCAGCGCAGGCAGGTGGCCGCCCGGGTTCTCGTGGTCCGGGCCGCCGTCGCGCAGCACCCAGGCCATGGCCCGCTCGCGGCTCCAGTACTCGAGGCCACCGTCATAGGCCTCGAACTGCTCGGCGGTCATCGGAATCGGGACGCAGCCTGGGAAGTCGGCGTCCTCGGGTCCGTCGTAACGCGCGACATAGTCCAGTACCGCGTCCCTCTCCCATGGGCCGCCGTAGACCACATAGCGGGGGCGATCCGCCCCGGTGGTCAATTCAACACCAGCGACGACGGCCGGGTGGACTTGACCTCGGTTCTGACTGAGAACCCGCCCCCGGACCAGAAGTCATTGGCCACATCGGCCATGTTGTCTCCCGCTGAAACTGCTCTGCAGAATCAGGAGAAAGCATAACTCATACAAAGGCTTAACGGTATCGCACAGGGGTGTGCGCGGAGCCGAATCGCACGCCCGGACGAATGTGTACGTCGAGCTGCCGTCGGCCGGGGCGCGCCCGTTACGACAGTTCGACGCCCTCGAGCGTTCCCGCTGCACGCCAGTCGCGCAGGATCTGGAAGAAGGCTTCAGGCCCGCCGCCGTACTGGCTCCCGATCAGCGAATTGCCCTGTCCCGGCTTGCCCTCGTTGTTGTAGTACCCGGGCGTGCACTCCTCCAGGAAGCGCTGGTTGAACATGGCCATCTTCTTGATGGTGTCCACCCAGCCGTCCTCGCCGTCCTGGGACGCCTCGACGACGTTGACGTTGCCCGTGCGCGCATAGTCGATCATGTAGGCGATGTGCAGGCTCTGCTCGTTCAGCATGTGCGGGAAGTTGGCCGTGAAGCCGCCTTGGGTCACGCCCATGAAGAAGCAGTTGGGGAAGCCGCGGGTCTGGAAGCCGTGCAGCGTGCGCAACCCGCTCGCCCACTTCTCGGACAGCTTCAAGCCGTCGCGGCCCTCGATGTCGTAACCGGCGCGGCGGGTGTACTCGGTGCCCACTTCGAAGCCGGTCGCATAGATCAAGCAGTCGAGCTCGTACTCGACGCCGTTCGCGACGACGCCGCGTTCGGTGATGCGTTCGACGCCCTTGCCGTCGGTGTGCACGAGCGTCACGTTGGGGCGGTTGAAGGCCCTCAAGTAGTCGTCGTGGAAGCACGGGCGCTTGCAGAACTGGCGGTACCACGGCTTGAGAGCTGCCGCGGTCTCCTCGTCCTCGACAAGATCGTCGACGCGGGCGCGAATCTGCTCCATCTTCTTGAAGTCGGCCAGTTCCACGCGGGCGGCCGCCTCCTCCGGCGAGGTGTCCTTGTTGGCACGCCCCATGGTCGCGAGATTGCGGATGATGTCGGTCCAGCCGTCGTTGACGAGATCCTCGTCCTGGAGGCCGCCGGTCACCAGGACGTTGAAATTGGTCATGCGTTCCTGCTGCCAACCGGGTTGCAGCGAGGCCGCCCAGTCCGGATCCGTCGGCTTGTTGCCACGCACGTCGATGGATGACGGCGTGCGCTGGAAGACGTAGAGATGGCCGGCCTGTTCGCCGACGTGCGGAACACATTGCACCGCGGTCGCCCCGGTTCCGATGATGCCGATGCGCTTGCCCTTGAGGCCGGTCAGGTTGCCGTTGGTGTCCCCGCCCGTGTAGTCGTAGTCCCAGCGGCTGGTGTGGAACGTGTGGCCCTTGAAGGAGCCGACGCCGGCAATGCCGGGGAGCTTCGGCCGGTTGAGCGGACCGTTGGACATGGCGACAAAGCGCGCGCGCATGGCATCGCCCCGGTTGGTCTCGACGATCCAGCGCCGGTCGCCGTCGTCCCAGCGCATGGCCGTGACTTCGGTTTGGAAGCAGGCGTTGTCGTAGAGCCGATAGCGCTCGCCGATCGCGCGGGCGTGGGCGAGGATCTCCGGCGCGAAGCTGTACTTCTCCTTCGGCACGTAGCCGAGTTCCTCGAGCAGGGGCAGGTAGATGTACGACTCGATGTCGCACTGGGCCCCCGGGTAGCGATTCCAGTACCAGGTGCCGCCGAAGTCGCCGCCCTTCTCGATGACGCGGATGTCCTCGACGCCCGCCTCGCGCAACCGCGCGCCAGCCAGAAGGCCGCCGAAGCCGCCACCGATCACCACGACCTCCACGTCGTCGTGCAGTGGCTCGCGTTCGCTGCCCTCGACGTAGGGGTCGTCGACGAAATGGGCAAAGCGACCGCTCACTTCGACGTACTGCTCGTTGCCGTCGTTGCGCAGGCGTTTGTCGCGCTCGGCGCGGTACTTGGCGCGCAGGTCGTCCGGGTCGAAACCGAGATCGGGCTGCGTGGCTTCGGACATGTCGACGGGCTCCTAGCTTGGGGAAGCCACGTAGTCTAATGCGACATCGACGCGGCACGCCATCGCGCAGCCACAAAAGCGCTTGCAAAGCGTATTGGACATGGCTAAGTTGGCGTCTTCCGTCGCGGTGAACGATGATGCGAGCGACCATCTCCGAGGTCCGGAACGGTTTCAGTGCGTTCCTAAGACGCGTCAAGCGCGGCGAGTCGGTCACCATTGTGGATCGCTCGACGCCGGTCGCTCGCCTAGTCCCCATCGAAGCTGCGGGCGTACGCGACGACGGTGAGGCGAAACTCGCGCGCCTGGAGGCCGCGGGCGTGGTTTCGCGGCAGGATGCCGGGAGTCCTCTGGAGACAGTACTCGCCTGGCCGCGGGTGCCCGGCGTGGGCTTGGTCGATGCGACCCTCGCAGCACGCCGCGAGGACGACGAACACCGATGAATTTCTGGGACAGTTCGGCAATCGTGGCACTGATCGCCGACGAGCCTCTGGCCCCGGTTGCTCGCCGCGTGCTTGAAGCCGATGACCGCATGGCGGCTTGGTGGGGCACGTCGGTCGAATGTGTCGCGGCCGTGGCGCGGCAGGAACGGGATGCGGACATGGGCGTCGAACGCGCCGCGGAGCTGCTCCGTCGTCTCGACACGCTGGCCACACAATGGTACGAGGTCCACCCCGGGCGGCGCGTCAAGACCATCGCCCGAAGGCTCCTGCGTGTGCATCCGCTGAAGACGGCGGACGCGCTACAGCTTGCCGCGGCGGTCGCCGTGGCCGAGGACGAGCCGGGCTTGCTCGGGTTCGTCTCGTTCGACGCGAGGCTGAACGAGGCGGCGGGCCGTGAAGGCTTCGCCCTACGTGTGTCGGAAGATGGCGCCAGGTAGGCGGCGCGCCACGCAGACGGGGACGCCTGCTCCACGGTGGTCGCGCGAGCCGTTCTGTTAGGGTCTATTGCGCAACGCCAATGGATTCGAGAGCCATGCCCGAGACCCTCCTTGAACGACGCAACCGAACCTTAGGCACGGGCGCGCCGCTGTTCTACCAAGACCCGGTGCACATCGTCCGTGGCGAGGGCGTGACGCTGATCGACGCCGACGGCCGACGCTACGTCGACATGTACAACAACGTGCCTTGCGTGGGCCACTGCCACCCGCACGTGGTGGAGGCGATCACAAGGCAAGCGGCCACGCTCAACGTCCACAGCCGCTACCTGCACGAAGGCATCCTGGACTACGCCGAACGCCTCGCCGGGCACCATCACGCGGGCCTCGACAGCGTCGTATTCGCCTGCACGGGCACCGAGGCCAACGAAGTGGCCCTGATGATGGCGAGGCTGGCCACCCGTGGACGGGGCATCGTCTGCACGGACGCGGCCTATCACGGCAACAGCGCCGAAGTCCGCAAGCTCACGAGACCGAAGAGCAACGACGGCGAGGTGCGCGCCATCCCGTTTCCGCAGACCTACCGATTCGCGCGGAACGAAGACCCCACCGCTTGGCATCTCGACCGGTTGCGCGCCGTGATCGCGAGCCTCAAGGAGGACGGCATTCCCTTCGCCGGCATGCTGGTGTGCCCGATCCTCGCCAACGAGGGCCTGCCCAACATCCCGCCCGGATTCATGGCCGCCGCCGCGGAGATCGTGCGCGAGGCGGGTGGGCTGTTCATTGCCGACGAGGTCCAGGCGGGCCTGTGTCGGACCGGTCGATGGTGGGGCTACGAGACGATGGACTTCGAGCCGGACATCGCCGTCATGGGCAAGCCGATCGGTGCCGGCATGCCGCTGGCCGCCGTCGCCGCAAATCGCGCGCTCGTCGAGACCTTCCGACGCGGCACCGGCTACTTCAACACCTTCGCATCAAGTCCGCTGCAGGCCGCCGCAGGCAATGCCGTGCTCGATGTGATCGAACGGGAGAACCTGCGCGCCAACGTGGCGGCGGTCGGCAACCGCATGCGCGACCGGCTTCGAGAGTTGCAGGACAATTGCGAGCCCATGGGCGATGTGCGCGGCCACGGCCTGTTCATCGGCATCGAATGGGTCAAGGATAGGGACGGCAAGGCGCCCGACCGGCCGGGCGCCGTCGCCGTCGTCAATGCGCTGAAGGACAAGGGCTTCCTGATCGGCAATGCCGGCGCCTTCGGCAACGTGGTCAAGATCCGACCGCCGCTGGTGTTCTCCGCCGACGATGCCGCGGCATTCCTGGCCGCATTCGAGCAAACCCTTGACGACCTTGGATACCGCTGAGCACCTGCGTGCGGCCCGGCAAGCGCTCGAGGCCTGGCCGCTCCCCGTCGCCGACGTCGCGCTCGTATCGGTCTCCGAGAACATCGCGTTTCGGGTCACGGATACGCACGGCCGGTTGTACGTGCTGCGTCTGCACCGGCCCTGGTACCACGATCACGCGGAACTGGTCTCCGAACAGACCTGGACCGCCGCGCTGCTCGATGCCGGGGTCGACGTCCCCGTCGTGGTGAAGGCAGCGGACGGCCGCGGCTACGTGCCGGTCGCCGTCGGAGACGAACGACGCTATGCCGGGCTCCTCGAGTGGGTGGACGGCGAGACGCTGGCCGACAGGATCGGTTCGGGGCGCGAGGCCGACGTCAAGGGCTCTTTCGCCCGGCTCGGCGCCATCATCGCGGCCCTGCACGAGCAAGCTGCGGGCTGGACGGTCCCCCAGGGCTTCACGCGACACGCCTTCGACGCCGACGGCCTCATGGGCGAGCAGCCGTTCTGGGGCCGCTTCTGGGAGTCGCCGCACCTCGACGGCAGTCAGCGTCGACGGCTGGACTCCCTGCGGCACAGGATCCACGCGACCCTCTCCGGATACCGGAAGGACAGGGGCGTCTTCAGCCTGATTCACGCCGACCTGCATGCGGCGAACGTCATCGTCGACGGCGAACGGCTGCACGTCATCGACTTCGACGACGCCGGCTTCGGCTGGCACGCGTACGACTTCGCCGTGGCGCTCTACCACCATCAGGACGACGCCGACTATCCGGCGATTCGCGACGCGCTGATCGAGGGTTACCGACAGGTGCGCCCGGTCGCCGACGACACCGTTGCGATGATCCCCCTGTTCCTGCTCATCCGGAGTCTCGCATCGATCGGCTGGACGGCGGCGCGCCCCGAACTCAAGCGAAACGCCGACCGGACACAGTGGCTCATGAGGCTCGTCGACCGCGACGCGGCAGCGGTCGCAGACTAGAACCGCGCCGGCGAAAACGGCGCGGGATCGATGTGCGGCGACCGTTCGCCGACGATTTCCGCCACCAGTCGGCCCGTGGCCGGCGCCATGGTCATTCCCAGCATGTGGTGGCCGGTGGCCAGCACCACGTTGCTCAAGTTCGCCATGCGGCCGATGACGGGCAGGCTGTCCCACGTGATCGGTCGCCAACCCGACCAGGTCTCACGGATCTCCGCCCCCTCGGGTTCGACCAGGTAGTGTCT
>LXNJ01001635.1_pt1 | contig 12998 bp, 11 predicted proteins | sample 809081 | NCBI WGS metagenome assembly LXNJ01 (sample SAMN04870510, study PRJNA318959) | sponge metagenome | biome: sponge; feature: marine sponge reef; material: water | host: Petrosia ficiformis | place: Greece: Milos, Mediterranean Sea | collected 2013-05-29 | depth 5-7 m
TCTGATTTTGCGGGCAACGAGTTCTTTGACACGGTAGGCAACGGAGACCTGTTCATGAACGCGGTGAGTTGGCTCATGGAGGAGGGAGACCTGATCTCCATCCGGCCCAAGATGTGGGCTTTCAGGGGCGTCGTGATGACGGCAGAGGACCTCCTGTGGCTTTCATGGCTTTCCGTTGTCGTTATTCCGGCCATCCCCGTCGTTGTCGGAATCGGGGTCTGGCGCAGGCGGCGCTGACGTCAGGACGCGACGGGGAAATCCGGCAGGATCTTTGCATGAATCTAAAGACGACAGGTGGGCTTGTGCTGCTTCTGGCAGCGCTGGTCGGATTTGTCTACTTTTACGAAATCCGGGGCGCCGACGAGCGTTACAGGGCCCGCGTCGAGGCGGGGCGCCTGCTGCGTCTGGATGAAGACGCGGTCAGCGGGCTGACGGTTCAGCGGGGCGACACATCCATCGTCATCCGGAAATCGGGAGCCACGTGGCGAATTCTGCAACCTGTCGCCACCGGCGGCGACCACGGCGAAATCGTCGGATTGATCCGGACGCTGCGGCAAATGGACCTGGAGCGTGTGGTGGCGGACAGCGTCCGTATCGCGCGGGGCCGGGTCAGTCTCTCGGAGTTCGGCCTACACAGGCCGAATCTGGCATTGGCGATAAAACAGGCGGATCGCGTGGATTCGCTCTTCTGGGGCGACCGAAGCCCAACCGGACGTTACAGTTATATCAGGTGGTCCGGTCATCCGGGAATACTCACGGTTGGCGCCCCGTTCAGGTTGAGAGTGGAGAAAGGGCTGTTTCAACTGCGTGACAAGCGGATTGCGGACTTCAATCCGGAAACCGTCCGGAAAGTCGAAATTGCCAATGGCGATGCCCGGGTCGTCGTGGAGAAGCTCTCGGATGAATGGCGCCTGACGATTCCGGTCAAGGACCGCACCGACGACGACGCGGTCCGAAAACTGATCAACAGGCTGCGAACCGCCGAATTCAGGCGTGTGGTTGCGGAGGCATCCCGGGAGCGGGTACAATACGGCCTGGAAAACCCAACGCTGACGGTATCGATATTCGACGGAGACCGGGATCGGCAGAAGATCATAACGATTGGACGCAGGAAGGAAGGGAGCCGGTTTCCGCCGTTTTTTGCGGCATTTTCGGCCAGTCCGATGGTTTTTCTGGTCGATTCGACCTTCGTCGCGGATGTCCGGAAAACGTCCTCGGACCTGAGGTTCAAGCGAATCTTTGCGTTCGACGCCGCGGGAGTCGACCGATTGAAACTGGCGTATCGGGATCGCGTCGTGGAGTGTATCAGGGATAAGGCCGGCGACACCTGGGAGGTGCTGCAACCAAAGCTGCACATCGTCCTGGAACATCGTATACGACATTTCATTCGCACCATAGAACTGCTCGAAGCCGAGGAATTCGTGGCGGAAGCGCTGAAGGCGCCGGAGGCATTCGGATTCGATCGTCCGGCATTGGAGGTCACAGCCTGGCGACGCGGCGCGGTTGTGCAGAAACTGATTATCGGCGAAAGGGGCGGCAAAGTGTACGCGCGGGGCCGGCACCGTCCCCAGGTCGCCCGAATCGATCACAAGGTTCTGACGAAACTGAAACTCGAACTCGTACCCGTGAAGCCGGACGTGGTCCAACCCGATACCGTGCGGTTGGGGTTTGGTGTTCGGAGGGTGACAGACTGGTGTCACGTCCCGAAAATATGGCCCGCGTCCTGATATCGGTGTGGCTGGGCGCCTGTGGTCTGGTGGCGCCACTCTCTGACACGGACGCCGAAGTTCTGTTCGATGCAACGGTAAACCGGGATACCCTTACGTTGGGAGATCCCGTTCTCCTGAATCTGCGGATCAGGCGTGAACCGGGGGATGCTGTCGCGCTCGTTCAGAGCGAGGATTTCCTCGCGCCGTTCGAGGTGCGTCGCCAGGCGCCGCCAACCGTTCGGGAGGTGCCCGGTAATGGCGTGGAGGAGACACTGGCATTCGAACTCGCCGTGTACCGTCTGGGGGTGATCGAAGTGCCCTCGCTGGTGCTTCAGGTGCGCACGGCCGGTGGCGACTCCGGGTTGATTACTTCCGAGCCGATACCGGTTGTTGTACGCAGCGTCATGCCCGCGGGAACGTCGGACATCCGGGACGTGAAACCGCCGGTAGACATCGAGGCCAGAATACCGGAGTGGTTCTGGTTCGCCGTTGCCGCTCTGGCCGGCCTCGTGGCCGCGGCAATCTGGTTCTGGCGCCGGCGAAGGCGGAAGCCGACAGTCGAGCTGCCTGCGCCGCCGATACACTGGCCCGACGAAGTCAGGAAGATTCTACGGATGCAACTCCTGGCAAAGGGCGAGTACAAACGCTATTACAGCCTGCTTTCGGAGATCATGCGCAGGTACCTGGAGGATCGCGTCCGAGTAGACGCAATGGAGCGTACCACGTACGAACTGGTGCGCGACCTCGAACGGGTACCGGTCCGGAAAGCGGAGTTATCGGCGCTGGAGGGGCTGTTGTCCGAGGCGGACCTGGTGAAGTTCGCGAAGCTCCAACCGCAGGATGACGTTGCAGCGAAGGCCGCGGACGGGGTTCTGGATCTTATGCGGCGGCTGGACGCGCAGCATCGGCCAGGTAACAACGAGACAGTGAACGCGGCGCCGGCGGAAGCGACGGTATGATGGAATTCAAGGACCCGGAATGGCTCTTCGCCCTGGTTCTGGTGCCGCTTCTGATCTATCGATACGTACGCAGGCAGCGTCAGAAGCAGGGCAGCATTCGGTTTCCGGACCTGGGTATAATCGGTCGGATACCGCCGTCGGCCGTACTCAAGCTGCGACACTGCCTGATTGCACTGCGCTGTCTGGCATTGGTCCTCCTGATCATCGCGCTGGCGCGTCCGCGGTCGGGACGGGAAGGGAGAGAAATCCTGACCCGGGGAATAGATATCGTACTGGCCCTTGACGTGTCCGGCAGCATGGCCTACAAGGATCTTGACCAGCAGCGCAAGTCCCGGCTGCAGGTCAGCAAGGAGGTCGTGAGCCAGTTCGTGCGCGGGCGGGTCAATGACCGGATCGGACTCGTTGTCTTTGCAGGTGAGAGCTATACGCAGTGTCCGCTCACCCTGGACTACGGAATATTCCTCAGCTTCTTGAAGGAAGTCCGGCTCGCAGACGATTCTTGGGACGGCACTGCCATCGGAACCGGCATCGTCACGGCGGTGAACCGCCTGCGCCGGTCGGAGGCGAGCAGCCGTGTGGTCATCCTGTTGACTGACGGTGTGAACAACAGGGGAGAGGTGGACCCCGTTACGGCCGCGCGGGCCGCACAGGCCGTGGGCATACGGATCTATACGATCGGGGCGGGAAGCAGCGGCGTGATCGTGACGGGCCAGGGACTGCTCCAGCAGCGGGTTCGCGTTGAAATCGACGAAGAGACGCTGAAGGAAGTGGCCGAAATCACGGGTGGCCGATACTTCCGCGCGACCAGCGAGAAGAAACTCGAGGAGATCTACCGTGCAATCGGCGAGATGGAAAAGACGGAGATAAAAACACGCGACTACGTGGACTACTCCGAGTTGTTCACGTTTTTCCTCTGGCCGGGCCTTGCCCTGCTGGGCGTCGAACTGATGCTGGCGAACACGAGGTTCCGGAGGATTCCATAGGATGCGTTTCGGCGACGTTCAGGCCTTCTGGTTCCTGTTGGCCGTGCCGGCGGCCATTCTGTTCTTCGCGATCGCCTTTCGAAAAAGACGCCGGGCCCTCGACCGTTTCGGAAGTCCGGAGCTGATGCGGAAGCTGACGGCGGCCACGAGCTGGAAGCGGCAGTGGGTGAAGGCGGCGCTGACGGTTGGCGGGCTCGTCTTCCTGGTCCTGGCGCTGGCGCAGCCAAGGTACGGAATGCGGCTTGAACTGCTGCACCGGAAAGGCGTAGACGTAATTGTCGCGCTGGATGCGTCGTTGAGTATGCTGGCGGAAGACATCCGGCCCAATCGACTGACGCGCGCCCGCTTCGAGATCGAGTCCTTTATCGACCGGTTGGAAGGCGACAGGATCGGCCTGGTCGCGTTTGCGGGTCGCAGCTTTACGCTTTGCCCGCTCACCCTGGACTACGGCGCCGCCAAGCTGTTTCTGGATTCGATCGACACGGATATCATTCCCGTGAAGGGCACGGCCATCGCCGAGGCCATTCGCGCGTCGACCCGGGCATTCGGCAGCGAGGAACGCAAGTACAAGGTCATGGTGCTGATCACGGATGGTGAAGACCATGCGGGCGATCCTATAGAGGCCGCGAAAGAAGCCGCGGAAGCCGGGGTGCGGATATTCGCGGTGGGGGTGGGGACGCCCGGAGGAGAGTTGATCCCGGTGAAACAGAACGGACGGACGGGTTTCCTGAAGGACGGTCGGGGGAATTACGTGAAATCGCGCCTGGACGAGGCAAGTCTGCAACAGGTCGCCGGCGTAACCGACGGGGTCTATTTCAGGTCGCAGGCGGGAGGCGTGGGCATGGACAGGGTATACGACGAAATATCGCAGATGGAAAAGAAGGAACTGGGATCGCGGAAATACACGCAGTACAAACACCGGTTCCAGTGGCCGCTGGCCGTCGCCCTGGCCTGCTTCGCCGGCGAGGCGATGTTGTCAGACCGGAGGAGGGTGCGAACGCGATGGCGTGGGCGGTTTCAGTAACTTTGACGCGGAATCACCAGGAGTGTGCTTCGTGTATCGATATCTGATTGGCCTCGTCTGCGTGCCGCTTCTCGGCTTCACGTTTCTGGATCCGGCGGCGGACAAGAACAGGCGGGGCAACCGCATGTTTAACGAAGGCAGGTTCGAGGAAGCGCTTGAGTACTATCGTGAGGCTCAGGTGGAGAATCCGGAGGCGCCGGAACTCAGGTTCAATGCGGGCGATGCCTATTTCAAGAAGAACGCCTTTCAGGATGCCCTGCAGGAGTTCGGGCAGGCGTTGAAGAGCCAGGACCCCTCGTTTCTCGCGAGGGCGTATTACAATCTGGGCAATGTCCACGTCCGCCAGCAGAACCTGCAGCAGGCGGCCGAAGCGTACAAACGCTCGCTGTCGTTACGTCCGGACGATCTGGACGCAAAGGTGAATCTGGAGTGGGTTCTGGAAAAAATGCGGGAGCAGGAGAAGAATCAGGAGCGTGAACGGGAGCAGGGGGAAAACCGGGAGGACGATCAGAACCGGAATGAAAACAGCAATGAGCCGGACGAAGAGGAACCGAACGACGAAGGGAACCGTGAACAACCCGAGGAACAGCCCGATACGGACGCCGACGACAATCGTGACCGGAATCAGGAACGGCAGGACGGTCCGGAGCAGGAACAGCGCCGGCAGCCGGAGGACCCCGACGGGAAGCGGCAGAATCAACCGTCGCCGCAGTCGGAGTCACCGTCGGAGCAATTGAGTCGAGAAGAGGCTGAACGCCTGCTGGATGCGATGAAAGACAGGGAAACGAAGTCCCAGAAGTACCGCCGTTTGCGAATTTACGGCAAACGATACAAGGGTAACGAGTGGTAGGGATGTCACGCGCACTCGTCTGTGTTTCTGTATTCGTGCTATTGGTTGCGTGCGGCGTTGCGCTGGCCGAATCGCCTCGTCTCCGGGTGTCCGTCGACCGGTCGCGCGTGGAGGTGGGCGAACAGGTCACGTTGACGGTAACGCTAACGGCCGGCGGAGACGTTCCTGAGCCGGAACTGCCGGTCCCGGAGGCGTTCGACGTTATCGGGCGCTCGTCCTATACGTCCCAGGAAATCAACATTACGAACGGCCGGGTCGTAACCACGCGAAACAACTCGTACGTGTATACCCTGAAGGCGAGGCGCGAGGGCAGTTTCGTGATCGGTCCGGCGCACGTGCTGCATGAGGGAAGGCGGCACGAATCAACGAAAGTACGGGTGAATGTCACGAAGCGTAGCGGGCGGCCGCGCACACGCCCGGTGCCCGCGCCGGGACCGGACTCCGGCGTTCCGGACGTGGATGATCTGAAGGCGGACCTGTTCATTGCAACCACGGTGGATAAGAGAAAGGTATACGTGGGGGAACAGGTAACCGTTACGTACAAGCTGTACACGCGCCGGACACTCCGCAATATCAGTTACGGCCGACTGCCCGCCTATACCGGTTTCTGGTCTGAAACCCTGTTCGACGCGCAGCGCGCCAGGTTTGACCGCGAGGTCTATAACGGCCGCGAGTTCAATGTTATGCGGTTGAAGACGATGGCGTTGTTTCCAACCGCGTCCGGAGTACAGTCGCTGGACGTTCTTGAGGTTGTCTGCCAGGTCCAGGAACGCGCGCGTCGCAGGAACCTGTTCGACATGGATGATTTTTTCGGATTCGGCGCCAGCCGGGAAGTGCGCGCGCGATCGGAAGACGTGAAGATCGAAGTTTCCCCTCTGCCCGCGGGCGCCCCCCCCGGGTTCAGCGGCGCGGTGGGCCGGTTCGACGTCTCGGTCGATGCGTCGCCCGTTGACGTCCGGACGGGAGACCCGATTGCGGTAAAGGTACAGGTGCGCGGGACGGGTAATCTGAATGCGGTGGGCGAACCCGTTCGACCGGAAGGGGACGCGTTCAAGTTCTACGACCCGAACTCAACCGTGAACTCGGGAGACTCGGATGGCCGAATCGGCGGCGAAAAGACATTCGAATACGTCGCGATTCCCAACCGGGCCGGAAGCGGAAGGATAGGTCCGTTTCTGCTGGCTTATTTCGACCCCGAGGAACAGCGTTACCGCACAGCGCGTTCGCCGGTTGTTTCGGTAAACGTGGCGCCGGGCATGCGGCAGGCAGCTTCCGGGGCGGTGATGAACCGGAAAGAGATCGAGATGCTCGGCAAGGATATTCGTCATCTGAAGCCGGATCTCGGGTACCTGGAAGATCACGGCAGGCCGTACGTCAGAAGCACCTGGTTCTGGACCATTCAGTTGGTGCCCGTTCTCGGTTTTTTCGGTATGCTTGCGTACAAGCGCCACCGGGACCGGCTCATGGCGGACGTGGCTTATGCCCGAAGACGGCGTTCGGGTCCGGAGGCCAGGAAGCGCCTGACGCAAGCCCGAAAACAGCTCCACGAAAAAGACGGCGTGGCGTTCTACGTTGAAATTGACAGGGCGCTCGGACAGTTTCTCGCCAATCGGTTGAATCTGCCTGTCGCCGGCATTACCCGCGAGTCAGCCGCGCAGGCGCTTCGAGAGAAGGATGTGCCCGATCCAATCGTCTCACAAGTGCAGGATGTCTTTCTGCGCTGCGACTACGCACGATTTGCCTCGGTCCGGATACCGGAGAAGGAGCGGGAGGAAATCTTCAACGCCGCGGCGGCACTGATCGACGCGTTGGGAGCCAGGATATGACGCAATGGCGCACACCGGCCGGCCGCCTTCCGCGGGTATACCGGGCGCTGGATGGCGCCATGCCTCCGGCGGGTCCGGTCTTGCTGACGGTACTCGCATTTCTGCTGTTCGCCGGTGGGGCCGGGACCGGGACGGGCGCGAGCATTTACAACGAAGCGAACGCCCTTTACAGGCAGGGCGAATTCAGAAAGGCGGCGGGCCTTTACGAGGAAGTCGTGTCCCGGGGCGTACGAAACGGTTACGTTTTTTTTAACCTTGGCAATGCCTACTTCAAAGCAGGAGAATCGGGTCGGGCCATTCTCGCCTATGAGCGGGCGCTCAGGTTGGTGCCGAATGATGAAGACGTTCTGGCGAATCTTCGGTTTGTGAACGCAATGAAGGAAGACAGGAATCCGGATGAAGACGTCAATCTTGTAACCCGCATGCTGTCGACCGGCTACCGGCTGCTGAGCGCTGACGTGCTTGCCGTAATCGGCAGTGTCTGTCTGTTTCTGGCGGCGGCCGCCGCCGTGTACCGGCTTCTGGCGCCTTCCCGCGGTTTGTTGTGGACCGGGTTGCTGGTGATGGCGGGCCTGGGGTTGTGCGGGTCGGGCGCGCTGCTGACTTACCGGATCTACAGCGACACATCCGTTTCGGAAGCAATCGTCATTGCGGACGAGGTCACGGGGCGCAGCGGACCGGGGGACGACTATCTGCTCGTATTTACGGTCCATGAAGGTACGAAGGTAACGATTGAACGGGTCGAAGACCGCTGGTATCTGGTAAGGTTGCCAAACGGCATTGGCGGGTGGCTGCCCGGCATGGCGTTGGAAAGAATCTGAATCGTGGAAGATGGGTATACATACGCGGGCGGCGCACAGGATTCCCGTTGTCACGAACAGAGACGACCGGTTTCCCGATGCGTGTCGGCACTTCATGCAATCAGGGGGTCTGAGTGATGTCGTTCAGTGCCTGGTTTCGATGTTTTAAAGGTTGCGGCGGCCGTTATCCCCTGACGCAGATCATCTATGCGTGTCCGAAATGCGGCGGCTTGCTCGAGGTGTGTCACGACGCGGAAGCCCTGCGCGCCAGACCACCGGAGTACTGGCGTCACCTGTTCGATCGCAGGTATATGCGCACGGAATGGCCGTACGGCAGTTCGGTATGGGGCAAGAAGGAAATGGTCTGTCCCGAGGTGGACAACGACAACGTGGTCTCGATGTATGAAGGGGGGAGCAATCTGTTCCGGGCCGAGCGACTCGGCCGGGGAATTGGAGTGGAGGACCTGTGGGTCAAGCAATGCGGCAACAGCCACACCGGTTCGTTCAAGGATCTGGGCATGACCGTGCTGGTGTCAATGGTACGGCAGATGGTCGCCGAAGGACAACGCATCCCCGCCGCCGCGTGCGCTTCAACCGGAGACACCTCCGCGGCTCTGGCCGCCTACTGCGCGCACGCGGGTATACAGGCGGTCGTGTTTCTGCCGCGGGACAAGGTCTCCACGGCCCAGCTTGTGCAGCCGATGGCCAACGGGGCGCTGGTTTTGAGTCTGGATACGGACTTCGACGGTTGTATGAAGCTGGTCCAGGAAATTTGCCACAACGAGAATATCTACCTTGCCAATTCCATGAACTCACTTCGTGTCGAGGGGCAGAAGACCGTCAGCGTCGAGTTGCTGCAGCAGTTCGACTGGGACCTGCCGCAATGGATCGTGGTTCCCGGGGGCAATCTGGGCAACGTCAGCGCGCTGGGAAAGGGCTTCAGCGAGTTGAGGGAGATGGGCCTGATCGACCGCGTGCCCCGAATCGCGGTTGCGCAGAGCGCCGGGGCAAATCCGCTTTACCGGAGCTTCCTCAACGATTTCGACGCATTTGAACCGCTCAAGGCGCAGGCAACCCTGGCCAGCGCCATCCAGATAGGAGATCCGGTCAGTACCGAAAAGGCGATCAGGACGCTAAAGGACATCGGCGGCGTGGTGGAGCAGGCCACCGATCAGGAACTTGCGGACGCCGCGGCAAAAGCGGATCGCACGGGGTTGTTCTCGTGCCCGCACACGGGCGTGGCCTTCGCCGCGCTATTCAAGCTGGTGGACCGCGGCGTCATCCGGAGAGATGAGCGCGTGGTGGTGATTTCCACTGCCCACGGATTGAAGTTCGCCGATTTCAAGATCAGGTACCACCAGGCGGAACTCGGGACATTCAACGTGAAACCGAACCATGAGAATCGGCCGGTGGGGTTGCCGGCCGAATACGGCCCGGTCCGGGATCAGATCTTTCGGACGCTCGATTTGAACGGCGGTTGACAGCGGCGAAGGATTTGTTTAAATTGGACCTCCAGATCCAGTGTAGTGGTGATTTGAGGCATATTGCAGCCACTATAAAGAAATCGCTAAAAAGCTGATGACCCAAACGATGGCTGGTCGCGTATTCAGGTTCTCTGGGGCTTTTTGGCTTCAGTTTTTTTTTGTGTATTTCGGAGGATGCAATGGATAAAAAGCCATCACCGGATGGCGCCTGCAATTCTACCCGTGCCGTCCACGCGGGGGAAAACGGAGGGCATTGGGGCCATTCCCTCACGGTTCCGATCGCGCAGACGTCGACCTACGTATTCGAGAACACGGGGGCGGTGGACGATTTCGTGTCCGGGCGTTCAACCCGTCTCGATTACGGGCGCTACGGAAACCCGACACAGCAGATCGCCGAACGTAAACTGGCCGAACTTGAGGGCGCGGACTCGGCGCTGCTGTTTTCGTCCGGGATGAGCGCCGTGACGACGACGCTTCTGGGCATGTTGTCCTCGGGATACCACGCCGTGATTACCGACGACTGCTATCGGAAGACCGCGCAGTTCTGCGAGCAGATGCTGAAAAAGTTCGGAATCGCCACCACCTTCGTGCCGGCAGGTGACTATGATCGGCTGGCGTCGGCCATGCAGGAAAACACGAGAGTGGTGATTGCAGAGTCCCCGACCAACCCGCATCTGAACGTGATGGACCTCGAAAAGGTCGTCCCCATCGCCAGGGCGAGCCGTGCGAAGGTCGTGATTGACAGTACGTTCGCCACACCGTTCAACCAGCGTCCCCTTGAGTTCGGTGTCGACCTGGTCATTCACAGCGCGACAAAGTACCTTGGGGGGCATAACGACCTTATCGCGGGCGCCGTTTTGGGTCCCGAGCCGCTGGTATCGGCCATAAAGGACTATCGTGGTATCCTGGGAGGTGTAATCGACCCCCACTGCGCGTATCTGCTGATCAGAGGCATCAAGACATTCCCGCTGAGAATGGCGCGTCAGAACGAGACGGCGCTTTCGCTTGCCCGTTTCCTGGAGGGAAACCCCAGGGTGCGGCAGGTGTACTATCCCGGGCTGGAGAGCCACCCGCACCACCGGGTTGCGCTGGAGCAGATGAACGGGTACGGCGGCGTGGTGAGTTTCGATCTCGACGCGGACCTGGCCGGAACCATGGCGTTCCTGGATCGCCTGAAGATTCCCTGTATAGGCGCAAGCCTGGGCGGGGTGGAGAGCATCGTCTCTCATCCGTCAACCATTTCCTACTACGAAATGGCGCGAGAAGACCGGATCGCCGTTGGGATCAGCGACGAACTTGTACGCTATTCGGTCGGGGTCGAGGACGCGGAAGATCTGATTGGCGACGTGGAACGGGCGCTGGAGGCTGTATAACCTAAAGGAGGAGTTGGGACGCGGTTCGGGTCCCGTCGCAGCGTATGTTCGGTCCGTTTCTTGCATTCGCGTTGCGCGCGCCATTGCAGGATGAGCGCTGGCGGCAAAAAGTGCTGGTGGGAGGGTTGCTGTCCCTCCTGCCGAATCTGGCGCTGCTGCTCGCCATCTTTATGGCATTGGGAAAAGTCTCCAAGATGCTCGCGCCCGTGGCGGTGGTTTTCTTCGTGTTGCCGACGGTCGTAACCTGGGGATACGTCTATCGTGTCTTTGTCGACGCGTTGAACGGCCTGGAATTCCGCCGCCTGCCCGAGTGGGGTGATTGGCTGAGTTATGCCGGCGTGGGAGTCCGGCTTGGCGTGATCTACCTGGGATATCTCTTTCTGGTCGGCCTGGGGGCGCTTGCCGTGATGGCTGTTTTCGGACTGTTTCCTCCGGGTGACGATCCCACCCGGCTGAGTGCGGTGACGTTGCTGGCGATCGGCGCCGCCATGATGCTTTACGGGCTGCTGCCCATCGTATTTGCGCGGTTTGCGGCCGAGCGCAAGATATGGGCTTCGTTCGATCCGGGCGCGATCCTGTCGGACATTGGGCGAGCTGTTCGGGGCGGGAGGTTTACGCAGGCGTGTCTGGGGTTTTATCTCTGCTTCGGGCTGCTGCTGCTCCTGAATCTGATATTGGGCGTGGTACCACCGGTGGCTATGTTCGTCGGGTCGATTGGCTCGTTTTATCTGATGGTGGTGTTTGCCTGGGTGTTCGGATGGCTGATCGGGATCCGGGGTGCGGACCCCCCGGCCGCCGGAGTCCGTTAGAATCTCTGACGGTCCCACCACGCTCAGGATGGGATCATACCTGCGCCCAGGCCGTATCGAGTACCCGTTTCGCGTTTGCGATGACGATTTCGGGTGATTCTCCTTCCATCGGAGAGACTTCAAAACTCAGAATGGGGCGCCTTTCCGGATCCAGGAATCCGACGTCGAGCAGTTCGCTGAGGAATTCCACTGCTTCCGGTATATCGTTCTCGCCGTCTTCGCAACCGAATCGAGGATGGTTGTCACCGTAGGCCGGATGATTTGGATTTCGCATCACGCAGTTGCCGATATGGGCGTGAACCAGGTGGTCGCGGGAGATTCTAAGCGCATATTCCGAGGTTTCACCCTGAAGGGGGAAATGACTCAGGTCGAGCATTAACCCGAAGTTGGCATACTCCCGCCTGACCCTCGAGGACACCTCAACCGCCAGTGCATTCGGACCTACGAGACAATTCTTGCCAAAAGGGAGGCGGTCGAACGTCTCCAATACCACGTTCATGTTCCTGCCTGCCGCCTCGTCGCAAAGTCGATGAAGTGAGTCGACCAGCAGGTCCACCCCCCGCTCGCGGGCTTCAGCACCGGGATCCGTTCCTGAAAGCAGCGCAATTCCGGGGGCACCGAGCGCCTCAGCTTGCTCGATCCCGGCCTTGACCGCGTCCACGGCGCCGAGCCTGTGGGCGTCGTCGTCGGCGTTGATATCCAACTTGCCGCCAAGCAGGATGGGCTGGGCGCCGAATGCCACGTCCATATGGGCGGCCGCGAGCAGATCGGCGGCTTTCGCAAGTACCTTCCCGTCCTTCATATGCGTGACTTCCACAACCTGGAAATAGGGGTCAAGTGCGATTTTTTCAAGCGTTTCAAGAATCGGCCCTTCGCCTCCGATGCAGGATTTGTAGGCCATAAAGTGGACGATACCAATGCGAGCGTAGTTCTGAATGGGTTCGGTCACAGCCGGTACTCCTTTCTCTCCTGACGCAGGTGCGATCCGAATCGCGTTGGAAGCGAATCGGGAAACGGGAATGGAACGCCGACTTCTTACCAGCTCCGCACACGCGTGGGAAGGGTCCGTCGGAATATCCCGATATGCGCGGGCGCCGGAGGATCGGCGATGCCAAAATACGCATTCGTACCGGTTATGTCAATTGGCAAATCGCACTTTTCCGCTTGACTTTCCGGGCGAC
>LXNJ01001637.1_pt1 | contig 12994 bp, 10 predicted proteins | sample 809081 | NCBI WGS metagenome assembly LXNJ01 (sample SAMN04870510, study PRJNA318959) | sponge metagenome | biome: sponge; feature: marine sponge reef; material: water | host: Petrosia ficiformis | place: Greece: Milos, Mediterranean Sea | collected 2013-05-29 | depth 5-7 m
TGTCTGTTTGCTCACGCTCGTCGTGTGCGTCGCATCACGACTCCGCCCGTCCCGCAGCACGTGACCTGTCGATGATCTCGCGGTGCTCGCTCCAATCAGGCTCCCTCTCGGGGCCGTCCAAGGCATCGCATCGGCGGAAGAACTCCTCCAACTCCTCAGGAGAGGCGAAACGCCGCCGCTCATCGCGCCGCCCTCGTACCATGACTCGCACCCACGCGCTAACCTTCATGCCATCTCCTCCGGGTCGCCGTACAGTAGGAAGGCCGTCCTCATCTCGACTAACCAGTCCCTTCAAGATCAGACGTGCTGGTCCACCAGGATAGGATTGCCGTCCGGGTCGATCGCCACGAAGCTGGCCGGTCCCGAGCCGGCCTCGTCCGCTTCGCTTGCCAACTGCACGCCTCGCGCCTTCAGTTGCCGCTGCAGCTCACGCACGTCCGTGAACGCGTCCAGAGGACGGGCCTGGCTGTCCCACCCAGGGTTGAACGTGAGGATGTTCCTGTCGAACATCCCCTGGAAGAGACCGATGGTGTGGTCGCCGTTCCTGAGTATCTGCCAGCCCTCTGCGGGATCGCCTCCGACGACCTCGAACCCGAACTGCTCGTAGAAGTCCCTCGAAGCCGCGATGTCCGCCACGGCCAGGCTGATGGAGAACGCACCGAGTTCCATGTATCGCTTCTCTCCTCCGGTCAACAATCCGAAGACCGGGCCTCAGTTGCCGTGCGGCAGGATGACCGTCTTGACCTCGCGGAAGCCGGCCATGGCGTGCAGCGCATCGGAGGTCTCTTCGAGCGAGTAGGGGCGCGACAGCATCCGCTCGAACGGCACCGACGCGCCGCGCGTCCGCAGGAACTCCAGCGCCTGGTGGTAGTGGCGGCCCTCCCCGGAGCGCACGCTCACGATCGTCACCTGCTGCCCGAACCCGTCGATCGAGACCGGCCCGCCTCCGCCTCCGATGGAGAGGTAGCGTCCGCCGGGACGCAGGAAGCCGAGCCCTTCCGGTATGACGACGTAGGAGACGCACTGGATGGCGACGTCCGCGCCGCGCCCGCCGGTGCGTTCCATCACCCACTCGTGCCGGTCCTTCGCGTCGGGCATCTCGCCGATGTCGAGCGTCTCGTCCGCGCCCCACGCCCTGGCGACGTCCAGCCTTACGCTCGGCGCGCCGATCACCAGCACGCGGCCGGCGCCACGGTCGCGCGCGACCGCAGACGCGTACAGCCCGACCGGTCCCGACCCCTGCACGACGACTGTATCGTGGGGGTAGATCGGGCCTAGCCGCTCGAAGCCGTGCATCACCGTGCGGAGCGCGCAGGCAGAGGAGGCCGCCTGCGGCGACGTCACCTCATCCGGAATGGGGATGATGGCCGTTCCCGGCGGGATGTAGTGGTACTCCGCGCAACCGCCCAGCAGGTACGGCGGCAGGTCCGCGCGCCCGCGCCCGAACCGGATGCTGTCGTCGCAGAGCGAGGGCTGGTTAGCGACCGAGCAGTAGAAGCAGTGCCCGCAGAAGCGGTACGCGGAGACGATGCGGTCGCCCTCCTCAAGCCGCCTGCCGTGCACGTCGAACCGCTCTCCGTTAATCGCCACGATGCGTCCCGCGGTCTCGTGGCCGGGGATGTAGGGCAGCATCTTCGGGTTCGCGGCGTCGTGCCAGATGTGCACGTCCGTCCCGCACAGCGTCGCGGCCTCGACCTCAACCAGCATCCCTGTCGGCTCCAGGTCCGGCATCTGGATATCGCGCATCTCGGTCGGTTCGTTAAATCCCGTGATGACGGCAGCCTTGCACGTCTCCATCGCGTCACCTCCGCTTTCCGATGGGTGCTCGAACCCTCGCCGGTACTTTATCGCAGCGAGACCGGCTGTGTGCGGGATGCGGCCTACAGGGCCAGGTCCGGCGGCCTGCGGTGGCGCGTCGCCTGCTCGTAAGCGTAGGCGAAGCCGATCATGGCGCCATCGCTGTACGGCCTTCCCAGGAACGTCATCCCCGCGGGCAAGGCGTCCGCGGTGAACCCGATGGGCACCGACATCGCCGGGACGTAGGTGACGAAGGTGTTCAGGTGAGTGGCGCCGCGCATGCCGACGAACCCCGGAGCGGATGCATCCTCGATGAGGGTCGGCTGATGCTCGACGCTCTTGTGCACGATCGCGTCGAGCTTGTGGTCGGCCATGACCTTCATGACGTTGAACATCAGCCGCTCCCGCGCCATAAGGTCCTCGTGGTGCGCCGTCACGTCCCACGGGCCGATGGATGCCATCCGCTTGTTGCGCACGAGCTCGAAATCAGGAGAGGCGAGCATCTCCTCGCGAGACCCGTACGGCGGATGGGCGCTGCGCCCGAAATAGGCGTCCCAGGCCGGCTTCGTGTACGGGCCGCCTGCCCGCTTCGACAGCAACTCCCGTACGTCCGGGACCGTGATCGGGTCAACCAGGAACGCACCCGCTTTTGCGAGCTCCGCCACGGCCCTGTCGAATACCGCCGATACCTGCGCATAGTCCTCTGTGTCGGGTTCGCTGCCGAACCCCATCGACTCGCGCAGGACGCCGATCCTGGCGCCCGCCAGGGCCCTGACGTCCAGGCGGCTGACGAACGTCTCCTGAATCCGGCCAACGCCCATCGCCGTGAGCGGGTCCTCAGGGTCATAGCCCGCGATGACGTCGAGCAGGGCAGCGGCGTCCGCGACGGTGCGCGTCATGGGCCCCAGCACCCCCTGGACTCCGGGCCATCCCGAATACACCCCGCCGCGGCTCACGAGACCGGCGGTCGGGCGCATGCCGACGATGCTGTTCCACGCAGACGGCCGCCGGATGGAAGCGAAACCCTCCTGGCCAACGCCAATCGCTCCGAGGTTGGCCGATATGGCAGCTGCGGTCCCTCCGGACGATCCGCCGACGGTACGGTCGAGCGCATAGGGGTTCCGGGTCGAACCGAACAGCGATCCGTGGGTATCGCCGCCTCCCATCTCTCCGAGGGTTGCCTTTGCCAGGATGACGGCGCCGGTCTCTCTCAATCGCTCGACGACGAACGCATCGCGGTCGGGGAAGTAGTCCTTGAACAGGACCGAGCCCATCGTCGTGGCCATGCCGGCAGCGTCGATCTGGTCCTTCAGGACGACCGGTACGCCGTGGAGCGGCCCCCTCGGTCCGGACCCCGCGCGCTCACGGTCCAGCGCTTCTGCGTCCTCGAGTACCTTCGGATTGATCGAGATGATCGAGTTGATGCCGGGCCCGCCGCGGTCGAGCGCCTCGATACGGTCGAGATAGGTCTGAACGAGCTCGCTGCTCGAGAGTTGCCCCGCTTCGAAGGCGAGGCGGAGGTCGTCCAGGGTGGTTTCCACGATTCCCGGGCCTGCACCCGGCCCGCTCGTCGTCGCCCCTGCGCCGTCCTTCCCGGTCTCCTCATCGGCCATGGCAACCTCCTTCTCCCTTCCCCGGCGCGCCGTGAGCGCTCTGCCTAACCCGCTGTGAACTTCGCCGCCTCCTCCGAGCCTCCCGTGGCGTCCCCTTCGCTGTAGGAATGCGCCCCCGTCCCGGCGAGCGCGCCGCCCTGCACGATAAGGTATTCCTCTCTGATCGGCCGCCCATCGAACCAGGACTCGAGTATCTCGCGGACGCCCGCCGCATAGCGGGCCTGGGCCGACAGGGAGGTGCCTGACGTGTGCGGCGTCATCGCGTGGTTGGGCATCGTCCGCCACGGATGGTCGTTGGGAGGCGGCTGAGGGAACCAGACGTCGCCCGCATACCCGGCAAGCTGACCGCTCTCCAGCGCCCGCACGACGGCGTCCCGGTCGCAGATCTTCCCCCGGGCGGTGTTCACGATGTACGACCCGCGCTTCATCCTGCCGATGAGCGCGTCGTTGAACATGTGCTCGGTCTCCGCGTGCAGCGGACAGTGGATGCTGACCACGTCGCAGACGTCGACGAGCGATTCGACGTTCTCGTGGAAGGTCAGCCCGACTTCCTGCTCCACGTCGGCGGGGAGGCGGTGCCTGTCCATGTAGTGCAGGTTCACGTCGAAAGGCTTCATCCGTTTCAGCACGGCGAGCCCGATCCTCCCGGCTGCCACGACGCCAACGTCCATCCCCTCTATGTCGTACGAGCGCGAGGCCGCGTCGGCGATGTTCCAGCCGCCCCTGACCACCCAGCCGTACTGGGGGATGTAGTCCCGCACCAGCGCCAGCATCTGCATCACCGCGTGCTCAGCCACGCTGATGCTGTTGCACCACGTCACTTCGCACACCGTGATGCCCCTGTCGATGGCGGACCTCAGGTCGACGTGGTCCGACCCGATGCCCGCCGTGACGGCCAGCTTGAGCCTGGGCGCCTTCTCGATGCGCTCCGCGGTCAGATATCCGGGCCAGAAAGGCTGGGAGATGACCACGTCCGCGTCCGGCAGTTCCCGCTCGAAAACCGAGTCGGGGCCGTCCTTGTCCGAGGTCACGACGAACCGGTGACCCCGCTCGGCCAGGAACCGCGCCAGCCCGAGTCCGCCCGAAACGGACCCCAGCAGATGCCCGGGCGTGAAGTCCGTGGCGGCTGGCGTTGGCAGCGTCTGGCCGTCCGGATAGTGCGTGAGCGTGGGTATCTCCTGACGAGCGTAGGCAGGAGGGAACCCGGCCACCGGGTCGTCGTAGAGGACACACAGCACGTTCTGGCCGGAAGAGGTGCTCATGCCAACCTCCGCGGATCGATTCACGAACAGTGTATGCGGCGTCAACTGCGCGGGAAACCGCGCTACCGGCGCGCGGAGCCTACCGCGTGCCTGGAGGCCCCACCCGCACCGTGATGATGTCCGTGCCGTGGAACTGCTGGTGCCGCACGGACGAGGCGTAGCGCCGCAGCAGGCGCAGCGATATCTCGTTCTCGGACACCGTCTCCTCGTCGTGCTGCTGCAGCTGGCGGATACGGTCCTCCATGTTCTCCTCGTCCCCGCCGCCGATGAATTCGAGCTCCGCGATCGGCCCCTCGCTTGAGGCCAGCACGACCAGCCGCCGCGTCTCCTGCTGGTCGTCTTCGGCGTCCAGGTCCAGCGTCAGGTCCAGGGGGGCGAGCGTCAGCAGTGTTTCCTCCGCGACAGCGCTCAGCCGTTCCTTCATCGGTTGGTCCCACCCTCTGCTCTCGGCGAACCGCTCCGTGAACGCGAAGAGGTCCGGCAGCACCTCCGCGTCGAGCTGCGACTCGAAGCGCATCCGCCGCTTCTTTGTGAACTCCAGGAAGAGGATCATCACGATGGCGGCGACCCCTCCGGTGGTGATGGCGCTCTTCACCAGCGTCCCCAGCACGGGCCCGAGCTGCGGCAGGGTGAACAGATCGAACTGGAACGAAGCGCCTATCCAGAAGGCGATGCCCGCAACGATGAGCTTCTGTGCGTTCTGCTCGGCCAGGATCACCGTCCGGGCGCCGTCCACGAACAGCGTGCCGGTGACGAGGACCAGGTAGCCGGCCATGACCGGCCCCGGCAGGCTGCTCAGCAGCCCGGACAGCTTCGGAAGGAACGCCACGAGGATGAAGATGGCGCCGATGGAGTAGCCCATCCTGCGCGAAGCGATGCCGGTGACCTGGATGAAGGAGACGATGGCCGGGTTCACGGCGTTGGGTACCGCTCCGGCGACCCCGGCCAGCGCGTTGCTCACTCCCGCGCCGGTCAACGCCCCCTGCACCTGGCGGAAATCGACGGCTTTGACCTCGCGCTGGGAGACGCGCTGGTGCGTTATCGCCTGCCCGTTCACCTGAATGGAGATGATGACGCCGAGGAACAGGAACGCCGGCAGCAGCGTCCAGAAATCAACGCTGAAGTCCAGCGCCAACCCCGGCGACTCCGCCGGAAGCCCCACCCAGGCAGACTGCGTTACCCTGGTAACGTCGTAGATGCCGAACGCGGCGGCGACCGCGACGCCCGCCACGATGCCGATCATCGGCGCCCACAGGCGCAACAGCACGCTGCCCCGCAGCGTCAGGGCCGCAACGACCGTGAGCGTCGCCAGGGCGGTCAGGGGCGCGGCCACCGGCTCTTCCACCGACGCGTCGTCCAGCAGCCCGAAGACGACCGACGCCAGCGTGATGGAGAGGATCATCATCACCGTGCCGCTGACGACGGGTGTCACCAGCCTCCGCAGGATGAACAGCCACCTCGCGACGACGAACTGGAACGCCGCCGAAGCGAGCACCAGCGTCGTAAGCGTCGCAGGGCCGCCGTCCACCACTGCCGTGATGCAGAAGGGAATGGCGAATGCCGCCGTGAAGAACGGCATCACTGCGCCTGCGCCCAAGGGGCCCAGCCGGCGCACCTGGACCAGCGTGGAGAGTCCTACCACGAGCAACGACGCGAAGACCATCCACGTCACGTAGGACTCGCCCCTGTCCGATGCTTCCGCCACTATCACGGGCGTCACCAGCAGCGTGGCGGAGGCGATCATGCTGAACTGCAGGCCGAATCCAAGCGAGGTCCGCCAGGGCGGGTTCTCGTGTGTTTCGTAACGGGGGCTCTGCGTTGCCGTGGCCAGTGTGCGCCTCCCAGCGGACAGGCATCTCGTTGAGTCTCACGCAACTTTACTACGCGCGCGCCCCGTTGCCACAGCCCCGTCCTTCCCCGTCATCCCCCGTGGACTCCCTACCGGGGCGAGGACTCCGATGGCCGAAGCTCGCCCGCGGCCCTGGCCAACGCCGCGCCGTACAGGAATATCATGCCTGCGACGTACCCCCACATCAGCAGCACGACGAAGGAGGCGATAGGCCCGTACACCGCGTTCCTCTGGCTGGCCAGGGTGGTGAACCAGAAGAACAGGTGTTTGCCCGCCTCGAACAGCACGATGGCCGTTATCGCGCCGAAGACGGCATCCCGCCAATGCACGCGGACGTTCGGCATGAGGTAGTACACCAGCGCAAAGAGCGCCATCGTCAGGAGCGCGGGCAGCAGCGCCGAGACTGCCCCCAGCGCGAATATAACGGCCACGGATAGACCTCCCGCCGACTCAGCTATGCCCTCGCTGAACCGCACCGCCAGCTGCAGTGAAGCCGACAGTCCTATGGACAGCAGGAACAGCACCACGAGGACCGTCGAGACCGTCACTTGCAGGATCGTCCTGCGGACCACTCTCTGGACCTCGACCTCGAAGACCCTGTTCAGTGCCCTGTTCGCGGCCATGAACAGTCCATTGGCCCCTATAACCAGGCTGACGAATGCCACCGCTCCGATGGCCAGCGAACCATGGAGCAGGTTCTCGACAGCCCCCTGTATCAGGTCCCGTGACGTTGGGAAGTAGTAGACCAGGGCCTCTGTGAGCAGCCCCCGGACGTCTTCCGGGTCCCCGACGACGGCCATCGCCATGATGAACAGCGCCACTGCCGGGAGGAGCGACAGGATCGTGAAATACGCGAGCGAGCCCGCGAGGTCGATCCCTCCCACCTGCCACAGTATCCGCACCGCCCTGGCCATGGCCGCGCCGCGCCATGCCCCTCTCTTCCTGGGCAACTCGCGCGATAGCCGCCGGAGCCTTACCTGTCTGCGTTTCAACGGGAACTTCCGATGCCTGCCTAACCATCAATTCTACGTTCCCACCTGCCCCGGCGTGTCCGACATTGCGCTGCACGATATGCCGGGCTTATCTTCTCGGCATGACCACGCCGCTCCCCTGCGGATACGCCAGCGAAGGTCAGGGAGTCACGCCCCTGGCTGCCGCGCTGGAGTCCGGTGCGATGCTCGACCAGGGCTTCGACGTCACCCTCTCCAAGATGGGCGACGCGCACGCGGTCGTGGCCGGACTGGCCTCGGGCGCCATCGTCTTCGGCAACCTTGCTGCGCCCGCGCTGGTGCTCGCGGCAGCGGAGGGCAGGGCGGACCTCGTCTTCCTCGCGGGCGGCGTCAACCAGCAGTTCCTCGTCGGCGCCCCAGGCATGACGCTCGATGCGCTCCCCGGTCTGTCCCTCGGCATGAGCCATCCCGGCGACCTAACCGACTTCCTCGGCCAGCTCACCATCGACCGCGTGCTCGGCGGGTCGGGCGAGCTCCGCGCCGTTGGCGGCAGCCAGTCCCGCCTGCGAGCTGTGCTGAACGGCGAGGTCGCCGCGACGCCCCTCTCGCCGCCCACCGCCGTGCAGGCGAAGCACGCCGGCTGTCCGTGGCTGTACGACTACGCGGAGATGGACCTGAACTTCGCCATCGGCGGCATCGCGGCGCCACGGTCGCTCGTCGAGTCCGAGCCGGAGCTCGTGCAGCGCTTCCTGCGCGGCTACCTGGAAGGCCAGCGCCGCTACAAGCAGGACCGGGAGTTCGGCGTCGCCGTCCACGAGAAGTACGGCGAGACCACCCGCGCCATCGCCGAGGAGACCTACGACGTTACCCGCGAAGGCTTCCGCGACTTCCCCGACCCGGCCACCGAGGGCATGCGGATGCTCGTCGACTTCTGGAAGAGCGCCGGCATCATCCCCGAAGCGTTCCACGTCGAGAGCGTCGTCGACTCTGGCCCCGTCACCGCGGTCTGCGGCGGCTGAGGCGTCCCCGATACCACTTTCGGCCCTGTGCGTGGCATCGCAGGCCGCGCCTACAGGACCCACCCGCGTGGAGCGCATCGCCGCACGCGGTGCGTTGCTGCGCCCGGTACGACAGCGCGGACTCGACAAGACGTCATGTCTGGTTGGCACGGGATGCCAACAGGTCTGCGACTTTGATTGCAGCGCTGTGGCCGCTGGAAAGGGCGCCGTTGACCGACGGCACGTGCGTGTAATCGCCCGCCAGAACGAGGTTGTCGATCCGCCCGGCAAGCTGCTCGGGGACGTTTGCCATAGCGGCGAGCATACCGGGCGTCCCCATGCACAGCGCCTCTTCCCAGCGGTACACGCGGTAGAACAGGCCCTCGTCGTCGGCCGGAAGAGCGGAGCCTGGAGGCGCCTTCCGGCGAGCAGCACCCAGCATCTCGCGCTTTATCTCATCATCGTCGAGCGGGATGAGCTCCCTGGCGCGGTCGCGCCCGATGAGCAGGTCGAGGATGCTCTTGCCCGGAGGCGCGCAGGCAGGGAGAAAGGCGCACCGGTCCAGCAGGAGCGGGGTGTCGTCGTCCTCCGGATAGAGCGCGCCATGCCAGCCGGGAGGGAGCGGAGAGCGGTCGAGGCCTATCACCACCCGGCAACCGGTTGAGTAGCTGACCGTGCTGAGCGCGCGGCGAGCCTCCGCCGGCAGTTCTGGGATGAGCTCCGGGACCTTCGTTCCGGGAACGGCGCATATGACCGCGTCGGCCTCGATAGTCTCACCGTCCACGACGACGCCGGTAGCTGTCCCATCTGCGACGATGATCCTCCTGACGGGAGTCGATACGCGGATCGCGTCTGAGCAGGCGGTGGCAAGCGCTTCGCTCAGGGAGCCGACGCCTCGCTCGGGCATGTAGACCTTGCCGGAGTGCAGCATCGTCTCTCCGATGTACGCCCGCATCAGCGCCTGCCCTGCGGGCATCGGATCGCCCAGTATCATGTCGAGAGGCCCCCTCAGCGTCACCTGCAGGTTCTCTGGCACGCGGAGCCGCTTCAGGTAATCGCCGAATGACTCGTCGTCGTCGATCTCGGCGAGGGGGCTGTCGCCGGCGAAACTCATGTATGCCGACTGGCGACGGATCTGGCGCATCACCCTGGAGCCGGACCGCATGCCCGAGGGAGAAAGGAAGCCCATGATGAAGGCCGCACGCAGGTGCCGTATGAAATTCCAGGGCGATTGGTCTGGCGTCGTGGTGACCCACCGCCCATTGCGGTGGTGGCCGAACTTCATCTTCGACGGCACCAGTGGCAGACCCAACTCCCCGCAGATGCGGAATGCGGTGTCGTAGGTGGAGGTGAACACGAACGCGCCCATGTCCAGGGAGAACCCGTCCACCCTCTCGCCGATGCCGCGCCCTCCCGCACGATCTTGAGCCTCGAGTAGCAGGGGGGTGATGCCCTGTTTCATCAGCGTGTAGGCGGCGCCGAGCCCGGCGAAGCCCCCACCAACTATGACGACCCGCCCGGTGCTCATGTCTGCGGGCTCCCCACTCTCTATCCATTGCGCAGGCGTCCTGCGCGGGGATGCACGCGCGTGGTGGGCCTACGTGGACGGTAGATGGCACTATCTTCGAGATGTGGCTCGGCCCGCCCATGAAGCGACCGACCCCCTCTGTAAGCAACCTGGTTCAGTAGGGCAGTGAACTGCGATCTCTTCGCCGGGAGGCCAGGCTGTAGGCCCGCCGCGCAATACCCCACCATGATGACAGAGCGGTATGGGCGGCAACAAGCGTCTCCCATTGCCTCTATTTGCCCCACCGCACTCGAACCTTCTTCACATGGACAGCAAGACGGACTGCATGTCCCATCTCCCACATCAGACGTGGCCTCGGGCGCCGGGTAACCCGGTCAGGCGCACCACTCAATGCGAGGCAAGGCGTCCGGGTGGTCCGGAAGCCGGATGACGATGTCCAAGACACTCTCGCCGTCTACCTTGAAGCGGGTTGCGTCTTCCCGTACGATGGTGAACCCCCTTGGGCCGTGCCACCCTACGAAGGTGCATCCCTCTTTGGAGTCCGGACTTACGCCGGGGGCGAACACGTCCACAATGAAGGAACCGTCGGGGACTACTATGGCAAAGGAGCCGTCCTCCCCGGTCGTAGCAGTGCCGACATTGTCCACGAAAGTGTCGGCTCCGTCGGGCCAGGCCCGCAGGAATGTCCCTTCCACCGGCTGATTGTTCGGCCCTATCACCTTGCCCTGAATGGTGACGATTTCCTCGGAGGGGTACTGGACCTCCGATGGCGTGTAGGGCGACATGTCGAATCCCTGCTCATCAAAGTAGATCAGGCGATTGGGTATTGTCCTCAGGATCGAAATGATCTCGGCGGTCGTCAGCCGTTCTGATTGATACCGCACGGCGAACCACGCAAGGAAGCTCTCCGCGACATCCTCTGTGTCCGGATTGTCCCGGGCATACTCCGAGATGAAGACACCGTCGGCCTCCTGCGCCGCACGCCAGCCGGGGGAGCCTTCGTGCGTTTGGTCCAGCGTGGTATGTGTGGCTTCATGGACGAATACTTCCCCGAAATCACCCGGCTCCCGATCCGGATAGATGACGATGATCCCTAAGGTTTGGGACGCATTCCACCTTCCCTCGCCGGGGTGGATGTCCACGTGCTTGATACCGGGCATCAGGACCGCCGGTATCTGTCCCAGGGCATGGGTGTACGTCTCGACTGCCCCTTGTGCGGCCTCTCTGCTGCCGAGTTCGGGATAGACGCGGAATTCCACCACGTGTCCGGCGTACCGTACATCGAACAGGTAAGTATCGATCGTAATCGTCATTTCGGACTGTTTATCCCAGTGAGGGAGCTCGCCGCGACCCGCGTACGTGATGCTCTCCAACGTGGTGGGATCGGAGGGTTCGATGACCTGCGGTGAGATAAGCGTTGTCCCTACGAACGGAGGCGTGCCCGTGTGTTCGAGTTTGAAGTCCAGCGTGCGGTCTTCCTCCATGGCGATCTCGACGGTCTCGGGTTCGTGGGTGGGCTCGGCGATGACACTAACCGTGACCGTCCCCCAGACGTTCGGGAAGCGGTAGCTTCCGTCGGGACCGATGACCATGGATTTCAGTTTGCCGTTCTCGAGCCGCACGACGGCGCCCGCCAGTACTGGCCCGTTCTCCCGGCTGTCACGTACCGTCCCAGATAGAGTGAACGTGGGTGGAACCGCTACCAGTGCGGACCCGGACGCAGCGCCCGCACTGGCCGTGATCGTCGCCTCCCCTTCCGCAATCCCAGACACCAGACCAAGCGCATCTACCTCTGCCACGAGGGCGTCGGCGGACTCCCACGAGAATTCAGCCCCAGCCACCGGATGCCCGTTCGCGTCGAGCGCCTCCGCCGCCAGCTGAACGGTCTCGCCCCATGCGATCAGCTCGGTCACGGACGGCGTCACCTCCACTGAGGCTACCTCCTGCGTCACCGTCACAACCGCGGACCCTGATGCCGACCCAGCCGACGCCGTGATCGTCGCCGTCCCGTTGCCCGCTCCTGTCACGACACCGGCCGCATCCACCGTCGCCACCGAGCTGGCGCTGGTCGTCCAGGTCACGGTGACTCCAGTCATTACCGTGGAGTCCTGGTCACGCACCTCCGTCCTCAGTTGTGCCGTTGCGCCAAGTGCAGTCAGATCCACCGTAGCGGGGCTGACCGTGACCGACGCAGAGCGGGCGGGCTCAGATGTCGCTGTAGCAGTCGGCTCCGGGATTGGAGTGGCGGTCGCAGCCGTCGTTGGTTCCGGCGCGGAGTGGGTGGGCTCAGGTGTCGCTCCAGCAGTTGGCTCCGGGCTTGGAGTGGCGGTCGCAGCCGTCGTTGGTTCCAGCGTGGGAGGGGGGCTGTCGCTGCAGGCGCTCAAGGCCAAGGCGATGAGCAGCGTCGCCATAATCGCGAGCCAGCGGGTGGGAAGCCGGTGTGTCTCGATTCGCACTATGTCCTCAAGCCTTGCAAATGAACAGCTTGTTGGAGCAATTCTCGTGGCTGGTTCTTCAAAATCCAAGTTAAGCGCAAGTGCCGGGCAGGCACAATGAGGGGCCATATCTTGGGACCTCTGCCGACGACGTTCCGTTTCCCGGAGAGCGTCGTCGAGGAGGAGTCGCTTACGGGTTTCCCGCGTTCTGATGCGGCTCCAGGTCGCAGGTCCTCGCCAGATCAGATTGTTGGACGGCTTCGTCTAGGGGAACGTGTTGCGGTTGGCGTTCCCGCGGCCCGGTCCGGCCAGTTGCTGAAGTCTCTGGCGACGTCCGCGTACCTGTTTCGGCCTCTCACCTGCACATCGTATTGCCGGCCATTGACCAAGCCATCGATGGTGGTTCCGCCCTTCTGTTGGATCCTGTTCCGCATTTGCCCATGAAACGCTAGAGGCTCGGCATCGATTCGATAAGTACCAACCATCACTCTTGGGGAGGTGACTTGGCGCGCAAATTGTTGGCTCTAATGGAGAGTGCTTCTGCAATTCTGTGCCCTTGCTG
>LXNJ01001638.1_pt1 | contig 12989 bp, 16 predicted proteins | sample 809081 | NCBI WGS metagenome assembly LXNJ01 (sample SAMN04870510, study PRJNA318959) | sponge metagenome | biome: sponge; feature: marine sponge reef; material: water | host: Petrosia ficiformis | place: Greece: Milos, Mediterranean Sea | collected 2013-05-29 | depth 5-7 m
CGCCTTGCGATGCTGCGTCCTCAACGACCGTCTCGACGACTTCTGGACCCGGCGCAGGGCACGGGCCGCAGGCTAATCAACAAATTTGTCGTACACCCGAGGCCGCAATCAGCCGCGGACAGTCGGGAGAGCGGATGGCAGCGGAGGCGCCCGTCCGGCCCCGGGCGCTCAGATCTCGAAGGCCTTCTGGTATGCCGGTCGCTGGGTGACTAGGTCCCACCAGCGCTTCACGTTCGGGGTGAACACCTCGTCGATGTCCAGGGAGCTTGCGAGGACCAAGCAGTAAAGCACGCAAATGTCCGCGATCGTAAAGCGTTCCGAGCACAAGTACGTGCGGTCCTCTAGCGCTCTTTCCACGGACCGGAAACGGTGTGCGAACCACTTCCTGTAATCCGCGGCGACCTGCGGATTGCGGGTCTCCTCCGGCTCGAGGCGCGTATAGCGCAGGACCAGCGTCTGCGGGAAGGTCAACGTCGCATCGCACCTGTGCAGCCAATTCAGGTAGGTCCCGTAGTCCGCCTCGTCCCGACCGACGGCCAGATCGGTCGGGCCGTAAGTGTCCACCAAGTACTGGCAGATCCCGGCGGACTCCGTCATGGTGATTTCGCCATCCACAAGGGCCGGCACCGTGCCCAGCGGATTCACCTCGAGGTAGGGCTTCTGCAGGTACCGAGGCGGGAACGGCATCACCGTGAGTTCGTAGTCGAGGCCCATCTCCTCGAGCGTCCACAACGGGCGCATCGAGCGCGCCCGGGTGCAGTGGTATAGATGTAGGGGCACCTCAGACTCTCGCGCCGCCGATCAGCGCGCTGCCTTCCTGCCATGGCGAGATTTGCCCATCGTAAACGGCGGACCCTTTGCGGAAGTGTGCGGCCTCCTCCAGGGTTTCCACGAACGGCATGTTGAGCGGATAGAGATCCTTGTCGCGACGAGGCCGGGGGCCGGCTTTGGAGACGTGACCGTACAGTGGGTGTCCGACAACCTCCTCGGCGATCACCGCCGCCTCGATGAGCTTGTCGAGGTCGTAGCCCGTCTCGATGCCGAGTTCATGGCAAAGGTGTACGAAATCCTCCGTCGGAACGTGGCCGGCCGCGCGGCCATTGCCGCAATACGGACAGCCGCCCATGCCACCAATCGACGTGTCGAACTCGGTGGCACCGAGCATCAAGGCCTCGTAGAAGCTCGCCATCGTCGCACCGCGGGTATTGTGCAGGTGCATGTGGAAGGTCTCGACCTCTGGCCAACGGTCGCGGATCGCCGTGATCGTCTCGCGCACCTCGTGGGGCATGTTCCAGCCCATGGCATCGAGGAACGAGACCTTGCGCACCGGGATGCCCGCCTCATGCCACTTCACGAACATGAGCTCGAGCATGTCCAGGCGCTGCTCGAGCGTGAACGGACCCTCGAAGTTCGAGCCGAACGGGTTGCCGAGCGCAACGGACGCCGACTCGGCGCCGGCTTGCTTGGCGCCCGCCACGCTGCCATCGATGGCGGCGATCTGCTGCGCCTGCGTTCGATTGTAGTTGCGGCGCGCAAACGAGTCGCACAACTCCACGTGGGCACCGAAGCGCCGCCCGCGCACGTCGATCTTGGGGTAGTAGGAGTCGGCGCGGTCGAAGCCCTTCTTGTTGAAGACCGCCGCCGTGTACTTGACGCCGGGCTTGGGGACGAACTGTTGCGCGATCTCGTCGATGCACGCCATGGACGGGGTCCACTTCGGGTGCGCGAAGGAGCCGATCGAGATGACCTTGGCCCCGGTCTCGCCAAGCGCGTCGAGGAGCTTAAGCTTCTCGGAGACGGGTATGTCCGGGCTTTCGATCTGAAGCCCCTCGCGCATGGTGTCGTCAGTGATGGTGACGCTCTTTGGCAGCATGCTCGTCATGGGTGTTTCTGCGGGCAACCTAAACTGTCCTTTTTAGCAAGTCGTTTGCACCGCGTCTAGAAGGAATGAACGATGACCATGGCGCGTCGCTCAGCCGCCAAGGAGGTCGACCAGCGCCGCGCGCTGGCTCGGGGACAGCCGGCGAAACAAGCGAATCAGCGTATTCTCCTCGTCGGAGAGTTCCCCGCGGAAGGTCGTCTCGAGGTACGGGAAGAGCGCGGGTTCCACGGCGCTGACGTCGGCGTCAGCGGGGATGCCGTTCAAGGAGTATTCGAGGCGGGCGAGGATCTCGGCGTTCATGCTGCGCCGGTACATCGCGGCCGCCTCGATAACACGCCGATGCAACGCGGGCGATAGCCGAAGCACAAACCTTTGCGACCGCTCTGCCGCGTCCATCACCTGCACCTGAGCGCTTGCCGAACCAAAGACGACCCATGCGACCGCAAACGCCGCACGGCCTAGCCGGAGTCGGTCGATAAGCCGGGTTCTGTCGCGGGCAACCATTCATCTGGGACGACCGTCACCGAATCGCCTCTTGCGGCCTACCCGAATCCGGCGCGGACCACGCCATCGGATTCCTATTTGGCCTTGCTCCGGGCGGGGATGCCTAGCCGGAATCGTTGCCTGATCCCGCGGTGCGCTCTTACCGCACCCTTTCACCCTTACCGGCACACGTCGCCGGGCTCTCGCCCAACGCCGTAGCAGGCGGTTTGCTTTCTGCTGCACTAACCGCAGGCTCACGCCCCCCAGGGATTACCTGGCGCCCTGTCCTGTGGAGCCCGGACTTTCCTCACGCCGCCCGAAGGCTGCGCGCGGTTGCCTGACCGACTCGCGGCACGGAGCGTAACACCGAGCAATCGACCGGCGCCAGCGGCCACGCCTCGAGCGCGCTCTCCCGGAACGCCTGTGTTCGAGTCAATCGGCATTCGAGGCCGTCAAGGCGAGATCGTAGAGTTCCGCCCTTGGTCGGCCGGTAATCCTCGACGCCAGCCGCGCGGCCTGAGCGGGCGGCAACTCCGCGGCCAGTGCCTTGACCACGTTGGCCGCGCCCGAGGCTGTGGTGTCGCCCTCCCGTGGCGCAGGGGCCGGCGCCAGCACGCAGGTGAACTCACCGCGATCGAGGACGATTCCGGACGCCAGTATTTCGTCGACCGTGCCAAACGACAGGGTCTCGAACCGCTTGGTGAGTTCACGGCAGATCAGGAGCGGCCGGTCGCCGGCGCCGCATGAGGCCAAGTCTCGAAGCGCGTCTCGCATACGGTGCGGTGCTTCGAAGAACACCACGGCTGCGTCCTCGACGAGCAGACGCTCAAGCGCGGCTCGCCGGGGTGCTGGCCGGGTCGGCAGGAAACCCTCGAAGCGGAACCGATTGACCGGAATCGGCGATGCCGCAAGCGCTGCCGTGACGGCACTGCAACCGGGGACCGGCGTGACCGGGATGCCGTGCCGCCAGGCCGCGCGGACGAGTTCGAATCCGGGGTCCGAGATGAGCGGCGTGCCAGCGTCTGACACCAAGGCGACGTCGGTACCACGGTCAAGCTCGGCGACCAGTCGCTCGGTCGCGCGCTCCTCGCTGTGGTCGTCCAAACGCATGAGGCGACCAGGTGCGGCGTCGACGTGCGCCAATAAGGCGCGGGTGCGTCTGGTATCCTCGCAGGCAACGATCGGCACGGCCTTCAGGATGTCCGTCGACCGCATGGTCACGTCCGCGAGATTGCCGATCGGCGTCGCCACGATGTACAACCGTCCCGCCATGCGCGCCTCGCCCATCGCCGATTCGCCAATCGCCGTGATGCCATTCATCGCGTGGTGCGTGGCTGGCGCAGCGATACTCGCGATGATCTTGACACTTGCCGCGTGCGAAAGCACGTCGCCCGAGACGGTCGTTGCCCCCTCGCCCGCCGAGGATCCTGTGCGCGCGATCCTCGACCGCGCCGACGCCGCCGCGAGCGCCCAAGAACGGGCACGCCTGTACCTGGCCGCGTTGACAACCACCTTTGAACACGGCGAGCTCGCCGCGGCACCGGGAATCGTCGCGCGGCTCGAACCTCTGGCCGGAGAGCTTGGCGACGCCGAGAGATTCCGCTACGGCGAAGTCGCCCTGGAGCTTGAACTGGCCAGCCCGTCGCCCGGCGATACCCGCGCCGCCGCCCTGTTGGCCCGGCTCCACCCCGCGACTCCGGAGGAGACCCTCGTCGTCGCGCGTCTCAGCGCACGTCTGCTGGCACGTCGGGCGGACAATCCCCGTGCAGCGGCGTTGGCCTGGATCGCGGTTGCCGAGCATGGCGCTGCCCAGGAGCAGGATGTGCAAAGGGCCACTGTGGAGACGTGGCGGCAACTCTCGCGCCTCACGCTTCTCGAGGCGAGCGACCTGGCTCGGCGCGCGCCGACCGACGTCGGCCGCACATGGGCAGCACTCGCAAGGCACGTCAACGAGGCGTTGACGGACGTCCTTCAGTTCCAGGCGTGGGAGGACTGGAAGGTCTCCCACCCGGGGCATCCAGCGGCCCGATTCCCGCCGCCCGGTTCACCACCGGACACCGGCAAACCACGAGCCCTCGCCCTTCTGATCCCTTTGAGCGGCCCGCTCGGCGGCGTCGGGCAAGCCGTGCGGGACGGCTTCTCGGCCGCACTCCTGCATGCTGAGGCCGCGGTTCGCGCCAACGTCGGCAGCAGGCCGGCCACCACCGTTCGCCTTTACGACACCAGCAGCATGGCGGCGACCGATGCGTACCACCTTGCCGTGACGGACGGGGCAGAACTGGTGATCGGTCCGTTGCGGAAGTCCGCGGTGGCGGAAGTCGCTGCTATTCCTCCGGCCGTGCCGATGCTCGCCCTGAACCACTTGGACGACGCACCGCATTCGGTGGCCGCGCGGATTCCGCAGTTGGCGCTGGCACCCGAGGATGATGCCTCGGCGATCGCCGCTGCGTTGACGGGCGACCGTGTGAGACGAATCGCGCTGTTCGACACCAGCGCGGCCTGGTCGGCAAGGGCCAAGGCTCGTCTCTTGGCGGAAGGCCGCGGCGTCGAGGTGGTCGCAACCGGACGGCTCGGATCCGGCGACGTCACCCCTATCGTCGGCGATGCTCTTGCCGTCACGCAGAGTACGCAGCGCCACGAGGAGCTCGCGCGATTGCTCGCGGTTGACGACCTGCAGTTCACACCAAGGCGGCGTGACGACGTGGACGCCGTGGTCGCGTTGGTCAGCGAGCAACAGCTGCTATTCCTGAAACGGGCCCTCGAGTACCATTTCGCTGGTGCCTTGCCGATCTATGCACCGTCCGCCGCGGTCGGTGCCTCACTGCGACCGATCGACGGCGTCCACGTCTGCGGCATTCCCTGGCAACTCCACCCCGACCGCCTGCGCGATGCCGCCGGACCGTTGCCCGCCAGTCGCGGCTCGTCAGCCCCTTGGTTTGCATTCGGCGTCGACGGCTTCCGCCTGGCCAACCAGTGGCGACGGCTGATCGCCAGGGACGCCCCCATCGCCGGCAGCACCGGCACGCTGCTACTCGGGCCGAACGGACGCATTCACCGCGAACTCGCCTGGGCGACCGTGCAAGGAGGTCGGCTGGTACCGAGGATCAACAGCCGAGATTAGCCGCCCTTGGGCGCTGGCCCCAAGCCAGACAGGACCCATGGAATGCTGTTGCCATATACAGTTGTTCGGGATATTTTTGCCCAGGTTGCTTAGCTGGCCTGTCTCCCTGATGCACCGCTTCCTGCTGCCATCGCATGTCGCCCGCGGCCGACGGGCCGAGCGGCGCGCCGAGCGTTACCTCGGGCGCCAAGGCTTGGCAACGGTCGCGCGGAACTACGCTCGCACGACGGGCGAGGTCGACCTCATCATGCTCGACGCAGAGCAGCTTGTGTTCGTCGAGGTGCGCTACCGTGGCCCGGGCGCGTGGTCGCGGCCACTCGAGTCCGTGGACCGCGCCAAGCAACGCCGCATCGCCCGGACTTGCGAGCTGTTCCGGCGTGACCACCCGGAACACCGATTCCGAAGCGTGCGGTTTGACGTGGTTGCAGCAACAAGGGGAAACTACGGTGTCGAGCTCGAATGGATTCGGAACGCTTTCGATGCGACGGAGTGCACTTGAGGCCAGCGTGGCTGCGCCCCGGCAAGAAGCACCGGCGACCGACGGCCAGAAAACTTGATCCACATGCAAACCAGAACCGCGGTCACGCAAATGTGTGCCAAGCTCGTTGCGGTGGTTCTCGCACTGGCCCTGGTCGGCGGCTGTCTGACACTGACCGGGGCCGACCCCACCAAGCGAACCCTTGGCAGGGTGATCGACGACGAAGCCGTCGAGCGCCTCGCCAAGCGTCACATCCGGTCCGCCGACGAACGCTTGACCGCAGGCCACATCAACGTCGTCAGCTACCACGGCGTGGTGCTTTTGACCGGCGAGGTCGAGACCGCGGCCCTCCGCGATCAGGCCGAGCGAGCGGTGGCAAACATCCGCAAGATCCGCACCGTCTACAACGACATCCAAGTCGGTGGCCCCAGCAATCTCGTCGCCCGGGCGAACGACAGTTGGCTTGCCACCAAGGTGCGCTCCGGCCTTACCGCCAGCGAGGAGGTCATGGTCACACGCATCAAGGTGGTGGCCGAGCGCGGGGTCATCTACCTGATCGGCGTCGTGCCACGCAGCCAAGGTGACGCGGCTGCGGAAATCGCGCGCGACGTGTTCGGCGTCAACCGGGTTGTCAAGGTGTTCGACTACCTGGACTAGGCACGTCGCCTGGCGGCGACGCGATCAAGGCGAACCACAAGCGGTCCGACACCCGCCAAGTTCCGACGGCCAGGAACGTCGCTCACATGGAACAAACCTTAACCCGTTGATTCGAGCAGGGCTGCCAAGCGGCGGCGTCCAGCAACGTCAGGTTGAAGCGTTTGGCCAGGCGTCGCAGGTGGCTGATCTGGCGGTCGCGGCGCTCGGCCTCGAAGTGCTCGATCTCCCGCGCGACGTATTCCTCATCCCGGGTCAGCATGGCGTAGACGAGGCGGCCGATCTGGAGCGCCGTGGCCTTGTTGGCGCGCCCGGCATCGAGGCGCCGCAGGCCAGTGAAAAGTCGGGCTCGCGCCGGGCACGACCGTTATAGCCTAACGCGCCACACTGTTCCCTCGCGACAGCGCCGTGGGCACCGCCGTGGAGACCTCACCTGCACAGATGAACCGCCCCGGCGGCGGGCTCGACGTGGGGTTGCCCGCGCCTTGTCCACGGTACCGCTCCCCGTTGACCGGAGGTGCTGCGGGCAAGGGATGGAGAACCCTCCGACAACGGCCGCCATCGGCGACCAGCCGCCCAAACAAACATCGCCCCTTCGAATCCATGCAACGAGGCGCATCCGGCACAACCAGGCGGCGCCCAATGAAATGGGCGATGTTTCATTCGGTGTCGATACGGCCGACCACGGCGGAAGAGCGCGATGTTCGGTGCGGAGCCGGTCCAGGCCGACTCACATGAAAAGGGCGATGTTCTGTCCGTGTCGAGCGCCATCGGAAACTGCCCCGTTGCGACACGTAGACCCCCTGCGACATTGAAACTGATCCCCCGCCGGATCGATGGCACTGCGGTTGGTCCCGCGCCGACCTTGGCGATGGCGAGCGATCGTCCATGACGACGGCTGTGCCAAGGCCTGGCCGAGGCGTTGAGCACAACGGCCCGCCACGCGGTCGTACATGATGAGCGGCAACGTTGGCCTCGGCCCTGCCCCGGGGCCGGGGCACCATTCGGGCGATGTTCCCGTCGGAGCCCAAGGAGCCCACGCGGAGTGACGCGACCGAAGACGCCAGCCGCCTCGGGGAGCTCAAGAACGCTACCCGGGGCTACGCCCAGATCGAGGCGGACCGCGAAACGGCTTGTACAAGGAACCGCGGTCACTTGACGACGGTCAGCTTCGGCCCGCCCGGGCGCGGTCGCGGTGTCTCCGGCGGCGAATCGTCGCTCGTCGCATCCTCGGCCTCGAAAGCCATCCCCATGCCACTCTCGCGCGAGTAGACAGCCACGACTGCGCCGACCGGCGATCGAACGTGGATCGGCTCGCCGCCGAATCGGCAGTCCACGTCCAGCCAGTCGTCGCCGATCGCCAAGTTACGTGTTGCGCCGGCGGAGACGTTGAGTACCAGTTTGCCGCTCTCTGCGCGGTCCACGGGCGCTTGCACGCCAGGGATGCTGCAATCGACCACCAAGTGCGGTGTTTGGCTGTTGTCCGCGATCCACTCCACCAGGGCGCGCACGAGGTACGGCCTGACCGAGGTCATTCGCGCATTTCGAGCTCAAGCTCCGTCAAGCTGTCGCGGAAGGACTGACGCGTGAACATCTTCTGCATATAACGCGTGATCCCGCGTGTTTGCCGTTCGGGCAACTCGATCCCCACATGGTCCAGGCGCCACAGGATGGGCGCCACGCAGCAGTCCACCAGGCTGAACTCTTCATTGAAAAAGAACGGCTTCTCGGTGAATATCGGCGCCGCAGCCACGATGCTCTCGCGCAAGGTCTGGTGGGCCCGGGCCAAGACCCGTTGGCCGCCCTTGCCCCGCATCAACAACGTCATGTTCGCGCTCCAGTCCTTGTCGACGCGGTACATGAGCAAGCGGCTCTGGGCACGCGCAACCGGATAGACCGGCAGCAGCGGCGGATGCGGAAACCGTTCGTCCAGGTACTCGATGATCACCGCGCTCTGGTAGAGCACCAATTCCCGGTCCACCAACGTCGGCACCGTGTTGTACGGGTTGACCTCGCCGAGCTGACGGGGTAGTCGACTCGGGTTGACGTCCTGGATGTCCACCGTGACGCCTTTCTCGGCCAGCACCATGCGCACGGCGTGACTGTGGTGGTCGCGCGGGTCCGAGTACAGTGTCATCGACGTCCGCCGGACGGGATTCAAGTCCAACTGCATACCCTCGCATGGAACAATAGCCAAAGGGAGCGAAGCGACCGGGCGCCGTTGTTCCATGGGAGGACGGCGAGGCTCGGCCGGAGGCCCGGCCCGCGCACAGCCTCAGCGACGCGCGGGGACGCCTCCCAGGCGCTCATGCGGTCAATGCACATCCTTCCAGTACTCGCGGTTGAGCATCGTCGCGAACACGAAAAGCAAGGCCAGGAAACCCAAGACCCAGTAGCCGAGCCGATGGCGGTCAGCACGACCCGGGTCGCCGACGTAGTGCAGGAAGTTGGCGATGTCGTAGGCGGCCTGATCGAACTCCTCCTCGCTCATCGAACCCGTGCCCGGTTCAACCTCGATGAAGCTGCAGTTCCTCTCCCGTTCGACCGCGCCTTCCCCTTCTCGAACGAGGGCAACGACGGCGTCCTCGCCGTCGAGTATGTCGATCGGCCTATACCCCCGGCAGTCCTCCACGGGCGTGCCTTGCAGGTCCATCAACACGTGAGGCATGCCGATGTTCGGATAGACGCGGTTGTTGACCCCGAACGGCCGCGCCTCGTCGACATAGAAGCTCTTCAGCATGTTGTACACCCAGTCCGTACCCCGCACGCGGTCGACCATGGTGAGATCCGGCGGTGCCGCGCCGAACCAGTTCTTCGCGCTCTCCGGGGCCATGGCCGTCTCCATCAAGCCGCCGATCTGCTGATCGGTGAACACGAGGTTCTCGAGCGCGACCTTGTGCGGAATGCCGAGGTCGTCGGCCGTGCGTTCATAGCGTTGGAACTTGAGCGAGTGACAACCGATGCAGTAGTTCATGAACAACGCCATGCCACGCTGCAGGGATGGCTTGTCCTCGAGATTCGGGGTCATCGGTTCAAGTTCGACCGTCGACTCCGCAGCGACCGCCGAGAGCCCAGCCGCCAGGCAACAGAGCCACACCGCGGCCGAGCGCATCGCCGTTTTCATGTCACACGCTCCGGCGGCGGTTTCGTCTTTTCGATGCGCGTATACCAAGGCATGAGGAGGAAATAGGCGAAGTAGATGATCGTGCCAATCTGCGCGACCGCGGTCGTCAGCGGTGTCGCATGGATGGTCCCGAGGTAGCCAAGCACGAAGAAGCTCAGCACGAATAGCGCCAGCATGACCTTCGAGATCCAGCCCTTGTAGCGCATCGACTTCACGGGACTGCGGTCCAGCCACGGCAGCATCATCGGGATCAGGATCGCCGCGCCCATGACCACGAGGCCCCAGAATTTCGCGGTCAGGCCGAAAAGCGGGAAGGTCGAGGCGCGCAGCATCGAGTAGAACGGCGTGAAGTACCAGACCGGCGCGATCAGTTCAGGCGTCTTCAACGGATCCGCCCGTTCGAAATTCGGCTTCTCGAGAAAGTAGCCGAACATCTCGGGCGCGAAGAACACCACGGCGCAGAAAACGAACAGGAAGACGACCGTGGCCTGGAAGTCGTGCACGGTGTAGTAGGGATGGAACGGGATACCGTCTTTAGGCTTGCCGCGTTCGTCCTTGTTGTCCTTGATTTCGATGCCGTCGGGGTTGTTCGACCCGACGTGGTGCAGTGCCACGATGTGCAGAAAAACCAGTCCAACGAGAGCGAGCGGCAGCGCGACCACGTGCAGCGCAAAGAACCGGTTCAGCGTGATCTCGGACATCAGGTAGTCGCCACGCACCCATTCCATGAGGTCCGGGCCGACGAACGGTATCGCGCCGACCAGTGAAACGATGACTTGGGCACCCCAGAAGGACATGTTGCCCCAAGGCAGCAGGTAGCCGAAGAAGCCTTCCATCATCAGCACGAGGTAGATCCCCATGCCGATGAGCCACAGCAGTTCCCGCGGCGCGCGGTAGGAGCCGTAGGCAAGCGCCCGGAACATGTGCAGATAGACCACAACAAAAAACGCCGAGGCGCCGGTCGAGTGCAGGTAGCGGATGATGTCGCCGTATTCGACGTCCCGCATGATGTACTCCACCGAGGCGAACGCACCCTCGCCACTCGGCACGTACGACATCGTCAGCCAGATGCCGGTCAGCAACTGGATGCCGAGTACGACGGTCGCAAGAATCCCGAAGTAGTACCAGAAGTTGAAGTTCTTCGGTGCGTAGTACTTGGTGGCGTGATACTCCACCGTTTCCGTCAGCGGCAGCCGCGCGTTCAACCACGACAGCAGTCGCGGCAAAGCCCGCACCGGAGGCGATTCAGCCACTAACACCCTCCTTCGCGTGTTGGACGGCTACTTGGTTTGTTTGACCGCGGTCCAGCTATACAGTCAGGTTGCATTTTCCTTACCCGTTGGGCGTCCGTGCTACTGGGGGCAACACCGCCAGTCAAGCGGTGCTTTCGTCCACGCCGACGATGATCTCCGTGTCCGACAGGTAGGAATGGGGCGGCACGTCCAAGTTGTCCGGTGCCGGCACGCCACTGACCACGCGCCCCGCAAGGTCGAAGCGTGAGCCGTGACAGGGACAGTAGAAGCCGCCTTGCCACTCCGGATCGAACGGCTCCGGCTTGATCTCGCCGTGGTACTTCGGCGAGCAGCCGAGGTGCGTACAGATTCCGAGGTATAGGCCGATTTCCGGCTTCCGGGATCGCCAAGGGTTGCGAGCGTACGCGGGTTGGCGGTCGAGGTTCTCGGAGTCGGGGTCCGCAAGGTCGGCCAGGTTTTCCTCGCGCTCGAGTTGGCGCACGTCCGCCGCGCTCCGCCCAACCACGAACACCGGCTGCCCGCGCCACGCGGGTATCGGGCCTAGCATTTCGCCAGCCTTGAGTCGGGACACGTCGATGGTCACGGGAGCGCCTGCCGCGCGCGCCTTGGCACTCGGCATCCAGGCCTTCACGAAAGGCACCGCCGCGCCGAACGCACCGACCGCCGCGGTCGCGGACGTCGCCGCGATCAAGAAATAGCGTCGAGGCCGATTCTCGGGCGTTCCGGGCACGTTCGCCTCATCTGGACTCACGGGATTTGCCACACGTCGATCACTTGCTTGGACGCCTTAGGACGCTAGTGTACCGTCTCGGAAATACGTTGACGGTTGGAACGCCGTTCGGGCTCGCACTGTCGGACGCGAGGCGAGGATGTGCCGCCGTCAAAACAAGCACTTGGGCGGATTCCGTCATCGTGCTTCGTTGCGGCAGAAACGTTGTGGCACTTGTCTGGCGGCACACTAGCGGACCGTCTCGGAAATACGTTGACGGCTGGAACGCCGTTCGGGCTCGCACTGTCGGACGCGAGGCGAGGATGTTGCGGCAGAAACGTTGTGGCACTTGTCTGGCGGCACACTAGCGCTTCGAGTATTGCGGTCGCTTGCGGGCTTTGCGCAGACCTACCTTCTTGCGTTCGACCTCGCGGGCGTCGCGCGTCAACAAACCGGCTTCACGCATGGGCTTGCGCAGCCCTTCGTCGTAGTCCACCAGTGCCCGGGCGATCCCATGGCGAATCGCGCCCGCTTGACCGGAGCCGCCTCCACCTCGAACCGTCACGGTGACGTCGACGTTGTCGGCAACACCGGCGATGTTGAGCGGTTGGCGGACCACCATGCGCGCGGTCTCCCGACCGAAGAACTCATCCAAGGACCGCCGATTGACGAGAATGCGGCCGGTGCCGGCTCTCAAGAAGACGCGGGCCGCGGCGGTCTTGCGCCGTCCGGTGCCGTAGTTCGTATCGGGCATGGCCTCGTTTGACTCCTAAGGTTGCTGGAGGACGCTACAGTTCGAGGGCTTGCGGCTGTTGCGCCGCGTGCGGGTGCGATGGCCCTGCATAGACCTTCAGCTTGCGCAGCATCGCGCGCCCGAGCGGATTGCGCGGCATCATCCCCTTGACGGCGGCTGTCAGAACCCGCTCCGGGTGCTCCGCGCGCATTTTGCCAAGTGGCGTCGCCTTGATACCGCCCGGGTATCCCGAGTGTCGATAGTAGATCTTGTCCTGTTCCTTCTTCCCCGTGACACGCACTTTTTCGGCATTGACGACGACGATATAGTCGCCCGTGTCGACATGCGGCGTGTACTCGGCCTTGTGCTTCCCGCGCAATCGACGTGCGATCTCCGATGCGAAGCGGCCCAAGGTCTTGCCCTCGGCGTCCACGACATACCAGTCGTGTTGCGCGTCTTCGCGACGCGTGCTCACGGTCTTCATCGGCGGGTGGGTGGCCAAAAAAATTGGTGCGCAAGTTTACGCGGCTGCCGATAGGCGGACAACCCCGA
>LXNJ01001639.1_pt1 | contig 12981 bp, 11 predicted proteins | sample 809081 | NCBI WGS metagenome assembly LXNJ01 (sample SAMN04870510, study PRJNA318959) | sponge metagenome | biome: sponge; feature: marine sponge reef; material: water | host: Petrosia ficiformis | place: Greece: Milos, Mediterranean Sea | collected 2013-05-29 | depth 5-7 m
TCTTCTTCGCCGAAATGGCAAAGCACCGCATCCCGGACCATTGACTTCAGATCATCCCGGTCTTCTCCCTGGGTGAAAATTCCGTAGCCCAAAGCCCGGGCGTCATAGCCGCCTTCTACTGCTTCGGTAACCTCGAAAACGACTTCGCTCGGCGTCATGAGTGCTCCCGATTCGTTGAGAATAGACTTCGAAAAACCTGGCAAGGAATGACGAAGTAAACCAATACGGAGGGACACCCGAGTAATCAGACTCGCCTAAAATCGAGCCGCATTCTCATTCAAAAATGGTGGGGTGGCGGGAATCCGATCTCGCATCCGCCAGGCTTCCGTCGTGAGCTTCTACGCGCGCCTATTCATCGAGTTGCGCACTCTTAACGATGTATCCGCCGGACTTTTTGTCGAATTCCAGTTTCAGCATCCCGCGGGCTTTCGCGTCTTCGAGCAAGTGTTTGAACGTTTTGTATCCATGATAGGATTCGCTGAATCCCGGCTTGCGGCGTTTCAGGGCCTGCTTCACCATCGATCCCCAGACTTTCTCTTCCTCGCCCCGCTCCCGGGACAAGTCCTCGGTCGTCTCCAGGACCAGATTGAGCCCTTCCAGCCGTTTTTCCTCTTCGCCGTCGACGACTTTCTTTCTTCCGGCGCGGGCGGCCGGCCGCTTCCGTTTGGCTTTTCCCTGTTTATCGGATTCGCGCATCAAGTCGTCGTAATAGATGAACTCGTCGCAGTTCGAGGTCAGCAAGTCGGAGGTCGAGTTCTTCACGCCGACGCCGACTACCACCTTGTTGTTCTCGCGCAGCTTGCTGACCAAAGGCGAAAAATCGGAATCGCCGCTGATAATCACGAAAGTATCGACGTGCGACTTGGTATAGCAGAGGTCCAATGCATCGACGACCATGCGAATGTCGGCGGAGTTCTTGCCGGACATTCGGACGTGCGGTATTTCGATCAACTCGAAGGCCGCCTCATGCATGGGAGCCTTGAATTCCTTGTAGCGCGCCCAGTTGCAATACGCCTTCTTGACGACAATGCTGCCCCTGAGCAATAAGCGCTCCAGCACTCTTTGAATATCAAAATCCGAGTATTTGGCGTCGCGCACGCCAAGGGCGATATTTTCGAAATCACAAAACAGAGCCATGTTCTGAATCGTGCTTTTTTCGGTCATTTGAACTCCTGTCTTATCGGCGGCGCAAGGCGCCGCAAGTATTGTATTCTGGTGGAGGCGGCGGGAATCGAACCCGCGTCCGCAAGGCTTCCGTCGTGAGCGTCTACGCGCGTAGCCGGTGGAAAGGGTTTCGCCCGGTCTCAAGCCCACCGGCGGGCCATCCTCCGGGCTAGTCCGATTCGATTTCGCCTAGCAGGCTCCGGACCGAAACCTGGGTCGGCTAGTCCGCATCATGACGCTCCACACCTCCCCCGCGGACGAGGCGAGGGGGAACGCTCGCTAGCGTTTAAGCAGCGAGAGCCAGCTCGTTGTCGGCTGGTGTGATTTTGCCACATTGATAACGGGGCCAAGTGGCGTCCCCGGCGCGCAGCTCAGACTTCAAATCCTCCCGTCGAAGCCAGATCGCCCCCATAAGATATGATACCGAGGCTTCGGAGCGGCGATCATCGCCCCGGGCCCGTTTCGTATACGCTATTTACGTCTCTTCCACATTTCGGGATAGAAGACATAGCTCAGATACGCGGCGGGAAGCAGGAATACCAACCATATCCACAGCAGCCAGCCCTCGAAGGCTCCCGGCCAGGTGGCGCCAATGGCCAAACCGAACGCGGCCAACGAGAGTTTCAGCAGACTCACCTGCCACCAGCGCATCGTGTAGTCCTTGAACATGTTCATCATCCCCGGTTCCTCTCCCTCAGCGCGCGCTCAATCTCGCGGTTCGCGTCGCGTTTTTTCAGCTCTTCCCGGCGGTCGTGGAACTTCTTGCCCTTGCCGACGCCAATCTCCACCTTCGCGCGGCCCCGGGCGAAATACATCTTCATCGGCACGAGCGTCATGCCCCGTTCGTTCACGCGTCCGATGAGGCGGCCTATCTCGCGCTTGTGGAGCAGCAGCTTTCGCCTGCGCGTGGGCTCGTGATTGTTAATGTTGCCGTGCCCGTAGGGGCTGATGTGGCAATCGACCAGCCATGCCTCGCCGTCGATGATGTCGCCGAAGCTCTCCTTTAAGTTCGCGCGGCCCTCGCGGAGCGCCTTCACCTCCGTGCCCGTGAGCACGAGGCCCGCCTCATAAGTCTCATCGATCGCATAATCGGCGCGGGCGCGCCTGTTCTCCGCAACGATTTTTATGCCGCCCGCCATCACGAAACCTCACGAATCTCAGGAAAAAGAAAAAGGAGCGCATCGCTCCCCAGGTTCCCTTGTCATCGAGAAACAATATAGCCCTTCGCGTGATTTTTCGCCACCAGGGAAATTTCATAGGGGAATCGTGAGTGAGACGAATCAGAAACCTTGCCGTTTGGGGCCGTTGAAAATGTCCTTGAGTGGGTAAAGTCAGCCCCCTTGAAAGGGAAACCCCATAAAGTCAATCCCCCTACCCCCCCTTGTCAGGGGGCAAGAAAAAGCAAAACCCCCTCCACCCGGCGGGGGCGCATCGCCTTTTTATACCCCCCTGACAAGGGGGGGTAGGGGGGGTCGTTTTCCAGTCGAGCGGGGCGTCTCCTCTATCCTCGAAAAGGAGACTTATCCAACAACCCCGCTCCGGAAACTCAGCGGCGTCTCCCCCGTCTGGGGGCCGCTTTTCCCTTCTTCCTGCGTTGGGGAACGGGGGATTTCTCCTTGCGGGAGCGGCGCGTGCCCGCAAGGCCCGCCGCGCGGCGCGACTGCGCTGCATCGCCAACCAACTCTCTCGTCCCGCCCGCCATCAGCTGGAACGTGACGCGCCGCGAGGCCAGATCCACGCCCTCGACCCGCACGGTGACGGGATCGCCCAGGCGGAACCTCCGGCCCGTCCTGCGGCCCAGCACCGCGTGCTCCTCGGGAATGAAGCCGTAATAGTCATCCGTCATGAATTCGAGCGGGACCATGCCCTCCACGAAAACATCTTCCAGTTCCACGAATATCCCGAAATTCGCGACGCCCGAGACATGGCCGCGAAAGCGCTCGCCCACTTTATCCCGCATGAAGAGCGCCTTCATGAAATCCACCATCTCGCGCGAGGCGGCTTCCGCCGTCCGGTCTCTTTCTGAAATATCGCCGCAGAGGGCGGCGAGCGGCTTGGCTTGCGGCTTTCCGCCGTCGCCGCGCATGAGCCTCCCAAGCCTTCTGTGGACGCACAGGTCCGCATAGCGGCGAATGGGCGAGGTGAAATGCGTGTAGCGCTCAAAACCCAGGCCGAAGTGGAGAGCGGGCGCCGCCTCATAGCGCGCAAGTTTCATGCTTCTGAGCGCGGCGAAATTCACGTAGCGCTCCATGTCGGAACCACGCACGGCGTCGAATACCTCCTGAAACCCGCCGGGGCGCGCGAGCGCTTCCAAGCGAGGCGCTTTCAAGCCCAGCTTGGAGAGGATCGCCCTCAGGCCCTCCAGGTTCTCTTCCGCGGGCGGCTCATGAACACGGAAGACCGAAGCCCCGCCCGCATCGGCGAGAAATTCCGCCACCGCCCGGTTCGCCGCCAGCATGCATTCCTCGATAAGACGATGCGCGGATGTTCTGGGCGCGCGCGCAATACCCGTCGGCATACCCTCCTTATCGAGCAGCACCTGGGCTTCGGGCAGGTCGAAATCGAGACTCCCCCGGCGCATGCGCACCGAGTGGAGCTTCTCCGCAAGCGCCGATAGTTCGCGGAGAGGCTCTTCAAGTTCGCGGGCGCTTTCCATCTCATTCTCCTCCGGAATCTCCCCGCCTTCCAGAACGGCCGCCGTGCCGCGATAGGTCAAAGAGGCGCGCGAGCGAATACGCGCGAAGGTGAGGCGCATCCCCGATTGATTCCCGTATCGGTCGAAATCGATGAAGACGCTTAAGGTTCTGCGCACGGCCCCCTCCCGCAACGAGCACACCTCGCCCGTCAGGCGGGGCGGCAGCATGGGCACAGCCCGATCCGGTAGATAGACGCTCACCCCGCGCTCGAGGGCTTCTTTGTCAATCGCGCCGCCTCCCTTCACGTAATGGCCCACGTCGGCGATGTGCACACCCAGGCGGCAGCCGCCGAACTTGAGTTTTTCTATCGAAACCGCGTCGTCGCGGTCGCGCGCGTCGAAAGGATCGATGGTGAAAGCGCACAGGTCCCGCAAATCCTCCACACCCTCCGGGAAGGGAGTATCCTCCCCCGGCGGGGATATGCTCTTTTCCTCATCCAGCACCTTTTTGGGGAAATCCTCGCGTATCCCGTGCTTGGCGAGCACCATCCGTCCCTCGGCGGCGGGGTCCTCGGGATAGCCGAACGACCGCAAAACCCGCCCTCTGGCGGGCTCCTTCTGGGCCGGATAGCGGGTGATCTCGACTTCCACCCATTCGCCGCGCCTGGCTCCTTCCCGGCTCCCCGCGCCCAGCACCACCAGGTGCGGTATGCGCTCCTGCTGCGGCTCCACCCAGGCGCTCCGGCCCTCGACGCAGAGCCTGCCCACCAGAGTTTCGTGCGCGCGTTCGATCACGTCGAGCACGCTGCCCTCGCGCCGCCCGTCAGGATGGACCTTCTCCACCCGGGCGGATACCACGTCGCCGTCCATCGCGCCCCGGGTCCGGGTTTTCTTGATCATGATGTCGAGGGGTTTTTCATCGCTCTCGTCCCGGCTCGGTGCGACGAATCCGTAGCCCTGCGCGTGTCCCCGGAATACCCCCTGATAGATGGAGAGGGAACCCGGCGTCGAATAACGCCCACGAACGCGGACGAGCGCGCCCTCTTCCGCCATGGCGCGCAGGCGTTTTCTGAGCGCAGGCCGCGCATTGGAGGGCACATCGAGCAGGCGCACGAGTTCGCGCACGGCCATCGGCCTGTCTTCTTCGGCGATCAGGCGGAGTATCTTCTTGTCGCCTGGAATCGCGTCTGGTTTTCGCTTCACGAGCGAGCCGGCTTATTCCGCTTCACGGGAGGAAATCTGGTGGCAATCCACGATCTCGCCTTCGGCGAGTTGCACGCAGGTCAGGCGCCCGCCGGTGACGGCGCGCGTGTCGATGCCCAGATAAAAGGGGAGCTCGTTTTTCATTTCCCACCCCGGCGTGTGCCCGAATACGACGGGCTTTCCGAAATCGTATCCCGCATGGAGAAACTCCTCCCGTATCCAGACCAGATCCATCGGGTCCTGGCGGTCGATGGGAACGCCCGGCCTCAGGCCCGCATGCACGAAGATGAACCCGCGGCTCGTATGAATCCAATCGAGGGCATTGAAGAATTTCAAATGCTCAGGCGGCACCAGAACATCGCCTCCCTCATCACGGTAGTTCTCCAGCGTCGCATCACCGCCGTTCATGAGGTAAACGCCCTGATAATAGCTCCCGCCGCCTGCGAGATAATCCAGGAGCATGTCCTCATGATTGCCCCGCAGGAAAACAGCTTTTGGATATTCGCGCTTGAAGCGGAGCAGCAAATCGACCACGGCCTTCGAATCGCGCCCCCTGTCGATGTAATCGCCGAGAAAGACGATCTCGTCCTCCTCCTGGAAAGGCACGCGCTCCACCAGGGCTTCGAGCATGTGAATCTGGCCGTGGATGTCGCCGACCGCGTAGAGGTTGGACATGGCGAACGTGCGCCTCCGCTACTTGAGCTCGCCCCAGTTATCGCCCGTGCTCACGTCCACGTCGAGGGGTACGCGTAATGGCATCGCACCGCGCATCTCCTCTGTGACGAGGGCGGAGACGCTTTCGATTTCTGCGGGCGGTATCTCGAACAAGAGCTCATCGTGCACCTGAACGAGCATGCGCGCTTCTTTTTCTTCGCTCTTCAGGCGATCGGCGATGGCAATCATCGCGAGCTTGATGATGTCGGCGGCGCTGCCCTGGATCACCGAGTTCACCGCCGTCCGTTCGGCGGCGTTTTTCGCGTTGCGGTTCCGGCTGTTCAGATCGGGGAGATACCTGCGCCGCCCCATGATGGTGGAAACGTAGCCGCGCGTTCTGCCGCTCTCGATGGTCTCTTCCACGAAGGCGGGCACGGCGGCGAATCGCTCGAAATAGGTGTCGATGAACGAGCGTGCTTCTGACTGCGGGATGCCGATGGTCTGGGAGAGACCGAAGGGCCCCTGCCCGTAGATAATCCCGAAATTCACCGCCTTGGCGACGCGGCGCATCTCGGAGTCCACCCCGTCGAGGTCAACGCCGTAGACGGCCGAGGCGGTGGTGGCGTGAATGTCCTCTCCCTTGCCGAAGGCGTCGACGAGGGCCGGGTCGTTCGTGAAATGCGCCAATACCCTCAGTTCGATCTGGCTGTAATCCGCGGATAAGAGTTTCCATCCCTCCTCGGGCAGGAAGGCCCGGCGAATCTGGCGGCCCAGATCCGTGCGGATAGGGATGTTCTGCAGATTGGGGTCCGAACCGCTCAGGCGGCCCGTGGCGGCGACCGTCTGGTTGAAGCGCGCGTGGATGCGGCCCGTCCGGGCGTTCACCAGTTCGGGCAGGGTATCCACGTAGGTGCTCTTGAGCTTGGAGAGCTGTCTGAAACTCAGGATTTCCTGGGGCAAGGGGTGCTGAGGGGCCAGCCGCTCCAGTGTGTCGATGTCGGTGGAAGGCCCCGTTTTCGTTTTCTTGAGCACGGGCAGGTTCAGCTTTTCGAACAGGATGACGCGCAGCTGCTGAGTGGAGTTGATGTTGAACTCCCCGCCCGCCAGCCCGTGGATTTCGCTTGTCATTTGCTCGAGGCGCGCTTCGAGCTCCTTGCCCATGTTCTGCAGGAACTCCCGATCCAGCCGGATGCCCGCGCGCTCCATTTCGAGAAGCACGCGCAGGAGCGGGACTTCCAGTTCCTTGAACAGGTTCACGAGACCATCACTTTTCAGTTGCGGTGCCATCTCCAGGGCCAGGCGATATGTAATATCCGCATCCTGGCAGGCGTAAGGGGCCGCCGCCTCGACCGGCACGTGGGAGAAGGGAATCTCCTTGGCGCCCTTGCCGCAAAGATCGGCGTATTTGATGGTCGTCACCCCGAAATACTCCAGCGCCAGATGGTCCATCCCGTGGCTCCTGCGGCTGGAGAGCAGGAGGTAGGAGGCGAGCATGGTGTCGAACAAGGGGCCGCAAACCTCGCAGCCGGCCTCTTTGAGCACCGCGATGTCGTATTTGATGTTCTGGCCGATTTTCTCGATTTGAGTCGATTCAAGCAGCGGCGAGACTTCACGGAGCACGTCTTCGAGCGCAAGCTGGGGGCCCGAATCCATCGTCTCATGCCCTACCGGGACGTAGAACGCGCGGCCTGCAGCGGCGGAGAAGCTGAAGCCCACGATGTGCGCCTGCATGGGATCGAGCGAGGTGGTCTCCAGATCGAACGCGAAGCGCCCCGCCTTTTCGAGTTCTGCGATCATCGACCGCAGATCTTCCTGCGTTCTGATGACGTGATAATCGCGCTCCTCCTCTACGGCTGGAGTTGCCGCCTCCTCTGCCGCGGCTTCTTCCGCCTCTGTTGCGCTGTAGCCGGGGAGTTGTTCGACGATGTTCTTGAATTCCAACTCCTCGAGGAAGAGTTTCCTGCCCGCCTCGATATCGGCGTCGCCCAGACGGCAAGATTCCAGGTCCCCTTCGAGCGCCAGGTCGCGCTTGATGGTGCAAAGCTGTCGCGAGAGCTTCGCCATCTCGACGTTTTCCTCGATGTTCTCGCGTTGCTTGGGGCGTTTTATCTGATCAGTAGATGCGAGCACCTCCTCGAGCCCGCCGAACTGCTGGATGAGGGCGACGGCTGTTTTCTCCCCGATGCCGGGCACGCCCGGAATGTTGTCCGCCGTATCTCCCATGAGCGCCTGGATATCCACGAATTTTTCGGGCGGCACGCCCCATTTCGCTTCGATCTCGGCAGGCCCCATCTCCTCGTCCTTCATCGGGTCCCAGATGCGCACGTTTTCAGTAACCAACTGGGCGAAGTCCTTATCCGCCGTCACCAGGACGACCTCGTAGTCCTCCGTTTCGGCGCGTGCGGCCAGCGTGCCGATGATGTCGTCGGCCTCGGCACCGACCTGTACGAGCAGGGGAATGCGCAGCACCTCGACCACGCGGTGCATGTAGGGGATCTGCTCGACCAGGTCTTCGGGTGCTGCGTCACGGTTTCCCTTGTAGGCGGGGTATATCTCGTGGCGGAACGTGGGCTCGGGGCGGTCGAAGGCGATGGCGACGTACTCGGGCGCTCGCTCGCGTATCACCTTCAGGAGCATTCGGGCGAAGGCCAGCGTGCCGCCCGTGGGCACGCCCTTCGAGTTCGAAAGACGCTGGCGCATCGTGCCGTAATAGGCCCGGAACATGTAGCCCGAGCCGTCGATGAGATAGATCTCTTTTTTTTCTTCCGTCATGTCTCAACGCGTGAAAGAGGGAAGGGGGCGGTCCGGCCCCAAGTTTGCACGGAAGCGCTTTTCCCGCAACCCGCAACGGCGAACCCCTGCTCGCCTTGGCTTGTGGGTTTCTGCGGGCGGCCCGTCCGGTCGCGGGTGAAGCTCGATGAATGCGGACACCCGCAAGTTTCAGAGGTGGAGGAGTGCCGATAATTACAAGGCGCAATGGTTCCCGGAAGTAAAACAGCCGTTTCGCCGGTTATCCGATGACCTCGTCTCCCGTAATGGCCGCTTCGCCATAAACTTCGGGGTTAAAGACATCATACGGCCGCTTGCCGGCGATAAAACGCTCGATATTCATCACCGTACGCAAGGCCATCTCCTCGCGCGTCTCGCGGCCTGCGCTGCCCATGTGCGGGGTAAGAACGACATTGGGCAGATCTTTAAGCCCCGCTATCGGTCCTGGATTCGGTTCGGGTACCTCGGTCTGATAGACGTCCAGCCCGGCGCCCCGAATTCGCTTTTCTCTCAGGGCTTTCTCCAGGGCCGCCTCGTCCAGAACGAGGCCACGTGAAGTGTTGATCAGGATGGCGCTCGGCTTCATGAGAGAGATGAGGTGTTCATCGATGAGACCCACCGTGTCTTTGGTGAGCGCCGGGGTCAATGCGATGAAATCCGCCTCTCTGAACAAATCGTCCAGGGTGCGGAATTCGGCGGAACCGAGAACGAATTCCTCCGCCGGGCTCAGGGGGGTGCGCTTGTTGTAGATAATGCGCATATCGCAGGCGGCGGCCTTGCGCGCCACCAGTTGCCCGATCCGGCCCATCCCGACGATCCCGAGCGTCTTGCCGAAGAGCCGCGTACCCATGAAAGCCATCGACTGATTCTGCCGCCAGCGGTCCGCTCGGAGGAACGTATCCGCCTCCGGCAATCGCCACGCCGTCGCCATCAAAAGAGCAAAAGTGAATTCCGCGGTTGTTTTCTGGGTCATGCTTTTTTGCCCCGAGACCGGAATGTTGCGCCGCGTCGCCGCTGCAAAATCGATGAACTTCGCTGATCCATGCATGACGGAGACGAACTGCAACTCTTTCGCCGCGTCGAACACTCGCTCGTCAAAGGGAATTTCCCCGATGCCGAACAGAATGTGTTTGTCGCGCACGGCTTCAAGCAACTCTGATTCCGGAATCATGCGGTCGACATGCGGATATGTGGTCACCTCGCCCAGAGTGTCGAGCTTGGCGGCAGCGGCTTCCGGAATCGGTTGAGGCACAAAAATTCTTTTCATGATTTCCCTTTCAATGATTGGGGCGCCGAAAAAAACGAACATAAAGGAAACAATTCGGCCATATCTGCATGCGCGCCAGCCGTCCTCAATTCTGACCTGATCGGCGGCTTCCGGCTAATCGATTTCGAGGCAGAAGAGTATGAAGGGCGGTTTGCTCATTCCCGAGAGCTGCCCAAGCATGGTTCCGGCTGCGCCGCCGGGGGTCGCAGACACGATCTGCTCATGCCCGCCGACGATGACCCGGCCGCCATCCACCCCTGCACGCTCATACCAGGACTCAACGAAGACGGTATGGATGGATGCAATGTACACGTTATCCGCCCGGCCCGCGAACCGCCCTGCTCCGTATCTAGCGGCATCGGGCATACCTGGAAGTGTGGCGCGATTCCTTCGCCATCAGAAAGAATTCCCCTTTCCCTCTCCCCCGCGTCCTTGCTATCCTACTCAAGTTCGGGGCGTCTATTCATGAAGCCCTAATGCTACCGACGAGGAGATTCCATCCATGTCCGCTGGATGCTGCGACGATTCAGATCAAATCAAAAGCGCGGTTCGCGAGCTTTATGCGAAGGTCGCCGCGGGCGAGGTTTCCTGTTGCGGGGACTCAGATGCCGAGATGCCTATGGGCGCCGATAACGTCCAAAGCATCGGATATGCGAAAGATGCCGTGGAGGAGCTTCCTCGTGACGTTCTGAGCGCCAACGCGGGATGCGGGAATCCCATTGCGGACGCTCATCCCAAGCCGGGCGAGACTGTGCTGGACTTAGGCTCGGGCGCGGGGCTGGACTGTTTTCTTGCCGCGAAGGAGGTGGGGCCGCGCGGAAGCGTGGTCGGCCTCGACATGACGGACGCCATGCTGGAGAAAGCGGAGAAAAACAGACAAAGGCTGGGCGCTCAAAACGTCTCGTTCAGAAAGGGCGAGATGGAGGACATGCCGATTGAAGACGCCTCGGTCGACATCGTCATCAGCAACTGCGTCATCAATCTCTCGCCGGACAAGGCGGCCGTATACCGTGAATCTTTCCGCGTGCTGCGTCCGGGCGGACGCTTCGTGGTGTCGGACGTCATCAGGGCGGGAGAACCAACGGAAAACGAAACCACCAAGTCATCCGCAGAAACCTCCATCGAGGATTGGTGCGCGTGCATCGCGGGCGCAATCAGCGAGCATGCATATACTGCCGGGCTGCGCGAGGCCGGATTCGCCAACGTGGAAATCATAAATCGTAAACCCTACGTCACGCCTGAACTCGCGAGCGCGACCATCCGGGCCGTCAAGCCCTGACTTATCTACCTCCAGCCGAAGCAAAAAAATTGTGAATCCACACCCGGGCGGGAAGACGCCTTATCATTGACACCCCTCATTCGCGGGTGCTAACAATCCGGTTCGGCTTTTCCCATCATGGAGACGATTAGAATGCACATCGACGCTCATTGCCACATATATCCCGATGAATACTTTGAAATCCTGGAAAAAGAGGGCCCGCGATACGGCGTGAAGCTCACCACGAACGCCGAGGGCAAACGCATCGTGGACATCAAGGGCATGATGCACCCGCCCATCGAGCCTTTCACCAACGTGGACTTAAGGCTCGAGACAATGGACGAGATGAGCCTGGACATGAACATCCTCTCCTTCTCGTCGAACCCGGGCTGCTACTGGGCAGACGACGGACTGGCCGATGAACTCTGCAAGGCGGCGAACGACGCCTACGCCGACATCATCGAAAAACACCCCACCAAGTTTCATGGCCTGGCATCGCTGCCTGCGCAGAACGTCGACCTCTCGGTGAAGGAGTTGGAGCGCTCCGTGAACAAGCTGGGGCTCAAAGGCGGGTTTTTGAGCACGAACGTGAACGGAAGATACCTCGATGATGAGAGTTTCTATCCCATCTACGAGGCTGCTGCGGGCATGGACGTGCCTATCATCGTCCATCCGGCCAATCCGGCGGGCGCGGCGCAGATGAAGGATTACCACCTGTTCAACCTCGTCGGATTCCCCACGGAGAGCGCGAACAGCATCGGACGCCTCATCTTCTCCGGCATTTTCGAGAGGCTGCCGAACCTGACCTTCATCTTCCTGCACGGCGGGGGAACCGCGCCCTATCTGGTCGGCCGCTTCGCACACGGCTGGAAGGTGCGGCCCGAGTGCAAGAACATATCTCGCGCGCCCATCGAGTACCTCCGCTCGAACTTCTATCTGGACATGCTGGTGTTTCATCCGCCCGTCGTGCGCTTCCTGGTGGACGTCATGGGTGGAGACCGGGTCGTGCTGGGCACGGACCTGCCCTACGACATGACGGACACCGATGCGGTCGAAACGCTCCGGCAGTCGGGTTTGAGCCAGGAAGAATACGAGAACGTCTCACACAAGAACATTCAGCGCCTGTTGAACCTCTAGCCGGATTCGCTAGAACCGATGTGGCCAACCTGGGATATCACGCTTCTTGTTTTCGCCGCGGCCTTCCTGGAGGGAGCCGCAGGAATCGATTTCGGCCTCGTGGCGACGCCTGCGCTGGGCGCCCTCGTCGGCGTGCGCGATTCCGTGCTCACCCTTTCGCTGCCGAACCTCATTCTGGTGGCGATTCGCGCGATCGGAGGCGGCATACCCACCCCCTCGCTCAAACGCCTCATGCCTTACCTGGGCGCGGGTGCGGCAGGCGCCGCCGTGGGCGTGCTGACCCTGATCTCCAGTCCGCCCACATTCCTCAAGTGGTCGGTGGGCGTCCTCGTCTTGTTGTTCGCTGTCTACAGCATCTCGCGCCAGAGGATCCAACTCGACATGCGCGACGAGACCTTCTTCACCTATCTGGCCGGGTTCTTCGCGGGCGGCCTGAGCGGCTTTTCTTACGCGGGCAACCCCATCAGCATCATGTATCTCGACAGCACGGGCGCAGGCCGCGCCCGGATGATGCGGCTCACCTATACGAGCGCGCTGGTGTTCGCGAGCGTTCAGATTGCCATCCTGAGCGGCTCGGGCGCACTGGGGGCCTTCGAGTCAGCGCGCTCCGCCGTATCAATTCTGCCCGCCGTCGCCGGATTCCTGATGGGAAGACTGATCCGCGGACGCATCCCGCCCGCTTTGGGCTACGCGAGCGGCCTGGGGCTGATGATTGCCGCAGCGCTCGCTCTTTTGATTTTCGGGCCTTCGGGGTGGAAGTGAGGATGGCGTAAAATCGGCCCTGGAAAGGCTCGGATACGTCTATACCACGCCGGCGCGCAGTACATGATGGAGGTGCAGCACGCCCGCCAGAAGCTTATCCGCACCGGCGGTGACCGCCAGGGATGTTATGGC
>LXNJ01001640.1_pt1 | contig 12980 bp, 10 predicted proteins | sample 809081 | NCBI WGS metagenome assembly LXNJ01 (sample SAMN04870510, study PRJNA318959) | sponge metagenome | biome: sponge; feature: marine sponge reef; material: water | host: Petrosia ficiformis | place: Greece: Milos, Mediterranean Sea | collected 2013-05-29 | depth 5-7 m
TTCGGCTTCGTTTCCCTTTTCGTCTTCGGGCTGTGGGGCTAGGCGATGGAAACCTGGCCGCTGCTCAGCATCGTCACCTTCGCCCCGCTGGTCGGGGCGCTGCTGATTCTTGTCATGGTGCGGGGCGACCGGGAGGCGACGGACCGCAACGCCCGCTGGCTGGCTCTGTGGGCGTCGCTCGCGACTTTCCTGATCTCGCTGCTGATCTGGATCAACTTCGAAACCGGGACGGCGGACTTCCAGTTCGTCGAAAAAGTGGCCTGGTTCAGCCTTCCGGGCGGCTACACGCTGAGCTACCACATGGGCGTGGACGGCATCTCGATGATGTTCGTCCTGCTCTCGACCCTGCTGACGCCGATCTGCATCCTGTGCAGCTGGGAGGTCAAATCCCGGGTGCGCGAATACATGGCGGCGTTCCTGGTGCTCGAAACCTTCATGGTCGGCACCTTCTGCGCCCTCGACCTCATCACCTTTTACGTCTTTTTCGAAGGCGTGCTGCTGCCGATGTTCCTGATTATCGGCGTCTGGGGCGGCGACCGGCGGGTCTATTCGGCGTTCAAATTCTTCCTCTACACCCTGCTCGGTTCCGTCCTGATGCTGGTCGCCGTCATGGCGATGTACTTCCTCAGCAAGTCGGCCGGGCAGGGCACCACCGATATCGTCGAACTGCTCAGGTTCGCCCGGGAAACCGGCTTCAGCCCGGAAGCGCAGAAATGGCTGTGGCTCGCCTTCTTCGCGTCCTTCGCGGTGAAGCTGCCGATGTGGCCGGTCCATACCTGGCTGCCGGACGCCCATGTCGAGGCGCCGACGGCCGGCTCGGTCATCCTGGCCGGCGTCTTGCTGAAGATGGGCGGTTACGGATTCCTGCGCTTTTCGCTGCCGATGTTTCCCGACGCCTCGGTCTATTTCGCGCCGCTGGTCTACACGCTGAGCATCGTGGCGATCATCTACACCTCGCTGGTCGCGCTGGCCCAGGAGGACATGAAGAAGCTGATCGCCTATTCGTCGGTCGCCCATATGGGATTCGTCACCCTTGGCATCTTCGCGGCGACGGTGCAGTTCCAGGCCGGCAGTCTGCCCGATAACCTGTTGGGCGAGCAGGCAGTGTCCGGCGCCATGTTCCAGATGCTGTCCCACGGTATCGTCTCGGCTGCGCTCTTCCTGTGCGTCGGGGTGGTGTACGACCGGCTGCACACGCGGCGGATCGACCGCTACGGCGGGCTGGTTCACCGGATGCCGCGCTACGCCGCCGTGTTCATGGTGTTCACGCTGGCGTCTGTCGGCCTGCCGGGCACCAGCGGCTTCGTCGGCGAGTTCCTGGTGCTGTTCGGCGTCTTCCAGATCAACGTCTGGGCCGCGGCCCTGGCGGCGACCGGCGTGATCCTCGGCGCTGCCTACATGCTGTGGCTCTACCGCCGCATCATCTTCGGCGAACTGGTCAAGCCGGACCTGATGCGCATGAAAGACCTCCACCCGCGCGAGGTCGCGATCTTCGCGCCGCTGGTGATCCTGGTGCTCTGGATGGGCATCTGGCCCGAGCCGTTCCTCGACGTGTTCGACGCGTCGGTCAAGAACCTGCTGACAAGCTTCAAGGCCGGCGCCTGCCGGGTCAACGAAGCCTGCTTTGCGGCACGCTAGGAGCGCGGCGCCATGATCCTGCCGAACCTGGAATATGCCGCGTCCGAAATGTTCGTCGCCGTGGCGGCGATGGTCCTGCTGATGATCGGCGTGTTCCGCGGCGAAGGCTCGTTCCGGCTGGTCTCGGTGCTGTCGATCCTGGCGCTTGTCGCGGCTGCCGCCGTTACGGTCTGGATGTCGCCGGGCGAAAGCCGGTCGGCCTTTGCCGGCATGTTCGTGAGCAACGGTTACACGACCTTCCTGAAGGTCGGCATCCTGCTGGCTTCGGCGGTCGGCATCGTCCTGTCGGTCGGCTACAACGCCCGCGAAGCGATCGAGCGGTTCGAATACCCGGTGCTGATCGTGCTGGCCGCGCTCGGCATGATGGTGATGGTTTCGGCCAGCGACCTGCTGTCCCTCTATATCGGGCTCGAACTGCAGAGCCTGTCGCTCTACGTCGTCGCCGCGATCCGGCGCGATTCCGTCAAGTCGAGCGAGGCCGGCCTGAAATATTTCGTGCTCGGCGCGCTGGCCTCCGGAATGCTGCTGTTCGGCGCTTCGCTGGTCTACGGCTTCAGCGGCACCACGGCGTTCGCCGGCCTCGCCGCCCAGCTGACCGGCGCGTCCGCACCTTCGGTCGGCCTGGTCGTCGGCCTGGTCTTCGTCATGGTCGGCCTGGCGTTCAAGGTGTCCGCCGTACCGTTTCATATGTGGACGCCGGACGTGTACGAAGGCGCGCCGACCCCGGTGACCGCCTTCTTCGCCGCAGCGCCGAAGCTGGCCGCGATGGGCCTGCTCCTGAGCGTGCTCGCCGGCCCGTTCGGCGGCCTCGTGAAGCAGTGGAGCCAGATCGTCATCGTTCTTGCCATCGCCTCGATGGTGCTCGGCGCCTTCGCCGCGATCGCCCAGACCAACATCAAGCGCCTAATGGCCTACAGTTCGATCGGCCATGTCGGCTACGCCCTGGTCGGGCTGGCGTCGGGGACGGACGAGGGCTACAGCGCCGTACTGGTCTACATGGCGATCTACATCGTGATGACGCTGGGAGCCTTTGCCGTGATCCTGGCCATGCAGCGCAGCGGCCGGATGGTGGAGGAGATCGGCGACCTGACCGGCCTGTCGCGTACCAACCCGGTGATGGCGGCCATGATGCTGATCTTCATGTTCTCGATGGCGGGCATCCCGCCGCTCGCCGGATTCTACGCCAAGCTCTACGTCTTCCTGGCGGCGGTCGAGGCCGGCCTGTATTTCCTCGCCGTGGTCGGGCTGGTGACCAGCGTGGTCGGTGCCTACTATTACATCCGGATCGTCAAGGTGATGTATTTCGACGAGCCGGAGGATGCGCTCGATCCCCGGCCGGGCCGCGACCTCGGCGCCATCCAGTTCGTTGCCGGAATGGCGACCCTGCTGTTCTTCCTGTTTCCCAGCCTCCTGGTCGGCGCGGCCGATACGGCCGTTTTCAGCCTGACCGGCGGCTAGACTCGTGGACCCGCTGATTCCGGAAATCCAGGGCGCCGGAAGCGGTCTTCGCGGGACCGCCGGTCTTCCCGCCGGATTCCGCCTGCACCGCCTTGGCGCCGTCGCGAGCACGAACGACGAGGCCCGGCGCCTGGCGCAGCAGAACGCACCGGATCGGACGGTCGTTCTCGCCGAGACCCAGACCGCCGGCCGCGGGCGGTACAGCCGGCACTGGGAATCGCCGCATGGCAACCTGTACGCCTCCTTTGTCTTCCGGCCGGCCGTCGTGCCGCGGCACGCCGGGCAGATCGGCTATGTCGCCGCCCTGGCGGTCCACGATACGGTTGCGGCGTTGACCGGCAGGCCTTCGGCGGTCGCCTGCAAATGGCCGAACGACGTGCTGGTCGGCGGGGAAAAAATCGCCGGAATCCTCCCCGAATCCTCGATCGGCTCCGACGGCGCGCTGGAGTGGATCGTCCTCGGCATCGGACTTAACATCGTCAGCGCACCGGCCGATGCGTCGCGGCCCGCGACCAGCCTGATCGCGCAGGGCAGCGGCCGGCTCGATGCCGGGACCGTGCTGGCCGCGCTCAGCCGGTCGCTCGACGGATGGGTGGATCGCTGGATCGGAGACGGCTTCGATTGTATCCGCAAGGCGTGGCTCGACCGAGCCGGGCCGATGGGCTCGGAGATTCGCGTCGTCCTGTCCGAACGCAGCGTCGCAGGCCGTTTCGGCGGCCTCGATCGCGACGGCGCCCTGATCCTCGAAACGGCGGCCGGGCAGAAGATCGTCCACAGCGGAGAGGTCTTCTCCGCCGGGGGGCGCTGATGCTGCTCGCGATCGATTCCGGCAATACGAACATCGTCTTCGGCGTGCACGACGGGGCCGGGTGGCGCGCCATCTGGCGCAGTGCGGCGAGCGGCGACCGGACGGCCGACGAGCTGGCGGTCTGGATGATGCAGCTCTTCGATATGAAAAGGCTTGAACGCCGCGTCGTCGACACCGCGATTATCGCCAATGTGGTGCCGAGCAACGATTTCAGCCTGCGTTCCCTGTGCCGGGATCATTTCGGAGTCGAACCGCTGGTCATCGGCGACGCCGGTGTCCGCCTTGGCATCGATTTGCTGACCGACGCGCCGGAAGAGATCGGCGCCGACCGGATCGCAAACGCCGTCGGCGCCTTCACCGAGCATGGCGGACCGCTGATCGTGATCGACTTCGGGACGGCGACGACCCTGGACGTGGTCGACGGGGAGGGCAACTATTGCGGCGGCGCCATCGCGCCCTCGGCCGCGCATTCGGTCGATGCGCTGCACCGGGCCGCGGCGCAGCTGCCGCGAATCGACGTGCGCCGGCCGGCGAACGTCGTCGGTACAGCGACGGTTCCGGCCATGCAGTCCGGGGTTTACTGGGGCTATGTCGGCCTGATCGAAGGGTTGGTCCGCCGGATCCGCGAAGAGCGCGGTGCGCCGATGAAGGTGGTCGCCACCGGCGGTCTCGCCGAAATCTTCTGCGAAGCAACGGACGCCATCGATCTCCTGGACCCCGACGTCACCTTGCGGGGATTGCGCGAGATTTACGCCAGAAACCGCGCATGAGCGGCGACGCCCTCCATTTCCTGCCGCTCGGCGGCGCCGGCGAAATCGGCATGAACCTCAACCTGTTCGGCTATCGCGGCCGCTGGTTGATGGTCGATCTCGGCGTTACCTTCGGGGATCCGTCAATCCCCGGAATCGAAGTGATTACGCCGGACCCCGGCTTCATCGCCGAACGCCGGGACCGGCTGGCCGGGCTGGTTCTGACCCACGCCCACGAAGATCATATCGGCGCGGTGCCGCACCTCTGGCCCCGGCTGAAATGCCCGATCTATGCCACCGGCTTCACCGCTTCGGTGCTCAAGCGAAAGCTTGCCGAGGCCGACCTTGAGGACGAGGCCCGGATTACCCCGATCGAACCGGGGGCGCCTTTCGATGTCGGCCCGTTCAGCGTTGAACTCATACGGCTGACCCATTCGATCCCCGAGCCGAACGCCCTGCTGATCCGCACGCCGCTGGGCGCCGTCTTCCACACCGGAGACTGGAAGCTCGATCCGGATCCGCTGATCGGCTCGCCGGTCGACGAAGCCGCCCTGCGGCGGATCGGCGATGCCGGCGTCCTGGCGCTGATCGGCGATTCGACGAATGTATTCGAGGACGGCCGTTCCGGATCGGAGGCCGACGTCCGGCAGAGCCTGATCGATCTGGTCGGGAAATACGACAGGCGGGTGGCGATCGCCGCTTTCGCCTCGAACGTCGCGCGGCTCGAAACCATTGCCGCGGTCGCAAAGGCGACCGGGCGGCACGCCGCCCTGTGCGGCCGGTCGCTGCGCCGGATGGACGAGGCCGCCCGCGAAAACGGCTACCTGCGGGACTGGCCGCGGTTTCTCGGCGAAGAGGATGCCGCGAAGCTGCCCCGTGAACGGGTGCTGATCGCGTGCACCGGCAGCCAGGGCGAGCCGCGCGCCGCGCTGGCGCGCATCGCCACCGGCAGCCATCCCAAAATCGGCCTCGACGAAGGCGACGCCGTGATCTTCTCCTCGCGCAAGATTCCCGGCAACGAACGCGCCATCGCCCGGGTGCAGGACATGCTGGTGCACCGCGGCGTCGAGATCGTTACCGAATCCGACCATTTCGTCCATGTCAGCGGCCACCCGGCGCGGGACGAACTGGTCGACATGTATCAGTGGATCCGGCCGCAGATCGCGGTGCCGGTCCATGGCGAGCGCCGCCATCTGCACGAACACCGAAGGCTGGCGCGACGGTGCCAGACGCCCCAGGCCATCGTCGCGACGAACGGCGAGATGGTCCGCCTGGCGCCCGGGCCGGCGGCCATCGTCGAAAAGGTGCACAGCGGACGGCTGGCCGTCGAAGGGGAGAATATGCTGCCGGTCGACGGGCCGGTCATCCGCGAGCGCCGCCGCCTGATGGAGAATGGCGCGGCCGTGGCGACGGTCGTGGTCGATGCGAAGGGCGAGTTACTGGAAGACGCCGTCGTTACGCTGGCGGGCCTCGGCGGCGAAGACGACCGGCGTGACGACGCGCTGTATGACGAACTGATCGACGCGGTCGACGAGGCGATGGACAATCTCTCGCCGGCCGGCCGGCGCGACGATGAGAAGCTTGAACAGGCCGTGCGGGCCGCGATACGCCGGGTGATCCGCAGCGAAACCGGCAAGCGTCCGGCAACCGATGTCCATGTCGTCCGACTGACTCCGGCCCTGATCGACCGGGCGCAAGGATAAGGGCGCAAGCACAGGGGCAGAAGCATGATCGGCCGCCTCAACCATGTCGCCATCGTCGTTCCCGACCTCGCCGCCGCCTCGGCGACCTACCGGGATACGCTCGGCGCAACCGTATCGGAACCGAAGGATCAGCCGGCCCACGGCGTCACGACCGTCTTCGTCGAGCTTGACAATACGAAGATCGAACTGCTGCACCCGCTGGGCGAGGGCTCGCCGGTGGCGAAATTTCTCGAGAAGAACCCGTCTGGCGGCATGCACCATGTCTGTTACGAGGTCGACGACATCCTGGCGGCCCGCGACCGGTTGCAGGCGGAAGGCGCCCGGGTGCTGGGCGACGGCGAGCCCCGGATCGGCGCCCACGACAAGCCGGTGCTGTTCCTGCATCCCAAGGATTTCTGCGGCACGCTGGTCGAGCTGGAGCAGGTCTGACATCGCCGCTTTCGACCCCGGCCCGTGAGCATCGTCGAAGCCATTGTCGTGTTCGCCATCGTCTGGTGGCTATTCTTCTTCATGCTGCTACCCTGGGGTGTCGAGCGCAACGAGGCGCCGGAGCAGGGCCACGACTCCGGCGCCCCGGTCCGGCCGAAGCTGGTCCGCAAGGCCGTGGCCGCGACGGTTTTGGCGGCAGTGGCGACGGTGGCCATCCGCTGGATGGTTGAGAGCTATCTCGCGGATTTCTGAGGCGCGCGCGCCGTTGCCTTGCCCCGCCCGAAACCCTACAGTCCGGACGCTTCCGCCGGGCCCGGAACCGCTCGAAATATCCTGTCCGATACCGATTCCCCAGCCATCCGAGACCGAGCCGCCATGCGCCTCACCCGCTATTTCCTGCCGACTCTGAAGGAAACGCCCGCCGAGGCGCAGATCGTGTCGCACCGCTACATGCTGCGGGCCGGCATGGTGCGCCAGGCGAGCGCCGGCATCTATTCCTGGCTGCCCCTCGGCTACCGTGTGCTCAAGAAGATCGAGCAGATCGTGCGCGAGGAACAGGACCGGGCCGGCGCGGTCGAGATGCTCATGCCGACCATCCAGTCGGCCGACCTGTGGCGCGTCTCCGGCCGCTACGACGACTACGGCAAGGAGATGCTGCGCATCCAGGACCGGCACGGGCGGGACATGCTTTACGGGCCGACGAACGAGGAGCTGATTACGGAAATCTTCCGGTCGTCGGTGCGCAGCTACCGCGACCTGCCGAAGAACCTGTATCACATCCAGTGGAAATTCCGCGACGAGGTGCGCCCGCGCTTCGGCGTCATGCGCGGCCGGGAATTCTCCATGAAGGACGCCTATTCCTTCGCCCTCGATTATCCCTCGGCGGTCCACGCCTATAACCAGATGTTCGTCTCCTACCTGCGCACTTTTGCGCGGATGGGGCTCCAGGCCATCCCGATGCAGGCCGAGACCGGGCCGATCGGCGGCGACCTGAGCCACGAATTCATCATTCTCGCCGACACGGGCGAAAGCGCCGTGTACTGCCACAAGGACATGCTCGCCTTCGACATCTTCACCGAAGACGTCGACTATGACAGCGACCTGCAGCCCATCGTCGACCACTGGACCGGCCTCTATGCCGCGGCCGACGACAAGCACGATCCCGCGGCCTGCACGGTGGCCCCGGAAGACCTGGTGGAGGCCCGGGGCATCGAGGTCGGCCATATCTTCTATTTCGGCGCGAAATATTCCGAGCCGATGGGCGCCGTCGTGACCGGGCCGGACGGCAGGGAAGTGCCGGTCGAGATGGGATCCTACGGCATCGGCGTGTCGCGGCTGGCCGGCGCCATCATCGAGGCGAGCCACGACGAAAACGGCATCGTCTGGCCGGAGGCGGTCGCGCCCTTCGGGGTCGGGCTGATCAACCTGCGGGCGTCGGACGAGGCCTGCGTCTCGGCCTGCGATGCACTCTACGGCCGGCTGAACGCGGCCGGCGTCGAGTGCCTCTACGACGACGGCGAAGACAGCGCCGGCGCGAAATTCGCCCGGATGGACCTGATCGGCCTGCCCTGGCAGATCGTGATCGGGCCGCGCGGCGTGAAGGCCGGAACCGTGGAGCTGAAGAACCGCAAGACCGGCGCGCGCGAGGAACTCAGCGCCGAATCGGCGTTCGCGCGGCTTGCGGCCTGAGGCCGCGCGCATGGCGGCCGGACAGCATTTTTCGGTGTTTTCGCCGGCAGAGCGCATGGTCGCCTTCCGCTATCTGCGGCCGCGCAGGAGCGAAGGCTTCATCTCTCTCATCGCCGCTTTCGCCTTCCTGGGCATCACGATCGGCGTGGCGACGCTGATCGTCGTCATGTCCGTGATGAACGGCTTCCGCGCCGAATTGCTGTCGCGCGTGCTGGGCTTCAACAGCCACGTCGTCGTCTACGGCGACGGCCGGCCGATCCGCGATTACGGCCGGCTGGTCGCCGAGATCCGCAAGATCGAGGGCGTCGTGACGGCGGCAGCGGTGGTCGACGGCCAGGTCATGGCCTCGGCCGGCAAGCGCAGCAGCGGCGCCTTTGTCCGCGGCATCGCGCCGGAGGACCTGAAACGCCATCGCCTGCTGAGCGGCAGTCTGAGCCCGGGCGCATTCGCGCGCTTCCGCGACGGTACGCTGATTCTGGGGCAGCGCATGGCAGCCTATCTGGGGGCGGGGACGGGCAGCCGCGTTCGCCTGCTTTCGCCGAAATGCGATCCGACGCCGGTCGGCTGCGTGCCGGGCATCGCCTCCTTCGGCGTCGCCGGCCGGTTCGATGTCGGCATGTCGGAATACGACCGCGGCTACCTCTTCATGCCGCTGGAGACCGCGCAGGATTTCTTCAGCGTCGAGGACGGCGTCACCAATATCGAAATCGCGGTCGACGATCCGGACCGTGTCGACGCGGTAGCCGCGCGGGTGCGGGCGCTGGAGATACCCGGCACTTTCGTGCGGACCTGGCAGGACATCCACGCGACCTTCTTCGGCGCGCTCAAGGTCGAGCGCAGCGTCATGTTCCTGATCCTGACCCTGATCATCCTCGTCGCCGCGTTCAACATCGTCTCCAGCATGATCATGCTGGTCAAGCAGAAGGGCCAGGCCATCGCCATCCTGTGCACGATGGGCGCGACGCGCGGCAACATCATGCGCCTGTTCTTCATGACCGGCGCAACCATCGGCGTGGCCGGCACCTTCTTCGGGGTGCTGCTCGGACTCGGCGCGGCCTACAACATCGACCGGTTCAAGCGATGGCTCGAAGACCTGCTCGGCGCCGAGCTGTTTCCGGCGACGGTCTATTTCCTCTCGAGCCTGCCGTCGAAGGTCGAGCTTCCGGAAGTTGCGCAGATCGTGGCGATGGCGCTGGTCCTGACCTTTCTGGCGACGATTTATCCGGCCTGGCGGGCGTCGCGGCTCGACCCGGTGGAAGCCCTGCGCAATGAATGAACCTGCGGCCGCCCCCGGCGCCGCGGCGCTGCTGGCGCTCGACGGCGTGCGCAAGACCTTTCGGCAGGGCGGGCGGGACATTGCGGTGCTGCGCGGCGCCGACCTGGCGATCCGGCCGGGCGAGATGGTGGCGCTGGTCGGCCCGTCGGGCGCCGGCAAGTCGACCCTGCTGCACATCGCCGGCCTGCTCGAGCGGCCGGACGGCGGCCGGGTCGTGCTGTGCGGAGAGGATTGTGCCGGCCTGTCCGGCCAGCAGCGGGCGCTGCTGCGCCGCCGGCTGCTCGGCTTCGTCTACCAGTATCATCACCTGCTGCCGGAGTTCAGCGCGCAGGAAAATGCGATGCTGCCGCAGATGCTGGCCGGCACGGCAAGGCCCGCCGCGTCTGCGCGGGCGGCGGAATTGCTGGAAGGCCTCGGGCTGGGCGACAGGATAGGGCATCGGCCGGCGCAGTTGAGCGGCGGCGAGCAGCAGCGGGTGGCGATCGCCCGGGCCGTCGCGAACCGGCCGTCGGTGCTGCTGGCCGACGAGCCGACCGGCAACCTGGACCAGGCGACGGCCGAGCGCGTGTTCGGGCAATTCCTAACACTCGTGAAGGAAAGCGGCATCGGCGCCCTGGTTGCGACCCACAATCCGGCCCTGGCCGGGCGCATGGACCGGATACTCGAAATCGCCGACGGCCGGCTGAACGAGCGCCGATCCGGTTAACCCCGTTTTTTCCACCGAATAATCCCCCGGAATCTGCATCGCCGGTGCGCGCGGGCGGGGCACAGCGCGCGAATTGCGTGTAGATTTGCGGCAACGATCGACCAGTTCCCCCGTTGCACCGCGCCGGACCGCCGATGATCCACGCCGACTTCGTCCATCTCCGGGTTCATTCCGCCTATTCGCTGTCCGAAGGAGCGCTCAAGATCCCGGATATCGCGGCGCTCTGCAAAGCGAACCGCATGCCGGCGGTGGCGATCACCGACACCAACAACCTGTTCGGCGCGCTGGAGTTCTCCCAGACCTGCGCCAGGGCCGGTGTTCAGCCGATCGTCGGCTGCCAGCTGGCGGTCGCCTTCGAGGCATCGAATCCGAACCGCCTCCAGCGGGACGCCTTCGACCGGCTCGTGCTGCTGGCGCAGAACGAGACCGGGTACCGGAACCTGCTGTCGCTGACGTCCCGGGCCTTCCTCGTCGTCGAGGCCGGGGCGGCGCCCCACGTCCCCGGCGACGCGCTCGCGGCCCATGCCGACGGCCTGATCGCGCTCACCGGCGCGCACGGTCCGCTCGGCCGCTTCCTGGCGGCCGGACAGGACGATGCGGCAGACGCGGCCTGCGCCGGGCTGAAGGCCACCTTCGGCGACCGGCTCTATATCGAGATCGCCCGCCAGGGCGTGCGCGACGAAACGGCGATCGAGCCGAAACTGCTGGCGCTCGCCGACGCTTTCGATCTGCCGCTGGTCGCGACCAACGAGGCGTTTTTCGCCGAGGAAGGCATGTTCGCCGCCCACGATGCCCTGCTGTGCATCGCCGGCGGAACGTCGGTCAACGAGCCGGACCGGCGGCGGCTGACACCGGAATTCCGCTTCAAGACGGCCCAGGAGATGCGTGCCCAGTTCGCCGACCTTCCGGAGGCGCTGGACAATACGCTGGCGATCGCCGAGCGCTGCGCCGTCATGGCGGAGACCAGGGCGCCGATCCTGCCCCATTTCGTCTCCGAGGCCGGCCGTTCCGAGGCCGAGGAACTGCGCCACCGGGCGATCGAAGGGCTGGAAAAACGCCTGGCCGGGCACGTTATCGACGCAGGCGCTCCGGACGCCGAACGGGAGGCGCTGGCCAGGCCCTATCGCGAGCGGCTCGAAACCGAGCTCGGCATCATCGAGAAGATGGGCTATCCCGGCTATTTCCTGATCGTCGCCGATTTCATCCAGTGGGCCAAGGGAGAGGGCATCCCGGTCGGGCCCGGGCGCGGCTCGGGCGCCGGCTCCGTCGTCTCCTGGGCCCTGACGATCACCGATCTCGACCCGTTGCGCTGGGGCCTGCTGTTCGAGCGCTTCCTCAATCCCGAGCGGGTCTCCATGCCGGACTTCGACATCGATTTCTGCCAGGAGCGGCGGGACGAGGTGATCCGCTACGTCCAGCGCAAATACGGCGCCGACCGGGTCGCGCAGATCATCACCTTCGGCAAGCTTCAGGCCCGTGCGGTGCTGCGCGACGTCGGCCGCGTGCTGGACATGCCCTACGGCCAGGTCGACCGGCTGAGCAAGCTCGTGCCGAACAATCCCGCCAACCCGGTGACGCTCCAGGAAGCGATCGAGATCGAGCCGCAACTCCAGGAACAGCGGCGCCGGGACGAAAGCGTCGCCCGGCTGATCGACATCGCCCTGCAGCTCGAAGGCCTGTACCGCCACGCCTCAACCCACGCCGCGGGCGTCGTGATCGGCGACCGGCCGCTGGAAGAGCTGATCCCGCTCTACCGCGATCCGCGGTCCGACATGCCGGTCAGCCAGTTCAACATGAAGGATGTCGAAAAGGCCGGCCTGGTCAAATTCGACTTTCTCGGGCTGAAGACGCTTTCGGTCCTGCAAACCGCGGTCGACCTGCTCAAGGCCCGCGGAATCGAGATCGACCTGGAGCGCCTGCCGCTCGACGACGCGGCGACCTACGACATGATTTCGCGCGCCGACACGACGGGCGTGTTCCAGCTGGAAAGCAGCGGCATGCGCGACGTGCTGCGCCGCCTGAAACCCGACCGGTTCGAGGACATCATCGCCGTCGTCGCCCTCTACCGGCCCGGCCCGATGGAGAATATCCCCTCCTACATCAACCGGAAGCACGGCGTCGAGGAGGTCCGGTACGACCATCCGAAGCTGGAGCCGGTCCTGAAGGAAACCTTCGGCATCCCGATCTATCAGGAGCAGGTCCAGCAGATGGCCCGGGACCTGGCGGGCTACACGCTGGGCTCGGCCGACCTGCTGCGCCGCGCCATGGGCAAGAAGATCAAGGCGGAGATGGACGCCCAGGGCGAGACTTTCATCGCCGGATGCGCCGAGCACAGCGCAATCGAGGCCCGTCACGCCCGGCTGATCTTCGACACGATGGCGGCGTTCGCCGGGTACGGTTTCAACAAGTCCCACGCCGCCGCCTATGCGCTGGTCGCCTACCAGACCGCCTGGTTCAAGGCGAACCATCCGGTCGAGTTCTATGCCGCCTCCATGTCGTTCGACATGGGCAACGCCGACCGGAT
>LXNJ01001641.1_pt1 | contig 12979 bp, 9 predicted proteins | sample 809081 | NCBI WGS metagenome assembly LXNJ01 (sample SAMN04870510, study PRJNA318959) | sponge metagenome | biome: sponge; feature: marine sponge reef; material: water | host: Petrosia ficiformis | place: Greece: Milos, Mediterranean Sea | collected 2013-05-29 | depth 5-7 m
GAAGTACGGGGACAGCCTTTCGCTCAGCCCAAGATTTCCTTTGAGCTGGTAACCCGCTCTCGCGACTAGGGAGTCGCGTTCAAAGTCCGAGAAATTCATTGAGGTGGACGTGCTGCCGTTTTCACTGTAGCCGTCGATTTCCTGATTGAGCCACCCGAGCCCCACAAACAGATTGTGTATGTACCCCTCGGATCTGCTTAGAATCCAGCCCGCTTCAACATCGGTTCCGAACTGATAAGAGCTTGTGGAACCGTGCTCCGTGCGCAGCGCCGACCCGAGCCGGATCGAACGGTTGATGTCAATAGATGCTCCGCCCGCGTTGAGGGCGCCGCTTAGGTAAAAAATGTCGTAAATAAGGGTGCCGTGCACCGAGCCGGTCACAACGAGGCTGTCGATGCTTGCACCCGGGACATCGCTGTCATGGTTCCCGAGGGTAAATGCCGCGCCCAGATAGAGCACGTCCCCGATGCGGTAGTCGGTACCCAAGGTAAGCGCCCGCGTTTCGGCCTTCGTTTCACCCACATGGAACAGGGATTCGAGTTCGTATTTGCCTACATGGCCCCTCGCGTAGCTGTGCCATTTCCCGGCCGAGCGGCTGGACCCGAGATCAAGCATCCGCTCCGTAAGTACGGCGTCTCGGTGCACCCTGGCAACTTCTACTCCTCCCTCCCCTCCAAGCGATACCTGAACTGGGGCCATGAGGGTGGAGATTACCGTATTTGCAACCGCCGCGTGAACCGCTCCGCTGGGATGGGAGCCGTCCGCGAAAAGGTAAGTCTCATCGGTTTTGGGGGGTGAGAGATATCCTGAATCGGTTGGGCCGCATACCAGCGACCCCAGTCCCCCATTAGGACGCAGGGGATTGGAACCGGGAGTACAAGCTATTTCATCAACATTGGTGAACCCGTAGTTTCCGGGGTCTTCAATTATCTCGTCCATCAGGGCGGAGACATTTATGGGGATGATTCCGTGTTCCAGAGAAGCAAGACCCGTGTCTAGCGCTTTATTGTAGGCGCTGGATAGGGTGGAGAGTCCTGCTGCAGCTTCGGCGCCGGCGCGCTGGGCGTTTAAGGTCTTGCCGGCGTCGGGCAAGTTGAGCACCACGACGTAATGAGCGCCGGCGTCCTGAAGACCTCGGATCTGATCTATGTACGTTTCTGCCGCCTTCAGGGTGCTGTCGAGAGCACCTTGGGGATCAGACTGATTTTCCCTGGCGATGGCGCTTATATCGTTTACGCCGCCCCAGATCATATAGAGCGTATCGGAGTCGGCGTTTGCGCCCGAGAGATGCTGGTTAATCTGCTCTGCTGTTCTGGGTATTTTCTGTGCTGTTCCAGGTACCTGCTCTTGTTCACAGGGTCCATCCGGGTTTACGCAGGCGCCTCCCCAGGAATAGTTGGTTCCGCCGTCAAGCGAATTGGTTGCCGACGCTCCGAAGGTTTCGGCCACTATCTCAGCCCATACCGGTTCAGGGTTTGTGGTGAAGCTTGTGCCAGCCGGAAGAAGTCCGGTACTCTGGGCAATATTTCCAGAATCGCTTAAGCTGTCGCCGAACACAACGACGGAATTAAAAGTTTGAGCCTGAACGCTGGCGACAAACCCGAACAGGATCGCAATCACAAGTGCAAAATTCAGATGTTGGAACATTTGGGGTGCTCCTTGAGATTTTATCTCAAGATTAATTTTACCGTTTGCATAAGGTGTCTGCCACATGGTACAGGTTTTTGATATGAGTTTGCGGCGACTTGTTTTTCCAGTGAATCAATACCCTTGCGCCAGTCCCCCCGAATGCCTGGGATCGGCCGCTCCGTGAAAAATCCCGTTGATTTTGGCAACGCTCTGCGTACTTCCTATCGGGCCGGTTCTTTTTACTTCGTACCCTTTTTTCCGTAGCGCGGCCGCCAGACCCTCTCCAGCTTCCTCCTCCACGTACAAGGTGTCTGGGAGCCACTGGTGATGTATTCTCGGTGCCGCCACGGCTTCGCGGATACTCATTTTGTGGTCGATCACGTTCAGGATGACCTGGAGCACGGACGTTATTATCCTGCTTCCCCCGGGGCTTCCCGTCGCTAGAAAAAGTTCCTCATCCTTCAGCACTATAGTCGGGGTCATGGAACTCAGCATTCTTTTGCCGGGGGCGATGGAGTTTTTTTCGCCGCCGATAAGGCCGTAGGCGTTAGGCGTCCCGGGTTTTGCCGAGAAATCGTCCATTTCGTTGTTTAGCAATATTCCGGTTCCCGGCACGGCGAGTCCCGAACCGTAGGAGAAGTTGAGCGTGTAAGTGTTTGAAACCACGTTTCCGAACCTGTCGGCGACGGTGAAGTGGTTAGTGTTGGTGCCTTGTCCGGGGATGGGTGAACCGGGCTTTATGTATTTGCTAGGAGTCGCTTTTGCGGGATTGATCCGGTTTGCCAGGCGTTTAGCGTACTGTTTTGAGATTAACTGTTCCGTGGGAACGAGGGAGAAATCCGGATCGCCGAGATGTTCTGATCTGTCCGCATAGGCAAGCTTCATGGTTTCCGAAAGAACGTGTGCGTATCGGGCGGAATTGTGCCCGTATTGCGATAGGGGATAGTTCTCAAGGATGTTGAGCATCTCGATGAGATGCACACCGCCTGAGCTTGGAGGCGGCATTGAAAGGATCTTGTAACCTCTGTAGCTTCCGGTCACGGGTTCTCTTATAACGGCTTGGTAAGACGCAAGATCCCGTTTGGTTATCAGACCTCCCGTCTTTTCCATGTAAGCTGTGATTTTTTTCGCTATCGCCCCCCTGTAAAACGCCAGGGGCCCGTTTCTGCCTATCTCCTTCAGGCTCCACGCGAGATTTTTCTGTCTGAGGATTTTTCCTTTCCGCGGCGGTTCCCCGTTGTTTTTGAAAAAAACATCCATACTCTCGGATGATTTTTTCATCCGCTCCTTTGCTTCGAGAAGCGATTTTCTAAGTTCCGCCGAAACCGCAAATCCTTCTTCCGCCAGTTTTATAGCTGTCGCGACAGCTCTTCCAAGCGGTATGGTTCCGTATTTCTCAAGCGCCAGCGAAAGACCCGCGACCGTTCCCGGAACCCCGCAGGAATAGACGCTGTGCCGCGACCGCTCGATATCTACATTTCCGTTTTCATCGAGAAACATTCTGCGCGTGGCTTTAAGAGGGGCCTTTTCCCTGTAATCTATGGCGACGGTCTTCCCCGTTCCGCCCAGGTGAACCAGCATGAATCCGCCGCCCCCGAGATTTCCGGCCCTTGGGTAAGTGACCGCAAGCGCAAATCCCATGGCGACTGCGGCGTCGACCGCGTTTCCGCCCTCCTTGAGCACAGAAAGACCGACAAGAGTCGCTATCTTATCTCCGGATACGACCATGCCGTTTCGAGAGGACGCGGGTTCCGTAGTATCTCTGCTTAAAGAACCCGACTCCGCACGGGCGGAAGTGGCCGCGGCGGATAAGGATAAAACGAGGCAGAATGCGAAGATGTATTTAAGGATTGAGTCCGCGGGCATCTTGAGCGGCCGGGGAGTGTTTAAAAGGAAACTCCATATCTGTAGCGCTTCGACATGTTCATTCTGTCTTCGCAGATCTTTATCTTTTTGGAATAGAACGCTTTTTCGAAAGATCCTTCGGCAAGGCCGATTGCGCGGTTGAAATTCGATATCGCGTCTTCATAACTGTGAAGCTGAAAATGAAGATTCCCGAGAGTCGAATACAGAAGATCGTGCGACGAGAGATCCTCAACCTTGCGTATTCCCCTTATGGCCTCAAGACCTTCCTGCGGTCCCCGGGTTTTAGAAATGGCTATTGCTTTTTGAAGTTCCACGAGCGGACAGTAGTTGCACGCCAGATACTTGTCGTAAAGGGAGATAATATGGTCCCAGTTCGTGTCCCCGTATTTTTTCGCCAGGGAGTGCACGGCGTCGACGCCAGCCTTTAGGTGAATTTCCGTAACCTCTTCTCTTTCTTCGGCTGAGAGGGCAAGGTGCTCGAATCCTCTTTTGATCATGCTCCTGTCCCAGAGTTCCCTGTTCTGCTCTTTTATCCCGAGCGGTTTTCCGGTGCCGTCGTTCATGGTGCGAAGCCTTGAGGCGTTTAGTAGCATGAAGGATACAAGGGCGTGAACCCTCGGTTTTTCCGTCGCCGGGAAATCAAGCAGCATTTCGCCCAGTCTTATCGCGGATAAGCATAGAGAAGCGACGGGAGGAGTCCCTTTTCGCAGACCGTTTTGGCCGAGACTGAAAATCTCGTAAATGTTCTTGGTTACCGCCCCGAGATTTTTCTCCGCTTCGGCCTGCGTCAGCTGAACGGCTTCTTTGTTTATCTTCTTTTTTTCAGAAGCGAGCTGCTCTTCGAGAGCTTTTTCGTTTCTCTCAAGTATTCTCGCGAGGGATGAACTGGAAAACCCGCAGAGGACGTTCAGTACGAGGTATTTCTGAAGGGATCTTTCAATCCGGGGGTCACACAGAGCGAAAAGCAGTTCGACCCGATTCTTCGCTACTTCCTCTTTTTCCGGGAAGGGAAGGTGAAATTCCGATACGTCGATTCTTTTCTCTTTCTCGGTTACCTTGAAGAGATAGTTTATTTTCCTGCAGAAAAGCTTGTTTGAGTTCTCCGTTACGTCAGCCCAAACCGCACCTTGGGGATCCTGGGGAATTCCGTCTTTTCCCCACCTGGTCCTCATTTTTTCAAAAGAGTTGGCGCACACCCTCTGCACGTGCTCAAGGCTCTCGTAGCCGAAAACCTTCACAAGAGTGGAAACGATTGAGCCGTAATCGTTTATGAGCTGTTTTGTAATTTGCCTGTTTACTTCAGGCCGGTTGTACTTTATTCCCAACTGTCTGCTTCCTTTCCCCTGATCTTGGAGAACTCTTTAATCTACAAACCGACTAAAATACATACCGGAACCTGAAAGTAAAGACTGCTGGAATTTTTGCCTGAAGAACTCGGAAATATCGAGGCGGTTCCCTCGTGACAAAAATTACCTGGCAGCGAAGAAACCGCTTTGTTTTTGCTTATTCTCCCTCTCTTACGGCGAGTTCCCTGTCGAGAATCAGAAGCGCCGTAGGGTTGTCCTCGGCGAGTTTCAGCTGCTCAACGACATCCTCGGCACTTTTTTCCTCCTCGACCTGCTCTTCTATGAACCAGTGGAGCATTACCAGAGTCGCCTGATCGTTTTTCGAGGTGGCAAGATCGTAAATATTGTTTATCATCCCCGTCACCTCCCTTTCATGCTCAAGAACCTCCTCGAACATCTCAAGAAATGACCCGAACTCAGAAGCGGGCTGCTCTATCGAATCAAGAACCACCCTGCCACCCCTGTCTAGCAGGTAATCGAAAAACTTCATCGCGTGCACAAGCTCCTCTTCGCTCTGCTTGCGAAGCCAACTCGCGAAACCCGAAAAGTTTTTGGATTCGCAGTAGGCAGACATTGAAAGATAGAGGTAGGATGAATAGTATTCGTTTCTTATCTGCGTGTTTATCGCGTCCTGTATGTCGCTGTCAATCATTTTGATTCCTCCTTGGTTTCCTGTTTTGCATTATTAATGATAACCTGCTTGTTAAAAATTACTACTAAATGGTAATTATTTCCAACAAGGGGTTTTGCTTCGGATTATGCCTGACCCAATACATGCTGTATAATAACAGGGTTGTAAATATCCGGATCTGTATTATATATTCTAAATAGGATTGTGTATCGAGGAGGAGAAAATGTCAGATTCCGTAAACGCTAACGAGAAAGTCCTTCCACTCCTTCCACTTCGCGACGTAGTTATTTACCCCTACATGCTGGCCCCGCTTTTCGTGGGCAGGGAAAAATCCATAAAGGCCCTTGAAGAAGCGGCGAAGGGGAACAAGGAAATATTTCTTTCTGCACAGAAAGACGCCAAAGTAAACGAGCCCGGAAACGAGGACATGTACAAAATCGGGACCATCGGAACCATAGTTCAGATGCTCAGGCTTCCCGACGGCACGGTGAAAGTTCTTGTCGAAGGCAAAAAAAGGGCATCCATATCGGGCTTCGTTCCCCACAAGGACATGTTCGTTGTAGAGGTAAAGGAGATAGAGGAGCTTTCGGGAGAGAGCGTGGAGGTTGAGGCGCTCATGCGCTCGGCGACCAAGCTTTTCGAGGATTACGTCAAGCTCAACACCAAAATTCCCTCGGAGACTCTCGTCACTTTCATGTCCATTGACGAGCCGGGCAAGCTAGGCGACACGGTCGCTTCGCATCTTAGCATGAAACTCCCGGACAAACAGGAGATTCTGGAGGTACTCGATCCGCTCGAGAGACTTGAGAAACTCTGCGAGAAGATGCAGTCGGAGCTTGAGATACTCCAGATGGAAAAGCGGATAGGAAAAAGGGTCAAAAAGCAGATGGAAAAGGCCCAGAGGGAGTACTACCTGAACGAGCAGATGAAGGCCATCCAGAAGGAGCTCGGCACGGGCGATGACCTTAAAAGCGAAATAGACGAATTTGAGGAAAAACTGAAGGAAAAAGAACTTCCCGAGGATGTGGAGCAGCGGATTAAGAGGGAGATAAACAAGCTTCGCATGATGTCCTCCATGTCGGCTGAGGCGACAGTGGTGAGAAACTATATCGACTGGCTTCTGGATCTGCCGTGGATAAAGGAGAAAACCGAAGACCGCCTTGACCTCAAGGAAGCCGCGGAAATTCTTGACGAGGATCACTACGGACTTGAGAAACCCAAGGAGAGGATACTTGAATATCTCGCGGTGCGCGTTCTCACAGAGAAGCTCAAGGGACCGATACTTTGCTTCGTCGGACCTCCGGGAGTCGGAAAGACTTCTTTGGCCAAGTCTATAGCTCGCGCCATGGGCCGCAAGTTCGTCAGGACTTCTCTCGGCGGAGTGAGGGACGAGGCCGAAATAAGGGGGCACAGGAGAACCTACATAGGAGCTCTTCCCGGAAAAATAATACAGGGAATGAAAAAGGCCGGAACCGTGAATCCGGTTTTTCTCCTTGACGAGATCGACAAACTGGGAATGGATTTCAGGGGAGATCCGGCTTCCGCGCTTCTCGAGGCCCTGGACCCCGAGCAGAACTCAAGCTTCAACGATCATTACATCGAGGCTGACTACGACCTGTCAAAGGTAATGTTCATAATGACGGCCAACATTCTGCACACGATTCCCTGGGCGCTTCAGGACCGCATGGAGATAATCCGTCTTCCGGGCTACACTGAGCAGGAAAAAGTCCAGATAGCCAGAAAGTTTCTTATAGAGAAGCAGCAGGAAAACCACGGTCTCAAGGAGCACAAGGTGTCCATAAAGAACGAGGCTCTTCAGCAGATCATAAGAAGGTACACGAAGGAAAGCGGTGTGAGGAACCTTGAGAGGGAAATAGCGGCGCTTTGCAGGAAAGTGGCAAGGGAGATCGTTGAGAAGAAAAAAACCAAGGGCGTCAACATTACCGCCAAGAGCCTTAACAAGTATCTCGGTACTCCCAAGTACGAGTATGGAGAGATTGAGCAGACCGATCAGGTAGGAGCCGCCACGGGACTTGCGTGGACCGAACTCGGAGGAGAGCTTCTGACGATAGAGGTCTCGATCGTTCCCGGCAAGGGAAATTTCACCGTTACCGGCAAGCTCGGGGAGGTGATGCAGGAGTCCGCGCGCGCGGCGATGAGCTACGTAAGGAGCAGGGCGCAGCGCCTGGGGCTTGAAAGGCTTTTTTATCAGAACGTGGATATACACATTCACGTTCCCGAGGGGGCTACTCCGAAGGACGGACCGAGTGCCGGCATAGCGATAGCCAGTGCCATAGCGAGCGCCATCACGAGAAAGCCCATAAACAGAGAAGTCGCCATGACGGGTGAGATCACGCTTCGGGGAAGAGTGCTTACAATTGGAGGGCTCAAGGAGAAAATCCTCGCTGCTCACAGGGGCAGGGTGAAGGAAGTGCTGATTCCGATGGACAACAAAAAAGACATTGAGGATATACCGGAGAACGTGAGGAAAGAGGTGAAGGTAACCACCGTGGAACATATGGATGAGGTGATCGACAAGGTAATTCTCTCGGATGAGCCGGTGCTGAAAAACTTCGTTGTTCCCAAGGCCGGTTACGCTCTCGAGGCCGACCCGGTGCCGAAGAACATAAACTGAAAGTAAGAGTTATTCAGTGTTTTAAAAGCCCCGAGGCGGCCGCTGCCGCTTTGGGGCTTTTTAGTTTAGGGAGACTCAAGAAGTGAAACCTGCTATAAAAGGAAGGGGATCCCCTGAGAACCCGGCGGGAAGGTTCGAGCGGATCGATTTTGTCGCGGACGAGGATGCGCCGTCCACAGAAGGTGTTCCCAGGACCGTTTACTACAGGGACCGGACAAAGACAATAATCTCCTACAACCAGAGCCCCGACGTTTCATTTGACGCGAGCATCAATCCCTACAGGGGATGTGAGCACGGATGCGTTTACTGCTACGCTAGGCCCACGCACGAGTATCTGGGGCTTTCTGCGGGGCTTGATTTCGAAACGAAGATCTTCGTCAAGCAAAACGCCGCGGAGCTCCTGAGAAAGGAGCTTCGGTCGGTGAAATGGGTTCCGAAGCCGATAGCGATAAGCGGGGTCACGGACTGCTACCAGCCTGCTGAGAAGCATTTCCGGATAACGAGAAAATGCCTCGAGGTTCTGCGTGAATTCCAAAACCCGGTCGGGATAGTGACCAAAAATTATCTCGTTACCCGCGATATTGATATCCTCTCCGACATGGCTGAAATTGGCTGCGCGGGCGCAGTCATCTCCGTTACGACCCTCGACGGCGAACTCTTGAGGAAAATGGAACCCAGAGCTTCGCAGCCCGAGTACAGGCTAAAGGCCATATCCAGGCTTGCGGATGCCGGCATTCCCGTGACGGTGCTTATAGCTCCGGTGATTCCAGGGCTAACAGACCACGAGATTCCGGCCATAATGAAAGAGGCTTCGGCCCGCGGGGCGGTTGATGCCGGTTACGTAATGCTCAGGCTTCCCTACGGTGTGGCCGATATATTTTCCACGTGGCTCAAGCGCCACTACCCCGACAGAAAGAGAAAGATCCTAGGGCGAATCGAGTCGATGAGGGACGGAGCCCTTAACTCTTCTGAGTATAGCGTCCGGATGAAGGGCAAGGGAATTTTCGCAGAGCAGACCGAAAGAATCTTTCGCGTGGCTTACGGGAAATTCGGCTTTTCGGGAAGGAAGGCGCCTCTTGATGTCTCCCGTTTCAAAAGAGGCGGAGCTGCCCAGCTTGAGCTTTTCTGATTCGACGCCGTGAAAAATGGCTGTCTATCTTGCCTCTTCAAGCTTTACAAGCAGTTCCTTTATTTCCTCTGACTTTATTTTCATGCTCACCTTGTTAACGACAAATTTAGCGCTTATTTCCGCCACCACTTCCACTATCTCAAGATCGTTTTTCTTAAGAGTTTCTCCACTTGCGGTAAGATCCACTATAGCGTCGCAAAGGCCTATTATGGGTGCCAGTTCAACTGAGCCGTAGAGTTTTATGACTTCCGTTGTTATACCCTTTTTGTTGTAGAAATCGCTTGCGATCTTCGGATACTTGCTCGCGATCCGCAAAGAGGACTTGCCCGATTTCTCAAAGCCCCTCGGAGCGGCGACCACCATCTTGCATTCTCCTATTCCGAGGTCAAGAGGCTCGTAAAGATTGCAGTCCTGTTCCATCAGGGTGTCCTTCCCGACTATTCCGCAGTCCGCGGCGCCGTACTCGACATAGGAGGCGACATCTGTGGGTCTCACTATAAGCAGCCTGATTCCCTCCTCTTCAAACTCGAATATGAGCTTTCTCGAATCCCCGATTATTTCCGTTATGTCTATCGAGGCTCTTTTGAAAAGCTCAACGGTCTCCTCAAGCAGTCTTCCTCTGGGTGTCGCTATCGTTATCACTCTTTTTCCCTCCAGATGCCGGCTCCGACCGAGCGAAGCTTTTCATCAAGTTTTTCATATCCGCGGTCAAGATGATAGATCCTCGATACTTCCGTCCTGCCGGTGCCGCAGAGCCCGGCCAGTACGAGCGAGGCGCTTGCACGAAGATCGCTTGCCATAATGGGAGCACCCCTAATCTCAGCCACCCCCCTTACCACGGCGCTGTTTCCCACAAGCTTGATGTCCGCACCCATCCTCCGCAGTTCGGCGGTGTGCATGAACCTCTGCGGAAATATGTTCTCCGTAATCACGCTCATTCCGTCGGCAACGCACATGAGTATCATCATCTGGGCCTGCATGTCGGTCGGGAATCCCGGATAGGGAAGGGTGGAGAAATCTATGCTTCTTATCTCCCCCGAGCCCCGCACCCTTATGGAGTCCCCGTTTTTCTCTATTTCAGTTCCTGTCTGGAGCAATTTCCCCGTAAGTGCCCCTAGGTGCTCGAACCGGCAGTCCTTTATCACGAGATCGCTTTCATTTAGGGCGCCGGCTATCATCAGGGTTCCCGCCTCTATCCTGTCGGGCATTACCCTGTAGTCTCTCAGCGGACCGAGCGAACTTACCCCCGTTATCGTTATTATGTCCGTCCCGGCTCCTTCTATTTTTGCTCCCATGAGGTTGAGCGCATTTGCGAGATCCACCACTTCGGGTTCGCAGGCGGCGTTTAGGATCACGGTCTCTCCTTCGGAGAGGCTTGCCAGCAGCATTATGTTTTCGGTTCCCGTGACGGTCGAGAGATCGAAGGGCACGGTGGTTCCCTCAAGTTTTTCCGCGGCGGCGCTCACGTAGCCGTCTTCAAGCTGCACAGAAGCTCCCAGGATGCGCAGCCCCTTTATGTGCTGATCTATGGGTCTCTCCCCTATCGCGCAGCCCCCGGGAAGCGAGACCTCCGCTTTTTTGAACCTGGCCACAAGCGGTCCCAGAACCAGAACAGAAGCCCTCATTGTCTTCACCAGATCGTAGGGGGCCTTGTAGCGGTCAATGGTCTTCGAGTTAACGAACAGCTCTCCGTCTGCGTATTCGCATTTCGCGCCCAGAGTTTCGAGCAGCTTCATCATCGTCCGGACATCTGCCAGATCCGGCACGTTCGAGATGGTGTTTTCCCCGTCGTTTAGTATGCAGGCGGCTATTATGGGGAGCACGGCGTTTTTCGCTCCGCCGACATTCACTTCTCCCGAAAGTTTCTTTTTTCCTTCTATTACTATCTTTTCCAAGTCGCTCTCACTACCCTTTTTATGCCGCCGATATCACGCTGGAAGCGTATATTCGAAAAGCCGTTTTCACGAATTATCCTCTCCGCGCCTTCCGCCTGCCCCGCCCCGATTTCAAGAAGCAGAAAGCCTTCTTCTCGAAGCACTCTTCCTGCCGTGGCCGCTATTTTCCTTATGTACTCAAGCCCGTCTTCTCCGCCGAGAAGCGCCGTGCGGGGCTCATGGCTCCTTATCTGCGTGGAAAGCTCCGCGTATTCAGCTTCCGAGACATAAGGTGGATTGGAAATTATCATGTCAAACGAAGATTTTGCAAAGCAGTCAAGAAGATCCGAGTTCACAAACCGCACGCACGCACCGTTTGCCCGGGCGTTTCTCCCCGCTACCGAAAGCGCTGCGGCGGATATGTCCGAGGCAAAAACCTCGCAGTTGTGTGCCTCAAGAAAGAGGGTTACGGCGAGACACCCGCTTCCCGTTCCGAGATCCAGGATGCAGGGACTTTTCATCTGCCCCGCGGTTTCTACCGCAAGTTCCGCAAGCGTTTCGGTTTCCGGTCTCGGAATCAGAACGTCCGGGGTCACGACAAAGGGCCTTGAGTAAAATTCCCGCTTGCCAATCACGTACGCGATGGGTTCTCCCGCGAGGCGTCGGCAAAGGAGCTTTTCAAACGTCTCCGTGCGCTCGGGACCCACACGTCTTTCCGGATGCGCGTAGAGTTCCATTGGGTCCGTGCCGAGGCTTTTTGCGATTATAGCTCTTGTTTCGATTCCCGGGCACTCGAAACCGTTTTTCTCGAAGCTTTCTCTGCCTTTCAGGTAAAGTTCTCTAATCTCCATTTGAGTTTGAAACGATGAGTGTATACGCAGAAGACGCGTTTTCAAGTTTCAGACACTGGCCCGGAGGGGTTTTCCTTAGATGCTTAAGAACAGAAGCTTTATTCTGGCGTCCTCTTCTCCGAGAAGACGGGAGCTGCTCACAAGGGTGGGTCTTGATTTCGAAGTGATTGAGCCTGGGGTGCGCGAAAGTGTCCGGGAGGGAGAAGCGCCGCTTGATTTCGCAAAGCGCATGGCCAGGGAAAAGGCGCTCAGTGTCTCAGGAAGTGTGCCGCGGGGGCGAATCGTCGTGGGTAGTGACACGATAGTATCCGTTTCCGGAGAGATTCTCGGCAAGCCCAGCGACGTGGAAGATGCGTTTTCGATGCTGCAGAAACTCTCCGGGAAAACCCATGAAGTCATAACCGGTTTCTGCGTGGCGAGATCCCCCGGGGAGATCCTTCACCTGGGAGCCACCAGTACAGAGGTGCGGATCAAATCCCTTGATAGCGAAGGGATGCGTCGGTACATTAAAACCGGGGAACCTATGGACAAGGCCGGCGCGTATGCCATTCAAGGAGCCGGGTCGTGTCTTGTCGAGTGGATAAGAGGTTCCTACACGGGTGTCGTCGGACTTCCGCTTTCTGAACTGGTTTCCGTACTCTCGGATATAGGTATCGTGGAATCCTGATGAACTTGAAGGACAAAATAGACGGGGTAGAACAGAGAATCAGGGAGGCGTGTGGAAGATCCGGAAGGAGCCGGGACGAGGTGCGGCTGGTAGCGGTTTCTAAGAAGTTTGCTCTTGCTGTGATTCTCGAAGCCAACCGGCTCGGGCTTCAGGATTTCGGAGAGAACTACGCCCAGGAGCTTCGCGACAAGCAGAGGGAGGCGGGAGACGGCACTGGCGGTGCGCTTCGCTGGCATTTCATCGGGGCTCTGCAGAGAAATAAGGTGAAGTACGTGGTGGGCAAGGTGGATCTTATACACGCGGTTGACAACATGGCCCTTGTTGCGGAACTTGATAAGAGGGCCGCGGCTT
>LXNJ01001642.1_pt1 | contig 12964 bp, 12 predicted proteins | sample 809081 | NCBI WGS metagenome assembly LXNJ01 (sample SAMN04870510, study PRJNA318959) | sponge metagenome | biome: sponge; feature: marine sponge reef; material: water | host: Petrosia ficiformis | place: Greece: Milos, Mediterranean Sea | collected 2013-05-29 | depth 5-7 m
GTACGGACACTACGCCCTTGAATCCGCCCTCCCCGGCCAGACACTGCCAAGTTATTGCCCCATGCCAACAGTGTACTTGCCTTGCTGGGCAGCGCTGGTCAGCTTGGCCCGCGATATAAACGCTGCCTGGGCAGCACCGGTATTCTCCTGCTTTCCACTCCAGGTCTTTAGGGGTGCGGCCTGGAGTCCACGCCCAAAAGAAAAACTGAGGGTCCAGGGAGCTCTTTTGCCGGACCCTTCCAGGTTAATGGCGTTCAGATTCATGACCGCCTCGTCGTCGTTCTGTCCCCCGGATAGAAAAACAACGCCCGGCATCGCCGCGGGGATGGTTTGCCTGAAGCACCCGACAGTCTTTGCCGCAACCGTCTCGGGGCAGGCACGATTTGATGCATCGGAACCCGACACCACCATGTTTGCCTTCAACAGCATTGCCTCCAACGCCACACCCTGACGGCTTAGCTGGGAGAAGGTCTCCAGCAGAGCAGCCTTGGTGGCCGCATAGCACTGATCAATGTGGTGCCCACCATCCATCAGAACCTCCGGCTCTACAATGGGTACCAGGCCCGCATGTTGGCTGATGGCTGCGAACCGTGCCAGGGCGTGGACGTTTACCTCGATACAGTAGGGCGTGGGAATACCGTCGCCGATAGTTATCACCCCTCGCCACTTGGCAAACTTCAAGCCCATATCCCTGTATTCGGCCAATCGCTGTCCCAGTCCGTCGAGACCTTCGGTGACCAGCTCACCAGGCGAACCAGCCAGCGGAAGCGTTCCCCTGTCTACCTTGATCCCGGGAATGATTCCTCTACCGGAAAGTATTTCCACCATCGGGACCCCGTCGGCGCCCCGCTGCCTGGCTGTCTCGTCATACAAGATTACGCCGCTGATAAATTCCTCCACACCGGAGGTCCGAAAAAGCAGCTCCCGGTAGTCCCGCCGGTTATTTTCCGTGCTCTCCACTCCAATCGTGTCGAAGCGACGTTTGATGGTAGGGGGACTCTCGTCCGCCGCCAGGATTCCCTTGCCGGGAATGATCAAGGCCTGGGCCGTTTCCGAAAGACTCGCCATGTCCATGCTAACTCTCCTTTGGAGGCTATGGAGCCACTCTAAAGATTCGCTGGGAGCGGACCCATTGCACCTCCTCCTGTTCCTGAGCCCAGCATACGCTGAACGAGATCCGATCCTGTAGGGTTCACCGTCTTCTTCGCCAGGCACGCTGCAGGCTGCAATAAGGAAGGCTCAAGACATCCCTGCAGGTTAACGCTTCTTGTGGCTTTGCCACTGCCAATGTTTCCCGTCAGAATGCGAAAAGGCCCTCGGCCGCTCCGGCAGGGCCAGAAGAACTGCCGAGTGCAAAGGCAGCTGAACTGGTCCTAATGAGTGTGCATGCAGTCAACCCAGCGGACCGTGCCAGAACGAAGACACATGACCAGGGACTGGGTGAATGTGCCTGCGGGGGAGACGGTTACTCCATTGAGCAGCTCGCCTGAACTGGCTCCCGTCGCTGCGAAAAGGACATCCTCTCCTCCCACCATTTCTTCTGCGAAGTAAACTCTCTCAACATCCAGACCAGCCATCGTCAATGCCTCCGTTTCCTGGTGACTTCTGGGCCAGGCCCGGCACTGTATCTCTCCCCCCAGGCACCTGATGGCGGCGGCGGTCAGTACGCCTTCGGGAGCGCCGCCCACGCCCATCAATAGGTCCACACCGGATCCAGGAAGAGCCGCCTGAATTCCGGCCACCACGTCGCCATCGGGTATAAGCTTTACCCTGGCGCCGGCGGCTCTGATGGACTCCACGAGTTCTTCATGCCTGGGCCTGTCCAGGACCACAACCGTCAACGACTCCGGCGGTCGCCCCTTGGCCTCAGCCACGTTCCTGAGGTTGGCTTCCACCGACGCCCTTACGTCTATAGCATCCACGGCGTCGGCGCCAACGGCAATCTTGTCCACATACGCAACATGGACCGGCACCCGCATAGATCCCCGCGCCGAGAGAGCGATGGCCGATATGGCGCCAGGAAGCCCTTTGGACAAAAGCGTTGTGCCGTCTATTGGGTCGACAGCTATGTCAACGGGCGGCGGCAAGCCGTTGCCGATCCTTTCTCCCATGTAGAGCATGGGGGCCTCGTCCTTCTCTCCCTCGCCGATGACAACCACTCCGTCCATATTGAGGGAATTCAGCACCCGCCGCATGGCGTCTACCGCCGCCTGGTCGACTGCTTCCTTGTTACCCATACCCATGAACTGCACGCCGGCCATGGAGGCTGCCTCAGTGACCCGCACCAGGTCCAGCGCGACGGTAGGTGCTATCCTTTGTGTGGACTCCCTTCCTGCCATAGTCTTTTCACCTCCCCACGGATGCCTGTTACTCCCGGTAGTACTCCATGCCCAGATGGGTAATCTGGTCTTCGCCCATCAGCCAGCGGAGGGTGTTCTTTAGCTTGGTCTGCTGGATAAACAGGTCGTGCTCCGGGTAGACGGTTGGCGCGTGCTGGGGGCTCTTGAAGTAGAAGGACAGCCATTCCTGGATGCCCGACAGTCCGGCCCGCTGTGCCAGGTCCATAAACAGCACCAGATCCAGGACCAACGGAGCAGCCAGGATGGAATCAGAGCAAAGGAAATCGATTTTCAGCTGCATGCGCTTTCCCATCCAGCCGAAGATGTCGATGTTGTCCCAGCCCTCCTTGTTGTCGCCCCGGGGCGGGTAGTAGTTGATTCTGACCTTGTGGTAGGAGTCCGCATAGAGTTCGGGATACATTTCGGGTTGCAGGATGTATTCCAGTACCCCGAGTTTTGACTCCTCCTTGGTTTTGAAGTTCTCCGGTTCGTCCAGCACCTCGCCGTCCCGGTTTCCCAGGATATTGGTGGAGAACCAGCCGTCCATACCCAGCATCCTCGCTTTGAGCATAGGGCCGATGGCCGTCTTCACCAGTGTCTGGCCGGTCTTGAAGTCCTTGCCGCAGATGGGCACGTCATGGTCCTTTGCCAGCTTCTCGAGAGCCGGAATGTCCACCGTGAGGTTGGGCGCCCCGTTGATGAATGGTACGCCCTCCATCAGGGCGGCATAGGCGTAGACCATGGAGGGAGCAATGGACTCGTCACTATCCTGCAGACCAGTAATGAAACTCTCGATATCCTGATGCACCTCTCCCTCGGTTATGTACTTTTCGGTGGAGGCGCACCAGACCATCACCAGCCGGTCGCAGCCGTTCTCTCCCTTGAAGCGCCGGATGTCATCGCGCAGCGCCTCGGCCGCCTCCAGCTTGGTCGGCGTTGCTCTTGTATTGGTACCGCTGATTCGCTTAACGTAGTCCACTTCGAAAACAGCAGGCATGGGCCTCACCGACTCGAGGAAGTCCCTTACGGGCTCAATCTGCTCATATCGGTCCAGGACTCCACTCTTCGCCGCTGCCTGGTAGGCGTCGTCGGGAATGGGGTCCCAGGCGCCAAAGACAATGTCATCCAGACCAGCCAGGGGAACGAAATCCCGGATCAGTGGCGTGCGGTTTTCAGTACGCTTACCGAGACGGATGGTGGCCATCTGGGTGAGGGAACCAACAGGCTGTCCAGTGCCGCGCCGGATATGCTCCACGCCGGCAATGAAGGTGGAGGACACCGCGCCCAGTCCCACCAGCAAGACCCCAAGCTTTCCCTCCGCTGGCCGGATGCTGATGGATGCCGCCTCCACGAAGTCCTTGGGCTCCAGGCTGATTCCCCTTTCCACCGCCAGTGCCATCAGCCGTCCGTGCCATTGGGCCGGTATCCTGCCGGTGCTGGCCCAGTGCTGAACCGTGCTCTGGCGCTTGTCCAGCAGGGCAGCCAGCGCAGATTGCCCCCCAAATCGATCGATTATGCCTCTGACGTTGTTCATGCCCATCCTGTGAACCAGTTATTTTGTTGACTGTAGTCGTGCAAACGGTAGTTTACATATGAATAACCGAAGCATACAGCCTCAACCAATGTAATATGAAGAACAATGATAACGATAATATTGGTAATATGCAAGCCCCTCGCCGCGCCGATTACACTTTGCTTCAACATCTTGCCGGGAGCGTAGGCTACTTTTGGAATGGGGTTCTATTTACGGTGTCCGGCTCATATCTGTAGGTCTCATGCGGCACCCCAGGTGCATTCGGACAACGGTTGGTATGCATGCGGGACTCCTGACTTCTGACCCGTACGCCGTTGACCGGTTGTGTAGACTTGTGGAAGATTGAAAGGCAGCTACCTTTTTCCACCCCAAGAGTGATGCTGTGGGGTCGTTTGCCATAATTAAACTCGATATCCATCGACGCGAGGTTAAGCGTAGTATATGATGACAAATATGGAGATCAGGAAGTTTGGTGAGGAAGATGGGGCCGCTGTGGTCGTATTGTGGACGGAAGTCTTCGGCTATGATGCACCGCACAATACGCCATCGGTTTCAATCGAGCAGAAGGTTTCCCGCGACCCAGACTTTTTCCTGGTGGCAGTGGCAGACGGAAAGGTCATAGGCACTGCCATGGGCGGCTATGACGGGCACCGCGGCTGGATATATTCGCTGGCTGTGGACAAGCCCTGGCTAAGTAGGGGAGTGGGGACGGCGCTCATGGAGGAAATCGAGGTACGGTTTAAAACTCTCGGATGCCTGAAGGTCAACCTCCAGGTAATGGCATCCAATTCGGAAGTCGTTGATTTCTATCAGAAACAGGGTTACCTGGTCGAGGAGCGAATTAGCATGGGAAAGAGACTTTACTGACGGGACAATTTATCCATCGTCGGCCCGAATTCTTCCAGTCATGACCTCGCTGCGGAAACGCCAGGATCTTTCGGCAATCTCGGCATAGGTCTCTGCAGGCAGGTCTGCAATCGCTAATGCAATTTCCAGCTCTCTGGTCAGGGAAGTGTCGAAAATTCCCGGGTCGTCGCTACCCACCACGAACGGCAAGCCAAAATCAACAAATTGACGAATAGGGTGGTAAGCGTCTCCCAAGATACCACCGATTCGGCGATTGGAAGTGGGACATACCTCGACTATTGAACCTAGGTCCCTAATGCTCTCTGCCGCGTACCGCTGGCGCAGGCTTACCTCCTCCAATTTCTCTTCATCGTATTCGACTGCTACGAGAGCGTCATCGGACAAGATGCGAAGCTCTTCCAGCTGCCTTGAAATGGCCTGCACGTCTACTATCACACCCGCTTTGGATAGCCCTTCCCTGTGACGGAGGTCATAGTTAAACTGGTCGATACGTTCCTCCACTGTCTCCTGCCGGCTGTGCACTCCATACAATTCCGGACTGATTCCCAGGGCAATCGCATGCCCCAGCCGATGCGCACCCATCTCGGCAGCTTCGTGGACCCATCGAACCGCGCTCTCAAGTGACTTGTCGGCGAAACTTTCACCCACATGGTAGAGAATCGCCAGCGCCCGTTCGGGGTATCGGAAATTGAAATCCTTTACGGCCTCGAAGAACTCACGTTTCCCCTTCGGCGGATATCCTTCCTCAAGAAAGCAGAAGTCTACACCGGTCAATAAATAACCGTATTCCCCCAGGGCGAGCTCTCTTACCACGTCCCAGTGAACCCAGGGGTCATCCCTGGAAAGGCTTACGGCAAGACGAGGCTGGATGCCGGAACCCTCATATTCACTGTAAGTATCAAGCATCTTTAGCAGTAGTTCCCTGGCCTGGCCCTGAGTAAATCTTCGATTTAACGTCATCCGCTGCTCTGAATATGAGAGGCCCTCTCTCAGTTGCCGTTCAAGAATCTGGCGCATGAAGTGCGAGACTTCGTCGGCTACTTCCGACAGTGCCATGTTTCCCCTGGAAAAGGTTGACCAGGCGCTGCCGGCCACAAGCATGTTGTACTTGGCCTGGAATCTCGGGAAGTTGCCTCCGTCCTCGTCACCGAATACGAACAGCTTGCGGAATTCCGCCTCAATTTCGGGGCCACCATTCATGCATTCCTCCAATACTCTACCGATTGGAGGAATGTCACCATACGCGTCCTTGAACGCAGCTTGGTATGAAGTCCAGTCCACTGAGCGGGTTTTTAGGAATTGGAGAAAGTCCTGCCAGTGAATTGACCCGTACAGGTGTTGATGGAGATCGGCCAATTTGGGAGCGTTGTTGTTCATTTTAAATCTACGACTTTATTCCCTAGTATTACAACGACGCGTTTAGGGTGGTGGTTCCATCCGCCTTCACGGTGGGCGGAGCGGCGTCTTTCGTGGGAGCGGCGCGCCCGCTCGTTGCGTAGCTGCGTATCCTCCAGCCACAGCAGCAACTCCTCCGGCCCGAACCGTTCCCTGGGCAGCATCTCCCGCACCACCCGGTACACCCCCGTCTACACGGGGGCAGGCTCTGGGAGCGGGTGATCCGGGGCATATTTTTCCCCCCAGTCCTGCTGCAGGCCCAGCAGGAAGGCTCCACCCAGCAGGCACATGGCGACGTGATGATGCCAGCCAGCCCTGGTTCGGGTCTCGTATTCGTCCAGGCCCACGTCGCCCTTTTCCGCCTGGAACTCCGTTTCAATGGGCCACCTGGAACCGCCCACATAGGCCAAGGTCTCCAGCATGGTGTCCTCGGCGGCGTTGGACAGGTAGTAGCGGGGTTCGCTGCCGTCCAGGTTCCGGCGGTAGACGGCCCATGCCTCCTGGCCCGGCTTGCCCTTCCGGGTTACCCGCACCCGCTGGGCGCTGAACTGGTAAGTCCGGGGCCCCTGGCTTCCCTGGGCCACCGTGATCTCCCGCCAGGCCTCATCCGGCAACTCGTCGCTGCGCTGCTCCATGCTACGACGCTGGGTACGAGGCTGCCCGTCCCTGAGCCTGGGCTTGCGGCGGCGCCCCAACCCCGGAGACCCCGGACTGGTCCAGGCCGACTCCCACCAAGGCTCCAGGGGCCAGACCGGCGTGCTGCCCGGAACGTCCAGCACGTAGCGCATCCCCAGGGCCGCCAGGGATTCCCGAAAGGTCGGCGACATCCCGAAGGCGTCGTCTCCGGCAACCCATCCGGCCTTGAGGTGGCCCAACCCCAGGGCTCGCTCCAGCAGTTCCAGGGCCAACTCCGTCTTCGACCGGTAGCTCCGCCGCCCCTCGGGCACCCCCGCCGCCGCACAACGGTCCTGGTCGGAGATCCAACTCTCGGGCAGATACAGCCCCTTGTCCACCAATGCCCGTCCCAGCGGGCTGACGTAGGCCAGGAACATCCCGCCCTGGCAGTTGGCCACCTTCCCCAGCCTACCGCAGTACTGCCGGGCTACCCCCACCGACTTCTTCCCCTGCTTGGGGAAGTCGCTGCCGTCCAACACCCACAGCGCCTCGGGGTGCCCCAGCCGGGGGGCCAGGTATTCCTGCAGCCGCCCGATCACTGCCTCATCGGACCACCGGGCCTCGGTAAGAAAGCGCTGCATCGCCCGGGCCGAGATGCCCACCGATTCCGACAGGTTCTCGGCGTTCCGCCGCTCCCCAGCCTGCACCAGCAGCCCCTGAAGGTAGATCCGGCTGTGCTCCCGCCACTGCTTGCGGCCGAAGGAACCCGCGAAGAAGGCGTGAAAGTCCTGAAAGTTGTCGTAAACCCGCTCGAAGCTCGCCCCATCCATCGCCCAAACCGCCCATCATCCTCTTGACAACTATCCTACCAAATAACTCGTCGTTGTAGTACTAGACGGCCGCGACGGCAAGGTGGCCACCGAGGGCCAGGTGGCTGACTTCATGGCGATGGCCGCCAACCCGCAACCCGACAGGCGGGTGCTGGACCTGACCTGCGGCAGCGGCCGCCTGCTGCTCCACGCCTGGCTCCACATGCTGGGCAAGACAGAGGACAGGGGAACGGAGGTCACTGGCCGCATCCAGAGCATGGAGATAAACCTAGACCTGGTGGAGGCCGCCGCCAGTGGCCTGAAGCTCCACGACGTAACCGGCGGCGAGATAGCCCAATGCAACAGCATGGACCCGCAGGAGTGCCGGCGCGCCGGCATCGAGGACGGCCGGTGGGACCTGGTGATCGCCAACCTGCCCCTGGGCGTGAAGGTGCCCAGGGACGCGGCAGACCGCTACACCGGCGCCCCCAACGGGATCCTGTCCGGCGTAAAGGGACGCAAGGCCAGAACGGAAGCCGAGATCCTGCTGCTGCAGCGGGTCCAGGAGCTGCTGGCCCCCGGCACCGGGCGCGCCGCCCTCATCGTCTCCGACGGACTGCTCAGCAACGGTAGCGACCAGTACGCCCGGCACTGGCTGCTGAAGCACTTCGCGCTGGAGGGGTAGTATCCCTGCCCCGTAAGAGCGGGAGCGTCGCCACCGCTAAGACCAGCGTGATTCTGATGCGACGCCTGGAGCCCGGCGAGACCCAGGCCGGGGACTCCCTGATCTTCATGGCCATCTGCAAGAACGACGGCCACGACGGCCGGAAGGAGACCAGCGCCCGCGAAGACCTGGCCGGAGACGGCCACGAGAGGGCGGTCCTCCTGCAGAACGACCTGGTGGACTACCTAACCACCGAGACCAGGCTCAGCGACGGCTCATGGCTGCGGACCAGCCGGGTTCCCACCTTGGACCCCAACCACTCGACCATCCTTTCCGAACTCAGGGAGTTCTACCGGAACGGCGATGGCTGGGGAAAGGAGAACTCCACCCCCAGCAGATAGAGGGAGAAGCCTCTCCGGCACCGGAGAGACCGGTTCCAGAGAGACCAACAAGGGAGGAACCAACGTGAACGACGCCAGCACCAGGGCCGCGGAAGAGACCGGCAGCGCCATCTACCAGGCCATCGAGGCCGCTCACCAGGAAGCCAAAGGGAAAGGGGAACAGGATTCCCTGGCCCGCCACCTCAGCCAGAAGCTGCAGGAGGTCGACTGCCCCACCGTCACCCTGGCCGACGCCCTGGCCATCGCCGGGCAGGCCACCCTGGACTGCGGGTCCACAGATACCGGCGACCCGGGCTGGGAGGGATACGAGGGCATCGACGAGGGCGTGGAGAACCATACCCTCTACCACCTCGGCCGCCCCGGAGAGTGCGGCGGCGACTGCCCCGTCCTGCTCCACCCGGAACTGGCCGGAGAGGACACCGACTGAAACGGCACCAGCTAGCACAAGGCCAAAGCGAAAGGAAGGAGGGAAGCCATGCAGGAAGCGCAGCGACTGACCGGGCAACTGAGCAATGCCTCGAACAGCGGGGAGGACCGCGCCCGCACAACGGCGACCAGAGCCGCCACACTCAGCCCGGGCCCACCCTCATGGAAAAGGCCGGCAGGCTGATGCTGGAACTGGCAGGCTTCTACCTGCTCCTAGACGCGCTGAACGCCCTGTGGCAGCTAGCCACCCGGTAAATAACCCTCACGGCACCTACAATGGAGTGGCGGCCGAGGCCGGATGCACATGGTAAAATAAAGCCACCAGCAAACGAGGAACAAACGTGACAATGACCTTTCCCATCAGCAGCTTTGAAGACATCTTCGACGCCATGGACCAGAACCCGGAGTTCGCCAGGCGGCTGACGACCTACGTCCTGACCCGGGCCCTGATCAACCTGCCGGCAGTAGTGGGGGAACCCCAGGCCGGCGATCCGCCGAATATCGAACAGCTGAAGCGGACCGACGTCAGGATCGCCGAGCTGAAAACCGTCTCCGACCGGGTGGATGGGAGAACCGGCGACGCCGAGGGGAGGGTCTACGAGGACCGGGTCGCCACGGTGCTGACAGACCAGCTGTACCTGGAAATGGGGCTAACCAATTCGAAGGTCGTGTACCAGTACCCGGACAAGGAGATTCAGGACTTATTCGACAGCGTGAACCAAGAGAAGCCGCCGGACCAACAGCTGGATATCAGCCAAATGCGGGACCTGAAGGACATCGACATGGTGGCCAGGGCAACCCGGCAGGAAGATCCAGGGGAACCGGAGATAATACACGTTGCGGTCGAAGCCTCCATCACCGGAGAAGATGATGACCTGCGGCGAGCCGACCGGCGCAGCCGCCTGATAGGACGCCTGACCAACAGCCCGTGCCTACCGGCCATCGCAGCCGAAACGCTGAGCGAACGGGTGGGCAAGCTGGCAACCACAGACAAGCTCGGAAAGACCACCGTAAGCAAAGAGGCCTTCAACAGCCTCGGAACGCCCGGAGACACCCTGGAGCAGGACATAACAGTCTTCCTAATCGCAAGAAGGAAATAAGGGGCCGCAGCCCCAACCGCCAAGAAGGAAAAACAAGCTGAGCGGAGCCCCCACCAGCCCGATGAGCATGTGAGGCCAACAGGCATCTGACAAGGGCTACCAGGGACAAGAACATATGCACGAACAAGAGGATGGCCAAGAGGCCAAAACCACACGGGGAAACCGCGCCCAGGCCGGGAGTCCAGACCCGCAGGCCCTGGCCATCGCCCGGGCCGTACAGGACGCCCTTCCCAGAGATACGGTCATCCTGTTCGGTTCCAGAGCCGTCGGCGACTACCACAAAGGCTCCGATGTAGACCTGCTGGTCATAACCGACATCGGCGGCCAGCAGACAGCCAGCGCCCTGGGACGGGCCGCCGCCCTGCGCCACATGGCAACACGCAAACTGCAGCTGCCGGTGGAGATCATCCCCATGGACCAGGCCACCTTCGCCAGATGCCGCCGTGCAAACCAACACATCGCCGGGCAGGCGATCATCTACGGAGTCCCCATGAGCTCAGAAAGACTCGGCTACTCCAACCAGTACGAGGACAACTATCCCAACCACTGGCCTGAGACCCGGCAACGACTCAGGAAAGCCGAAGAATTCTGCCAGACCTTCGATGAGATGGTCGAAAGAAACGACTGGAACAAGGACCTGATGGGCTTCAATGCCCAGCAAGCGGTGGAAAACGCCATCAAGGGCTGGCTATCCACCCTGCAGAACAAGGACCGGTTTCAGCACGACCTGGAGAGCGCCTGGGGGAAGGTGGAAGAGCTGGAGAAGCTCACAAGCTGGAGCAGCGAGGGCAGCACCGAGGCCAGGGACGCCACGCGGGACCTGCTGGCCTTCACCAGCTACGGAAACCCAGTCGAAGAGGATCCGGCCCTAACGCCCAACTGGCTGACTCTGTACGCGGCGGTCTCCCCGTGCGGTCCAACTGGGCCGCGGGCTACCGCGGCCGCGCGACGGTGGTTTACGGTCATACTCCGGTATCGGAACCCTCCTGGCTCAACAATACCATTAACGTAGATACTGGCTGTGTCTTTGGGGGCAGGCTGACCGCGCTCCGCTACCCCGAAAAGGAGCTGGCATCGGTTCCCGCGGCGCAGGTCTATTACGAGCCAGCCAAACCCCTGGCTGAGCCTTTCCATCCGGAAGAACCCTCAGTACCGGGCGAGGCCCGCGCCGCTAATATCCTTGACATTGACGATGTGCTGGGGAAGCGAATTGTAGCGACACGGCTGCGTGGCAATGTCACGGTCCGGGAAGAAAATGCGGCGGCGGCGCTGGAAGTAATGAGCCGTTTTGCCCTGAACCCCCGCTGGCTGGTGTACCTGCCTCCCACCATATCCCCCTGCGACAGCTCCGGACTGCCCGGTATGCTGGAACATCCAACAGAGGTATTTGCCTACTACCGCAACAGCGGCGTTTCCAGCGTGGTCTGCGAGGAAAAACACATGGGTTCACGGGCCATCGTCGTGGTAGGGCGGGATCTCGCAGCCATCGATCGGCGGTTCGGCATAACGGGCGAGGGTGCTGGCGCCTGTTACACCCGGACGGGAAGAAGGTTCTTTGAAGACCTCGACCTCCAGGCGCAGTTTCTGGAGCGGGTCGGCGCGGCGCTGGCCGGCGCGGATATCTGGGCGGAACTGGATACCGACTGGGTGTTGCTGGACAGTGAACTGATGCCGTGGTCCGTCAAGGCGCAGGAGTTGCTTCGGGAACAGTATGCTGCGGTGGGCGCAGCCGCGCGAATTAGCCTAACGGGAGCGGCAGCCCTCCTCCGGCAGACGGCGGCACGGGGTATAGACGCCGGAGGGAACCTGCTCGGAGTCGAAGAACGGCTGCGGCTGGCCCAACTCTACGGCGACGCCTATGCCAGGTACTGCTGGCCGGTGACGTCGGTGACCGACATCCGCCTGGCGCCGTTCCACCTGCTGGCCAGCGAGGGGCAGGTGCATACGGACAAGCCGCATCTTTGGCACATGGACCTGGCCGACCGCTTGTGCCACGTCGATCCCGGGCTGTTCCAGGCTACCAGGCATCAGGTGGTAGACCTGAACTCCCAGGACGAGCTTGAGGCCATACGCTGGTGGGACGAACTGACAGGCCAAGGCGGGGAGGGTATGGTCGTGAAGCCGATGGACTTTATCGCCTCGGGAAAGCGGGGCCTGGTGCAGCCAGCCATAAAGTGCCGGGGCGCCGAATACCTGCGCATAATCTACGGGCCGGAGTACACTCTGCCGGAGAACATCGAACGGTTGCGAAATCGCGGCCTCTCCGCCAAACGGTCGCTGGCGCTTCGGGAGTTTGCATTGGGCGTAGAGGGCCTCAGGCGTTTTGTCGAGCAGGAGCCCCTCTACCGGGTACATGAGTGCGCCTTCGCTGTACTTGCCCTTGAAAGCGAGCCGGTTGACCCCAGGCTGTAAGAATCAACACGGGGAGGGGCGCGGTTCAGGCGAGTGACACCAGGTGTCCGCCGGCTTCAGCCGTTCATCGCAGGGACTCGGGAATATTATCTTCTCTCTCTTGTGTGTAGAACCGGTTAAAGCGCAGGAGGAGGAGCATCGGCACCAATGTTTGGAACAATTTAGCCGGTAAAGCCCCAGCCCTCGGCATTCTGACGGGCCCTGTGCGGGCAGTAGTGAAAGACGGAAGAGCTGAAAACTCCCGCGGGAGCGTAGCTGGAAGGTTCCCGCCCGCTTGAATCGAGGGTGCGGCGCTGGGTGTCCTCACGTGGAAGATCCTAGTCAATGGGACATTGTCCTACCCAATTTGCTCACGGGAGAATACATTGGTAGTCAACGGGACGGCGCAGTCGTTGCCCAAAA
>LXNJ01001643.1_pt1 | contig 12963 bp, 10 predicted proteins | sample 809081 | NCBI WGS metagenome assembly LXNJ01 (sample SAMN04870510, study PRJNA318959) | sponge metagenome | biome: sponge; feature: marine sponge reef; material: water | host: Petrosia ficiformis | place: Greece: Milos, Mediterranean Sea | collected 2013-05-29 | depth 5-7 m
GCTCGGCGCGGTTTGCCGGGCCCGAGAGGTAAGCGCACGCCGCGTCAGATGTGCGGTCGTGCCCGAACGAGGGATGGGCATTGCTGCCCATTTTTTGTATGTGCCGTTCTGGTAGGTGTTGTAGGTGAAGGTAAGTGGCTGAGGCCATGACGCGAAAGGAACAGGAACTCGAGGCGTTACTCGCTCCGACGGTGAACGGGCTTGGCTGCCAGGTGTGGGGCATCGAGTACAACCCCCGCGGCCGGAATTCCACGCTCAAGCTCTACATCGACCGGGAGGACGGCGTCACCATCGACGATTGCGAACGCGTGAGCCGCCAGGTCAGTGCGCTCCTCGACGTCGAGGATCCCATCGTCCACGCCTACCGCCTCGAGGTCTCCTCACCCGGTGTTGACCGGGCCTTGTTCCGCCGCGAGCAGTACCTCGCGAACGTGGGCGAACGGATCGACGTGCACCTGGCGTTCCCGTTGGCGGGCCGGCGGCACTTCGAGGGTCGGTTGGCCGGCGTCGAGGGTGAGGATGTGGTCGTGGAGGTGGGCGACGAACCGGTCGCGCTTCCCCTCGGGCAAATCCAACGCTCGCGGCTGGTCTGCTAGGCGGGTCGGCATAGGAGATCACGATGGCACAGATGAACAAGGAAGTGCTCATGGTCGTGGAATCCGTTTCCCACGAGAAAGGCGTCTCGAAGGACGTCCTGTTCGAGGCCATCGAGCAGGCGCTCGCGACCGCGACGGCGAAGAAACACCGCGACGACGCGAGGTTCGCGGTCAGCATCGACCGCGAATCCGGAAGCTACGACACCTACCGGATCTGGGAGGTGATCGATCCGGACCGGGAACTCGAAGAAGAGGAGGAACCGAACCCGGACGCGGAGCTCACCTTGGAGGAAGCCAAGGAGAAGGACGCGTCGCTGGAGATCGGCGACATCTACCGCATACCCGCCGAGTCCGTCGAGTTCGGCCGCATCGCGGCGCAGACGGCCAAGCAGGTCATCGTTCAGAAGGTTCGCGATGCGGAACGCGCCCGGGTCGTGGACATGTACTCGCCGCGGGTCGGCGAGTTGGTCAGCGGCACGGTCAAGAAGACCACCCGCGACAGCGTCACCGTCGATCTCGGCAACAACGCCGAGGCCATCCTCACCCGCGAGAACCTGATTCCCCGGGACTCGTTCCGCATCGGCGACCGGGTTCGGGCGCTGCTCGTCGAGATCAACCCCGAGCATCGGGGGCCGCAGCTCATCCTGACGCGGACCACGCCGCAGGTGCTCATCGAGCTGTTCAAGATCGAGGTTCCGGAGATCGCCGAGGACGTCATCGAGATTCGCGGCGCCGCACGGGATCCCGGTTCCCGTGCCAAGATCGCGGTCAAGACCAATGACGGGCGGATCGACGCCGTCGGCGCGTGTGTCGGCATGCGCGGCTCCAGGGTGCAGGCGGTGTCGGGCGAATTGGCGGGCGAGAAGATCGACGTCGTGCTTTGGGAGGAGGATCCGGCGCGACTTGCAATCAACGCCATGTCGCCGGCAGACGTGAAGTCCATCTTCAAGGACGAAGACACCCACACCATGGATATCGCGGTCGAGGAGGACAACCTCGCCCAGGCCATCGGTCGGGGAGGCCAGAACGTTCGCTTGGCGACCGAACTCACCGGCTGGAACCTGCAAGTGATGGGCGAGGAGGAAGCCGCCCGCAAGCAGGAGGAGGAGTCGCTCGGCTACGTCAGCGACTTCATGAACCTGCTTGCCGTCGACGAGGACGTGGCCACCGTGCTGGTGGAGGAGGGCTTCACCGATGTGGAGGAAGTCGCCTACGTACCGATCGAGGAGTTGACCACCATCGACGGCTTCGACGCCGAGATCGTCGAGGAGTTGCGCAACCGGGCACGGGACGCGCTGCTCACCAGGGAGATCGCCGGCGGAACGGATGGCACGCCGGCCCAGGACCTCCTGGAGATGGAGGGCATGGAGCGCGCCCTGGCGTTCGAATTCGCGGCCGCAGGCATCGTCACGATGGAGGACTTGGCGGAGCTTTCCGTCGCGGATCTCCTCGACATAAACGCCAAGGTCGGGGAAGAGCGCGCCGCCGAACTCATCATGACGGCGCGTGCGCCGTGGTTCGCGGACGAGGCGGATGACGACGGTCAGGGATCGGTGGACGACGCGTCCTGCGAGACGTCGGCGCCGGCGCCAACCGTGGGGGAAAACTATGGTTGACGTAACGGTGGGACAACTGGCGGAGAAGGTGAATCTACCCGCCGACCACCTGTTGAAGTTGATGCAGCAGGCGGGGCTTCCCCATGAGCGTAACGAGGACATCGTCTCCGACGAGCAGAAGACGCAGTTCCTGAGCTTCGTCCAGCGCCGGCAACACAGCGACCGACCGGCGGAGCAGAAAAAGATCACCGTACGCCGGCGTAACGTCAGCACGTTGCGAACCGGCAAGGGTGGGCGAGGGGCGGCGGTCAAGGTCGAGACCCGGCGCAAGAAAATCTACGTCGCCCGTCCCCCTGCGGGGCAACCGGGCGAAGTCGGCGAGGCGCCGGGCCAGGCGCCGGAACGCCCTGTGCCGGCCCAGGCGCAGCTCGAGGCGGAACGTATCCGCAGCGAGGACCTGCAGCGCAAGGCGGCCGAGGAGGAAGTCCGGCGTCAGGAAGCCCTGCGCAGGGAAGAGGCGGAGGAACGTCGCCGAGCCGAAGAAACCGCGCGCTCCGAGGCCCAGGCCAAGGCGGAAGCCGACGCCAAGGACTCTGCTGCGCAAAGTGCGAAGCCTACTCCCGATCAGGTGGCCAGGGAGGCGGCGGAAGCGGCGGCTCGGGCCCAGGCGGCGGCACGCGCCGCAGAGAGCGGCAACCGGCGCGCGCCGGGTCGTGCGGCGGCGCGCCACCGCGACCGTTCGTCCCGCGAGGACGACTTCGGTGACGGTCGAACGCGCCGTCGCGAGTTGTCCCTGAAGCAGGAGTCGCGGCGCTCGAAACGGCGCCATTTGTCGGTCGCAAAGCAGGGCGGCGAGTTCGAGAAACCCCAGGAGTTCATCGCCCGGGAAGTGGCAATCAGCGGCATGGTGACCGTCGGCGAACTCGCCCAGCGGATGAGTATCAAGGCCAGTGAGGCGATCAAGGCCCTGATGGGCATGGGCGTCATGGCGAACATCAACCAGACGCTCGACCAGGACACCGCGATCCTGCTGGTCGAGGAGCTCGGCCACAAGGCCAAGGTCGTGGCCGAGGACGAGGTTGAGCAGCATCTCAGGGAGTCGCTTCAGGTCGAGGGCGAAAGCCAGCCGCGGGCACCGGTGGTCACCGTCATGGGACACGTCGACCACGGCAAGACCTCGCTCCTGGATCATATTCGCCACACCCGCGTGGTGGCTGGGGAGGCAGGGGGCATCACCCAGCACATCGGCGCGTACCACGTGGACACCGAGCACGGCGACATCACCTTCATCGACACGCCTGGACACGCGGCATTCTCGGCGATGCGTGCCCGCGGCGCCCGCTCCACCGACGTGGTCATTCTGGTCGTCGCGGCCGACGACGGCGTGATGCCGCAGACCGAGGAGGCCGTCAACCACTCGCGTGCGGCGGACGTGCCCATGGTCGTTGCGGTCAACAAGATGGATCTGGACGGCGCGGATCCGGAACGGGTCCGCAACGAACTCGCGGCACTGGGCGTCGCTCCGGAAGCATGGGGCGGCACGACGCAGTTCGTGAATGTCTCGGCGGAGACCGGCGAAGGCATCGACGCGTTGTTGGAGGCGATTCTCCTGCAAGCCGAACTGATGGAGCTCGCTGCGGTGCCGTCGGCACCCGGCAAGGGTGTGGTGATCGAGTCCCGTGTGGACCGTGGACGCGGTCCCGTGGCGACGCTGCTCGTGCAGAACGGCACCCTGCACCAAGGCGACGTCATCATCGCCGGCGAGTGCTACGGACGGGTTCGGGCGATGGTCAACGAACGTGGCGAGACCGTCATGGAAGCGGGTCCCTCGGCACCGGTGGAGATGCTCGGACTGAACGGCACCCCGGAAGCCGGCGACGAGTTTTCCGCTGTCACCGGTGAACGCCAGGCGCGCGAAGTGACCGACTTCCGCGCCGGGCGCAGCCAGGCGCAGCGCCATGCCAACCAAAAGGCGGCAACGCTGGAGAGCATGTTCGCGAGCCTCGGCCAGGGCGAGAAGCGGGTCCTCAAGGTGATTCTGAAGGCGGATGTGAGGGGCTCGCTGGAGGCGATCACGCGGGCATGCGCGGACATCGGCAATGACGAAGTGTCGGTGAACATACTCGCTTCGGGGGTTGGCGGCATCACCGAATCCGACGCCAACATGGCGTTGACCTACGGCGCGTCGGTTTTCGGCTTCAACACCCGCGCCGATCGCACCGCCAAGACCATCATCGAGCGCGAATCCATCGACCTGCGCTACTACAGCGTGATCTACGAACTGCTTGACGACATCAAGGCGATTCTCGAAGGCATGTTGTCACCCGAGGTTCGCGAGGAGATTCTGGGCACGGCGGAGGTCCGCGAGGTGTTCCATTCGCCGCGCTTCGGCCAGATCGCGGGTTGCATGGTGGTCGACGGGTCCGTGGCACGGAACAAGAAGATCCGCGTGCTGCGCGACAACATCGTCATCTTCGAAGGTGAACTGGAATCCCTGCGACGGGTCAAGGACGACGTCAACGAGGTCCGCAACGGTCTCGAGTGCGGGATCGGCGTCCGCAACTACAACGACGTGCAGGCTGGTGATTTGATCGAGGTCTTCGAGTCGCGCGAGGTGGCGAGAGCGCTCGAGGGGAGCGATGCGCGGGGGTGACCCCGGGCGCGGTACATGACGCCTGACCGAGCGCAGCGGGTGGCGGACTTCGTCCGCACCGAACTAGCCGACATCATCCAGCGCGACATGCGCGATCCGCGGGTGACCATGCTCTCCGTGACGGATGCACGGGTGAGTCGCGATCTGGCGTTCGCCGACATCTACGTGTCTTCCCTTGCGGTGGCTGACGAGGCGGGTCGAAGGCAGCTCGTCGAGGTGCTCGGGCGTGCCGGAGGATTCCTGCGCAGCGCCATCGCCAAGCGCCAGCGGTGGCGCACGACCCCCCGCCTGCGCTTCCACTACGACGACTCGCTCGCCGAAGGCGCGCGCCTGGATGCCCTGATCGACCAGGCCATCGAGGCAGACGACGACGCGACCGCGAAGCGGTCGCCCCGAGAATCCGCTGCGCGGATTCTCCAGGAAGAGCAAGCGGACGACGCGACCGCGAAGCGGTCGCCCCGAGAATCCGCTGCGCGGATTCTCCTGGAAGATGACGCCGCTACCGCTGGCCAACAGGCCGGCGCTCGCGACGACGTCGTCGGGACCGGTTGACATGGCGCACAGAAAGCGTGGACGCGATGTAAGCGGCGTCGTCGTGCTGGACAAGCCCCGGGGCATGAGTTCCAACGACGCAGTACAACGGGTCAAGCGACGGTTCGACGCCCGCAAGGTCGGTCACACGGGCAGCCTCGACCCCCTTGCCACCGGCGTCCTGCCGTTGTGTCTCGGTGACGCGACGAAGTTCTCCCAATACCTCCTGACGTCGGACAAGCGGTACGTTGCCGGCTTGCGTCTTGGCGTTGCCACGGACAGTGGCGATGCCGACGGCAAGGTGCTCGAGGAGCGCGACCCGGGGGACATCACGCGGGCCGATGTGGAAGCCGCGCTCGACGACTTCCGCGGCGACATCGAGCAGATTCCGTCCATGTTCTCGGCCGTCAAGCACCAGGGACAGCCGCTCTACAAGCTTGCGCGCCAGGGCATCGAGGTCGAGCGCCAGGCGCGACCGGTCACGGTGTACAGCAACGAGATCGTGGATTTCGCCGACGATGCGCTGACCATCGACGTGCACTGCAGCAAGGGAACGTACGTGCGCACAATCGCGCACGACCTCGGCGAGGCACTGGGGTGCGGTGCACATGTCTACGAACTTCGTCGCACCGTGGCGGGCCCGTATGGAGAAGACGACCTGGTGACCTTCGAGGAAATGGACGCCGCCGCCGACGGGGGTTGTCTCGACGACCTGCTGCGGCCGATCGCCACGGCGGTCGGTCAGTGGCCGACGGTGGAACTAACCGGAGCGCCGGCGTTCTATCTCAAACAGGGACAACCGGTACTGGTTCCGCATGCGCCCACCGAAGGCTGGGTGCGACTCTACGAGCAGGAGGAAACCCGGGGGCGGTTCATCGGTGTCGGCGAGATTCTCGACGACGGCCGCGTGGCACCCCGGCGACTCATCGCCAGGACGTAGCACGGCAAATCGCAAGGAACCGGAAGTGTGCGGGTGCGACTGTACATATGCGCGGTCCCCGCTCAACGAACAAGGCATATTGGAGAAAAATGAATGGCACTGACTGCCGAAACGAAACAGAAGATAGTTGAAGACTATCGCTTGGACGACAGCGACACCGGCTCCCCCGAGGTGCAGGTGGCGTTGCTGACCTACAACATCAACTCGCTCCAGGAGCATTTCCGGGCCCACGGCAAGGATCATCATTCGCGCCGAGGCCTGATCCGCATGATCAATCAACGGCGGAAACTCCTGGACTACCTGAAGGGCAAGGATCAGCAGCGCTACTCGTCGCTGATCACCCGTTTGGGTTTACGACGCTAAAGACACAAGACGGAGAAGTTAAATTGAATCCAGTAAGAAAAGAATTTCAGTTCGGCGAACATCTCGTCGTACTCGAGACCAACAAAATCGCTAAACAGGCGACCGGCAGCGTCATGGCCACGATGGGCGATACCGTCGTGCTGTGTACTGTCGTCGCGAATCGTTCACCGAATGTGGGACAGGACTTTTTCCCGCTGACGGTGAACTACCAGGAAAAGTCCTACGCCGCCGGAAGAATCCCCGGTGGATTTCTTCGCCGCGAGGGAAGACCGACCGACAAGGAAACACTTACCTCGCGACTGATCGACCGCCCGATCCGGCCGTTGTTCCCGGACGGATTCATGAACCCCACCCAGGTCATCGCCACCGTCATGTCGGTGGATCGGGACATGGATCCGGACGTCATTTCACTGATCGGATCGTCGGCTGCGCTCGCCGTTTCCGGCATTCCGTTCGACGGCCCCATTGCGGCGGCTCGCGTCGGCTACGCGGATGGCACGTACCTGCTGAACCCCGGCTACGAGGAATTGTCCACGTCGGCGCTCAACATGGTCGTGGCGGGCACCGAATCGGCCGTGCTCATGGTCGAGTCCGAGGCCAAGGAACTGTCCGAGGACCAGATGCTCGGCGGCGTTCTCTTCGCCCACCAGGAAATGCAGGCGGCGATCAACGCGATCAAGGAACTCGCCGCCGAAGCCGGCAAGCCGAAGTGGGAGTTCGAGCCGGCCTCGGTCGACTCGGCTCTCGCGGAGAAGATCGATGCCGCAGCCCGGGAGAGCTTGGCCGACGCCTACCGCACCCGGGACAAGCAGGAGCGCCAGACCAAGGTACGCGCGGCGCGCGATGCGCTGGTCGACGCCTTGGGCGGCGATGACGGCGAGTACCCGACGGACGACGTCATCGAAGCGTTCTACAAGCTCGAGAAGCGCATCGTGCGCAACAACGTGCTCGACGGCGAGCCCCGCATCGACGGCCGCGACACGCGGACCGTGCGCCCGATCAGCGTGGAAGTCGGCATGCTGCCGAAGACCCACGGCTCGGCGCTGTTCCAGCGCGGCGAGACACAGGCCATCGTGGTCGCCACCCTCGGTACGCTGCGCGACGCCAAGTTGGTGGAAGGGCTCGACCGCACCTTCAAGGACAACTTCATGCTGCACTACAACTTCCCGCCCTACAGTGTGGGCGAGGAAGGATTCATGGGGGCTCCGAAGCGCCGCGAAGTCGGCCACGGCAATCTGGCGCGGCGCGGCATCGCCGCCTGCCTGCCGAGCGAGGAGGACTTCCCCTACACCGTCCGGGTCGTCTCGGAGATCACCGAGAGCAACGGCTCGAGTTCCATGGCCTCCGTGTGCGGCAGCTCGCTGGCGCTGATGGATGCCGGTGTGCCGATGAAGGCGCCGATAGCCGGCGTCGCCATGGGCTTGGTCAAGGAAGGCGACCGCTTCGCGGTGCTGACCGACATCCTCGGTGACGAGGACCACCTCGGCGACATGGACTTCAAGGTCGCCGGCACCGCCAACGGGGTGACCGCGCTGCAGATGGACATCAAGATCGACGGTATCACCGAGGAGATCATGGAGACCGCCCTCGAGCAGGCGCACGACGCGCGTCTGCATATCCTCGGCGAGATGAACCAGGTGCTCTCGAAGTCCCGCGACACGGTGTCCGAGAACGCGCCGAGCATGGTCGTGCTGAAGGTCGATCCCGACAAGATCCGCGACATCATCGGCAAGGGTGGCGCCACCATTCGCTCGATCGTCGAGGAGACCGGTGCCGAGGTGGACGTGGAAGACGACGGCAGCGTACGCATCTACGGCGAGGACGGCGATTCCAAGGACGCCGCCGTGGCCCGCATCCAGGAGATCACCGCCGAGGCGGAGATCGGGCGCATCTACCACGGCAAGGTCGTCAGCATCGTGGACTTCGGCGCCTTCGTGAACATCCTCCCGGGCAAGGACGGCCTGCTACACATCTCGCAGATCGCCGAGGAGCGGGTCGAGAAGGTCGGCGACTACCTGGAGGAAGGCCAGGAGGTCGAAGTGGTCTGCCTGGACACCGATCAGCGCGGACGCATCAAGCTGTCCATGAAGGAAGTCCAGAACTACGCGGCAGTGGATTGACGTTCGACGGTATCAGCTACCTATAAGATCAAGCGACAGGTACGATGTCCTCGACCGAGATTGGGAACAAGACATGCCGCTAAACGGTCTGATTCGACCATGACTTTGGTGCTGGTGGAAGTGTCAAGCGTTGTCCTAGCCAACGCCCACAACCCTTCTATCCTGAACCACGACTGGTTGGTGGCTAACAGAGTGCTTCCCGATGTGGAGGGGGGATGGGAGTTCGTGGAACCGCCATTCACCACGCCCCCTCTATCTACTATGCAATACCAGAACAACGTGCGTATTTCGCTTGAACCCGTACGTCTAACAATCACCGCTCGAACACTTGACACCCGTGCAGTGGCGAGCCCCGAAGAGGTCGTTTCGACAGTAGCGGGGTCATACGTGTCGATACTCGAACACATTCCTTATGTGGCAGTTGGCAACAACTTCAAGGTCATGATCGAATGCGATGGTGCCCAATCGAAGCTCATCGAGGCGTTTGGTGGCAGTGGTCCTTGGAGACGTGGTTTGGCATCGCTGTCAGCTAAGTTGAGCCACAAGATTGGGGATGGGTGCGAACGTCATGTCGAGGTGGCTGCGGTGGTGGGTCAGAAGTTTGAGCAAGACGTGTCTACGCAGGTAGATGCGCTGCTGTTGGCCGCGAACTACCATCGGAATTCACCCAGCAAGGATCTGACGTTGTGTGCGATAGCGCACGCACCATCGGATCTACAGGACTTTCTTGAATTTGGTACTGATTTGGATGAACACATCAATGGCTGAAGCGCTATTCGATCTCTCGAACGATCTATCGGGTAGCGAACATTCAACATCAAGCGAACGCGTTGCTGTTCTTGCTCGAGAGGCGCTGGCCAATCACCTACGCACAACGACGCCGATCTCGGAAGAGTGGATAGCGGAAACGTCAGGCTCACAGGGTCTGGATTTCTACCCCCGTGCGTGGCAGTCGAGGGGAGATTCGGATGTAGACACAGCAATGTACTTGACCAGTCTTCAAGGGGGGACTGATACGTATAGCAAATCTCTCTTCGCCGATCCCCTAACTCATGAGGTAATGGGCTTTCAGGGACTCACGTCGCTAGGACGTTGGACCGCCGTTCCGGCTGAATCTGAGGTGATGTCCAGCGACCAATACTTGGTCTTTCTGTCCATGGGGCAAAAAGCGGAATTCTTGCGGCCCATCATTTCGAGAATTGAAGAGCTCTCGAGGTTTGCCGTGGAGGAGGAGGATCAGTACGCCTTGAGGCGAGGGTCGCTTCAGGGACTCCTTCGATTCCTATATCTACATCGTGCTCGAATTGAATCTAGACCACAACTGATCCTAACTTCAGAAGGACACTTGCGTGCAATTTGGCGGAAGAGCAAGGACCACCGTGTTGCTATTCGATTCATGGATCATGCCACAGTAGCCTTTGTGACGTTCCTACCAGATCGCGTTAGGCCGACGCGCATCAACCGAATTGGCGGCGAGTCGTCAGTTGAGAGCTTCTTTGCGTGTGCCGGACTGGAGAAAATGGTCCTTTGAGTCCGGCAAGTAGATCGATAGTCGAGGATAGTTTCGACTGCGCAAGATATACGAAGGCGACCCAGATAAGAGATGATGGCATGGTTGAGGGGGATGCGTTCGCGTTGCGACGTGATGAACTGTATCTCTCGTTGAACTGTCTTGATCTATTCGGAGGAGGACGCGAGACGCAGCTTGAGGCGTTACGCTCAGTGTTGAGGCAGAAGCTAAGCGTCAAGAAATCGTCTTGTCTCTCGATTATCAATGTTGGTCGTACCAAGCAGCAAGTCTTGCCACACGCGGTGCTTGACGTTCGCCATGAGCCGGAGCCGGGTGACGAGACGCATTGTGGACTATTTGGACTGGAGTATGGTGACGAGTTGGTACAAGATCTAATTGCCGAGTCGGTCTCAGAGGTCGTGAGTGCGTACGCACCGTAGAGGCGCCAATTTCGGTATTGTGATGTGATGCCTCGCGCGGACAGTAGCAAGGGGGCCTCCCTCCAAGCATACAAGCCATCTCAGGGAGCCCGGCACCCGCCATGTAGCCAAATGCCTACCTTCACGGACAACGTTCGCCGGATCGTCCCGCGAATCCCCGCCGGGAAGGTGCTCGACTACAAGACGGTGGCTTGCATGGCGGGAAGCGCAAGACCCCGATCCCCGGCAAGGGCGGTTGGGCGGGCAATGGAAACACCTGGTGAGACTCCTGGATGGCACCGGGTGGTAACAGTGAGCGGGGAGCTTTCTAGCCCGAAGCCGGAGAGGCAGCGTGAACTGTTGGTTCGCGATCAAGTGAAGTTCAAGGCCAATGATGTGGTTGATATGTCGGCATGCCGTTGCGGCCGCATCACCGTCAAGTCAAGCATTTGATCCCTACGCTTTCCGTTTAGCCACCAAGTCGTCGACCACCGCCGGATCGGCCAGGGTCGACGTGTCGCCGAGATCCTCGACGTCGCCGGCGGCGATCTTGCGCAGGATGCGGCGCATGATCTTGCCGGAGCGGGTCTTCGGCAATCCCGGGGCCAACTGGATCGCGTCCGGCCTGGCGATGGGCCCGATTTCCGTGCGCACCTGCTGAACCAATTCGTCGACCAGGGTGTCGCTCTCGTTGATGCCGGCCATCAGGGTGACGAACGCGTAGATCCCCTCGCCCTTGATCTCGTGGGGGAAACCCACCACGGCGGCTTCGGCCACGGCCTCGTGCAGGACGAGGGCGCTCTCCACCTCCGCCGTGCCCAGCCGGTGGCCGGAGATGTTCATCACGTCGTCCACGCGCCCGGTGATCCAGTAATAGCCGTCGGCGTCGCGGCGGGCGCCGTCGCCGGTGAAGTAGAAGCCCTTGTAGGTGGCGTAGTAGGTATCGACGACGCGTTGATGATCGCCGTAGAGCGTGCGGAGCTGCCCCGGCCAGGGCGCCGTGATCACCAGGTTGCCGGTGGCCTCGGTGTCCTCGATGACCGTGCCGTCCGGATCCACCAGGGCGGGCTGGACGCCGAAGAAGGGACGCGTGGCCGAGCCGGGCTTCAACTCCGTAACACCGGGCAGCGGCGTGATCATGATGCCGCCGGTCTCGGTCTGCCACCACGTGTCCATCACCGGGCAGCGGCGTTCGCCGACCACGCCGTGGTACCACTCCCAGGCTTCGGGATTGATGGGCTCGCCGACGGTGCCGAGGATCCTCAGGCTCGTGCGGCTGGTGCAGGTGACGTATTCGTTGCCTTGACCCATGAGCTGGCGGATGGCGGTGGGCGCGGTGTAGAAGATGTTGACGCGGTGCTTGTCGACGATCCGCCAGCAGCGCGAGGCGTCGGGGTAGGTGGGCACGCCCTCGAACATCAGCGTCGTCGCGCCGTTGGCCAGCGGGCCGTAGACGATGTACGAGTGACCGGTGACCCAGCCGACGTCGGCGGTGCACCAGTAGATGTCGCCGTCGTGGTAGTCGAAGACGTACTTGTGCGTCATGGCGGCGTGCAGCAGGTAGCCGCCGGTACTGTGCTGGACCCCCTTGGGCTTACCCGTCGAACCGGAGGTATAGAGGATGAAAAGCGGATCCTCGGCGTCCATGACGGCCGGCTCGAACGAAGTGGACTGGCCGTCCACGAGATCGTGGTACCAGACATCGCGGCCTTCGTGCCACGACACGTCGGCGCCGGTCCGGCGGACGGTGAGCACCGTGTGGACGTTGGGACAGTCGGCCAGCGCCACCTCGGCGTTCTCCTTGAGCGGCACCGTTCGACCGCCCCGGACTCCCTCGTCGGCGGTGATCAGCGTCCGGCAGTCGGAGTCGAGGATGCGATCCTTCAACGACTGGGGCGAGAAGCCGCCGAAGACCACCGAGTGGATGGCGCCGATGCGCGCGCAGGCGAGCATGGCGTAGGCGGCCTCCGGGATCATCGGCATGTAGATGCACACCCGGTCGCCCTTGGCCACGCCCCGGCTCGCCAAGGCGTTGGCGAGCCGGCAGACGGCGTCGGACAGTTGCCGGTAGGTGATGCTCTCCTGGACGTCGGGCTCGTCTCCCTCCCAGATGATCGCCACCTGGTCGGCCCGTTCCGGCAGATGGCGGTCGATACAGTTGACCGACGCGTTGAGGGTTGCGCCTTCGAACCAGCTCACCCGACCTGCGGGGAAATCGTGGGAGGACACCTCCGTCCACTCGGAATACCAGTCGACGAACTCCCGGGCGCGGTCA
>LXNJ01001644.1_pt1 | contig 12959 bp, 11 predicted proteins | sample 809081 | NCBI WGS metagenome assembly LXNJ01 (sample SAMN04870510, study PRJNA318959) | sponge metagenome | biome: sponge; feature: marine sponge reef; material: water | host: Petrosia ficiformis | place: Greece: Milos, Mediterranean Sea | collected 2013-05-29 | depth 5-7 m
GCCATCACCTCCGAGCTCGAGGGGCTCGAAGCCGTCGTCGACAGGCTTGCCCACATACCCCCGGCGCGGCCGTCGGTGATCGAGTTCGTGCTCGAGGGGCTGTACCTGCACAAGCTGCTGAACAAGAAGAGCGCCGCCGGACGGTCCACCTTCACCGGGTGAACCGCCGGTAAGCACGATGCGCCGACCACTCACACGCCACCGCTTCTCCCAATGGGACGGCAGCCAGGCCTCGGACATCGCGGCCGACGACGCCATGGGTGCCATGGTCGACGACCTCATGGACTACGGCGATCTGCGCTGGGCAATGCGCAATCTCCTATCAAGGGGCATGAACATTCCCCAGGGCGGACACCGGCAGGGCTTGCGGGACATCCTGAAGCGCCTGCGCGACCAGAAGCGCGAGCATCTCGACCGTTTCAACCTGTCGAGCGTCTTCAAGGAGATCGAGAAGGAGTTGGACGAAATCCTCGACTTGGAGCGCGGCACCATCGACGAATGGCTCGAGGGCAAGGGCGACGAGGTGACGGGCGACGTCATGCAGCGCGCTGCCGCCGAGAACAAGGAACGCCTCGACAACCTGCCCGACAACGCGGCGGGCAAGATGCAGGAACTCGAGAACTACGAGTTCATGAATCCCGAGGCGCAGCGGCGCTACATCGAGCTGTTGAACCAACTGCGTCGCGCCATGGGGCAGACCTTCTTCAACGACATCGAGAACATGGTCAACAACATGTCCAAGGGCGACATCGATCGCATGAAGGACATGTTGAAGTCGTTGAACGACCTGTTGTCGAAGAAGGCCAAGGGCGTCGACCCCGACGTGCTGGATTCCTACTTCAAGGAATTCATGGACAAGTACGGCGACATGTTCGGCGACAACCCGCCGCAGTCCCTGGAGGACCTCGTCGAGCAGATGCGCCAGCAGATGGCCGCCGCGCAGTCGCTGATGGACTCCCTGACCCCCGACCAACGCCAGCAACTGCAGTCGTTGTTCGCCGACCGTTTCGGTGACCCGGAACTGGAAAACGAACTACAGCGCCTTGCGCAGAGCATGTCGGCTCACAACCCGCGTTCGTCCCGCTACCGCTTCTCGGGCCGCGAGGACATCAATCTCGAAGCCGCCATGCGGCTTATGAAGGAGATGCGCTCGCTGGACGAACTCATCAACCAGGTGCAGGCGGCGGAACGCAGCAACGACCTCGAACGGATCGACCAGGATCTGTTGAAGGAACTGCTCGACGACGAGGCCGCCGAGTCCATCGACGATCTGAAGAAACTCCTCGAGGCCCTCGAGAAGGCCGGCTACATCCGCCCCGAGGGCGACCGCTGGGAACTGACGCCGCGTGGCTCGCGCATGATCGGCTTGAAGGCCCTCGGCGAGATCTACGCGCGCCTCAAGCGCCAGAGCCTCGGCAACCACGCCCTGCCGGAGGAAGGCCGCTTCGGCGAGCGTCTCGAACAGACCAAGGCCTACGAGTTCGGCGACCCCTTCCACCTGCACATGCCGCGCACCATCCGCAACGCCATCGACCGCGAGGGTCCGCGCACGCCGGTGCGGCTGAAGCACGACGACTTCGAGATCTACCGCTCCGAACTCATCACCTCGACGGCCACCGCCATGCTCGTCGACCTGTCCTGGTCCATGGCGCTGCGCGGCTCGTTCCAGGCGGCCAAGAAGGTGGCGCTGGCGCTGCACAACCTGATCACCTCGCAGTACCCCAAGGACTCGTTCCACGTCATCGGCTTCGCCGCCTACGCCAAGGAACTCAAGGCCCACGACCTGCCGTTCCTGCAGTGGGACGAATACGTCCTCGGCACCAACATGCAGCACGCGCTGCTGCTCGCGGAACGCCTGCTCGCCAAGCACAACGCCGGCACCAAGCAGATCATCATGATTTCCGACGGCGAACCCACCGCGCACCTGGAGAACGGCCGCGCGCGGTTCGCCTATCCGCCGACGCCCGAGACCTACCGGGCCACGTTGCGCGCGGTCAAGCACTGCACCCAGCGGTCCATCGCCATCAACACGTTCATGCTCGACGTCGACTACCACCTGAAGGCGTTCATGGACGCCATCGCGCGCATCAACGGCGGCCGGGTTTTCTTCACCTCGCCCGACAAGCTCGGCGAGTACATCCTGGTGGACTACGTGCAGGGCAAACGTAAGAAGCTGGCCCGATGATCGACCCCAACTTTCGAGCAAGGCTGCTGACGGGCGAGCCGCTCCTCGGCGTGTTCGTCAACGTCGAGTCGCCGACCATCGCCGAAGTCCTCGCCGTCGCCGGCATGGACTTCCTCATGATCGACGGTGAACACAGTCCCATCGGTCCGGCCGAGGCGGTGGAGATGATTCGTGCCGCGGAGACGCGCCGGATCCCGGTGCTCTCGCGGGTAGGGGAGAACACCCAACAGGTCATGGCCAAGTACCTCGACGCGGGCGTCCTCGGCATCATGACGCCCTTGGTCAGCACAAGGGAGGATGCCCGGCGCGCGGTGGACTCGGTCAAGTACCCGCCGCTCGGCAAGCGCGGCCTGGCGGGGGTGCGTGCGAACGATTTCGAGACCCCACCGGACTACGTCGCCAAGGCCAACGCGGCGACGATCGTGGTGGCGCAGATCGAGACCCGCACCGGCGTCGAGCGTGCCGACGAGATCATCGCCACCGAGGGGGTCGACGTGGTGTTCCTCGGCCCGTCGGACCTCTCGGTCGCATTGGGCGTGCCGGGCGAGACGAAGCATCCGACTGTCCTCGACACGATCGCCTCGCTGACCGAGAAGATCGTTGCCGCCGGCAAGGCCGCGGGAACCATTGCGCGCACGCCCGATGACGTCGGCTATTGGCGCGAGCGGGGTGTCCAGGTGTTCCTGACCAGTACCAGCGCGTTGCTGCTGGGCTCGGCGCGCGAATACCTGAAGGGCGCAAGGGCGGCTGCTCAGACGCCCTGACCGTTTCGTCGCCGCCGCTGCCAGACGGACCTCGGATGAAGACAGGAGAAATCGACTACCCCAAGGCCATCGGCGCGTCCGGTCGCCGACACGCCAAGTACAAGCCGTTCTCCGATCCCGACTGCGGTCGTCACCTGGTCGAGATCGGACAAGTGATCTGCCTACTGCCGGACACGCCCGCCCGGATTCTCGACTTCGGGTGCGGCAGCGGCTGGACCAGCATCTTTCTCGCCAACCACGGCTACGACGTCTTGGGCGTGGACATAGCGCCCGGAATGATCGAACTGGCCGAGGAGCGGTGTCGGGAGGAGAACGTCTCCGGCGCGCGTTTCGAAGTTGGCGACTTCGAGAACCTCAACCCCGGCGGCGACTTCGACGGGGTGTTGTTCTACGACTCGCTGCACCACGCCGAGGATGAGCGGGCCGCGCTCAAAGTGGCTTTCGAGGCCCTGAAGCCAGGTGGCGTCTGCGTGGTGTGCGAACCCGGCGAGGGGCACGAGGTGAACTGTTATTCGCGCGAAGCCGTGGAGCGCTACAACGTCAACGAGAAGGACATGCCACCGAGACTCGTCAGACGCATCGGTCGTTCCCTGGGTTTCACCGCCGCCGACATCCATCCGCACCCGTTCGACATGCTGCTCGCCATTTCCGCCACCGGGCGAGGAGTACCGGCGGCGAAGCTTCGATCCCGTCTGCGGCGATTTCCGGTGCTGCGCGTGCTCGTTCTCAACTATTTCGCGTGGTGGCGCAAATACAGCAACGGCATCGTCGTACTCGTCAAGTAGGCGGCCGCGCGTATCACGGTGTGTGCCCGGCGGGTGCTTCCCAATGCAACCTTGCAACTCGCGGTTGCCTCGCCGCACAACCTGACCGATGCTCGGCGAACCGAACGGGGTTGAGGTAAACCAATGGCGTCTTCGGCCGAAACATCCGCCCGCGTAAGGCTGCAGCGTCTGTGGAAGGGGACGCTGTTCGTCGGCATCGGCGGCGGCTACGTGCTGCTCATCGCCCTGCTGTTCGTCTACCGCGGCTGGCGTCCGGCGCTGCTGGCGCTGTTCCTCATCGGCGTCGCCCAGTTCTTCCGCTACATCGCCAACGACGTCGACCGCATCGGCTGGCGCATGTCCAACGAGTGGTCCGGCGAGGCGATCAGCGACTCGACCACGAGCTACCAGAAGCGGATGCTCATCGCCCTCGTGATCCTCGCACAGGGCGTCAACGTCGCCTTGGTCTACCAGGCCTACCTTCTCGGCGGCCTGTATTGGATGCTCCCGATCCTCGTCGGTGTCGCCGTCATCGAGGTCCTCTACTCGCGGGTCCGCAGCGTCAACCGTCGCATCGAGTTCGACGAGGCGAGCTACGGATTCAAGGACCGGGGCCCCTTGAGTGGCGGGCCGGAGTCCATACGCCCATCCGGTCGGGCGCGGCAGGACGAGCTAGACCGCAGGCTCGAAGAGTTGAAAGCGCTGGTCGACGCCGGAGAGATATCCCAGAAGGCGTACGAAAAGGCGCGCGACAAGCACCGCGTTCGGGCGGTGATGGACAAATCCTAGGGACGTCGTCGCCTTTCGGGCGTTCCAACGTCGAAGGACACCGATGAGCACGAGTTCAAGTTTTCGGTTGGACTCCTGGGCGAGGCAACCCGTTGCCAGACCTGGTGGCGCTGGTCCTCCGACGCCAAGGGCGTGAGCGGGCATGACGCACATGCGAGACGCGACCGCTTTGCGGTCGCCCGAGAATTCGCTAAGCGAATTCTCCCGGCATCGAGCGCCGCTGACTACCAGGCAACAACGGAGTGTTTGTTTCATGGAAGCTCTGCCCTACGTGTTGTTCGCGGCGTGTGTGATCAGTACCGCCGGTGCCCTGTCGGCAAACGCCTTGGACATGGATTGGCAACCCATGGACGCGTTGAACGCCGACCTCGCGGCCGGCGTGCGGGTCTTCGCGGGCACCGAGCCGAATCTGCCGTTGCGCGCCTGGTACGTGTCGGTGGCGCCTGGGGAAGACTCGGGACGGGTCGAGGTTCTCGTTTCGGACGACCCCGAGGACCGCCGCGAGACGGTGTCGAGCTTCGCCGCCGACACCGGTGCCTGCGTGGTCATCAACGGCGGCTACTTCACGATGGAACGAACGCCCGCCGTGCACGCCGGTCTGTTGGTCGTGGACGGTGTCGTCGAAGCACCGGCCACGCGATCCGTCGTCCGCGACGAGGTGCACTATCCCACCGCTCGGGCCGCCCTTGGCTTGACGCCCGGGGGATTCGACATCGCCTGGGTGGCCAGTCGGGAAGGAAGCCTCGAAGCCTGGTCGAGCCCGCCGCCGCACCGGCGAGGCGCACCGGTGGAACTGAACTTGGCGGCTGCAGTCACCTGGACGGTCGAAGACGCCCTCGGTGCGGGGCCTGCGCTGGTGTCGAACGGCGAGATCGACGTGACCACCGACGAGGAGGTCTTCTTCGGCACGGCGATTCCCTACACGCATCCCCGAACGGCGGCTGGCGTAACCGCCGACGGCAGACTGATGCTCATGCTCGTGGACGGCCGACAACGCGAGAGCCGGGGCGTCACGTTGGAGGAACTGGCGGCATTGATGGTCGGTGTCGGCGCGGAGGAGGCCTTTAACCTCGACGGCGGCGGGTCGTCCAGCCTCGTGGTGAACGGAAAACTGCTCAACAACCCGGCCGGACGCGGTACCGAACGCGAAGTCATGACGGCGCTGGGCGTGTTCTGCGACTGAGACAAGATGGCGCTGCCCCCCTGCCTCCTTCAGTTTCTGCGGCTGAACGGAAGTAAGTGCAGCGCAGCTCGCTGCAGGTCCTTTTTGGCGGGCTCGATGCCCCATTCGCTGGGGTGCAGGAGCGGAGGGGGTTTACAATCCCGGCATGAACCAGCAACCCGAGATCTGGAAGCCGCTCGAAGGCTTGCCCGAGGGCGCGCAATACTGGGGCAACCCGCAGTACCGCATCCTTGAACGGCAGTGGCTCGAGGCGCGCTCGAAGATGAAGGCGGGAGACCCGGCCGACCGCTTCGTCGCAACGTGGCTCGCCGAACGCAACCGCGCGTTCGCTATCGAGACCGGTCAGATCGAAGGACTCTATACGCTCAAACGCGGCGTGACCGAGCAGTTGGTCGCTGAAGGGTTCGCGGGCGTAGTCGGTGCCCACACGCTCGAGAACCTCGATGATCAGGTGATCATCGGACTGCTCGAAGATCAGACCGCCGCCTGCGAGATGGTCTGGCAGGACGTCGCCGAGGGACGCCCGCTGACGGCAAGCATGCTGAAAAGCTGGCACGCGCTGTTGACCCGTCACCAGGAGACGGTCACGGGGTTGACCGTTGTCGAGGGCCGGGTTCGGAAGGTGCAGGTGCCTTTCGTTCGCAAGGGGATGTGGAAGATCGCCCCGAACAACCCTCGGCGACCCGACGGCGTCGTCCATCAGTATTGCCCGCCCGAACATGTCGAAGTGGAGATGGACCGGTTCTTCGCCATCTACAACGACGAAGTGGCCCCGCGCCGTTACCCCGTCGAGGTCGAAGCAGCCTGGCTGCATCACCGCTTCGTGCGGACACATCCGTTCCAGGATGGCAACGGGCGGGTGTCGAGACTGTTGATGGCGTTCGCGTACGTAAAGCGGAATCTGCCACCGCCGGTCGTCACGGCTTTGGCGAAGCCGGCCTACATCAACGTATTGGAAGTTGCGGACAGAGGTGATCTCCGGGCTTTCGTCGATCGAATCGCCTTGTTGGCCTTGGACCAGATTCAAGCGTCCATTGACGTCGCACGCCAGGCGTTGTCGGGAAAGTTGAATCGCCCCACCGGAAACGGCGGCCGACGAGTCGGCGACGACTATCTACCGCCGTGCAACGGCGAACCCGACTTGGACGAACTGGCTCGCTGACCGAGTCGCCGTACAACCAGCCAAGGAGTCACCCGGACGGTTGGGATGCGGTCGGGTTCAGTACGACCGGGGCAGCCCCAATACGTGTTCCGTCACGTAGTTCAGCACCATCTCCTGCGAAATCGGCGCGAGCCGCTGCAGTCGTGCTTCCCGCCAATACCGCTCGACGTGGAACTCCTTGGCGTAGCCGAAGCCGCCGTGGGTCTGCACCGCCTGGTCGGCGGCCTGAAAGCAGGCGTCGGCGGCCAGCCATTTGGCCATGTTGGCTTCGGCCCCGCAGGGCTGGCCGTTGTCGATGAGCCACGACGCCTTGCGGATCATCAGTTCGGCGGCATCGAGGCGCATCTGGGCTTCGCCGAGCGGAAACGAAACGCCCTGGTTCATGCCGATCGGCCGGTTGAAGACGACGCGCTCGTTGGCGTAGTCCACCGCCCGGCGCATGGCGGCGCGGCCAATCCCCAAGGCTTCCGAGGCGACGAGGATGCGTTCGGCGTTCAGGCCGTCGAGGAGGTAGCGGAACCCCTTGCCCTCTTCGCCCACCCGGTCGGTGATGTGCACGGGCAGGTCGTCGTAGACCACCTCGCAGGTGGCGACGGCGTTGCGGCCCACCTTGTCGATGGGGGAGATCGTGACCTCCGGCCGCTGCAGTTCGGCGAACAGCAGGGTCATGCCCTCGGTCCGCTTGGCGACCTTCTCGCGGGATTCCGTGCGGACCAGCAGCAACACGCGTTCGGCGTCGAGCGCCTTGGTGGTCCACACCTTGCGGCCGCGCACGATGTAGGTGTCGCCTTCCCGGCGGGCGGTGGTGGTGATGGACGTGGTGTCGGTGCCCGCATCGGGTTCCGTAACCCCGAAAGAGACGTGCAGGTCGCCGTTCGCCACCCGCGGCAGGTACTTCTGCTTCATCTCCTCGGAGCCGTGCCGGACGACGGGATGCATGCCGAAGATCGACAGGTGGACGCTGCTCGCGCCGTTCATCGCCGCACCGGAGGCCGCGACCTCCTCGAGCACGATGGACGCCTCGGTGATGCCGCGGCCGCTGCCGCCGTAGGCCTCGGGGATGGCGATGCCGACCCAGCCGTCCCTGGCGAGCGCGTTGTAGAAGTCCCACGGAAAGCGGTGTTCGCGGTCGCACTCGGCCCAGTAGTCGTCGGGGAAGTTCGAGCAGATCCGGCCGATGGCGTCGCGGATCAGTTGGTGTTCGTCGGTCGTTTCAAAGTCCATGCGGCGATAGCATAGCGCCAAAAGGGGGTGGTCGATGGCCGGTAAGTACTTCGAGGAACTCGACATCGGACGCCGGTTCGACCACGAGCCGGGTCGCACGGTCACGGAGACCGACAATCTGCTGTTCACCACGCTGACGGGGAATCCCCAGCCGCTGCACCTCGACGCCGAGTTCGCCAAGGACTCGATCCACGGCCGGATTCTCGTCAACAGCATCTTCACCCTGGGCGTGGTCGTAGGCCTCTCCGTCGGCGACACGACGTTGGGCACGACCCTCGGCAACCTCGGTTTCGACAAGGCCACGTTCCCGAACCCGGTGTTCCTCGGCGACACGATCCGCGTCGCGTCGACGGTGGTGGATCGCCGCGAGAGCCGCACGAAACCGGATCGGGGAATCGTCACCTTCGAGCACGTGGGGACCAATCAACGGGGCGAGGTGGTGTGTTCGTGCCTGCGCGGTGCCATGATGATGCGCAAGCCGGCGTGACTTGGCGATTCCGCCGATATGAGACGAGGGAAGACGAGGGGAGATGAGAGAGGTAGCGATGAACGCGTGGCAGACAGTTGGCGCGGTGGATGTTGCGGGCTTGCAGGGCGCCAGGCTCGATCTGTGGCGCAACCATCGGCTGTGGTACATGGCGGAGTCCGGCTACCTGATCGACGGCTTCGAGAACAGACCGGGCGTGCATCCGTGGCAGGGCGAACACCTCGGCAAGTGGCTGCATGCCGCGACGCTTGCTTGGCTCGCGACCCGCGACGGCAAGCTCCGGGCGGAACTCGAACGCAACGTCGAGCGTCTGCTGGCCACGCAGTTGCCGGACGGCTATCTCGGCACCTATGCACCCGAGTCCACCTTCGTGGCGGCGCCCGAGAACGTTCCCTTGGCGGAACCGCACGACGACATGGATCCCAAGGTTCGTGCACCGACGGGTCGCAAACACCGCTTCGGCTGGGACGTCTGGACCCACCGCTACAACCTCTACGGCCTGCTCACCTTCGAGGCGGTGTTCCCGGACGAGCGGGTGGTCGACGCCTGCCGGCGAATGGCCGACCTGCTGATCGAGGTCTACGGTGGGGACGGGGCGGACATCACGAAATACGGAACGCGGAAGGGGATCTCCGCGACCACGCTGCTCGAGTCGATGGTCATGCTCCACGAGCGGACCGCCGACACCAGGTATCTGGACTTCGCCGAGCACATTGTCCGCAGGATGGAGGCCAATCCGGATCTCAGACTGATGAGCACGATGCGAAGCGGCGGCAGCGTGGTGGGTCCGGGCGACGGCAAGGGCTACCAGCTCATGGCGAACCTGCTGGGCTATCTCCGGCTGTACCGGTGTACCGGCAAACGCGAATACCTGGACACGGCGATCAACGGCTGGACCGACATCAGGGACAACCACATTCTCGTCACCGGCGGTCCGTGGACCCGGCATAGGCCCTACAACGCCAACCGGGAGTGCTTTGCCCGCACGGAAGACTTCGATCCCTGGGAGGTCTCGGTGGAGGGCTGCTGCGACGCGACCTGGATACAGCTTTGCCTGCATCTGTTCGAACTCCTCGGCGACAGCGCGTACCTCGATGCCGCCGAGGTGACGCTGTACAACAGCCTGCATGGCCACCAGCACGCGGATGGCATTCGATGGTGCTACTTCACGGCCCCCAACGAAGTGCAGCCGGCCTACGCCGACAGGATTACCTGCTGCGCCTCGAGCATGCCCCGGGGAATGGAATTGATGGCCGGTCACGCCGTTGGCGAGATCGACGGCCATCTCTCGATCGCCACCCTTGCGCCGTGCACCGTGGCACTCGGCGAAGCGTTCGGTGGCGGCACGGTGGTGATCGAGGGCGACTTTCCCGCCGAGCCATCCACAACGATTCGCTTCGACGGTGTGTCCGGCCGGACCTTCACATGCGAGTTCAGACTCCCGGCCGGCACCCGCCTCGCCGCTGCGCGGGTCAACGGCGCAAGCACGGTAGTCACGGTCAACGATCGGGGTTTCCACGAGTTGTACCGGCGCTGGGACAGCGGCGACGTGCTCGCCATCGACGCCGAGTACGAACTGAACATGCACGTCCAGGACGGGGCGGGTGGCCGGCAGTGGGTTGCCTTCACCCGGGGTCCGATCGCGCTGGCGCAGAGAGTCTCGGCAGTCCCGGACGGCGAACCCTTCGATGGCCGGCGCCCCGAGGAAGCGCTGGCCATGCTCGCAGAGTCCGAGGATGGGTCGTTTCGAATCGGTCGCACGGGGATCACCCTGATGCCGTACCACCTGACGTGTACGGACGAATCGGGGCCGAAGACCTACTTCGGGTGCGGACGCCGCAGGCCAGTCGCCGAGCGCGCCCTGCAATGACGCGGCTGCGACGCTCCCTGCACTTCGTGCCCGGCGGCAACCACCGCATGTTCGCCAAGGCGCTTGATACCAATGCCGACACATTGATCCTCGACCTCGAGGACGCCGTCACCCCGGCTCGCAAGGACGAGGCACGTGGCGTCGTGGCAAGTTGGCTTGCGGATACGGACTTCGGCGCCAAGGAACGGACGGTGCGCATGAACCCCTTGGATACCCCCTGGGGCCACGCCGACCTCGAGGCCACCATGGCGACGCCGCCGGACGCCTACGTGGTGCCGAAGCCGGACACCCTGGAAGATCTCGACGCCATCGATGCCGAGTTGTCGCGGCTGGAGCGACTGCACGGCCATCCCGACCGCAGCGTCGGCCTGATACTGATCGCCGCCGAAACACCGCTGGGGGCGCTGAACGTTCCGACGCTACCCCGGTGCCCGCGAGTGGTGGCCATGTCCTGGGGCGCGGAAGATCTGGCGGCGACCCTGGGCGCCCCGGACAATCGCGACGAAGCGGGCAACTACCTGCCGGTCTACCAGCACTGTCGGGTGGTGACGCTGTTGAGCGCGGTGGCTGGCGGCGTCCAACCCATCGACGCCGTGTACGTCGACTTCCGCGACATCGACGGCCTCCGTGTGGCGTGCGAGGACGGCGCGCGGTTGGGCTTCACGGGCAAGATTTCCATCCACCCGAACCAGATCGACGTGATCAACACCGCCTTCACGCCGGCACCGGAGCAGGTTGCAGAGGCCCGCGCGTTGATCGAGGCCTTCGAGGAAGCCCAGGCCCAAGGCAGGATGGCGTTCACCTACAACGGCCAGATGGTCGACGCGCCGCATCTGAGCCGCGCCCGGGCACTGGTGGAGCGAGCGCGCGCGCTGGAGCACGCGGGCGACATCGAGCGGGGCGGCGAATAGCGCGGGCCACCCAAGCGCTGCGCCACATTGACAAAGCGCGCCATGCCAAGACGAACGAATCTGCTTTTGATCCTGACCGACGACCAGGGCTACTGGGCGATGGGGTGTGCCGGCAACGACGAGATCCGCACGCCCAACCTGGACCGACTGGCGGCCACCGGACTGCGCTTCACCGATTTCTTCTGCGCATCTCCCGTCTGCTCACCCGCGCGGGCATCCATCCTGACCGGTCGGATTCCATCCCAGCACGGCATCCATGACTTCCTCCGCGCCGGGAACACAAACCTAACCTTCGGCCCGGCCGCGAAGCCGGGAGACGAAGGGATCGAGTACCTCGCGGGTCTCACCGCGTACACCGATCTGCTCGCCCAAGCCGGCTACCGGTGCGGCCTGAGCGGCAAGTGGCACATGGGTTTCTCGGAAAAGCCGCAGAAGAGCTTCGAGTTCTGGGACGTGCACGCCTACGGCGCCGGATCGTACTTCGCGCCATCCATGATTCGCGACGGTGACGCCTACGAGCCGAGCCAGTACGCGAGCGATCTGTTCACGGACAATGCACTACGGTTCCTTCAGGCGCAGCAAGACACCGATCGCCCGTTTTGCCTGAACGTTCACTTCACGGCACCTCACGCGCCCTGGCAGCGAGAGCATCACCCGCCCGAATTGTGGGACGACTACCACGAGAACTGCCCGTTCCAGTCGACTCCCGACGTTCCCATGCACCCGCTCCAACTGGCGAAGGAGGGGGCATCCGGTTCGCTCGGGTTCACGTCGGAAGAAAGAATGGAAGCGCTTTCCGGATACTTCGCCGCCTTGACGCAGATGGACGCGAACGTGGGACGGCTGCTGGACTGGCTGGAGGAAAACGGCGAACGCGAAAACACCCTGGTGGTGTTCTCCAGCGACAACGGCATGAACATGGGGCATCACGGCATCTACGGCAAGGGCAACGGCACCTTCCCGCCGAACATGTTCGACACGTCCGTCAAGGTCCCGATGCTCGTGTCGCGACCCGGAAGCATCCCCGAGGGCAAGGTCGTCTCGACCCTGCACAGCCACTACGACCTGATGCCCACGCTGCTCGAGTACCTGGGTGTCGACAATCCCTTGGCGGACTCCCTACCGGGCCGCAGCTTTGCAGGCGTACTCGACGGCAAGTCGTTGGATGGAGATGACCACGTGGTGGTCTTTGACGAGTACGGTCCTACACGCATGGTCCGCACGGCCGATTGGAAATACGTGCACCGCTATCCGTTTGGCGACCACGAACTCTACAACCTGGTCAAGGATCCGGATGAGGAATACAACCTGATCCACCGCGATGAACACAGAGCGATACAGAAAGTCCTGCAGACAAAACTGGAGGTATTCTTCGCCCGCTATGCGGACCCGGAACGGGACGGTTCACGCGAGGCCGTGCTCGGCCGGGGGCAGATCGACGTGGTCGGCCCCGCGGCAGAAGGCAGAAAGCGGTTCGGTGACGACCTCCTGTTCGAAAATGAGCGCCTGAGGGGCGCCGTAGTAAGAGGGCGACCACAAGGGATCGCCCCTACGCGGAAGTCGCAGCGCCGTACATGAAAGTCCGGCCGCCCTTCGTTCCGTCGGTTCGTCGTCTTCGGC
>LXNJ01001645.1_pt1 | contig 12952 bp, 5 predicted proteins | sample 809081 | NCBI WGS metagenome assembly LXNJ01 (sample SAMN04870510, study PRJNA318959) | sponge metagenome | biome: sponge; feature: marine sponge reef; material: water | host: Petrosia ficiformis | place: Greece: Milos, Mediterranean Sea | collected 2013-05-29 | depth 5-7 m
GTTTCATGAGGGGCGTTATCTGGAAATCCATGGCTCGCGGGAAGGGCGGTTGAACATCAGGTGCGGAGATTCCAGCGAGGCGTTCCGGTGGGGAGACGTTCTGGAGAAGAAAACCGTGCAATGCGGCGCGACGCGCGTGTCCCTGATTGCGCCGGCTGGCAGGCAGTGGGTGCGTGTCAGCGTTAACGACGCCACCATTGGCCGGCCGGTGGGATGCCGGATCCATTTCCGGTCTCCTCACGGCGCCTATTTCGCACCCCACGGCCATCAGGCCGACGTGAATACCGCGTGGTTCGAGGACATGGGCGGCGACTGCAAGGTGCGCGGGACCCCTTACGCCTATATCGACGGAACCTGCCAGGTGGAACTTCCCGTGGGACCGGTTTACGTGGAGGTGGCGCGCGGATTCGAGTATGTTCCGGTGCGGACGCTGTTGGAGATCAAGCCGGGTCAGCGTGATCTCTCTCTGGACATTGAACGCGCATTTGACATGAAAGACCGGGGATTCTATTCCGGCGACACCCACGTGCATTTCCTGTCGTCGCAATCCTCCCATCTCGAAGCCGCCGGAGAAGACCTGAACGTCGTGAACCTGCTGGCCAGCCAGTGGGGCCGTCTGTTTACGAGTTGGGAGGAGTTCACGGGCGGCCTGGCGCCAACGAGCAGCGAGTTCCACAAGATCTGGGTGAGCCAGGAAAACCGGCAGCATGTGCTGGGGCACATCAGCCTGCTGGGCTTGAAGGAAATGGTGGCGCCAATGTGTACCGGTGGCCCGCAGGAGGACTGGATCGGCGGCGAGATCCAGGTCCTGATGGCGGACTGGGCGGAAGCCTGCCGGAAACAGGGGGGACTGGTGATCATGCCGCATATGCCCACGCCGGATTTCGAGAATGCCGCGAATATCATGCTGGGCCAGGCGGACGCCGCGGAGATGTGCTGGATCTGGCAGGGCGAACGGATTGGCGCCGGAGAGCGCGGGTACTACCGATGGCTGAATACGGGCCAGAAACTTCCGATCGTCGGCGGGACAGACAAAATGTCCAACGGGCGCATTCTGGGGGGTTCACGGACCTATGCCAAACTTGAACGTGGAGAAGAGTTTACATTTGAGAATTGGTGTAAAGCTGTGAAACGCGGCACGACGTTCGCCAGTACCGGGGCAATGATCGACCTGTGCGTCGAGGGAACGCCGATGGGTGGAGAGATCGCGCTTCCGGGGAACGGCGGGACCGTGCAGGTGGTCGCCACGGCCGAGAGCGTGTGGCCGTTGACCGCCGTGGAACTGATCGTTAACGGGAAGCGGGGCTCCAGACGGCAGGCGGCAGGGGACCGCAGGACGGTGACGCTGCAACACGAGTTGAAAGTTGAAGAGTCGTGCTGGGTGGCGGCCCGGTGTTGGGGCGAGTACGCCACGGACGCCGGCCCCGTAATGGCCCATTCATCGCCGGTTTACATCGACGTGGGCAATCGATGCGCGTTCGAACCCTCGGACGGCGAATATCTGTTGACGCATATGGAGGGCGGCATTGCGTGGGCGGAGAAGATCGGCGTGTTTCGTGACGAAATGACGCGCGCGCGTCTGATCGCGCTATTCCGCCGGGCACAGGAAGCGTTGAGCGCTCGGGCGCGCTGAACGCACGCTGCCGCAAACCGGAGGAAGGCACAGGAGGAACCATGGAACTCAAGCTGGGATACAGTACGCTGCGATGGCAGGAGCCGGACCTGGAACCGGCGCTGGAGGCGTTGAAAAAGGCAGGATGGGACGGCTGGGAGGGAAGGATGTCCCCGGACTGGCTTGGACCCCCTTCCCGGCTGCGACGGGTGTGCGAAAACGCCGGTCTGCCGATGGCGGTGTATACCGCCAGTGGATCGCCGGACGTGACGGATTGGGCGCACGTGGAGCGAAACCGCCGCAGGATGGAATACGCGGCGGAAGCGGGGGCCGACTGCTTTATGTTCATGAGCGGCGCGAAACCTGCCGGTCGGCCCGTGAATCAGGACGACCTGATCGCTGCGGCCGAGGGCGCGGAAGCATGGGCGGAATTCGCGGAGACGCTGGGCCTCGAGATCAGCTACCACATTCACACCAATACGCTCGTGGATTCCGTGTCGGACTGGAAGTTCTACACCGGACGGCTTCGGAAGGCGAAGCTCTGTATCGACGTGTCCCACGCCAGGCTCTGGGGCTATGATCCGGCCGATTCAATACGCGACTTCAGAAGCCGTTTGAATTACATGCACCTTCAGGATTACACGTCCAGCTCACGAGATGAGAGCGGTCGGTACGATCCGGTCTGGTGTGACGTGGGGGACGGAACGGACCTGGATTTCGTGGCGATTCGAAAGGCGCTGGTGGAAATCGGCTTCTCACGTTGGGTGACCAGTTGCCCGGGTAACCCGATACCGGGGGCTGACGACCCCGTCAGCGAAGCCAGGCGAAGTCAGAAGACGTTTGCGTTCTTGAGACGCATCGGATATTGACCTTGGACTGTCGGGCTGAACCGGCATCTTTCGTTCTGAAGACTATATGTCAAAATGGCATATAATGCCGACCTGACACCGTTAATATGCCATAATGACAGGTAGATGTCAGTCTCGAATTCGGATTGACAGACCGCGGAGAACGGAAAAACAGAGAGGTCGGGAAACCCCCGGCCTCTCTGTTTTTTGGATTTTCCGCTACGGTTCGGGTTCCATCCAGGGCGTCCAGTTGCCGAGGGACAGTGCGCCGTCGGCGACAATCGTCGTCCCGGTGATGTATGCTGCCGCCGGAGAACACAGGAACAGCGTGATCGCTGCAACCTCGTCCGGGTCCGCGAAACGGCCGGCCGGGACGTCGCGGAGCGCCGTGGACTCGAAGTCTTCCCTCTGAAGGGGTTTGAATTCGTGCTCCCTAAGGCCGGAGGTGTCCACGAAGCCGGGAGCAACGGCGTTGACCCGCACTTTCTTGTGGGCATAATGGCAGGCCAGGGTTTTGGTGAGGTTGACCACGCCGGCCCGCGCGGCCCCGGAGTGTGCAAAAGGCGGCGCGCCCCGTTCAAGTGCATAAATGTGCACGATGTTGACGATGGAACCGAAGCCGGTTGCGGCCATCAGGGGACCGACGCGGCTGCACATATTCCAGGTGCCGTTCAGGTTGAGATCGACGACAGCCCGCCAGCCCCCGTCGGTGATCTCGGTTGGACGCGCAGGGAACTGGCCGCCCGCGTTGTTGATCAGGAAGTCAATGGCGCCGAATTCCCGCAGCGCTTTCGAGAGGAGGTCTTCAACCTGTTCGACCTCCCGGATATTGACGGTCAGGGCGACGCATCGGGCTCCGACACCGGCAATCTCCTCGCCCGCGGCGGTGAGCGTTTCGGCATTTCGGCCGGCGATTACCACTTGCGAGCCCAGCCGCGCGAACGCGAAGGCGATCCGTTTGCCGATTCCCCGTCCACCACCGGTTACGAGAGCGGTTTTCCCGGCGAAGAGATCGGGAGCGAATACCGCAAGGGCTTCCGAGTCGGATTTCATCAGGCGTTCCTCCGGACAGAGTGGAAGTTGGGGTACGGACGATCCGCAAGATACGCGATGGTCGCGTCAGATTCAACCTCACCGGAAACAGGTCGCCATTCATCCGTCGATTCATCCCGTCTAGCTGCGTTGTCTACGCTGAGCATATCGAAAACCGTTTATTGCCTGTGCTGAGTTTATCAACGTGCCGGCCCTGCGCAGATCGCCCCGTCCGGTTCGCGGTGTGTGTGGCGTCCGGAGGTCGACGCATGACGCCCTCCATCGAGCGCCAATTCCGGGCTCTTGTCCGGATCGTTGATTCAAATGTCATCCTGGCACGAACATTGCGGATATCTCATGTTTGAAGCGAGCCCGTTATGCGCTGCATCCGGACGAATTGCGGAAACTCGCCGCCCGGCGGCAATCAGAAACGGGTTCCTGGTACCCTTCGCTGTGGCTGTGGGATACGGATTATCGGAAAAAAGGAGGCCCTCAATGGACATGAACAGACTGACACAGAAATCCCGGGACGCGCTTCGGGACGCGCAGGCGCGCGCTTCGGGGTACGGGCACCTGGAGGTGGACGGCGAACACCTTCTTCTGGCGCTACTCGAGCAGCCGGACGGGCTGGTCCCGCGGATTCTGGTGCGGATGGAAACCGACGCCGAAGCCCTGAAAAAGGAAGTTGCGCGCGAACTCGGCAGAAGACCCCGGCAATCGGGCGGGAGCCCGGAAAACGCAAAGATGTACGTAACGCCTCGCCTTGGCAGGTTGCTCCAGCAGGCAGAAGCAGAGGCAAAGCGGATGCAGGACGAGTATGTGTCAGTGGAACACCTGGCACTCGCGCTGCTGGACGGGGTGGCGGATACCGGATGTGGACGCATCCTGCGGGAATTCAAGGTTTCAAAGGAGGCCTTCCTCGATGCCCTGTCCCGTGTCCGGGGCAATCAGCGGGTGACCGGCCCCGAACCCGAAGGCGCATACGAAGCGCTGGAGAAATACGGCGTGGATCTGGTCGCACAGGCTCGAGATGGCAAGCTGGATCCGGTGATCGGTCGGGACGCGGAAATCCGAAGGGTCGTGCGCATCCTGTCTCGAAAGACGAAGAACAACCCGGTTCTGATCGGTGAGCCGGGGGTTGGGAAGACCGCCGTGGTTGAAGGACTCGCGCAACGGATTGTAAAAGGAGACGTGCCCGAATGGATGAAGGAGCGTACGGTGTTTTCGCTCGATATGGGCGCGCTGCTGGCAGGCGCAAAATTCCGTGGAGAGTTTGAAGAGCGCCTCAAGGCAGTCCTGAACGAGATCGCGCAGAGTGAGGGGCGCATTCTGTTATTCATAGACGAGGTTCACAACATCGTCGGCGCTGGTCGGACGGAAGGGTCTACGGATGCGGGAAACATGCTGAAGCCGATGCTTGCGCGTGGAGAACTGCACTGCATCGGCGCGACCACGCTGGACGAATACCGGAAGTACATTGAAAAGGATGCCGCCCTGGAGCGGCGGTTTCAGCCCGTGACAGTGGATGCGCCCACCGTTGAGGATACCATTTCGATTCTCAGGGGACTTCGCGAACGGTACGAGTTGTACCACGGCGTACGAATTCAGGACAATGCCCTGGTGAGTGCCGCGGTGCTCTCCAACCGGTACGTATCGGACAGGTTTCTGCCCGACAAGGCAATCGACCTCGTCGACGAGGCCTGCGCAATGATACGCACAGAGATCGACTCCATGCCGGCGGGGCTGGACGAAGTCACCCGCCGGGTGATGAGACTCGAAATCGAAGAGGCGGCACTGAAGCAGGAATCGGACCAGGGCAGCGCGCAGAGACTGAAAGATCTCCGCAAGGAACTGGCCGACCTGAAGTCGCAGGCCGGCGCGATGCGGGCCCAGTGGGAATCCGAGAAGGAAGGGATAGACACGGTTCGAAACCTTCGCGAACAGATCGAAGCGGTTCGTCGAGACATCGAAGAGGCGGAGCGGAAGTACGATCTGAACCGGTTGGCTGAGTTGAGTCACGGCCGTCTGCCGGAACTGGAGCAGTTGCTGGAGGCGGAGGAGGCGCGGTCGTCCGGAAACGGCCGGATGCTCCGGGAAGAGGTGACCGGGGACGAGATCGCGGAGATCGTCTCCCGCTGGACCGGGATTCCCGTAACGCGTCTGGTTGAAGGCGAGCGGGAAAAGCTCCTCCGGCTGGACGAGATCCTGCACAGGCGCGTCGTGGGTCAGGACGAGGCCGTGTCGCTCGTGGCCGATGCCGTGATCCGGGCCCGGGCGGGGGTCAAGGACCCGCGCAGGCCCATCGGCTCGTTCATTTTCCTGGGTCCTACGGGTGTCGGCAAAACCGAGTTGGCCAGAGCGCTGGCGGAGGCGTTGTTCGACTCCGAAGACAATATGGTGCGAATCGACATGAGCGAATACATGGAGCGGCACTCGGTGTCCCGGCTGGTTGGCGCGCCTCCGGGGTACGTGGGGTACGAGGATGGGGGACAGCTGACCGAGGCGGTGCGCCGGAAACCCTACTCGGTCATCCTGTTCGACGAAATCGAAAAGGCCCACCACGACGCGTTCAACGTGTTATTGCAGATCCTCGACGACGGGCGATTGACCGACGCCCAGGGGAGAACCGTCGACTTCAAGAATGCCGTGATCATCATGACGTCCAATATCGGCGCCGCTCACATCGTCGATCGCGTGACAGAGAGCGGGGAGATCCACGACGAGGCACGCCGGGCGGTTTTGGCCGAGATGAGGCGGCATTTTCGGCCGGAATTTCTCAATCGCGTCGACGATATCGTCCTTTTCAAGGGTTTGACGCAGGCCGAGATCGCAAAGATCGTGGATCTGCTGACCGCGGATCTTCGCAAGCGGCTGAAGGACCGGCGAATCGAGCTGGAATTCACCGATGCCGCACGGGAATTTGCCGCGCGTGAAGGATTCGATCCGGTCTACGGCGCGCGCCCACTGAAGCGGTTCCTGCAGCGTGAGCTGGAAACCCAAATCGGCCGGGCGCTTATTGGCGGCGATATTGTCGACGGGGCGCGGGTACATGTGGATCTGGAAAATGGCGAACTTGCGCTCCGACAGGAGCATTCCACGCAGGAGGCCGTGGTCGCGGGCGAATAGGCAATTCGCGACGGCGGACTCAGGCCCCTGATTCCGGTCCGGAATCAGGGGCCTTTCCGTTTACAATCCTGCCGGTTAAGGCATTCAGGCCGACATGAACGGATGGCCTGATAGAATTCCCTTGTGCCCGGGGTCGGGAGCTATATCTTCCGCTGCGGGGCGCCGGGGGTGAAACCGCCAGGATCGGCGGGCGTCAAAGGAAGTGACGGCGGCCGAGATGGTTTCCGCCGTGCCGCAGTACATTTTTCTGATCAGTGACCGAACAGGATGGAGAGAATTGATTCTCCTCAGAACCGTATTCATCGTGGTCTTTTTTGTGACTCCCCGTGCCCTCTTCGCGCAGGCTGCGGATTCCGTCACTGTCGATGGTGTTGCGATTGAAGGTAATCGTGCGATTTCCGACAAAGATCTCAAACTCCTGATGTTTACCCGGGCGAACCCATGGTACGAGATTTTTCCGGGCATAGACGTCCGGCAATTCGATCCGGCAGTGTTTCGGTCGGATGTCGAACGTATCCTGGCGCGTTACAGGGACCAGGGCTATTTTGATGCTGTTGTGGACACGGTTGTCGACCGGTACCGCCCCGGTTTCGTCCGCATTCGGATCCGGATACAGGAAGGAAAGCCCGTTGTCGTTTCCAACGTCCGGCTGGAGGTCCTTCCGGCGGATACGGGGCAGGACAGCGCGCGTCTGATGGATGCGTTGGTCACCAGACCGGCCCGTCCATTGACCCGGATGGGCCGGGAGTCGGACCTCGAAAAGATCGCCGAGATGCTTCAGAACGACGGGCACGCCTTCGCCGAGGTCGCCGCCGGCGTGGCCGTGCGTGACAGACGCGCCGATGTGACGTATCGGGTGACTCCAGGGCCGGAATGCCGGTTCGGGAAGATATTAATCTCGGGAAATCGAACGGTTTCAGACGATCTGATCCTGAGGGGCCTCACCTTCAGGGCAGGAGATGCCTACCGCAGGATGGACCTCTCGAACAGCCGGCTTCAGCTCTATCGTTCGGAGGCGTTCCGGTCGGTATCGCTCGGCATGCCGGACACGGTCGCCCGTACGAGTCCCGTGGATGTGTCCGTTCTGGTGCGGGAACGACCGGCCCGGAGTCTGAAACTGGGTGCCGGTTTCGATACCGAAGAACAGTTAAGGGGCTTGTTGGCATGGCGGCACCGGAGTTTTCTGGGCGGCGGCGCGCGCCAGCTGACTGTCGAATCTTCGGCGTCGGCGCTGGAGGCGCGAGCAGAAATCACCGCCAGGCAGCCATATATTCTCGGAAGCCGGACGTGGCTGGAGATGACGGGATTTGTGGAGCAGGAACGCCCCGAAGAGATCCGTGTGAAGCGGGCTGGGGCAAGCGCGGCCCTGGAACGGACTTTCCGGGCTACCGGACGCGTCGTCTTTCAGGTGAGGACCGAAGTTGTTGATTTTGAGCTGGACAGCACCCGTACGACGCTCTCGGTTGAGTACCTGGAAGATAGACGGGACGATTTTTTCGATCCAACCCGTGGCCTGTTGGCTGAACTGGCGGTAAAGGCGTCGGGTTACAGAGACTTTTTCAAAGTGTCGGGCGAGTGTCGCTGGTACAGAAGGATGTTCTTGAAGAGTGTGCTGGCCCTGAGGGTAACGGGAGGGTTGATTCTAAGTCGGAGGCACGTGGCGTCTATCCCCAATTTCGAGCGGTTTTTCGCGGGCGGCGCCAGCAGTGTCCGCGGATGGAAACTGAACCGGCTTGGTCCACGCGATCCGTCCGACCTGCCGGCGGGTGGCCTGAGCCATCTCGAAGGAAGCGCCGAAGTTCGCACCCGTCTGTTTTCCGGCCTGGGAATGGCCGTATTCGCGGATGCGGGCAACGTGGTAGCCGACCGGTTTGGCGCCTTCGATCCAGGTCGTCTACGCCTGGCGGCCGGCGTCGGATTGCGCTATCTGAACCCGATCTGCCCTGCGCGTCTCGACGTTGCGTTCCGTCTCTCCGACGATCCGTCACAGCCCGGGCGGCAGGTCCATTTCAGCCTGGGTCAGGCATTTTGAAATGGCGTGGAAGGCGGGACTGAAGTCAAACGTCGGTTTCACAGTACTGGAATCATCCGCAGAAGCAACATGCCAGACAGGAATCTCGTGAGACGCATCGTTAAAACAGGCGTTGTACTCGCTTCCGTCGTGTCTGTGATCGTCGGATTCGGCCTGCTCGCACTGGCATCAGGTCAGGCGAACCCGTATCTGCGCGCCTGGGTGCAGCAGCGGCTCGCCCGGGAGTTGGGCGTGGCGGTGGAAATCGGTCGACTGTACGGCAATCCCCTGAACGGGTTCCGAACGGAACGCCTGCGGCTTGGCGCGAAGCACGAGCCACTGCTGACGGTGGAAGCTGTGGAAGCCCGGTACCGGCTGACGTCACTGCTCAGGGGATCGGTGATTGTGGACAGACTTGTCCTGGAGGCCCCAAGGGTCCGGCTCCCGAAAAGGACGGTCGCCGCGGATTCCGCCGGCGGTACGTGGCCCGCTTCCGACCCTGCGTGGTGGAAGGAGGGCCCGAAACGGATGATCCGCATCGGCCACGCGGAGGTCGTCGACGGTCAGGTCGGCACAGAAGCCGGCGGCAGACTTGACAGCCTCAATCTGGAAATGGGGCTGCAGGCAGGTCCTGCCGGATACGAACTGGAGTTTCGCCGGTTTCGGTCCCTTGTCTTCGATCCTCCTTTGAAGATCAGAGATCTCACCGGGCTGACCCTGCTTGCCGATGGACGCCTGGCGCTTGAGAGGTTTCACCTGCAGACGCCCGGGTCCAGCATGCGGATCGACGGGACGATGGCGGGTCTGTCGCGACCCGCGTATGATTTCACGTTGCGCGCGGATTCTCTCGCATTTGACGAGTTGGGCCGCATCCTGCCCGGAACCTATCCGCGGGGATGCATGGCCGCGGGCGGCAGGGTGTGGGGCGACGCAACCCGCGCCAATGTGGACCTGAAACTCGACGACGGGACAATCGTCTGCGCGCTTTCAGGTCACGTTGACTTCTCGCAGGCCGACGCCGGCTATGACATCCACGCAACCGCGACCGGAATTGACCTGATGCGGATCGCCCCCGGGTTGGGGATCGACGCGCGGTTTGACACGTCAGTTCGTCTATGGGGACGTGGCCTGGATCCCTTCACTGCCGAAACTTCCGTCAGCGCGGGAATTTCACGAGCCATGCTCTCGGGCGTGGTCGTCGATACGGCGAATCTGGCCGTGTCGCTCAGAAACGGCAGGGTTGGAATGGACGTCTCTGCCAAGGGGCCTGCCGGACGTGTCATCACAAAACTGGCGGTCGAACTGGCGGAAACGGAGCCGCTATACGAACTGAGCGTACGGGTCAATCGCCTTGACCTTTCCGCGTTTCCCGGGGTCGGCGCTCCGAAGACTGATCTGACCGGCGGAATCCGGCTTCAGCGGGTGGATGCCGGAACGTGGCGCGGCGGGGCGGCGTTCGACGTCGCGAGAATCGAGGGGTTGCCCGCGGCAACAGGACTCGCCCTCCACGGGTCGTTCCGGGAGGGTATCGTCAGTCTCGATAGCATAGGGGTGCGGCTGTCGGACGGATACGGCGTGGCCAGGGGACACGGCCGGATCGATCTTGGACGGTTCTGGGACCCCGATGGGAAACAGCCTGCCTATATTTCGGGTTTACGGGTGGACGGCCTGGCGGTGGATCGGCTCCTGGGCCGCCCGGGCATCCTCGAAGACGTGTCGCTTCAGATTGGACTCGCAGGGAAGGGATTTCATCCGGATTCGACGCAGGCCAGTGCAGACGTGATTGTGAGCGCGTCTGGGTTTCTTGGCGGAAGACTGGATAGCGCACGAGCCAGCCTGGTACAACAGGGTCGCCGAACGATCGTGGATCGGTTGTTCCTGGCCGGTTCGGGAGCGCGCGTGGAAGGAAACGGCTGGATCGTTCCAGGTGACAGCCTGGATATCCGCACGAAGGGTCGGATCCACGATCTCAGAGCACTTGACCATGTCATCGGTCAGAGACTGTACGGAACGCCGGCTTCATTTTCTGCAGGCATCCGTGGAACCTGGACGAAACACCTTTTCGTGGCGGATCTGCAGGCAGACAGCGTGAATTACATGGGCGTCCCGATCCATGGGGTCAGACTCGGAATGCGGGGTCCGCAACTGTCACAGGGGAATCTGGAAGTCCGGGCGGATTCTCTTGTATGGAGCGGACGCACCGTCTACGACGTGTCTGCGGACCTGGGGCTGAATCGAAACCGGATTTCCTTTGTCATGGGCAGCCGTCCGGACGAAATCGATCAACTCCACCTCAGGGGCGGCGTGGCCTGGGCGGACACGATGTACGTCCTCGAACTGGACTCCCTTGCGGTTGGCGTGGGCGGCGTGTCTCTGTCCAGCGATGGCGCCTCTCAAATATCGTACCGCCCCCGGGAAGGCGTATTCGTGGAGCGTTTCCGCCTGGTTGGGGACGGCGGTGCAATTCAGGCGCATGGACACAGCGGCCAGGCGGACGGTGTGGTTGTGAGTCTCATGGACGTGGATCTGGAGATCTGGTCCGGCTTTCTGCGCATGACAGGCGAACTGAGCGGGATGCTTTCAGGCACGATTGCGCTGTCCGGCACACCGGGCGACCCTGGTGTGACAACGGAGTTTACGTTTCGCAACGGCGCCGTTGCGGGCGTCAGTCTGAAAGAAGCATCGGGTACTCTGGGATATCTGAACAAACACGCTACGGTAAACCTGAAACTGGTGCAGTCTCGCGAACGGGAGGCAGTAGTGAACGGGCAGTTTCCCGTGAATCTGTCGTCAGACGGATTGGATGATCTGTTTCCAACCGGGCCCGTTGACGTTTCATTGAAATCCGCGGGAATCGATCTGAAGTTTCTTCCCCACGTATTCCCGACGGTCCAGGACGCGCAGGGTACTCTGGCGGCCGACCTGACGGTGAGCGGGACACCGAACCGGCTTCTCAAGCGTGGATGGATAACGCTGCGGGACGGAAAAGCCCGGATCGTGCCATTGAACACGAACTTCGAAGAGGTGGAAGCGGATCTCAAGTTTGACGGGAACCGGATCGTGCTCGAGCGCTTCGAAACCGGCAGGAAGAAAACAAGAGTTACTCTGAAGGGCGAGGTTGCAATGGACGGGTTGGGCCTGGAACGGTATGACCTCAGGTTGAATGCGAACGAGTTCGAGGCGGTCGACCTGGCCTCAATCAAGGCCACCCTCAATGCCGACCTTCAACTGAAGGGGGACCTCGAGGCGGGGCATCTGGATGGCAGGGTGGCGTTGACCCGCGCGGTTCTCAGGCTGTCCGATTTTATCGAATACCCAACGGATGTTGGCTGGATGTCGTCGCCGCTCTTTCAGAATCTGGTCTCCGATGTCCGGGTCTCGGCTTCTCGAAACGTCTGGATCCGCGACCGGGAGTTGAATGTAGAGATTTCAGGGGACGTGGATCTGGTTAAGGACAGGGAGGGTATCAGGCTTTATGGTTCTCTCGATAGCAGACAGGGCAGGTACGAGTTTCAGAATACGAGCTTTGCGATCGATCGTGGGGAGATCAGCTTCCGCGGCAGGACAGACATAAACCCGGATCTCTACATTATAGCGACACGCAGAATCAGATTGGTTTCCAACGAGAACGCGGTTATCAGCGTCGTTGTGGGCGGTACGCTCACGGAACCCACTATTTCCCTCGAAAGCGATACAACGCCGCCCCTCGACGAAGCGGACATCCTTTCGTACCTGTTGATCGGGAGGCCGGCCGACGATGTGTCCGGGTTGATGAGCGGGGAAGGCGGGGCAGGGAGCCGCCTGGAGGGTCAGGCCGCAGTGCTTGTTCTTGGCGTTGCGGCGAACCAGCTGAAACGCACCATCGGCAGGCGACTGAACCTTGACGTCGTGGAGATTGACCTGGGCCTGGGGGATTCCGCAACCCGGGTCCGGGCGGGAAAGTATTTCGGATCACGGTTCTTCGTCAGCTACGCGCGGAACGTTTCCGAGGCGAGAGGGAGGGAGGTCGTGGTCGAATACGAACTGTTACCGAACGTCACGCTGGAAGCGCAGCAGCGGGAGGGAAACGAGCGGGAGCGGGACCGGAGTTCGCTCGGGATCTTCTGGAAGAAGGAATGGTGAAACCCCCGTGGGTTTCGCGATATGAGTCCAGCCGGATTAACGTCGCAGGTCAATTATGGAGGAGGGGTATCATGGACTTGGAGGAGGCCAGGGAACAGTACCGCACACAGGGCTATTTCATTGCGGATGATGCGGTCGATCCCAATATGCTGGAACCGCTTCTGGAAGCGACGCGGAGGGTGAAGGCGAAAACGCGTACCC
>LXNJ01001646.1_pt1 | contig 12951 bp, 11 predicted proteins | sample 809081 | NCBI WGS metagenome assembly LXNJ01 (sample SAMN04870510, study PRJNA318959) | sponge metagenome | biome: sponge; feature: marine sponge reef; material: water | host: Petrosia ficiformis | place: Greece: Milos, Mediterranean Sea | collected 2013-05-29 | depth 5-7 m
CGCTCCCTCCCCGAATCCCCCGATTCGACGCGGTCGCGCGCCTTGTCTACGGCCACAATGACTCGGCCTCGCCTGCAGAGCGACTTTATCAACGGACTGTTTAGCCGCTCCCTGAGCACTTGCCCTGAGTCTGTCGGAGGGTCGACGAACGGCTTGGGATGTGGGTGGGCCAGAGATGCAACAAACTGCGGGCGTCTCGACAAACCGCGGTAATGGTGCCAAATGAGGTGTCGAATGGCTTCACAGCAGTCAGGGCTGTCATTGCAGGCGCACAGGGCGAGCAGAACCGCGAACCTGGCGGCATGCGTGCGCGCGTATCATTGCCGATGGCACGAGTCGCCGATCTTCGCCGACACCTACGCATATGACATGATATCCGACTTCTGGCGGGCGATTGCCAGATATCGTCTGCTCAGCTGGATAACCGTTCATACGCTGTTCCGGGCGTTCCGCCCGATACACACGGAAATTATCCTGCGGTCCCGGTATGCCGAAGACCGTCTAATGGACGCCGTGCGTACGGGCGTTGCACAGTACGTCATCCTCGGCGCCGGACTCGATACGTTTTCCATGCGGCAGGATGCGCGCTCGCACAGGTTGCGAGTATACGAGTTGGATCATCCCGCGACCCAGGAAATGAAGCGTGAAAGGGCGCTGGAGGTTTATGGAAGGATTCCCGCCAGTCTGGTGTTCGTTCCCATCGATTTCGAAACCGATCGCCTGGACGAAGCGCTTGGGAAGGCCGGATTCGATCCTCTGACGCCGTCCTTCTTTTCCTGGCTGGGTACCACCTATTACCTCTCGAAAGACGCAATTCGCGAAACGCTGGGTCGTGTTGCCGGCATTGCTGCCCCGGGCAGCCGCATTGTGCTCGACTATAAGCTGGACAGGGATCTCATTCCGGTTGAGAGCCTCCCGTTCGCCGACAAGCTGGACCACTTTGTGGCGCGGCGCGGAGAGCCGATGCGATCCACGTTCACGCAGGAAGAGTTGAAAGACGTGATGTCCGGGTTCGGCCTTGCTGAACTGGAAAACCTCCCCGCCGGCGAACAGAAACGCCGTTACCTGAACGAGAGATCCGGGCTGGTGGATCCGGCGCCGAATTTCTCATTCGCGCTATATGGCGTGTCTTGATCTGAAATCCTGGCGACCTTGACATCATATGTCGTCTCTGTGCCGATTTGAAGACCCGAAACGAAGAGACCGAATAATGACAGATGCAGGTCGAAAACGCCGCAAGGGCACCTTACGGCAGGGGCTCCTGTTGATCTTCGTCCTTGGATGCGTCGGCCTGGGCGTTGAGTTGCTGCTTCTGGGACACTTTCAGGAGTGGCGGCAACAGGTGCCTCTGGCGCTGCTGGTTTTGGGCCTCATCCTTTCAGTCGTGCGCTTGGGCTATAAACGGCCCGTCGTCCTGCGGCTGTTCCGGCTGACGATGCTGGCGTTCGTGCTGGGTGGGTTTGCGGGATTCTGGTTTCATATCAACGGGAATATGGAATTCGAACTGGAGATGAATTCAAGGTTGACCGGTTGGGCCCTGGTGTCCGGTACGGCCAGCGGCGCCCTCCCGGTCCTGGCCCCCGGCGCGCTCATTCAGCTTGGTTTGATCGGCCTGTTATACACGTATGGGCATCCGGGTCTGCGCGCCGGACAACCCGAAATGGATTAGTGTATTCTTGTTGGCAAACCAGCCATGCACTACGCAACCGATACCCCGCTGTCCCGCGTGCGCAACGTGGAAGTGATCCCGATCGACCAGGGTGGCGAGCGGGCGTTCTACATACGCGATCCGCTGGAGATCGCTCCGCAGCCGCTGTTGCTCGGACCGGCGGGGATGCTCGTCCTGTCGCAACTGGACGGCCGGCGCACCATCAATGAGATTCTCGAGTCCCTGCGAAAGGCGCTTCCGGGCGGCGAGGTGGGGGTTGGCGAGATCCGTCACGTGCTGGGCAGATTGAGCGAGGGATGCTACCTGGACGACCCGGCGGCCGCGGCCCGGTTATCCGGGGTACGCAAGGCATTCGAGCGCGCGGAGGTTCGGCCGGCATGGCATTCTATGCAACGCCGCCAAAGCCCGCGTCTGGCAGGTGACCGGCCGAACATCCCGTCCGTCAATGCATTCTCCCCATTCGTCCTTGCCACCCGCGCCCATCTCCCTTACGCGTTATATTGGACGTGATAAATGAAGCCAAGAGGCCGATATGCCCCGGAGATGGTTGCGCATCGCAGCAGTTCAGATGTACGCCAATGAAGACGTTGAGAACAATGCGGTCGGAATCGTCGAGCGTTTGGACGCCTGTGCCCGTGAGAACATCGACGTGGCGGCGTTCCACGAAGGTGTGCTATTCGGCTATTGCGACCACCCGGATTTCTGGGCAAATCTGGATCAATCCCGCATCGAAAGCGCCGAACGGAAGATCATCCGCGCCTGCCGGGACAAAGGCATCGCGGCCGTTGTCGGTTCAACCCATCAGGAAGGCGGACGCCGCTTCAACAGCTTGCTGGTTGTGGACAGAGACGGCACGGTGCGGGGACGTTACGGCAAGATCCATCTTGCCGGTGAACACTGGTTTGAGCCGTCGCAGCACCTCCCCATCTACAGGCTGTGCGGCGTTCCGTGTTGTTTCCTGATCTGTCACGACATTCGCTATCCCGAACTTGTGCGGCTTCCCGCGGCCGCCGGCGCGCAGATCTGCTTTTTTTCCAGTTGCGAAAGTTCCGTCACTCTTGAGCATAAACTGTCGGCCTACAGGGCAATGCCCATCAGCCGCGCAACCGAAAACGGCATCTACGTCGTCATGGCGAATGCGCCCGCCGATTCTACGGATATCGATCGTGCCGGGTCTTCACACGGCGAGTCGAAGATCATTCATCCGGACGGGAACGTGATGGCCGAGGCCGGGATGTTTTCTGACGAGATCATCATTCGCAGGCTGGACCTGAGTCACGCATCGCGAAATATCGCATTGCGCGCCGTAAACGACGTCACCTGCATCAGCAACTGGATGAAGGAAGGCGTGAGGCTTGTCGAACGGGAATAGCCTGACGGCTTGTTTCAATCGGATCGAGGAGCATACATGAGAGGGTCGAGACCGAATATACTCTGGATTTGCACGGACCAACAGCGGTACGATACCATAGGCGCGTTGGGGAACCCCCGCGTCGACACGCCCAATATCGACCGCCTCGTCGCGGATGGGTTTGCATTTACGCATGCGTACTGCCAGAGTCCCATTTGCACCCCCAGCCGGGCGAGTTTTCTGACCGGACAATACGCAAGTGCCGTCCACGTGAACGGAAACGGCAATTCACACTTTCCGGACACACCCCCGCTCGTCACGAAGCTGCTCGCCGACAGCGGTTACGATTGCGGCCTGATTGGTAAACTGCACCTGTCCAGCGCATTCGGGCGCGTGGAGGCGCGGGTGGATGACGGGTACCGGTACTGGCAATACAGCCACGCGCCGCGGGATGACTGGGAGACCGGACACGACTACGCCGACTGGGTGCGGTCGAAGGGGGAGGTACTGGGTGAATTGATCAAGAGTCCGGATGGCGTGCCGGCGGGATTGCACCAGACGACCTGGTGCGCCGAGAAAACCATCGAATTCTTGAGCGAAGCACGGGAGGGTCCCTGGTTGGCCTCCGTGAATATCTACGACCCCCACCCGCCGTTCAATCCGCCCGGGACGTACCGAGATCTGTTCGATCCGGAACGGGCAGGCGACCCATTGTACAGAGAGAGCGATCTGGCGCAACAAGAGATGCTGGAAGGCGTCGACTTTCAGTCCAAAGGGCGGCATCCGGGCGACCTGGACATCAAGAGCCCGGTGATTCCCTGGACGCAGACCCACGGACTGGTGGAGCCTGAAACGGCCGGAAAGCGGGATGCGAAAACGCTGATCGCCGCGTATTATGCCATGATCAAGCTGATCGACGATCAACTCGGGCGGATCCTGGCCGCCCTGGAAGCAACAGGACAGCGCGAAAACACATTGGTGATCTTCACCAGCGATCACGGCGAGATGCTGGGAGACCACGGGCTGATTCAGAAGGGATGCCGATTCTACGAAGGGCTGGTGCGGGTGCCGCTGATTTTCTCGTGGCCGGGTGCGGTAAAATCGGGGCAAAGAAGCGATGCACTCGTCGAACTGCGCGATATCGCCCCGATCCTGCTGGAACTGGCGGGGTTACCGGTTCCGGAGCGGATGCAGGCGCGTTCATTGGCGCCCATGCTGGTCGGCGAGAAATCACCGGACGAACACCGCGAATTCGTCCGATGTGAATTTTACGATGCGCTGGACCAGGCCGACGGGACGTTCGCCACCATGTACCGCGACCGCCGGTACAAGCTTGTCGTCTACCACGGGCACGGCCTGGGCGAACTCTACGACCTCGAGGAAGACCCGGAGGAGTTTGAGAATCTGTGGGACAGTCCCGAGCACCTGGACTTGAAAATTGACCTCATGCAGCGCAGCTTCGACGCGTCCATGCTCTCCATGGACCGGGGCCCCGAACGCATCGGCCCGATGTGAGGGAGGGGATGGAGCTTCTCCAACTTTTACCTTAGCGCGGCTAAGCGTTGCTCAGCCGCAACCAAATGGGTGCAAGTGAATGTGCGCGCCCTTTCAACGGTTTAATCACTCCTCCCTGGAGGGGGGAGTCGCAGAAGCCGATCCGATCCCTCAGCCGGTGCCCTGAGCTTGTCGAAGGGCCGGCGACGGTAGCGGGGGGATTTCAACGACTTACCGTCTGAAAGTCGCGTGACTTGACATGTACGCATTCTGCATATAAGTCACACTGTAAGCGTCTAATCGCGAGCATCTATGAAGTCACAAAACTCCCACATTTATCAGGAGGAACAATGGGAAATCCGGTCGTCCACTTTGAAATCGCCGGCCCCGACGGTCCCGCCTTGCAGCAGTTCTACCGGGACCTCTTCGGCTGGAATGTGCAGGCGCAGGGCGGGGAGATGGGCAACTACGGTTTGGCGCAGGCCAACGAAGGCGGCATCGGCGGCGGCATCATGGAAACCACCGATGACATGCCTGCCGGCAATTACGTGACCTTCTACATCCAGGTGGATGACCTGCAGGCAGCCCTGGATAAGTTGTCAGGCATGGGTGGAACTGCGGTTGTACCGCCGACGGATATTGCGCCCGGCATGGGTTCCTTTGCCATGTTCACGGACCCCGCCCACAACGCCATTGGACTGTACTCGCTGCCCCACGAATGGGACGGCGAGATGCCGCCAAAGGGCAATGCCCCACCCGTTGTGCACTTCGAGGTGGGTGGCAGCGACGCGGAAGCGCTTAACGACTTCTACACCGGCACCTTCGGCTGGCGCACCACGCTTATGCAAGAGATGAACTACCGCCTCGTGGCGCAGGAACCGGAGGGCATCGGCGGCGGCATATTCCAACACAGGGCCGATATGCCGCCAAACGCCCCTTCGGTTGCCGTATTGGTCGACGATTTGCAGGCATATCTCGACAAGGCGGTGAGTCTTGGCGCAACGGCCCTGATGCAACCGAACGAGATTCCCGGCGGCTTCGGTTCGCTCGCGATCTTTACCGATATCGCAGGCAACCGGATCTCCCTGTTCAAGGCGCCGGAGGATCCCGCCGGACCGCAAAACTGACAGTTCATCGGCAGCGCTGACAGGTCCGGGCGCCGCGTTGAAACGGAATCCCCACAGATCGGGACCGGGAGCGTCGCCCCTGGTCTCGCATCGATGTCACTCCCCCGTGTATCCCTTTGACGCCCAGACCTTTTTGGCCAGCGATTTTGCCTCGTGAGACGGTTCGATGTTACCCAGGATGCTGGACGGCGGATGTCCTTTCTTTTTTCGCGCGGGGTCGGGCGACCAGTCGTCGTCTTCGTATCGCCTGCGCACGGACTCGTCGCGGAAATCGGGCACTTCCATGGCTGCCGAGTCGTTCAGCGCCGAACGCCATGCCTGGATGCCGGCAATGCTCATGTCCAGGCCGCGATAGACGTCGAGATACGGCTGCTCTCCCTTTCGGATCGCCTCGGCGAAGTGCCAGGTGGTGAAATAGTCGCCGCCGCCGTGCCCGGTGCGGGTCGCCCTGTCGTGGTGGACCGGAAAATCGGGCTTGTAGACCGTTTCGACCGGATCGCCCTCGCGCTTTTCCCACGGCTCGTACCACACCCGCAGCCGCTGCTTGTCGCCGTGGCGGCAGTTTTCCATCACGCCTTTGTTGCCGTGGATTCGGACGTAGTTGCCGTGACCCCGCAACCCCCCGTGAAGGGACTTCACCACCGCATTGTTGTCCATCCTGCAGATGATCACCGCGGCCGTGTCCGAACGTCTCATGTGCGACGTCTGGGCGGGGTCGCTGAAATCGAAGGGAATGACAAAGCCGTTCACCCTGGTGGGCCGGGTGTCGGTTATGTACATCACCGGGGCGATGGAGTGGGTGCAGTAGTACGTGGCGGGAATCCAGTTTCGCCAGTGGTCTCGCCCGCAGCTTCGCCCCAGTTTGACTTCGGGCGGGTCGGGATGTACATATTCGCCTTCTCCGTACCTGAACTCGCCCACGCGGCCCTTCTGATAGAGCCGCTTCATCTCCTGGTTGAAGACCATATAGGGGTAATTTTCGGCAAACATGTAGGTCCTGCCGCTGTTTTCAACCGCCCGCGCCAGGGCCACGCCTTCGCCCAGCGTATGGCAGGCCGCGGTTTCGCTCATCACGTGCATCCCGGCGTTCAGTGCCTTTATGGCAAACGGAGCGTGCTCGTGGAAATAGTTCGCCAGGACGACAGCGTCCATGTCGCAGCCGAGGAATTCGTCATAATCGACGAACGTCTGTACCTTCAGCGCTTCGCCCTCCGCGAGGAGTCGCTCTTCCCAGGTGTCGCAAATTGCAACAAGTTCCATTCCCGTCACGCCGGCCGCACGGGTAAAGGAGCGGCCCCGGCCGACGCCGACCACGCCGACCCGCAAACGCTGTCTGCCGGTTTTTCTTGCCATGGTTCAACCCCTCGGAGTTATAATGTAGTGGGCGGATTTGAAAATCCCGATACCAACATCCGGTCTACGAAAAGATAGTTCTGATTTTCGTTCTTCATATCGAATTTTCAACCGCGCCGTACCTGTCGAAAACTCACAATTCTTGTTACACTAATAAGTAGCGGGTCGACTCAGCTGATCCGTGTCAGTTTATGGCCGGCTTCTAACGCCGTGTCGAACGTTTAGGACCCTGCCGGAGGAAGATCGATTTGGAGACCGAAGCGAAGGAAAGATCCGGACTGACGCAGGCCGAACGTTATTTCTTCGACGTCAACGGCTACGTCCTGCTCCAGGGAGTCTTCAGTCCGGCGGAATGCGGCCGCCTGATCGATCTCGCGGACCGGATGGACGCTGACGCCGGCTGCGCTTACAAGCACGACGGGTATCCGAAAACGCCGGCGCTTACGGTTCTTTCGCGTTGCGCATGGTATGACTCCCATCTGCTGGATACGGCAATGCATCCGGTCCTGTTTCCCGTCATTCAGGACGTGATCGGGGGCGACGTGCGCCTCGAGGAGCATCAGTACCTGATCAACTATCCCGTTGAGCTGAAATCGGATAGCGCATTCCGTGAATTCTGTGTGGCGGATGAGGGCTGGCACCGGGGCATCGCCCCCAACGTCGGCAGCTTCGAAGCGGACGGGCACTATCACTGTATGTTCACCAAGGCCTTCATCTATCTGACCGATAACGGTCCGGGGGAGGGCACGTGGGTCGTGCCGGGAAGCCATCGGATGGACCTGCCCACGGGAACGCTGCGGGAATTCATGGACGGGACCGTGGCGCGGCAACTGGAATCCCGGGCCGGGGACGTACTCATCCTGGGCGAAACGCTGATACACGCCGGGCCCCGATTGAAAGCCGGCGCACGGCCGCGCTATTCCCTGGTCTACGGGTACACGGCGCCTTTCATGCAGACGTGGAATCGCTACGACCCGCCGGCCGATCTGCTGGAACGTGCGACCCCCGAACAACGCAGCCTTCTGACGGGTGAACTCCGATACGGGTTCCGCCGCGGGCAATTCTGAGCGTCCGCGGAAAACCGGACGCGGACCCGCATCCGAACGACGGAGCTGACAAGAGCAGGGTAATCGGCGTTGACAAAACTGCAGGTTGTTACAAGTCTGAGGAAACAGACAGCCGGGTCCCGGCATCTCACCGTCTCGCAGACATCCCGCCTGGATCGGGTAGCCGGCACGCGGGAGGCGTCATATATGTCAGAGAAAAAAGGGATGGCTTTCCAGTCAGAGTACATTCGATGGCTCTTCGTCATCCTGTGTATATACGTACTGCTGGTCGCCGTCGGCCTGATCGGCAAGGGCTTTCGTCTGGAATTCGGCGACAAGGAGGGCGTCGCTTCCCTGTTCGCGCTTGGGACGAACCCGTTCGTGGGACTGGTGCTGGGTATCCTGGCAACGGCGTTGCTTCAGTCATCCAGCACCGTTACCTCCATCATCGTCGGTCTTGTCGCCGGAGGAATGCCCATTGCCGTGGCGATACCGATGGTCATGGGCGCAAACGTCGGGACAACGATCACCAATACCATCGTCAGTTTCGGGCACGTGGGACGGTCGGACGAATTCCGGAAAGCATTTGCGGCCGCCACGGTACACGATTTCTTCAATGTTCTGAGCATCGTGATTTTCCTGCCGCTGGAGCTCGCATTCGGCTTTATCGATAAACTGAGCGGCGAGTTGACCCATATCGTTGAGAACATCGGGACAGTCGACGCAGGCGGGAAGGGTATCTTCAAGGTCGTCATCGGTTTCGGTACCGGCCTATTCGAGTCGCTCATCTCATGGCTCCCGGACGTGTGGGCGGGACTGGTTCTGATTTTCCTGGGAATCGCGCTTATTCTCGTCTCGATCATGTATCTGGGGAAGGCGCTGAAGAGCGTGTTCGTGGGCAAGGCGCAGCGGTTCCTGCACGCGGCCGTCGGCAAAGGTCCGGTGACGGGTATATTCTCCGGTACGCTGGTTACCGTTCTTGTACAGTCGTCCTCGACCACCACAAGCCTCATCGTACCGCTGGCGGGTTCGGGCGTGATCCGGCTTCGTCAGGTCTATCCGTTCACGCTCGGTGCAAACATCGGGACCACCATCACCGCGCTACTCGCCGCAACCGCGATCACGGGCCCCACCCATGCCGTTGCGCACCAGATCGCGATCGCGCATTTTCTCTACAATCTTGTGGGAGTCATCGTCATCTACGGCATCCCCTGGCTGCGGGAGGTCCCGATCGTCGGCGCCGAGTGGCTTGCGCGCCTCGGAAGCGAACGGAAATGGCTGGCCATCCTGTATATTATCTTTGCGTTCTTCGGTATTCCCGCGGCGCTCGTGTTTGCCAACGCGTGGTTGTTCTGAGCGGTGAAAGCCGTGGAGGGACCCATAAAGACAATGTAGACGGCGGGTGACGGACGCTTTCGACCGCATCGGGACCGGAGACCGCAGCGACGGCAGCGTTGTGAATCGAGACGTTGCGTGTATTGCCGCGAAGCAGCGTACCCTCACTGGCCGGAAAGAAGGAATGTGCCATATGGCCTTTGGCGTCGCAGTGCTGGGAACCGGCCGCATTGGCGGCAGGTACATCGATGTCGTGAAAAAAACCCCCGGCGCAGACATGAAGGTGGTTGCGGAGCCCACCGAAGATGCCGCCGCGCGCTGGCGGAGCCGGCATCCCGACGTCGATTTCGTTTCAGACTACCGGGAAGCCCTCGAACGCGGCGACGTGGACGTGGTCATCGGGACCCTGCCGCACTGGCTCCACTACCAGGCGGCCCTGGATGCCGCGGCTGCGGGGAAACACATCTACATGGAGAAACCGCTCGCGGCCTGGGCGTGGCAGGCCGAGGAGATGCTGGCCGCGGCGAGGGAGAGCGGCGTCAGGTTGATGACCGCGCACACCCAACGTTACTTCCCGGCGGTAGAGGCGATGAAGGGCGTTGTCGACCGCGGCGACCTGGGGCAGGCGATCATGGCCTGCGATATGTGGCACAAGTCTTATGTACCGTACAACCGTCCGGAGTGGATGCTGGACCGCGACCGGGGCGGCGGCATGGGCCAGATGGACGGCACCCACCAGATCGACCGCCTGCTCTGGATCATCGGCAACGACGTGGCGACCGTTTCGGCGCAGCAGGGGCAGTTCACCTACCCGAAATCCGAACATCCGGCCATTGACTGCGATGATACCGGAATGTATTTCATCCGATGGAGGAGCGGAATCGTCGCCACGGTCAGCCGCATCGCGTGGGAACGCGGCGCTACCGAATACGGCGGTGACTGGTTCTTTACGCGCGGTATGGCGCGTTTCCGCCTGCCCTACGGTGGGGGTGACCCTCCGGCGTTGTTCATCGCCGACACGCCCGACGGGACTTGGCGGCGCGAGGACGTTCCGGTTCGCGACAGCCTGTTGGACGAATTCACCGATTTTATCGAATCGCTCGAACGAGGCGACGAGGATACGCCGATACCCCAGGTTCACGGCCTGAACGTGCTCAGGGTGCTGGAAGCGACTGAAGCATCCGCGCGTACCGGGCGCGAAGTGGTCCTGGACCTGGAGTCAGAAGGAGAGTGAGAAATGTGTGAGATGCGCGCGTTTTTCGAGGAAAACGGCTACTACCTGGCCAGGTCCGTCTATTCGCCCGTCGAAGTCGGCCGGCTGGAAGACGAATTCGATCGAATTGTGCGTCAGATCAGCAAAGACAGAAAGAACGGTTCCGCAAACGGCAACGGTGTCATCGGCACACGTAACGTGCAGCAGTATTCCGGTCTGTGGATGGCGGCCTTGCTTCACGAAAAGTTCCTCGACATTGTCGAACGGCTCATCGGTCCGGACATCGTCCTCAATCATTCCACGCTCTTCGAGAAGCGGATGACAACCGCAAAGACACCCTTCCACATGCACCAGGACTGGAGCTATCTGCCAACCCGGATGAACACCATGATCGCCGGTATGATCCATGTCAGCGAGGCCACAGAGGCAATGGGCTGCCTCAGAGTCTATCCCGGGTCCCACAGACACGGCCGGGTGGAAGGGTCTACTGCGACGAATGCGGCGTTCCACGAGCAGTTCCCGTTTGAAGGGGCCACGGCAATTGAAGCGCGGCCGGGTGACGTCACGTTTTTCGACTACTTCATTGTTCACGGGTCGCCGTCGAACCGCTCCGAAACGCCGAGGAAGGTGGTGATTGCACGGATGTTCTCCGGCAAGGACCGCAAGGAGGACGTTCACCAGTTCAGCGAAAACCTGGTACTGCGCGGTTGGAACTACCATACGACGGCCGAAACGGCCAGAAAAACCGTCGTCAAAGCCTGAAAGGCAAACACCTGCCCTGCTTACCGCCTCCAGGCGCACGGCTGAACGCGTCCCTTTCACTTCAGCGTTAACTGAGAGCCGCTTACCGATCCTCAGCCGGTTCACAGACCCGCTTGCATCACACCCTTCTGTTACTGCCGGATGAAATATTAATTTTTTAATTGACTTGACGACCATGATTCCATATATTAAATTATTAATAGATGGACATGGGGAGCCAAGGATCGGTGAAGGGATCTCGCGGGCATGTTTATCGGTCGACCCGTCATTCTGAGCGAAGTTAAAAAGGCCCCTATCGAAACGTGGTCATTGCTAGCGTTGAGCCTGTCGAAACGGCTTGTCGAAATGCCCGTATATCGGGATCCAGTCGACATTCGCGCCACCTCGGCGTGGCCGTGAGGGCGCAAACGTGCCGTCTATAAGGCTCGGGACACGTACAAATATGCACGCGTGAATCGTTGCCGCAGGAGATCCTTCGTCGGCCTGACGCCTTCCCGGACCGGGCTCGGCAGACAGGGCCTCCTCAGGATGACATTCCTGGCAAACGTGTGGACGAAACATCTTGCAGATGCCCAGTGCAAAGCACGTCATTCTGAGCGGAGCGAAGAATCTCCCGTCTTCTCGATTGGACCTGGACCACATGCCCTTCGGGGACGAACTTGTGCGCGGACACATCGTCGGCCTGGCGGCTAACGCGTAATGATAGTCTGGAGGCACATATTAAACGTGCCCACTGTTCCAACTTTCACCATTCCGACAGGAGAACCATGACGTGGGCAGACAGGAATGTCCGCCCCACCCTCACGTCCGCTTCTTGAGCACGATAGTTTGTGCTGACACATGACTTACGCATTTGGCGGATGCCGGACGGCCGCCCTGTCATTACCCACGGAGGTCAAGGATGAATACGATTAGCCTCTTACTCTTCGCATTGCTTCTGCCCGGCACACTTTCGGCGAAGGCGACGCTGACGATAGACGGCGCATCTTCCGACAGTACGATTACCATCAAATATGATGTCCCGGAAAGTTCACACGTCCAGGTAAGGATCGTATCGACCGGTGGCATACTCGCAGCACCGCAATACGGATTCCAGGCGTCCGGGAACTATTCGATCGTACAGGATAAGTCCGGATTTCCCCGGGGTGAATACCTTGTACAGCTCATATTGGATCGTGATCGGAACAAGGTCACCCGGCGGAGTTTCCTTCACACACCTTCGGGACGGCCGGCTACACGGTCAAGTGAAGAACGTAAACTCTACAATCGATCTTTTATCAGCACCATGTTCGACCCGAAACAGGCTGTTGAATTGTGGAATGACCTCCTCACAAGGTATCCCGACTACGCAGACCGGGGTACGGCGTATCTGTATTCGATCCCGGCCAGAATGTCCGCGTCAGACAGCATCGACGTCCATGCGGCAGCAGATAGCGCCGCAGCGTTGTTCGCCTATCCCGGCACCTATCTGACCATCGGTCGTTTCCTGAGCGGATTGGAGGTACCGGCCAGTGTTAAGACGCGGTACCCGGAAACTGCGATTATATTCGCGGAAAGGGCCATAAAGCACATCGGCGATGTACCAGAACCCTACCGAGACG
>LXNJ01001647.1_pt1 | contig 12941 bp, 10 predicted proteins | sample 809081 | NCBI WGS metagenome assembly LXNJ01 (sample SAMN04870510, study PRJNA318959) | sponge metagenome | biome: sponge; feature: marine sponge reef; material: water | host: Petrosia ficiformis | place: Greece: Milos, Mediterranean Sea | collected 2013-05-29 | depth 5-7 m
GACTTGCTCAAAAAAAATCTTCACAGAAATTAGTAAAATCAACTACTTCTCAACTCATAAATGAAAAAGCCGTCTCAAGTTAAAATCGAGACGGCTTCTATACATTTGATTACTTAAGCTCGGATTAGTTCACGCGATCGTTCAATCCAGCTCCAGCCTTGAACTTTACCACGTTCTTAGCAGCAATCTTGATCTTAGCACCTGTTTGTGGATTACGTCCTTCACGTGCTCCTCTTTTTGAAACAGAGAAAGATCCAAATCCTACAAGTGATATGCGTTCGCCTTTTGCAAGGGTTCCACTAATGTTGTCTACAGCAGAATCAAGGGCTTTTTTAGCCGCAACTTTAGAGATTCCGGCATCTTCTGCCATAGCATCGATCAAGTCAGCTTTGTTCATAATTAAAAAGGTTTTGGTTTAACAATAATTTAAACGAATGCCCTACAAATATAGATGAACAGTGGGTTTGCGCAAGTTTAGCTATTTGTTTTTGGGTCAATTGTTAATAAATGAGCTCGAAATGTTAATAAGCACCAATGCACGGCAATCCCTCACCATTACTGAGATTCCGACTATTCGAGCCTATACTGATCGAAATGTGGTGTTCCCCGTAGCATGGCTCTTACTTCCATTCGTCTTCTCCCTTCAATCTGAACCTCAAGTAGTTGCACGGATTTTGAACCGCATCCAACATAGAGTGAATCATTGCTGATTTCAATTTTCCCAGCTTCAATTGGCCTTTCTGAGAGGGTAGACTTAAAGATTTTCAGCGTTTTTTGCTCTTCTCCATTTTTTAAGGTGGACCAGGCTCCAGGCCATGGTGAGAGGCCTCGAATTCGATTATGAACGGATTGTGCTTCCTGATTCCAGTCAATTTTACCGTCTTCTCTATACAGTTTTGGTGCCGAGCGTATGCGTTCCGGATCAATGATTCGTTGTTCCCTGGACTCAAGTACGCCTTCGTGAATACCATTTAAAGTCTCGATAAGTAAATCACCAGATGATTCCAACATGATATCATGGAGCTCACCGGCGGTCATCTCATCATTCAAATCAATTTCCTGCTGCAAGAGAATTTTTCCTTCGTCAATTTTATCATTAATGTAGAAGGTGGTCATTCCGGTATTCTTCTCTCCATTGATAATGGCCCATTGGATTGGTGCCGCACCTCTATAATTGGGCAGTAAGGAAGCATGAAGGTTGATCGTTCCTAAAGGAGGAATCTGCCAAACCACTTCGGGTAACATTCTAAAAGCCACCACTACAAATACATCCGCCTTATAGGACTTCAATTCCTCTATAAAAGCTGAATCTCGAAGCTTATCAGGCTGCAATAGGTCAATGCCTTCTTCTAAAGCGTATTTCTTAACGGAGCTTGAATGTATTTTTTTTTCCCTTCCTGCTGCTTTGTCTGGTGCAGTTACAACGGCTACTACCTCGTGATTGCTTTGGTGTAAATCACGAAGACAAGAACGTGCAAAATCTGGGGTACCCATAAATACGATACGCATGGACCATGGAGTTTTGGCGAAGGTACTAAGTAGCCTAGTTCAATCCTATTCTACCTTTAGCATCTACTCGAAGTAGTTCATCTTTTTCCCAATCGGCGATTTGCTTCCCAAGTCGGTTCATGTCCACTGAAAGAAGGACAGAAATTTCTTCCAAAGACAAAGGTTTTCCGGCGACCAATTCTCGAATATGATCAATTGAAGGAAGAGCTTGACCTTTTGCACAAACATCGCATTTACCACATTTCTCTACATCTGTTTCCCCAAAATAGGATAGGAGCTGTTTTTCTCTGCACTGGGTGTCATCGAACAAAAAGCGCATACTGTCCTCATATTTCTCTCTTCTCCGCTTTAATAGCTTGCTGTGTTTTTCTTTCAGTTCGGCGAAATACCTACTATCCTGACGGTCAACAAGCATCCTAATTCGATGGTGCTCAGGGGATGGTAAGAAGCGTAAAATCCCTTCCTTTTGTAAGGCATTAAGCTGTTTTCGAATATTCTTTTGCGGGATCTTTAGAATTCTCGAGATTTTGGTCTCATGAATTTCCTTGTACTCAAAGGTGATTCCTTCGTAAGCGCGGAGCAAGTACCTAATCAGTGGACCGTATCGATCGTTCACAACTTGAAAATGATACAAGCGCTCGCCACTCAATTCAAATCGCAGCTTACTCCAGCGCTCCATTTCCGTGCAGTCTTCCATATATCCTTCGCGCTCTAAGAAATCGAGGCTAAAATTTATTTCCCTGCGTTCAAACGAAAAGTGATCGGCAAAGGCATTTAGGTCAATATCGAAACTCTTTCCTGCTCCTTGTCCAATGGGTAAATGGAATTGAGTCACCAAGGCATCATAAATCTGTTTGATTCGATCGAATGGAGGGAGGAGGCCTTCTTTTTTCTTATTCAATCGTTCACGATCTTCTGATGATCGGAGCATAATGGCATAGGAATGCAATTCATCTCTTCCTGCTCTTCCGGCCTCCTGAATATATGCCTCCAAACTTTCAGGCATCTCATAATGTATGACCAATCGAACATCGGCTTTGTCAATACCCATTCCAAAGGCTGAAGTAGCGACCATAATCCGAATCCTGTTTTGAATCCAGTTTAGTTGATTGGAATTGCGTTTTTCGAAAGAAAGGCCGGCATGATAGGCTTCTGCCGTAAATCCCTCTTTCCGAAGCTTGTCGGCAATATGTACACATCCTCTTCTTGATCGCATATATACGATGACAGATCCCTCCGATCCGTTCAACATCTTAGTTAAACGAATGAACTTTTGGTTGGAATGTGCAATGTGGTAGGAGAGGTTTGATCTTTTAAAACTGGATTTTATTATCTCCGGATTGGATAATCCCAACTTGGACTGAAGGTCTTCGAGAACTTTTGGGGTTGCCGTGGCCGTAAACGCACAAACCAGTGGTTCATTCACTAGAGCGTAAATCTCTGGAATGCGCAAATAGGAAGGACGAAAGTCATGCCCCCATTCAGAGACACAATGTGCCTCGTCTATGGCGATCATACCTACCTTAATGCTTTTAAGCCAAGTACGAAAAGACTCACTTTGGAGCTTTTCAGGGCTTACATATAGAAGCTTCACATACCCAGCGTGGGCATTCTCTTTAATAAGGTTTTGGTTTTGAATGGATATCCCAGAATGAAGAGCTTCAGCTCTAATTTTCCTCTTCTTTAGGTTTTGAACTTGATCATCCATCAGTGCAATCAATGGTGAAATCACCAAACACATCCCCTCTATCATGAGCGCAGGGATTTGGAAGCATAGACTTTTACCTCCACCCGTGGGCAATAAGGCAATGGTGTCCTTGCCCTCTACAATTCCTTCAATTATTTGATCTTGTGGATTTCGAAAGGAATCGTAGCCCCAACATTTCTTTAATAGTTCTTCGGCTTTTACAAGCGACATAGCTCCTGAATGAAGCCATAAAACTAATTAAAGAAGTAGTTCTAAAGCCACTTCAAAGGTGGAAGTCATCAACCGTTTATCAATAGTTAATTCCCAACTTCTTGTAAATGAAACTCATTAACCATGCTGGGCCAATGAGCAGGAATTGAATGTCTTCTAAAAAGGAAGGTTTCTGTCCTTCAAAGGAAGGTTTCTGTCCTTCAACTTTGTGCCCCCAGAATTGACCAATCCAGGCGAGCACAAATAGTATTAAGTTAAGGAGCCATAATGAAGCTGAAACCATGGGATCAATTTGAATATTTCCCCACAGACAGAATAGCGTCCAAAGAAACATACCCAGAAACATTTTGAAACTTAAGCGGATATAGAATACCATAACCAGCAGTCCAACGAAGGTGCCCCAATTCAAGTAAAGGTTTCTTTCACCTTCAAAAGGAGCCACCAGATAATCCGATGGAATAGACACCAACAAACCCATTATAGAGAAGTAAATGATTGGGACACAGATCCAGTGAACCGTTTTATTCGTGGGGGTTTTGATGGCTAACGCCATAGGCATCGAGCCAATCTTGTATAGTTTTCATCTTCCTAAAATACTATTTCCGACTAAATCTAGGATTGTTTCAATCGTTCATCGAATGCAAAGAGGTTGGCCATCCAAGCCGGGAAGGCAAAACTCAAACTGGTAACAATGACGACAGCAAGGAATACCAAAGGTTTTCCAATCCCAATAATAGATGATAGGGTCGACGAAATAACTTCTGGTGGACCGTCGAGAATGAGGATGCTTGTACTTCCCACTACACCAACCAGTAGAAACTTCCAGAAAGAACTTTCCGATAGAACGAGGAGTCCACAAATTGCACTGAGACCCAAGAACCAGGTGAGTTCATCCAAATTGTACAATCCTACAATAAGCACAATGGCGATAAGAGCGTATTTCCAAAGAGTATTCATAAGCCAAATTTGTAAACGATGTAGGAATCAATTTCATCCTCGGTGTAGGGCAGTTCTAGTTTCGTATACCCTCCATTCTTCCACAGATTCACCTGATCGGTATAATTCGGTGAATCAAAGTGCCCGCTCTGACCGCCAGCAAGCACGATATAGGCCTCAATTTCATCCGGATCCATATTGACGATGATTCGCATGGAAGGTCCAAAATTCGTTGGATTTCTGTGCGCAACATTGAGCGTTCTATTGTTTCCATTGGAAGGAAAAGCATCGGCCGATAAAGCATCAATTTTTGCTATATGTCGAATCCAAGTAGTGTGATAGTTTCCATATTTCCAATCTTCTGGATTACTGCCAAGCGTTTGGATTAAGGAATCCAATGAGCTATTCAATCCTCTTACAATTAATTCGTGACTGGCAATAGGGCCTCCTAGGCTCGGCAGACTATCATGATTGGCCAACAAATGAAACAGATGCTGTGAGGTAGGCGGGAGGGATTGGTTGCCTAGTTCCCTTTTAATAAGATTGATGAATTGCTTTTTCCAGTCGGTAAATATAGTCGCGGCTATGGAATTGGTATTGATGCTTCCATTGTAACCTTCAAAATAATTCAGGTATTCCTTGGGTAGTGCAACGGTAAACTTCGATTGAAGCAATTCCCAATCGGTATCAATCACATCCTGATGCATTTTCATGAAGTCTTCTACACCCAGCTTTTCATTTTCTGACATCCAGGCTTGAATCCGTTTGGCCCTATTGCTAGCAGCAAAACGAGTAGCTAGATGTGCATTCAAACTATCAGCAAAGTGATTTTGATTGGCTGAGGCAATCCAATTCTTCCCTGGACGTAGCACATGGGTATATTCATTCATAGGAACGATAGTGGCCTTGTCCTCCTTAGACCTTCCTTGAATAATACCTCTTTGCGCTTCCTTTCGTATATACGCACATCCACTAGTCGCCAAACCAATGTCCCCTTTTGTATCGGCCAGGATGATGTTTTGTGGAGGTTGCCGAAATTTCTTCAGTTCTTCATAAGCCTCCTCCAAACTCGTGGAATTGAAAAGCCCTATAAATGCGGACGCCTCATTGCTTTGTACTTCTGTGGGAATCCACGATATAGCGAGAACACGACCATCAACCGTATCCAGGATTCCGAAGTAGCTCTCATGAACGTCAATAAGAACATCTCCCGCATCCTTGCTAAGAATAATCTCCTTATGAGTGATTAGATCGGTCCATTTACCATCCAACAGATATTGACCCGATTCATTAAACTCTAGTTCATAGAAATCGACCAAATCCCAAGTAGAATTGGTTGAGCCCCAACTTATGTATTCGTTAAATCCAATAACCAACATTGGAGCTCCTGCTATGGAAAGGCCATGTGCCCTCTGACCGTCAATCACATAATGCATTTCATAAAAGGTAGAGGGTAGTTGAATGGTCAAATGCGGATCATTGGACAAAATAGCATTCCCTGTTTTGCTCTTTTCTGCCGCTACTGCCCAATTGTTACTTCCAATACCCATTTCGCCTTGGTCGGGTAAAAAGGCGGAAGGAAAGTGAGCCGCTACTTTATCGATCTCAATCGTTTTGTTTGCAGGGATTGCATTCGGATAAGGGAAGGGAACAGCAAGAGAATCATAGACGGGAACTGCGTTGGTGTCTATCCATGGATAGTAGAAATTGAAAAGCTCTTCATCCATTGAGATCATAAGCTCTTCATAGGCAAGGTCATGTTCGGAGTAGGAGAGTACCCAATTCATATAAATCTCCAAGTAATAGATATTGGATACTTGAAATGGAGAGGGTTCAAATCCTATGAGTTGATATTCAATGGGTCGATCTTCTTTTTCGAGTTGATTGATGTAAGCATTAACACCCTCCGAATAGGCTTCTAGAATTCCATATACGGTAGGATCATTGTCCTTCACCCACTTTTCCCATTCAGTAGCTCGTGATTCGAAGCGGAACTTTCTCCAAAATCGGTCTCTCGGAAGAGCCACTTTCCCAACCACTTCGCATAAACGGCCTCGAACCGTTCGTTGCAGCATTTCCATTTGAAACAGTCGATCACGGGCTTGAATGAATCCGGTGGCATAGGCGGCGGATTCCTGGTTCTCAGCAAATACATGAGGAACTCCTCGTTCATCCACTTTCACTGTAGCGGTTCCAAATCGGGTGCGATCAAACTCGCCTCCAAAACTATAACTGTTGTCAATTTTTATAGGGGAGGTTGGATAGAGGAAAAGCGTATACAGCGGGGGATTACTGCCAATAGGGATACTGATTAAAAATATCCAAATTACTGTGACCACCACAGCGATGAACCTGATACGCATAAGGAAGAATTAAGGAAGCAAATTAAATATTTAATCCGTTTCTATTCTAGGAGGGAATTAATATCACCTCACATAGTCCTAAAGATTTCGTTGTACTTTTGTGCTCGAATAGGAAAGGACTATGGCTGACGAGAAAAACCCAGATTTTTATACTCGATTGAAAGAGAAATTGAACGAGCAAACTTCATGGCCTACAATGTATTTGTTTAAGTTCATCGCGCCTGCTGACAATGAGAAATACGACAAAGTAGTTGAGTTGTTCGGTCAGGGTGTTCAGATAACGACTCGAACTTCTAAGAAAGGAAATTACATCAGCATTTCTGCCAAGGAAGTTATGATGGATGCCGAGTCAATAATTACGACCTATAAACGCGCAGAGAAGATAGAAGGCCTTATTGCGCTTTAGTCTTCATGTTTAACCGCTTTTGGCTTTGGAACACTTTCATCTGGAGTGAGCTCGAGTTGCTTGTTCAGGTATTTGTCCAATTGCTCCCCATTTAAGCTTTTGATGACAATTTTCTTGTTCTCGTCCAAAACGAAAACCTTAGGATAGGCATAGATATCATACTCATCCCTAAAGTTATTGAGGAACTGATCCTTCATATTGTCGGTTACATTGAGCCAATTCAAATTGTGCTCACGAATGAAGGCTCTCCACTCCGGTATATCTTGCGCTCCTCCAACAGCAAAGAAGCCTACACCTTGATCCTTATATCTATTGTACACTTTGATCATTTCAGGGGTCGCCTTTTTACAATGTCCGCAATCGGGATCCCAGAAATACAGTATGGTGTGTTCCCAGTCCTTTTCATGCAATTCATGCCAGGTTCCGGTCGTATCCTTTAATCGCATATTGGGAGCGATACTTCCACATATGGAAGGTTTGAGTTCTTTAGCCCGCTTTTGAATCTTAGCTACCTGCTTGTCATCGGCCCACCAAGCTAGTTCCGGAGTATACCACCGCAAGGCCAATCGAACGTACACCTTGTCCATACAAATGATCTTAGTGCTATTATATCGCTCATACAGATAAACAAACGACTGTTTGTAGAATTCAGGTTTGTCCACCAGATTACCCAGAATAAAATCTACATCCGCCACCACCGAATCTGGATCTCGAATCACGAGGTTTTCGAAATAGACATTCAGCTTTTGTTGATAAACAGGAGTGAAGGTGATCCGATCATCATCGAAATCAAAAAACTTCCAGTAGTTTCTTTTATAATAACGATATCTCCATTCTTGGGCTTTGTCTTCGGCTATATGATATGGTGCTTCAGGCACCTCAACTTCTTGCTGGGCCTTCATTATATAACCCACCAATGAGGCGGGATAGGCTTCTATGATTTCCGCTTGTTTGGCCTTTACTTTCTCATTGATGCCATCGAGCTGTTCTTGAATTTCAATTCGCTCAGGACTTTCTTCATCCAACTCGGTTGCCTTTGCGGTCAGATCTTGAACTTCAATGGACAAATCATTTACGAAATAGCCATAGTCTTTAAAATCTTGATTGGCAGGGGAGGACTTAAATTTGAAATCGCTGTACGCAGTATCGGTTTGTAGACTAAAGACAGGTTCGGTTACATCAATTACGAATTCAAATAGATATTTGTTTTTAACTCCAACAACCATATAAATCCCGGACCGAAGATCGTCTCCGCTAAAGTTGAATTTCTGATTGTCAACCATGGCTGTATCGGAATAGTATTGTTTGTTTCCCCAGCGATAAGCTAGATAAGCTACACTGTCAGTATAACCCTCTACTTCTATATCTACCTTCCACTTTTGTTGGCTAAATCCGGAAAGGCTAAATGCAGTGAGCAATAGGAAAGTAAGTATGCGCATAGTCCAATTGATATTCTTCAAATTTAACGGCTTTACAGAATGCTAAGCAAGGGGCTTGCCAAGTTTACTCTAATAAATAAAAAAGGGCCGTTGAAAATGTTCAACCGCCCTTCAAAATCACTCTATTGAATCATAGATCCAATCTCTTCTTTGTCTCTTTTTTAATCTCGTCCTTATGTAGCATCAAACCGATGGTTTTTAGGCGAACATACTGTTCCGAGAAGTAGATGTATCCATCGAATCCGTATTTCGTACTCCAAGAGTTCTTTACGATATAGAACTTGTTTCCTTCTTGATCTCTTGCAATGCCAGTGATGTGCATTCCATGATCATCGGTCGTTTCGAAGTTATCATATTGCTCTTGACGAATTTCTTGAGTTACCTGGAGTTCAGGTTTTGGCCCATCAAATGCCGTTTCCTTTTCTTCCTCCGTCATGCTTTTCCAGTCCTTAGCAGGAATTACAGCCACACCATTTTTGAGTGAAAATCCTTTTTCACTTACGTCTGCTGCCCAATCAATGGTGTATCCGTTTTCCAAAGCATCATCAATAATTTCCATCATTTCGTCCAAAGGAACATTCCAGGCCTTTGACCATGTCCAGTTATCCGGAACACAGATTACCATCTCTTCGTCGAATGGATTATGGGTGTACGAACAGAACTGGAGGTAGTCATCTGGATTGATACCAACCACTTCATCAGCGAAGGATTTAGGTGTATAGGACTTGCCTTCGTAGGTAAACTCTCCAGGATAATCACCTAAGTAGGCATCCAAGCTAGCATCAATGGTCGCTCTCCAGGCAGGACTCAACGTTCCGTTCTTGTTTTTCAAAACACCGTCTAGGATGTTCTTCATCACGGTCTCCATTTCTCCATGACGGTTTCTTTCTTCTCCTAGAACCAATCCGGTATAAGCTTCTTGTGGCACGGCTCCGTATTTCTTAATTACATAGAAAGCATCAGCAATCGCACCTCCTTGTGAAAAGTTGGTTAAGCCATGCAGGCGCACATACTTATCGGCTTTATCTTGATAACACATTCGAACGGTATACATTTCCGAAATATCAACAGGCTCTTTGCCCATACGTATCATTTCAGACTCGATGAAAGATGTGGAACAGTAACTCCAGCAGGTTCCACTACTTCCTTGATCTTTCACTTCCGTTGCATCAAGATTAATTTCGATTTCAAAATTAAATCCATCCTCTCCGCCATTGTCTTTTACCTTGTTTATGAGATCGTCTTGGGCATACACACCAATCCCCATAAAAACAGTCAAAAGCAGCAATAGTCCTCTTCTCATTCTATTCAAATTTATTTTTCGAAGCCCCGAATATACCGATTTTTGAATTTCTTAATAAGCTCAATTGTCCTGAGGAAACTGAACATTTTCGTCAATATTCTTAAATAACAATTGATCCGACTCTGCATCAATAAGAATGATGCTCTCTGCTTTAATCTCCGCGCTGAGAATTTGTTTGGAAAGTTCATTCAATACATCTCGCTGAATGACTCGCTTTACAGGACGGGCTCCAAACTGCGGGTCAAATCCCTTTCGAGCAATCAACCGAATGGCATCATCCGTAAAGTCGATGGTAATGTCATTGCTTACCAACATCTTCTTTAGCAGATTTAGCTGAAGCGTTACTATTCCCTCTAATTCTTTGACATCCAAAGGAGTAAACATAATGGTCTCGTCTATCCTGTTCAGAAATTCGGGACGCATACTTTGTTTTAACAGAGCAAAGACTTCTGATTTCGTACGTTCTAGAATAGCCTCATCCGTGGCCGAAGATCCGCTTAGCTGTTCCTGGATGATATGCGATCCAAGATTTGAAGTCATTATAATGATGCTATTCTTGAAATTGGCTTTTCTACCTTTATTATCGGTGAGCTGTCCATCATCCAATACCTGCAAGAGAATATTGAAAACATCTGGATGCGCTTTTTCAATTTCATCAAGTAAAATAACCGAATAGGGCTTTCTACGCACGGCTTCGGTCAGTTGTCCGCCTTCGTCATACCCAACATATCCCGGAGGTGCTCCAATTAATCGACTTACCGAATGACGTTCCTGAAATTCGCTCATGTCTATTCGTGTCATGGCTGCATCGTCGTTAAAAAGATATTCGGCCAAAGCTTTTGCCAATTCTGTTTTTCCAACGCCTGTTGTGCCTAAGAAAAGGAAACTTCCTACAGGTCGCTTGGGATCATGAAGACCTGCACGACTTCTACGGACGGCATCTGATAAGGCTTGAATAGCCTCCTCTTGTCCAATCACTCGTTTGTGAAGTTCGTCCTCTAATTTGAGTAGCTTTTCCCGATCGCTCTCAAGCATCTTTGAAACAGGAATACCGGTCCACTTACTGATAACTTCGGCGATATCCTCACTTTCTACTTCTTCCTTTAGTAGACGTTTTCCTTCTTTCATCTCTGCCAGTCGCAGACTGTTATCCTTGAGATTTTCTTCCGCCTCTTTAATCTTTCCATATCTGATTTCGGCCACCTTCCCATAATCACCAGCGCGTTCGGCTTGTTCAGCCTCAAACTTCAGTTTTTCAATTTCTTCTTTGGCAGATTGAATACCTTCAACAATATTTTTTTCATTTTCCCATAGAAGTTGAATGCCCTGTCTTTCTTCTCGTAAATTGGCCACTTCCTCCTTTAGAAAGGCCATTTTTTTGGTGTCGTTTTCACGTTTAATGGCTTCCAATTCAATTTCCAATTGCATAATCTTTCGATCAAGAATATCGATCTCTTCAGGTTTGCTATTGATTTCCATTCGCAATTTGGAGGCCGATTCATCAATGAGATCAATAGCCTTATCTGGCAGGAAACGATCCGTTATATATCGTTGTGATAATTGAACGGCACTTATGATTGCTTCATCTTTAATTCGGACTTTGTGATGGGTCTCATATTTTTCTTTGATCCCTCTGAGAATACTGATGGCCGACTCCGTATCTGGTTCATCCACCATAACTTTCTGAAACCTACGTTCGAGGGCCTTATCCTTTTCGAAATATTTCTGATACTCATTTAGGGTTGTTGCCCCTACGGCTCTCAATTCACCTCTAGCAAGAGCGGGTTTAAGAATATTGGCTGCGTCCATGGCACCTTCACCAGCCCCAGCACCGACCAAGGTGTGAATCTCATCGATGAATAGAACAATACTTCCATCCGAACCGGTTACTTCTTTTACAACCGCCTTCAAACGTTCTTCGAATTCACCCTTGTATTTAGCACCGGCAATTAATGTACCCATATCAAGGCTATATAGTTTCTTGTCCTTTAGGTTTTCTGGAACATCACCATTTATGATTCTGTGGGCCATTCCCTCGGCAATAGCCGTTTTCCCAACACCGGGTTCGCCTATTAGAATGGGATTGTTTTTCGTGCGCCTAGATAATATCTGTAGGACTCTTCGGATTTCATCATCTCGACCAATTACAGGATCTAGTTTACCTTGACTAGCTAAGTCATTTAGATCTTTAGCGTATTTGCTTAAGGCTTTATATGAGTCTTCTGCTCCTTGACTCTTTACGTTTTCTCCTTTTCGAAGGTCCTCAATTGCCTTTCGAACTTCTTTTTCATTCGCGCCTGCATCTTTCAACATTTGCGAAACGGAATCCTTTGTTTTTAAAATTCCTACCAAAAGGAACTCGAGGCTTACGAACTCATCACCAGATTTTTTGGATTCATTAATGGCATGACCAATCGCCTCGTTGCTATATCTGCCTAAATGAATTTGTCCTCCCTCAACTTTTGGGTATCCATAAAGGATACGATCCAAACTGGATGTAATGGTATCCATAGGTAAATTCATTCGTTTTAGGAGGTAGGGGATTACATTTTCATCTACCTCTATCATAGCCTTCAGAAGGTGTCCGGGCTCAATAGCTTGATGTCCCATGCCCTGGGCAATGAGTTGAGCTTTTTGAATGGCTTCTTGTGCTTTTAGAGTGAAATTATTGAAATCCATTAATTGCGTTTTGTTTCATGTTTAGCAAAAACTCTTCCACATTATAAAAAATTCAAATCCGGAAAATTTGTCCGAATGTCCACTTAAAAAACTGATTTACCAGCCTTTAGAGTGTTTTCGCGACTGTCTTAATGACATGTAAAAACATTCCGTGTTAAATAAATCCTTTAAAACATTAAACAAAAGAAGAACCCCACGGTTAATGTTTCTTGAACGATAAAACAATAAACTATGAAGTTCTTCAATTCAATTCCGCTTTTTGCGGCTATGCTCGGACTAGTGGTTCTTTCGGGTCACGTCCATTTTGTGGGGAGCGTTTGAAGAATTGCTGCATTTCGTTCAAAAGAAATGGGGGATTTGGTATTGGAAGCCCTGGGGCATGTTTTTC
>LXNJ01001648.1_pt1 | contig 12937 bp, 11 predicted proteins | sample 809081 | NCBI WGS metagenome assembly LXNJ01 (sample SAMN04870510, study PRJNA318959) | sponge metagenome | biome: sponge; feature: marine sponge reef; material: water | host: Petrosia ficiformis | place: Greece: Milos, Mediterranean Sea | collected 2013-05-29 | depth 5-7 m
GATATTGCGCCCAATCACCTTGTGGCGGTTCCGGACCCGAATGTCACGATGGCGGTGTCTTGTACCCCTGTTCCCGTCGAATTCGTGGTCCGGGGGTATCTTGCAGGGCATGCCTGGCGGGAATACCGCGCCGGGCGGCGCAGCGTGTCGGGCGTGGCGCTGCCGGACGGCCTAAAGGAAAGCAGCCGCCTTCCCAGGCCCGTGCTCACGCCCGCCACCAAAGCGGAAACGGGACACGACGAAGATATCTCCCGGGAGGAAATTGTAGCGCGCGGCCTGTTGACGCGCGATGCATTCGATGAACTGGAAAATATTGCGCTTGCCTTGTTTGCACGGGGCACGGAGATGTCGGAGGCGCGAGGGTTGCTGCTCGTAGATACCAAATACGAATTCGGCCGCGCCCCGGATGGCGCTTTCCTGCTTATAGACGAGGTGCATACCCCCGATTCGTCACGGTACTACTATACGGATGGATATGAGGAGCGGCTTCGGTCCGGGCTGCCTCAAAAGCAGCTTTCCAAGGAATTCGTCCGGGAGTGGCTGATGGAGCAGGGTTTCCGGGGCAAACCAGGACAGGATCTACCCGACTTGCCGGACGATTTCCGTGTACAGGTAGCGGCCCGCTACATCGAGTTGTACGAGGCGGTGACCGGGCTGGCGTTCGAACCGGACACCCATCCCGATCCGGTCGAGCGGATACGCCACGCCGTCACATCGTATCTGGCGAGTTGAGGTGTTCGGGTGCGGAATCCCCCTCGACCCACCTGGAGTCCCCGTCGACGAAGTGTTCCTTCTTCCAGATCGGCGCCCGGGTCTTCAGCGTGTCGATCAGGTACCGGCATGCTGCGAAAGCATCCGCACGATGGGGCGCCGCGACTCCCGCAATGACGCTTATTTCGCGTAGCGGCACTTCGCCGATGCGATGCAGCAGGCAGGCTCGGCAAACAGGCCAACGGGAAAACGCTTCGTTCACAAACCTGTGCATCTCTTTGAGGGCCATAGGTTTATAGCATTCGTATTCAAGGAGTACCGTTTCTGGTCGCCCTGTTTTTCTGTCGGTTTCTTTTTCTTCGACCTCAGTCCACCGGCGTGTGGTTCCAAGGAAGATATCCACCGCGCCGGCCTCCTCGACCCGGAGAAATTCCGAAACCTCTTCCAGAGAGAGAGGCGTTTCCTGGATGGTTATCCAGGCCGAGTCGTTCGATATCAAGGTCATCTCATCCTCCGCTGACGGGCGTAATGAGAGCCACCTCGTCCCCTGCCTGCACCATATGTTCTCGCGGCACGTACTCTCGATTGACCGCAATGCGTACGAGGGGGAGCATAGGACGAATGGCAGGATACGTTGCAGCCAATCTTTCGAGGAGCAAGCCAGCGGATACGGCTTCTCCCGGATCGAGCTGCAGGGTGGTCGAATCGATCCCCGCCTGTTCACGAATCACGCTGAAAAGCAACACCTGTACGCTCTGTAGTTTTTTGTCGCCCATGTTTTGTCATGTATGGGCGTTCAACGGAACCTGATGGCGCGAATCGCTTCGATGCCGGCGGCTACACGGGCGGGTACATACGCTGCCACAACACACAGCGCCATCGCAAGAGCACCGGTGAGAAGAAAGTCGAAAGCATGTAACTCGACCGGCGCCGTGGTCAGGTAATACGCCTCTTCCGGCAATGAAATAAGGCCGTATTTGTCCTGCAAAAGCACCAGCGCCAGGGCAAGACTTTCTCCAAGCACTACCCCCACTCCGCCAATCAGCAAGCCGGACCATACGAACTGCTTGCGGATCGATTTCATGGAGGCGCCCATACTTTTCAGAATGCCGATCTCCCGTGTTTTTTCGAGCGTGGTCATCAGGAGCGTGCCGATGATGTTGAATGCAGCCACCACGACGATAATGCTGATCACGACAGGGATAATGCTTTTCTGCAGGTTGATCCAGGCAAACAGCCCGCCATATACGTCGTATATACTCCGCGCCATGAGCGGAAATCCCACCCGATCTTCTATGACCTGTGCCGCTTTCCGTGCCGTGTCCACCTCTGAAAGCGTCACGTCGAACCGGGTAGCCTGGTCCGGGCCGTAGGCAAGCAGTTCCCGTGCCGCGGAAAGAGAGGTAAAGACATACAGGGCATCGAAATTGGCAAGGGACGTTTCATAGATGCCGGCAATGCGGAATGTCTTCGTGCGGGGCGCCGTCAGGCCCGCTATGAAAGACGTTTCCCCTGCGGATGCGGAGCGCATGGAAAAAGAGGTGACGAGTTGCCCCGGCTGCACCTGGAGCAGATCGGCCAGTTCCTTTCCGATGACCATGCCGGCATGCCCGCTGCTGTCGGGTTGCGTATCGAAAGAGCCGTCCACAATCTGTTTCAGGAAATATGCGGGCGGTCGCTCCATGCCCCGTATGGCTACGCCCTCTATATGCTCCCGGGATCGCCGCAGGAGGGCAAATTCCTGTACCACGACAGCCGCATCGACAACACCTGGCGTGGAGGCAAGCGTATCCAGGATGGATGCGGCCTGATCAATGGGGGCATCCCGAAAGGTTTCCACTTGTACATGCGCCCCGAATCCGGTGATCTTGGCTTCGATTTCATTGCCGAACCCCCTTACGACCGAAAGCGCCAGGAGCAGGGCCGCGGTTCCCAGGGCGACACCCGCTGTAGCTATCCAGGCAATGAACCGTACAAAGCGGCTTCCCTCCTCCTGCCCGCGCACAGACCGGAGATAGCGCATCGCCATGAAGCGTTCGAAGCGGGAAGGCATGGGCGTGGGGTACGGTGCAACGACATGACGGAGGGGTTTTTGATACCCGTCGGGGTAGGCGCCGGTTCTCGAATCGGTAGCACGGCATTTTTGCGTCCGGAATCAAAACCTCCGGGTAACCTGCGGGTATGCTAATCCTGTACATATTCCCTGTGTCGCACTTGCGTCATTCCGGAGAGCATATCATGAACCACGTACATTCTTCTGCTGCCGCCCCGGAGATTCCATTGCCGAAAAACGAGCCCGTGCTCGATTATGCCCCCGATTCAAGGGAACGCAGCCGTCTTCGGCAAAAACTGGAGAAGCTTCGCAGTGAAACGGTCGAAATCCCGGCCCTTATCGGTGGGCGCGAGGTACGCACGGGAAAAACCGTGGAAATCAGGGCGCCCCACGATCATGGATGTATTCTTGGCGTGGCGCATCTTTGCGGTCCCGAGGAAACGACGGAAGCGATACGCTGTGCGCTGGAAGCCCGGGAGGAATGGATGCGCACGCCATGGTCGGATCGTCTCGGGGTCTTCAGGAAGGCGGCCGATCTGCTTTCCGGTTCCTGGCGGGATACGTTGAACGCGGCCACGATGCTGGGCCAGAGCAAGAATGTTTTTCAGGCGGAAATCGATGCGGCCTGCGAAACGATCGATTTCTGGCGGTTCAACGCGGCCTATGCGGAGCGGATCATAGCAGATCAACCCCTTTCTTCCGAAGAGATCCTCAATCGCATGGAATACCGGGCGCTTGAGGGATTTGTGAGCGCCATAACCCCCTTCAACTTTACGGCGATCCAGGCCAATCTGCCCACGGCTCCCGTGTTGATGGGCAATGTAGCGCTATGGAAACCGGCCACGACCGCTCTCTTGTCGGCCTGGTATACGTATCAACTGCTCGAAGAGGCGGGTTTGCCGCCGGGTGTAATCAATATGCTTCCCGGCCATGGCCCGGAGATAGGCGCCCCGATACTGGCCTCGGAGCACCTTGCAGGTCTGCATTTTACCGGCTCTACGGGTACGTTTCAGTACATGTGGCGCATGATCGGGACGAATATCGACAGATACCGATCCTACCCGCGCATCGTCGGGGAAACCGGGGGCAAGGATTTTATCGTGGCGCATCCTTCGGCGCACGCGGTCGAGGTAGCCACCGCGATCGTGCGGGGCGGCTTCGAATACCAGGGCCAGAAGTGTTCGGCTGCTTCGCGCGTTTACCTGCCGGCCTCTCTGTGGCCGGAAATAGAGCAGGAGTTGACGCAACAACTCGACGCGGTAAAAACAGGACCGGTCGAGGACTTTTCGAACTTCGTCAACGCGGTGATCGACCGTCCTGCTTTCGACCGCATCACCGGATATATAGACCGGGCGCACGCCGGTCCGGATGCAGACCTCGTACATGGGGGCACGTACTCCGACGAGGAAGGCTATTTTATTACCCCTTCTGTGTTTCGGGTTCGCGACCCCATGCACGAAACGATGCGGGAAGAGATATTCGGGCCGGTCGTCTCGGTGTTTGTGTATGAGGATGCCCGTTATGAGGATATGCTTGACCTATTGGACAACACCTCGTCTTACGCCTTGACCGGAGCTGTTTTCGCCGCCGACCGGGACGTGATCCGGAAGACTTCCGATCGGCTGATCGATAACGCCGGTAATTTCTATATCAACGATAAGCCCACAGGGGCCGTGGTCGGCCATCAGCCGTTTGGAGGCGCCCGCAAGTCGGGCACCAACGATAAGGCAGGGTCCCGGTTGAACCTGACGCGCTGGATTTCTCCGCGGGTTGTCAAAGAGAACCTTGCCCCTGCACGGCACTTTAGGTACCCTTTTATGGATTAAGAAAAATCTGTTGTTATTCAACGAGTTAGCGTATTTCATAGTACCCTGCCAAGCACAGCCCAATGATTATGGCAGGGCTTAGTTCGTAGTTGATAAACCAATCCTTGTATTTCATGTTGCCCCCTGTCCGTGTTCTTCAGTACGGTGTTGGCCCGATCGGGTTGGCATGCATCCGCACGATTCTTGCCAAACAGGAAACGGGTCAACTTGTCCTCGCAGGCGCTGTGGATATATCTCCGGAGAAAGTGGGCCGGGACGTGGCGGAGTTGTTAGGCGGAGGCCTCTCTCCTACCGGGATCCTCGTGAGCGACGATGCCGCCGCTGTGCTCGCAGAAACCACTCCCGATGTGGTGTTGCATACCACTACTTCATTTCTGGATCGCGTGCATGGACAGATCGAGGAATGCATTCGCTGTGGTGTCCCTGTGGTTTCTTCCACTGAGGAGCTTTCTTTCTCGTACGACCGGCATCCCGGACTCAGTGCCGTCCTGCACAAAGAAGCGGTGAAACACGGTGTGGCTGTCGTGGGCACGGGGGTAAACCCCGGCTATGCTATGGATACACTGGCGCTCATGGCGACCGGCGTGTGCACTGACGTTTCAGAGGTGCATGCCGTGCGCGTGGTGGATGCAGGAAAGCGCCGGAAGCCTCTCCAACTCAAGGTGGGGGCCGGTCTTTCGGCCAAGGCATTCGATGAAAAGAAAGCGACGGGCGTATTCGGACATATCGGGCTGAGGGAATCCCTGTTTTTTGTGGCGAAGGGCCTCGGTTGGCCGCTCGATCGAGTGGACGAACAACTTCACCCTGTCCTGGCGGACGCGGAAATATCAACCCCGTTTCTGACCGTGGCGCCAGGGAACGTGGCCGGTATCCATCATTTTATTACAGGCTATGTGGGCGGGTACCCCTTGCTTTCTCTTGATTTGAAAATGTTTGTGGGAGCGAAAGAGCCTCGCGACGCCGTGCGTGTTGTGGGCGAGCCACCGGTTGATCTCGTGGTTCGCGACGGTATATTTGGAGATACGGCCACGGTTGCTACCCTGGTCAATGCAATACCCCTTGTGCTGCACGCCTCGCCGGGCCTGAAAACCATGATGGACCTGCCTGTGCCGCGTGCCTTTGCCTGCAGCCCGAATTCGGGCTAACCATCCGGGAACGCATGCGTTGTGCCGGCATGCGAATTGTGTGGTTGCCTCATGAACAAGCGCATCGGACGATTTCATGTGCTGACGGACCTTCGCTTCCAGCAACGGTTCAGTCATGCGGAGCTTGCCTGCCTTGCCGCACAGGGGGGCGCGGATACGATCCAGTTCAGACAAAAATCGGGGTCTGTACGAAACATGCTCGCGGAGGCAAAGCGCGCAGCGTCCGTTTGCCGGGATCGAGGTGTGCCGTTTCTTGTCAACGACCGTCTCGATGTGGCCTTGGCTTGCCGCGCCGATGGCATACATCTTGGGCAGCAGGATTTTCCTGTTCGGGAAGCACGGCGCATTATGGGCCCGGAAGCGATCATAGGAGGTACGGCGACCACCGTCGAAGAGGCCTTGGCGATGCAGGAAGCGGGCGCCGATTATATAGGCTTCGGTCCTGTGTTTCCTACGACCAGCAAGGATAATCCGGCTTCTGTGAAGGGCGTGGAAAATCTGGCGCATGTCTGCGCGGCGGTGCGTATTCCTGTCATCGCTATCGCAGGTATTTCTGTGAAGCGCATCAAGCCCGTGATTAAAGCAGGGGCGCACGGCGTGGCGGTCATGACAGCGGTGACGACGGCAGAGAATCCTGCCCGTGCCGCCCGGGCGCTCCGCGAGGAACTGGATGCGGTGACGGCGGTGTCTCCATAAGGGATGCAACTCCCCCGACGTGCACTAATGTGCCTCTTGAAGCGCCAGGGCGAGTGCTCCGGGGGTGGGTTCGTGCGCGGTAGCACGTACCCGGAAGCCATGGTTGCGCACAGCCTTTGCCGTGACGGACCCAATAGCGGCGATGGATATATCTTCCAGAGATGTCTCCGGGGATTTAAGCATTGCCTCCAGGCAGGAGGGGCTGAAAAACACCACCCAGTCCGGTTTTTTATCGCCGGGCCATACGTGCAGCGTGCGCAAGCGGGTTCGATAGGCGACGACTTCTTTCGTGCGGATGCCGGCCTCACGCAAGAGGGAGGGCAGTACATCCCGTCTCCGGTCCCCGCATAGAAAAAGCAATGTGCCCCCCGTGTGCCGCTTCAGGATATATGCTGCAAGCTGTTCCGCCGAGCCGGTGTGCTCCCCTTCCGGTTCGTAACCTAGGGAACGTATAGCGGCGGCAGTGCGCGGCCCTACCGTAAACAGGGTCTTATTCTCCCATCCCGTTTTTCCGATTCCGGTCTCAGGAAACGCCCTGCTGAAAGCTTCCACCGCCCGCGGACTGGTGAAAATCAGTCCTGCATACCGGTCCGGATGTTTTAAAAGGTTGTATAGCACATCCTGTCCTGTGTACTCGAATGTGAGCACCGGCAGGGTTTGCGTATCGAAGCCGGCATCATTGAGCGCCTTTTCCCAGACACAGGATGCCTCCTGGCCCGGTATATTTTCGGAGGATTCGTCTCCGGAGCGCAACAAGAGGACCGTATTTCTCATCACGCATGCGGATTGCGAAGTTCCTCCAGGATGCGCCTCCCTCCTTTTTCCAGCAGCTCGTTGGCGAGTTCGGCGCCGATGGTTTCGCCTTCGGAAACGGGCCCCGTCCGTTGCGAACGGCAGATTTGCTCGCCGTCCATGGACGCCACGCAACCTTCGAGCACAAGTTGGTCGTCCTGTACGCGCCCCCATGCGCCCACGGGGATGGAGCACCCTCCTCGCAGGGTGCGCAGGAAGGCCCTTTCTGCAAGTACTTCCCACGAAGTGGGTACGTCGTGCACGGTTTCCTGGAGCAGGCTACGGATATCCTCGTTCCGGTCCGTACAAACGACAGCCAATGCACCCTGTCCCACCGCGGGAAGCATGATATCGGGGGGAATATGCTCCGTGATGCGTTCCTGCATGCCAAGCCGTTTCAGACCGGCCGCCGCCAGTATCAGACCGGCCCACGTACCTTCCGCTAATTTGCGAAGGCGTGTGCCGACGTTGCCGCGAACCGGCTCAATACGCAAATCGGGACGCCAGGCCAGTAATTGCCCCTGTCTCCTGGGAGAGGATGTCGCCAGCCCAGCTCCTTCAGGCAGGTCTGCGAGTCCTCCGGAATACCCCGGACGGCCAACGAACACATCTGCCGGGTCTTCCCGCTTGCTTACCGCCCCGATGACCAGACCGGGAGGCATCTCCGTGGGCCAGTCTTTCAGGGAGTGCACGGCAAGATCGATGGAGCCGTCCAGCAGGGCCTCATCCAGTTCCTTCGTAAATAGCGCCTGACTGTTTATGTTGGCAAGCGGTATGTCGAGGATATGGTCGCCCGTCGTTTTGATCTCGCGTAGTTCAACGAGATGTCCTTGCGCCCTGAGTCTGTCCTGGACGATGGTTGCCTGCCGCCGCGCAAGGGGGCTGCCCCTTGTTCCAAGCACCAATGGAGGCAGGCTGCTACGACCCATGACGGACGGTATTCGGATCCCGGGAAGAAATCCGTAACGCATCGCTGAGGGTACGCTCTACATCCTGAAGAAGCTGGTCGGAATGCTGCGTGTCTATCGGGCAATCTTCGCGGAGTATTTCCTGTTCGGTTGCATCGGGCAAGGATGTGTTCGATGCAGTGGCCAGCTCTTCATCGTCGCAATCATGCCGCAGGAAAAGATGCTGAAGCAAACGTACTCCATGAGCGAAATCGATGCGCTCGGGGTCGACGCTTTTAAGGCGCACGACAGGTACCGCAAGCAGTTTCTGCACGATAGAGCGGGTAAGGCGATCCAGTTGATCCTGGTCTGCCTCCGAAAACTGCTGGCGATGTTTGCCCACCTCCTGAGCCCGGATGGCTTCGAAGGTCTCCGCGATCGCCTGAATGGCCGGTTGCAACGATTGATGCAGGAACACCCACGAAACGAACTCGCCGATCATCTCGTCGACAATCCTGCCCGCGTTTTCCAGAGAGGATCGGAGCATTTCCCGGGTTCTTGTTTCGGCTTTTCCTAACTGGTCTATGGTAATGAGTTCAATACCGGGCAGTGCGCCGATTTGCTCTTCTACGCCTCGCGGTACGGAAATATCGATAATAAGTGTCGGGGTATGCCTCATCTCCGAGGCAAACTCCGTACCATGCAACACGGGCTCGGGAGCCGATGTGGCCACAATGATCGCGTCCGATTGCGCGGCGGAAGTATGGCGATTTCCCCAGGGTACGTAGCGGGCTCGATAGCGGTCGGCCGCTTCGCGGGCCTGTCTCTCCGTTCGGTTGGTAAACGAAAGGTGCTGTATGCCCAGCATCCGGAGCGCTTCCCCTGCTTCTTTTCCTATACGTCCGGCGCCGACAATCAGCGCGGTCGGGGCGTTGGGGCCTTCTTTTCGAGTCTCCCCACCTTTTGAAGTACCGGCCCGGATGTAGCGTGACTTGACGACTTCCGCGGCCCGGACAGGGATGGAAGCATTGTTTTGCGAGAGATCTGTTTCGTTAATGACTCGCTTTGCCGTTCGGAATGCAGTGTGCAGCAGGCGATGCACGGTGGTATTTACACAGTCCTGTCCCACCGCAACGCCATACGCTTCCTTCAGTTGGAAGTAGATATGCAGGTCGCCCGGTATCAGCGATTTCATGCCGGCGGCCACCTCGAAAATATGCCGGATCGCTTGTTCGTCCCGGTAGAGAAACGACATGTCTTCCGGCCATATACAACCGGCATGTTGCTCAAACGCTTCGCGCACGGTTCGTACGTCTTCTTCTGCGCCATACAGATAGGCTTCCGTACGATTACAGGTGGAGAGCAGGACAAGCTCGGAACCCGGATTCAGGGAGATATTCCGGTACAATCCATGCCCCTCCTCCCAGCCTGATGCGAAGGATTCACGGACCTCTACCGGCGCACGCAAATAATTGATGCCAAGTGCGTAAAATGTCATGGGGAAGATATTGCCTTAAGCGGCTTTCACTACAACAAGCATCGCAATAATGGTGGGATAAAAAACCCTATTTTATAAAGTATGCACCGCTTCTCTTTTTCGCAAAGCCGCAAAGGCGTTTCACCGGAATTCCCTATTTTACGGGCTTGATCAGAGCATCCTTGAGTAGATGTGATGTCCGAATCTCCCTTTCCGGCTCGTCAATGCGCTCTTGCGCGCGAACTGGCCCGTCTCGATCTGCATGCTCTTGCCGTCGTTCCCGGCGCCTCGCTGATGTATCTCACCGGGCTGGATTTTCACTTGAGCGAGCGTCCGACGGTGGCGTTTTTCCGGCAGCACGGCGCTCCGGTATTTATTATCCCGGAACTCGAGGGGGGCAAACTGGACGGATTTCCTGTTGATATATGTGTTTGTACCTACGGGGAAGATCCTGCCATTTGGCCCGAGGCGTTTCGTGAGGCCGCCCGTGCGGGCGGATTGGATGGTCAGCGGGTCGGGATCGAATCCGGAAGCATGCGCGTGCTCGAACTCCGTATGCTTCAGGAGGCGATGCCGGGGTCTACGTATCCGGATGGGCACGAAGCCCTTGCCGCCTTGCGCATATGCAAGGATGCGCACGAAATCGAAAAGATGCGGAAGGCTATCCGGGTGGCCGAAAACGCCATGCGCGATACGCTTTCCGCCATAGCGCCGGGTATCACGGAACAGGAAGTAGCCTCCCGTCTGACCGCCCGGCTTCTGGGTGCGGGCTGTGCTCCCGAACTTCCCTTCCCTCCCATTGTGGCTTTTGGGTCTTCCTCTGCAAACCCTCATGCCGTGCCGGGTAACCGTGCGCTGCGTTCCGGAGACTTGATTTTGTGCGACTGGGGAGCGAACGTGGAAGGCTATTTTTCCGATATGACGCGTATGTTTTCGTATGGCGATCCGGGCAACGACGTCCGCCATATCGTCGAGGTGGTGGAACATGCCCGGCATGCAGCAGAGCAGGTTGCGGGACCGGGCGTGTCTGCCTCGGGCGTGGACCGTGCAGCCCGTGCTGTGATTGAAAAGGCCGGTTTCGGTGAGCGCTTCGTGCACCGAACCGGACATGGCGTGGGTCTGGAAATACACGAGGCGCCGTATATCCGAGGCGGTAATCCGGTGCTTCTGCGTCCCGGCATGACCTTCACGATCGAACCGGGAATCTATCTGACGGGGGTGGCCGGGGCCCGGATCGAAGATATCGTGGCGGTTACCGAAGACAGCGTCGATACGCTGACCACCCTGCCCCGCGAACTTGTGGATATCTCGGCACGGTAGAAGGTTAAGGACATGCTTCCCTGGACTAAGACAGGTCTCGAGCCAGTCCTTCGGCTTCCGTAATCAGATCCTCGGTGGCCGCCAGTCCGGCGTTCCACAAACCGGGATCCTGCAGATCGATACCCATTCTTCCCGCAAGTACATGCGGCCAGTCCGATCCGCCGGCTTCCAGCAGGGCAAGGTATCGGTTCGGGAAGTCTTTCGGGTCATCGAGATACCGGGCGTACAGCGCCAGCACGAGCAATTCCCCGAAGGCATAGGCATACACATAGCCCGGCGTGTGAAGGAAGTGCGGGATGTAGCTCCACCAATGCCGGTAATGGTCTCCCAGCGTTACGCTGCCCTCGAACATTTCCTCCTGGGTTTGTATCCACAGGTCGGCGAATCGGTCGGCGCTGAGTTCCCCGCGTTCACGGCGCTCCGTATGGATTGCATGCTCGAACCGGTTCATGGCGACTTGCCGGAATACGGTGGCGACCGTATCGTCGATTTTACCGACGAGCATGGCGAGCCGATTGGCGGGGTTTTGCTCCTGCGCGAGCATTCCCCGGAATACGATCATTTCGCCGAACACCGAAGCCGTCTCGGCGGTGGTCAGCGGCGTATCAGCCTGCAAGACCCCTTGTTTCCTTGCCAGATACTGGTGGACGCCATGGCCAAGCTCGTGCGCCAGCGTCTGCACATCGCGTGATCTGCCCGCAAAGTTCAGAAGGATGTACGGATGAGCGCTCGGGACGGCGCCGTGGCTGAAGGCGCCTCCCCGCTTGCCCGGAGCCGGCGGGGCGTCGATCCAGTTGCGGTCGAAGAAAAGATCTGCGATGGCCCCCATGCGGGGATGGAATGCGCGGTAGGCCGTGGACACGATCTCTCGCGCTTCTTCCCAGGTATACTGCCGATCGGATTCGCCGACAGGAGCATACCGGTCGTAATCGAACAACTCGTCGTACCCGAGCAGATCGCGTTTCAGGCGATAAAAACGGGCCGCGAGGCCATACTTTGAAGTTACCGCCTCGATCAGGGCCTCCACGGTTTCGGCTTGTACTTCGTTGGACAGATTCCGATCGGACAGCCACGTTGCATAGCCCCGAAGCCGATCGTCCAGCGCCTTGTCCGCAAGGATCGTATTGAAAACGCAGGTAAGCGAGCGGCCATGCGTTGCAAGTCCCTCCGTAAGGGCCAAAGCAGCCTGTTTGCGCAGGGGGCGATCCGGTTCGTGCAACATGGACAGCACTTCCTGCTCGGTTTTTTCCTCTCCGTTTATTCGGAAACGGGTGGCGCCAAGCAGTTCGTCGAAGAAACGGTTCCAGGCCCCCCGACCCGTCACGGCCTTTTCGGCCAATATCTTTTCCTCCGGCTCCGTGAGCAGGTAATCCCGCTGCAATCGTTCGACTTCGAGGTAATGGCGATACCCGGCAAGTTCCTCGGAAGCGATCAGGGCCGTCGCATGCTCGTCATCGGTTTTCCCCCATTCGAGCCCGAAAAAGATGAGTTGCCGCAGGGTGCGGGTATACGCCTCGCGAACATGCTGGAGCAATGCTCCCCGCCGCTCGTCGCCGGTATCCGTAGACCATTGTAAAAAAGCATACGTGTATGCCTTCCCTATCCGGTCCTGAATATCTTCCAGTTGCTCAAGCGCGTTGGCCATCTCGCCCGGCGACAGGCTTGCCACCTTGCCGCGCCAGGCGGTTGCAAAGGCCTCTGCCTCGGAGAGCGCCTGGGCAAGATCTGTTTCCAGCACATCCTCCGACGGATACAAGTCGGCAAGATTCCAGCGTACGGTTTCTGCTCCGGTCTTTTTTTCGGGCATTGAGCAAGGGGGTTATACGAACGTGTTTTCCTTAAAATTTACCGGGAAATGCATTTCGGAGAGTGCGTATATTTAAGGATGCTCTGATTAACTCTACTTCGATCAGCGCTTCATGTTCGTGCGCACAGGACATCATGACGATGTCGTTGAAATCAGCGAAAAATGCTGTGATTTGGTGCATGGCGTACATGAAGCGCCCTTCGGTAGGCTTCGAGAAGCGCGC